>JAEEGI010009989.1_pt1 | contig 20681 bp, 19 predicted proteins | sample 8958751 | NCBI WGS metagenome assembly JAEEGI01 (sample SAMN16246545, study PRJNA631951) | gut metagenome | biome: gut microbiome; feature: rumen; material: KS-attached | host: Bos | place: Iran: Karaj | collected 2018-10 | reverse complement strand
CAGATAGCGAGCAGCTGCGGAAAGTTTGTAAGGGACGAGCTGATCACCATGCAGAATGAGATAGACACACTCTACCCCCAGGTCGAGCAGATGAACAACGGGCTCAACAGCCTCAGGGGAATCATCACCGAAATGGCTGACAACGGCTATATCGTGAAAGTAGAGGAAACCAAGAAAGACGACCGCGACGCTTACACCCTGACCTTCAAGTCCGTCAAACTCGACGAAAGCGGCGGCATCGTCTCCAGGGAAAGCCAGATCGACCTTTTCACCGGTGTGGACGGAAGGGACGGTGAGGACGCCGAACCGTTCGTGGCCGGAGTCAAGAAAGACGACAAAGACGGACGCTGGTACTGGTACGACAACCAGGCCAACGACTGGATGAAATCCCCGTCCGGAGAGCGTTTCCTGGTGGACGGAAAGGACGGCAAGACTCCCCACCTGAAGATTGAGAAAGGTTACTGGTACGTCTCCTGGGATGGCGACGACGTGGCGGACGACAAGAGGAACTGGGAGAAGACCGAATGGAAGGCCCAGGGAGACAATGCCAAGGAGATATTCTCAAAGGCCGAAGTCTTCGACGACAGGGTTGAACTCACCCTTGCATCCGACAGCACAGTCCTTACTATTCCGCTCTACCAGCCGGCAACGGTCGAGTTGAGCGTCAACGGCAAGGAACTGACCGATTCCCTGCTGATCGCTCCCGGAGAGACCATCCCCGTTTCCTACCTGCTCAAAGGCACCGTAGCCGCACAGGCCATCGTGGTTGCAGGTACGGACGGAAGGATGAAGACGGCTATCCAGAAGGTTTCCGACACGACCGGTGTAGTGAAAGTAACCTGCCCCGAGACCTTCCCCGAGGGTGGCTATGTCTACATCACGATGAATGACGGTAACGGACGTTCCACGTACAAGGTGATCCATTTCTCCCAAAGAACTATAAAGGTTATCGGTAATACCGAGTATAATCCAGGCCCCTCCGGCGGCAGTGCATCTATATCTTTCGAGACCAATACCGAACTGCAGGCGACCTGTGTCCCTGAAGGTACGGACTCCTGGATTACCGTAACGATCAAACCCGCTGGCAACATCACCTCCCTAACATATGAGGTCAAGCCCAATGACGGCTCCGCCCGCGAAGGTGATATAATCGTAACCCCCAAGGACAATCCCGGATACGAGGTTGTCAAGATCCATGTAGCACAAAAACAAAAGGAGGGCTGATGATGAAAAGGTTGCTCATCATCGGGATCCTGGGGCTTTTACTGCCCCTGACCTGCAGAGCCCAGATGTGGACGGTTCAGACGAACGTCCTGGACTGGGCCGCCCTCGGCACCATCAATGCTGAAGTCGGAATGTCCGTCTCGCAGCATTTCTCAGTGGTAGCCGGAGGCCGCATCAATCCCTGGGAATTCCAGACCCACGATCCGGACGCCATAGTCCGCAACCAGCAGAAAACCGCCTATCTGGGCGTACGTTACTGGCCCTGGTATGTCAATTCAGGTCTGTGGTTCGCCGCCAAGGCGCAGTACATGGCATCCTTCTCCAATACGGGAATCTGGAGGAAGGCTCTCAAGGAAGGCAGGAACGGATTCGGCGGAGGCCTGTCCGCCGGCTACACCTTCATGCTCTCAAAGCACTTCAACCTCGAGGCCGGCATCGGCGGATGGGCTGGAGTATTCAAGGAATACGGCTTCTACAGCAGCCCGGAGAAGAATTTCGTGCGGGAGGAGGGGAAGAAGACGTTCATCTATCCAGACCAGTTATCACTCAGTTTTGTTTACGTATTCTAGATGAAATCGAATATAGCTATCATAGGAGTCCTTGCCTCTTTGGCACTGATCTCCTCCTGCGCTTCGCACAGGAAGCTGGCCGCCATCAAAAGCGGCGATCCGGCAGCCTCACTGGTTCTGGGAAAGGATGTCTACGTCCCTGAGATCAAGCAGGCGAAGACGATGCGTGACACACTCCGGATCAAGGATGACGACGGGACCGAGCTCCTGCTCATGAAGGCCATCCGCGACGAAGAATCCGGTGAAATGGTGGCGACTGAGACGCTGGATGCGGCCAAGGTCACTGCCAGGTTCCGCAACATCGCCGAACGTCACGGCAAGGTCGACCTTGCTTTCCAGATAATCGTTCCCGCCGCCATGCAGGACAGCAAGTGGCAGCTGCGTTTCTATCCCGACATGTACATACTGGACGATGTCGAAAGGCTCGAGCCCGTCAACATCACGGGAAAGGCTTACCGCAAGGCTCAGCTCAAGGGATACCAGCAGTACGAGCGTTTCCTCTCCAGGATCGTGTCCGACACAACCCGCTTCGTGAACGTGAGGGCTCTCGAGATATTCCTGAAGCGCAATATACCGCAGTTGTATGCCTTCAAGACCGACAGTACCTATGTCTCCGACGAGCAGTTCTACACTATGTACGGAGTCTCCGAACAGGAGGCTGTCGAGCACTATACCAACAAGATTGCCCGCAGCATCAACGAGAGGCGCAAGGAAAGGATGGACGAGATGTACCAGAAATACGTGAAGGTACCTATCGTCACCGAAGGTATCCGTCTTGACACCGTCATGGTGGACAAGAGCGGTGACTTCATCTACAACTACATCCAGACCATCGCCACCCGCCCGCGACTTCGCAAGGTGGACATCGTCCTCTCCGGAGATATCTACGAGTCCGACAGGAAGCTGTACCATATTCCCGAGAGCTCCCCGCTGACTTTCTACATCAGTTCGGTATCCGGTCTGACCGACCAGACTGAGCGATATGTAACCAAGGTCATCGAGCGCCACGCCGATGCCAACACCACGAGCAACATCGACTTCAAGGTGGGCAAGAGCAACATCGACCTCAGCCTGGGCAACAACCGCAGGGAACTCGGACGCATCCGCCGCACCCTTGCAGCCTTGCTGGAGAACGAGACCTACCTGATGGACTCGATCATCGTGACTGCATATGCATCCCCCGAGGGTCGTGAAGGCCTCAACTGGAGACTCTCACGTTCCCGCAGCGAATCCATCTCCCGTTACCTTGACGATCAGATCAAGGTGCTCCAGGATTCCCTGGACCGTAACAGGAGCATCCATTACGACCAGGCCGGTCGCCGCGTCCGCAACGAGCGCGTACGTATCCCGTTCATCAGCCGTTACAAGGGTGAGAACTGGGACCGTCTCGACATACTCGTGGACCAGGACAGCTACCTGACCGAGGGAGACAAGTCCCGTTACGAACTCCTGCACAGGGTTCCCAACCTGGATGCGAGGGAGGCTCTCCTGGGACGTGAACGCTTCTACAACTACCTCAAGGACCAGATTTATCCGAAACTCCGTACCGTCGCATTCGACTTCCACCTGCACCGCAGGGATATGGTCAAGGATACCATCCACACCACCGTCCTGGATTCCACCTACATGCGTGGAGTCAAGTACCTGCTGAACATGGATTATGAAGGTGCCCTCGCCCTTCTGCAGCCTTACGGAGACTTCAATACGGCTATCGCCTACATGGGTCTGGACCGTGACTGGAATGCCATGCAGATACTGTCCAGAATGAAGAAGACAGCCCCGGTCAACTACCTGCTGGCTATCCTTTACGCCAGGACAGGTGACGAACAGGAGGCTGTCTCACATTATCTCCAGGCCTGCCGCCAGGAGCCGGCGTATGTCCACAGAGGCAATCTCGATCCCGAGATTTCCAACCTGATCAAGACATACCGGTTGAACGGGTACAACGGCGAAGAGGTTCCTCCGGACAGGAACTAGGCGAATATCGATATCAAGAGCGCTAGTAGGAAGCCTGTGCTGCCTACTAGCGTTTCCATTAATGTCCAGGTCTTCAGGGTGGTCTTCTCGTCCATTCCCACCAGCGATTTCACCAGCCAGAATCCGGAGTCGTTGAAATGGGAACAGACTGTAGCGCCTCCGGCAACTGAAGCCGTTATACAGGCCAGATGGACAGGAGAAAGGCCGGCTATCTCAGGCATCGCGGCGATCATCCCGGCCGCCATTGTCATCGCAACCGTGGCGGAACCGACCGAGATACGGACCAGGGCGGCCACCACGAAGGCCACTATGACCAGAGGCAGGGAGGCAGATGCAACCGCATGGCCGATCACCTCCCCCAGTCCGGAGTATTGAAGGATATATCGAAGCACTCCGCCGCAGGCGGTCACCAACAGGATGAGACCGACCGGCTCAAGCGACTTGGTCATTACCTTCTCCAGTTCGGCTGCTGAATATCCGTTCCTGTAACCGAGCAGGACCATTGCCACGAGGGTGGCGATGGTCAGGGCCACGAACGGCTCGCCCAGGAAATTCAATACGTTGCGGGCGGGAGCGAGGGCATCCACTACACCCGCCACCGACTTCAGTATGATCAGGACCAACGGGATGAGGATGATGCCCACCACGGTCCGGAAAGACGGCAACTTGGAATCATCCGTCTCAGGCAGTTTCTCCAGCTGCTCGGGCACCGGGATATAGTATTTCTTCCCGCAATACGCTCCCCAAACCGGGCCTGCCACTATCATCGCCGCAATACCGCAGACCACTCCTATCATAATCACCCATCCGAGGTCTACCCCGAGCATGGCAGCCACCAGCACGGGACCGGGAGTCGGCGGAATGAAAGCGTGACCGACTGCCAGACCTGCAAGCAGGGGGATGGCATAATAGAGTGATGACCGGCCCGTGCGCTTGGCCAGCGAGAAGGCAAGGGGGATGAGGATTATCAATCCGGCATCGAAGAACACCGGCATCGCTATGACGAGTCCGGTGATGGCCAGGGCCCAGGCGGCTTTCCGGTCGCCGAACTTGTCCACCATCGTGACCGCAAGGGTCCTCGCCCCTCCGGAAATCTCCAGGATGGAGCCGAACATCGAACCGAGGCCCACCAGAAGGGCGATGCCTTTCAAGGTATTCCCTATCCCGTCATCGACGGCTCCCACGATCTGCTCGAATGTCATACCGGCTCCCAGACCGATCAGGACGGCTCCCACAAGGATTGCGATCATTGCGGGCAACTTGAATCTGATAATCAATACCAGAAGGACAACCAGCCCGATCACGGCAGCGATTACAAGCCGTGTGGCGTCCAAAGAAGCAGCATAATCAGCCATAATGATAGCAATATACTGTTTTTTTGGCACGATTTAAGCACGCAAACCAAAAAAACTGTTATTGATGAAGAAGGTTTTATTTGCGGCGATAGCCGTTTGTTTGGCCGTTTTGGCCGTATCTTGTGAAAAGGCAACGACAAGCGACAGCGAAAGCGCGCTTTATGGTATATGGGTACTCGACAAGCATTCCTTCGAGTCCGAAGTATCATTGTTCGGAAGCACCTCTACATATTCAGATGAATTCGATTTCACCAAGAGGAACTGCGTCCTGATCCTCGACGGACAGGTAATGTACGCTACCGCCCAGTTCGGCGGAGAGATGGGAGGAGCCCAGTTCACCTACGATGCTGAAAAGAAAACCATCACCTTCCTGGGCGATGGGATCTCGGTTTGGGATGACGGGAAATACCTGATGCTCATCGGAAAGTATGAGGTGGCCAGACTGACGGAGAAGGAGCTTGTACTCAAGCAGCCCGACACCAACGTCACCATCAGCAGCATTTTCTCAGGCAACCACTCCGGAAGCTATACCTTCCACAAGAAAGCTAAATAAGGCAGATCAGACCTTGTCCTGGTAAAGGAGACCTCCACGGGCTTCAACCACATTGATTATGTAGTCGCCGGTCTTTTCGCATTCACTGATAAGGTCGGCGAATACGGTACCCTTGTCATAATCATACTCGCGGGCGTCCAGACTGTCGATATTCTGCTGCTTCAGTGCATTGCGGCAGGCATTGATCCGCCTCTCGACATCTTCGGATTCCGTGATTTCATAATCCTCCCTGCGCCCTGAAAGAAGTGTGTTCATCCTTTCAAGAGCCTCTCCTACAAGCGAGAATATACTCTGGATCCCTTCTTCCATCCGAGGGGTAAAATCGATCTTGTGCTCCCGCTTGCGGCGGATGATACGGGCAAGGTTGAAGCAGCCGTCGCCCACTGATTCCAGCTCTCCTATCTGGCGGAGCATGGCGCGGATCTTCAGCTTGGTCTCGTCGGAAAGGTGGGCATCGCCAACGTCACCGAGGTACCGGCCGATCTCATTCTCCATGCGGTCACTGCCTTCCTCACCCTTCTGGATACGCTCGAAAAGCTTGGCGAATGCCTGTTCATCCTCAGTGGAATAGAGTTCCCTCACCTGCTCAAACATCCGCTGCGTATTCTCACCGTACACCGAGATTTCCTTCTGTGCCTGGAGGACTGAGATTTCCGGAGTCTTCATCATTCCCACATGGATGAACTGCAGGCGGAATTCATCCTCCTCTTCGGTCTTCTTAGGCTTTATGATCTTGCAGACCAGCTTCTCCATCTGGGGGACGAACCAGATCAGGATCGCCGTATTGATCAGGTTGAAGCAGGTGTGGAAGGTTGCCAGCGCAAATGATAGCTGGGTGGGACTCTGCTCCGAAGCTGTCGGATCGAGACCGACGATTCCGCAGACCATCCTGACAAAGGGGAAGAAAAGGATCAGTACCCACACGACGCCGAACACGTTGAACAGCAAGTGAGCCATAGCCGTACGGCGGGCCTGGGTGTTGGCGCTGAGCGCCGCCAGGTTTGCTGTGACCGTGGTTCCGATGTTCTCACCCATGACGAGGGCGATACCCTGGTATATGGAAATCGCGCCGGTAGCGCAAAGGACCATCGTAATGGCCATCAATGCAGCCGAACTCTGGACGATGGCGGTAAGGATGGTTCCGATGAGAAGGAACAGCAGGATGGTTCCGTAATTGGTCTTGAAACTCGCGAAGAAATCGACGATGGCCGGCTTGCTGGCCAGGTCCATCTCAATTCCGGTTGCCTTGAGCATGCCAAGGGCGAAGAGCAGGAAGCTAAGTCCGAAAAGGAAGTCTCCGATATAACGGTGTTTCCCGATCTGGATCAGGATTATACCGATCAGGAAAGCAGGCCATACAACATTCACGATGTTGAAGGAGAATCCCGCCGACATGATCCACGCACTCATGGTAGTACCGATATTGGCACCCATGATCACTGATATCGCCTGTGTCAGTGTCAACAGAGCGGCGTTCACGAAGGATACTGTCATGACGGTCGTTGCGGCTGAAGACTGCACGGCCACTGTCACGAGTGCGCCCGTAGCGACACCGGAAAGCCTGTTGGTGGTCATAGCACCGAGAAGGTGACGCAACTGCGGGCCGGCCAGTTTCTGCAAGGCCTCGCTCATCATCTTCATGCCGAACATCAGGAGGGCGATGGAGCCCAGGAGTTTCAAGGCGATAAGCATATTTGGAAAAAATATGCGCAAAGATACAATAAAAATCTCTTCCTTACCTGATATAGTGTATACCCGCGTTTTTCATATATTTGCGATATGAAGAAACTCATTTGCATCGCAGCGCTTGCTGCACTCGTTTCGTGCGGCAAAGGCCCGTCGTTCACCATGGTGACCACGACGGAAGACAATCCCTGGGTGGAGATTTCCGAGTATATTGAAACTGCGGAAGGCGCAGCTGCCGACCTGAACGTCGACCTGCAGGATGTCCGGCAGACCGTCGTAGGCTTCGGAACCTGCTTCAGCGAGCTTTCCCACAGAGCCCTGTCCAAACTGTCGAAGGAGGATTACGAAGCAGTAATCTCCGAGCTCTTCACCCCGAAGACCGGAGCCAACTTTACCGTGTGCCGGATGCCGGTCGGTGCAAGCGATTTCGCGCTGAAGTATTATTCCTTCAACGATACACCGGGCGACCTCGCGATGGAGCATTTCTCCATCGACAATGACAAGGCGACTCTGATCCCCCTCATCAAGGACGCCCTGGCCCGGAACCCTGGCATCAAGATCTGGGGTTCTCCCTGGTGCCCTCCATACTGGATGAAGGTCAACCGGAACTACGCCAGCGTCCCGGTCCGGTCAGCGCCCACACGGGGGCTCATCCTCGACAACGTCATAACTGACAACGGAATCGGCAAGGACCAGATCATGGTCGAGGGCCAGGACTCTTTCATCCAGGACGAAGCCTACTTCGAGGCATATGCACTGTATTTCAGAAAGTATATCCAGGCCTACCGCGAGCAAGGCATCGACATATTCATGGTCATGCCGCAGAACGAGTTCAATTCTGCACAGAACTTCCCTTCATGCACCTGGACGGCGCAGGGACTGGCCAATTTCCTGCACTATCTGGTCCCCGCGATGAAGGAAGAAGGGGTCGAGGTCTATTTCGGCACCGTGGAGCGCCCGAACAGGGCCCTCGTGGACACCATCCTCACCGATTCCCTGATCGGCAAGGATATAAAAGGAGCAGCATTCCAGTGGGCCGGCAAGACCGCCCTTCCCATCATACACGAAAGCTATCCGGAACTCACCATGGTGATGAGCGAACAGCAGTGCTTCAACGGAGCCAACAGCTGGAATGACTTCATGGCCGCCTGGGACCTGCTCAAGCACAACATGGACAACGGCGTCTCGATCTATGAATATTGGAACCTGGCCCTCTTCGACGGAGAGGTAAGCACCTGGGGCTGGCAGCAGAACTCGCTGATAAGCGTCGACTATGAGACCGGCGCCTACCGTTACAACTACGAGTTCTACGAAATGAAGCACATCAGCCACTACGTGCAGCCGGGAGCCGTTTACCTGGGCACCTCGGGATCGATGGAAGAGGCTATGGCTTTCCGCAATCCGGACGGCAGCATAGTGGTCCTGGTCGCCGAGAAGACCGGTGAGCCCAGGAAACTGACCATCACCGCCGGCAAGAAGAACGTTACAGTCAACGTCCCCGCGAACAGCGTCAGCACTATTGTTATCTGAACCTCATTACCACCCCAGGGCCTTCAGCCACTTCTCGACCTTGGCGCGGCCGGTGCGGACTTCGTGACCGTAGATGGCGAAGCCGTCCTTTACGTCGGCCTTGGGCCAGGCTTTCTTAACGTCCCTGACGGTGGAGGCAAGTCCGCTGCCTTCGTGGGTTGTGAAAGGGAATATGGTCTTTCCGGAAAGGTCGTGGTCCTTGAAGAAGGTGAACATCACCTGCGGATAGGTACCCCACCAGATGGGGCCGCCAATGAATATGACATCGTAAGGAGCAACGTCCACATCACCCTTGTATGCGGGCAACTCACCTTTGTTGGCCTCTTCCTTTGCCACCTGGATCAGGTCCATATACGGCATGTCGTAATCCTTTTCCGCCACGATCTCAAACTGGTCCGCACCGGTGATTCCGGATATGTAATCGGCCACTATCTTGGTATTGCCCACTTCGATATTGCCCACTGAATAGTTCTCCCCGGCATGGGAGAAGAATATGACAAGTGCTTTCTGATTCATCTTATTGTTGTTTTGACCACAGGCCGTACCGGCAGCAAGAACCGCCAGCAGGACTGTCATAAATGTTTTTACCGTAAGTTTCATATTGCCAATTTAGCGAATTAATCCCACAGTTCATAATCGCCCATCCAGGCCTTGATCTGCTCGTAGCTCATGTTGAAGTAGCGCTTCTCCTTGTTCAAGGAGGCGATCCGATCCATCTCTTCATCCGAAAGAGTGAAGCCGAAGGACTCGATGTTCTCCTGGATATGTGCTGGGTTGGAAGAGCCGGGAACGACGCAGAAGCCTTTCTGCAGGTGCCAGCGGATGATGACCTGGGCGGCCGACTTGCCGTGAGCCTTGGCGATGGCGTTGATGACCGGGTCGCGGAGAATCTCACCGTGGCTGTCGCGTCCACCGAGAGGGAACCAGCTCTCAATCTGGATGTTGTACTTCTTTGCCATCTCCTGCCAATGCTCGCGCTGGGCATAGGGGTGGCACTCGATCTGGAACATCTGGGGCTTGACCTTAGCGGGAACCACGATGGAATTGAAGAGCTCGTCGTTGAAGTCGAAGTCGCTGATACCGATGGCGCGGACCTTCCCCATCTCAAGGGCCTTCTCAAGTTCCTTCCAGGCCCCGTTGTAGTCGCCCAGAGGCTGATGCAGGTAAACGAGATCCAGGTATTCAAGGCCGAGGCGGGCTAGCATCTTGTCCAGCTGTGAAAGCGTCTTCCCTTCGCCGTATTCGTTGGGCCAGAGTTTGGAGGTGATCCATATCTCTTCGCGGGGAATGCCGCTGTCCTTGACAGCCTGTCCCACGCTGCGCTCGTTCTGATAAGCGTGCGCAGTATCAATGTGCCGATAACCGGCTTTTAAGGCTGCGAGTACGCTGTTGTAAGTAGTCTCGCCGGCCGGGATGGAATAGACGCCCAGTCCGAACTGCGGGATGACGACGCCGTTGTTGAGAGTAATCGTTGTCTGGTTCATAGGGAGTGATATGTTTTGTGCAGTGCAGCAGGCTGCGGTTAAAAGGGCTGCAAGTGTAAGAGAGATTTTCATCATTTACCAAATTTCTGGTGCAAAGGTAAGGGGCATTCCGCGATTGGGCATTACCGCAAATACGGAATGTTTTACCCATTTTTCCGTTTTGAAGAAAAATCGCTATCTTTACCATGCAATGGGATTATTTCAATGCAAGACTACCTGATTTACAATACTCTTACCGATTTCGTCCGTCCAGATGCCTTTCACCCGGACTATCACGTCCATCTACTTTGCAAAGGCGGGAAGATGTCATTTTTCTGTAACAATAAACCATTCGAAGTAACGGCAGGTTGCCTGCTCATCTGGCAGATGACGACTGAGTTTACCGATATCTCCTCCTCGGAAGATTTCAATGCGGACCTGCTGATGGTTTCCAATCCATTCCTGGGAAGGCATAATCCTGAAATGGTCTGGGCCACGAAAGGTTATATGTACATCAAGGAGCATCCGGTATTCCGTCTCGATCCGGATGAACTGGATATGATAAGGACGGATTTCAAGCAGTTCTACCAAAGGATCAGGGCCCCCAGGAACCTGTTCGGAGAAGAGATTATCGGTTCACTGCTCCAAATCCTCCTCTATGATATGTGGAATATATATTCCCGCGAGATAGAAAAAGCGGAAATCGAAGACATCACCTCGCGTCATTTCCTGCGTTTCCTGCTGTCCGTCCAGGAAAACTGCCGGGAGCAGCGTGAAGTGGCCTGGTACGCGCGCAGACTGGGCCTTGCACCCAAATACCTTTCCGAGATCAGCAAATCCATCACCGGCCGCCCTGCGGGAGACTGGATTGACAGTTATTCCGCGCACGAACTGCAAAAACTGCTTTCGGACCAGCGTCTGACACTCACCGACATAGTGGATGAGATGAACTTCTCTTCCCAACCAGCACTCACTCGTTATATGAAACGGGTAATGAACACGACGCCCAGCGAATTCCGCCGGGCGCTGTAAGAACTATTCAAGAGCTTTTTTGCCCTCCTTATAGGCCTGTTGCAACCTGAGGGTCATTTGCTGCCTGACATCCAGGTTTCTTTCCGTAATTTGAGCCGAAGACTCTCCATCCTCGGCCTCAAGGATCTCACGTTCCTTGCTGAAAACTTCCAGGTCTTCATCACTGACCTTCATCATCAGTTTGCACTGCTCGAAATACCTCCGCAATAACATATAGTAATTCTGGCTCAAAAAGGAGAAGAAAGGTGTATTGAAATCCGACAGGCTTTCATACTCCTGGATGGCCTTCTCACCTTGCTGAAGGAAGGCGTCCACAACATCTGTTTTATACCTTGCCCGGGTGTCGTAGAACATGGTGACGGTCTCTACGAAGAGGATGTTCCCGATGGTGTTGACCGTTTCGATATTGGACTTGAATATGTTCTCCGTCGTGGTGGGGTATTCAAAGATAGGGAGGCTGGTCAACAGTCCGTAATAACCGTCATCAAACTTTTCCGGATGAGCGACTATATCCACCTGGATGTCAAAGAATTCCTTCAGGTTTTTATCGCAATCTTCGATATCACTGATGGCTTTATTCATGTCATACATGATCATCATCACAATCTCGCGCTTTGCCGCATCCTTCTTATTGCGTTCAATGACCGCGGAAGTGCCGAAAGTCAGGATGATGGAGACCGTCGTGGCGGCCAGTGTCAGAAGAAAATCCTTCAACATAGACATATTATAATCCGAATTGATAGAAATTGCCGTAGTCGTTCCAGTTGCAGAGGCTGAGGGTTATGTCCGCCTGGTCGTACACACTGGTGTACTGTGTGTCTTCAACCATACCGCTCTCCCACTTGAAGTCCTTCCAATGGACTGATGACAGGCATTCCTTCGCCTGGTCGAGAGTGAGGATACCATTGTGCCCGGTGAGATATTCCTTGGCCGTATCATACCTCCACCAGCTCTTGCTGTTGGGATTTCCTACCTCGGGGTCGGGTTCCGTCGTAAAGTATTTATCCGACAGAAGGTGGTTGGTCACGAGCATCGAGTTCTCTCCTTCAGCCTTCCTTACGACCATCGTCTTCCAGCCGTCCCATTTGTCAAACTCCACCACGGCACAGTCTCCGGATGCGTCGGCTATCATATAGTGATAGCCCGTACCCACCGTGACATCGTGGCTGACATCCACCGTCGCCAACAGGTCCAACGCTTCCTGAACGGTTGCGCAGCGGTCCAGCCACAACCTCATCAGGATCGTAGTCCCGACCTTGTGACGGCCGTTGTCCTGCCTTGCTGCCTGCTTCGGCAGGGCCATTATGGAAGTGCAGAGTCCCTTCTCGTTGATTCCATCCAGAGGTGCGTAGATAGCGGCAAGACAACTCAACTTGGAACCTAAAGACTCTGGAACCTTATCCAATGAATACCCGAAATGTGACATGTCGCTGACCGCTATGGATGCATATCCCTTCTTTGGACGGGAAACAGTCACCATAGTGGGATTCTTGAAATAGTCATAGTTGCGGCCGAACCAGAAACCCTCTCCTTCAGCCTTCCTGACCTGGAAACTGGTGCAGTTTATAGTGCCCAGTTCACCATTCTCATCAGCCACCTGGGCGCTCTTCATCTTGATGGGAATCCCTTTCCCGATACGCCCGATGATGTAATCCAGAAGCTCAGGATTCGAGTCGATATCCCTTGAGAGGACGTCGTCAAGGTCGTATGGGGCCTTGTAGTCCATCGCGTAAAGATATTCATTGTCCCCGATACGCTCGATAGAAGCTATAGTGGAGATTTCCCGACCCCAGACGACCAGGACGAGTGCACATAGTGCCAGGAGGATGCCAACGATCCATTTGAGGGCTTTTTTCATAGTCCGGTTAACTAAAGATTACAGGCTGAAGTTACGTGAAGCGAAAGGAAGGGAAAGCCTGAGTGCTGTGTGCCAGTACTCCCAGCCGTGCCATCCGTCACGGACGCGCAGTTCGCTGGGAACCCTCTTCTGCCTCATTGCGGCGTACATCCGCAGAGTCAAATCCAGGATGAAATCATCATCACCGCAATCGAAGAACCACTTCACGGTGCGGAGCTGCTGAAGGGTGGCGTCATCCGCATTATTTACATAATCGATGGCTGAATAATCGTGCACGGCCTTGGTCACCAGATACATCTTGTCCTTCGGCATCCTCGCATCAGGTTCCTGACTGTCAAGCCAACCACTCATGCTGTAGCAGCTGGAGAACAGGTCGGGATGGCGCTGGGCATAGACAGTGGAACCGCCGCCGCCCATGGACAGGCCCATTATCGCACGGTGTCCCTTGTCGCCCTGAATCTTATAGGCACCCTCGACGGTCGGCATGAACTCCTTGAAGAAGAAGTCGGCATAGTTGTGGCCGGGCATATTGAAATAACCGTTCCAGTTGTTGTGTGCGTCCGGATCTCCTGCGTCAGGCATCACGATGACCACGGGACGGCATTCGCCGGAGGCGATCAACTCATCGACCACATCCTTCATATGTCCAACATTCGCCCAGTCCAGATGCGAACCATAGAGTCCGTGAAGCAGATAGATTACGGGATAACGGTCAGGGCTCGCCGCATCATAACCCTTGGGCAGGTAGACATTGTACGACACCTCCTCACCAAGTACAGCACTCTGCACGCTGTGTGTAGTGATCTCGCTGCTGCGCAGCGGCTGCGACATCGCCACGAATGCCATGGCCAAAAACAAAACAGTGGTTATAAAAACTCTCTTCATGATATTTAATGTGCTTTGATAGACAAAGTTATTAAAAATAGGGAATAATAGCTACAGAACCTCCAGCAGACGGGCCATCAGGAATCCAAGATAGTTGCCGGCTGCATAGCCTACCACTCCGACCGCAAGACCTGCGGCGAGCACCGAGCGGTTCTTCATCGCCGCCGCCATCATGGGGACGAAAGGCGGGGAGCAGATATATGCCACGGAACTGACCGTCATCGTGTCCGCATCTATCCGTAGGAGTTTCGCCAGAAGTACCTGGATGAGAAGGGAACAGAATATGACGAAGGCAAGGTACCCAAGCATATTCAGGCTGCCGCTTATGCTGAGGGAACGGAGATCCGCCATTGACGCCACGACGACGGAGAATACATATATGCAGTACATCCCGATGTCATAACCGTGCTTCCGCTTCTTCAGCGGCTTCCAGAAAGAAGCGGCTATACCCAATGTCGTGAGGCAGAGGATGAGGACCGTCATGAAAGCCCCATCCCCGGCCAGGAGGCCCAGGCCGGCGGATATGCCTATGATGACGGCATCCACAGCCAGAAGGAAGCCCGCATCCTTCAGGCCCTGTTTGGTGAACAGTCCCTTGAACGGCTGACCTTCATCAGCGCTTTCCACGGCTGGCACATCCTGGCCGGTCTCGACGTGAAGCCACCGGCGGAACAATCTTATTCCGACGGACAGAAGGAAGGTCAGATACAGGAAGCTTACAGCCATGTCGAAGGAATTCAGGAGGATGAAAGTCTCCTCGGGAACCCCAAGCATCACTTTCAAGGACGCTAGGTTGATCGTTCCGCCGGTGTAGACTCCGGTCAGCATGCCTCCCACCTTGGCACCGTCTTCCATATTCCTGCCGAACATGAAATAACCCGCCAGGACCGCTGCAGTGACAGCGAAAAGGCCCGACAGGAGAGCCAGAAGCTGGCTGCGGGTCTCACTCCGGCGGAAGGTACAGGAGAAAAGCATCAGAGGGATGGCCAGAGGGACCATCGCGCTGGACAGCACATCCTGTATCCCCGCCATCCCGGAAGGATGGAACAGGTTGCCGAATATGATGCCGATTATGTAGAGTATAAGCACCGGGCCGATCCTGTCCAGCACGGAAAAGCGACGGCACAGCCAGAGCACACCTGCCGGAACGAGCAGGAAGAACAATATCGTGAGAACATTACCCGCCATACTCCAATCTATACTTTCAGGATATCCTGTGCACTGATTATCTCTATACCGTCAGGGCCTCTCCTGGCAAGGCGTACCATGGCGGCTGCGACGGCCTCGGTGGGAATGGGAGCCAACCTGCGCATCAGGCCGACCGCATTGAAAACCCGAAGGACGGCAACGCCGGCCTTTTCGCCGAAACGGTCACTCCCCTTGCGGATAAGGGAGGTAGGCCTGAGTATGATGCAGCCATCATAACCAAGATCCTGCACGGCTTCTTCCAGAGTCCCTTTCATACGGGTATAGAATACCCTGGATTGAGGGTGGGCTCCTATCGATGAAACCAACACATAGGTGGGTACACCATTTGACCTGGCGGCCTTTGCTGCGTCAAGCTGGTAGGTATAATCCACCTTCCACTGGGCATCCTGGCTTCCGGCAGCCCTTATGGTTGTGCCCAGGCAGGAGAACAGGACATCGCCCCGCAACCGATCCGACCAGGTCTCAGGATGGTCGAAGTCCACGACATGCACGACCAGTTTGGCAGAAGGATTACTGACCTCACGGCGTACGAATATGTCCACGCGTTCAAAGGCTTCATCTGCGAGAAGCAGTTCCACCAGGTCCTTTCCCACCGCACCGGTCGCACCGATAACCAGAGCTTTCATATCACGGAATGTTTATATGACTTTCAATGTTTCTTCAAATACGATATCCTGCGAAGGGATACCCGCCGAAGCAAGCGTTTGGACCGTCCGGGCGCGGTCGCCGCAGGTTTTGACCAGGACAGCGGCGCCAAGGCTGCGAAGGGTTGCCGCCCTCTCCGCAAAACCGGCTTCATCTGGATCCAACGGCCCGGCCAGGCTCTTGCCCTGAGCGTTCTTCAGGCCCTGAAGGAGGGTGTCCCAGTCTGCGGAATCAATCAGCAGGGCGGCTGATGAGACGGAAGGGTCGCTCTGGATCAGGCGGACGAAGCGCTCCATCGCCTCCGGAGTGTCAGGCAGGCCGTCAAGGTTGACGTCGAGAACCGAGGCTCCGTCGGAAGCAAGTTGGTCGGAAACGGCATACAGGGCATCCTCATATTCCCCGCGCTCCATCATTCCTGCAAAGTCGGGAGATTTCCCGACATTGGCGGCATTGCTAACAGTTATCGGCCCGTCACCCAATTCCCACATCTCCAGCCCACTCAAGACCAGGTTATCATTGCAGGGAGGTACAATCCTCGACCGCAGGGAAGGGAACGCGTGGATATGCTCCGGAGACGTGCCGCAGCAACCTCCATAAAGGTTCACTTCCCCATCCAGTCCCGCCATATGGCCAGCCATCTTCTCCGGGCATTCGTCATATTCGCCAGCACCGTTCGGCATTCCTGCGTTGGGATAGCAGATCAGCGGAACGGGGCACCAGGTTCCCAGCGAGTGGACCAGCGGGAGAAGACCCTCCGCACCCATCGAGCAATTGAACCCGAAGGCTGCGAGCGGAGCGTGGGAAACTGCGGTGAAGAAGGCCTCCAGGCTCTGTCCTGTCAGCACCCGGCCGCCACTTCCGCTAACGGAGACGGAAACGATCACGGGAAATCCCGGTTTGGCCTCGTGGACGCCGTACAGTGCCGCCTTGGCATTGAGAGCGTCGAAACAAGTCTCTATGATTATGAGGTCGACCCCGCCTTCGATTAAGGCACGGGCCTCAGCGGCATAAGAGGCCGCCATTTCATCGAAACTGCAGGGACGCCATTCTGGACGGATAAAATCGGAGACCAGAGAAAGGGACTTCGAGCCGGGGCCCATACTACCCGCCACCCAGACCTTCCGGGAAGCCCCATCGGCCACTTCACGAGCCAGGCGTGCTGCCGCCAACGCCATGTCCGGAGCTATGGAAGAAAGTCCGTAATCCTTCTGGACCAGAGGGTTGGCTCCGAAACTGTTGGTTTCAATGATGTCGGCACCGGCCTCCACATAAGAACGGTGGATGGAACGGATAACATCCGGCCGAGTCAGGTTCAGGCACTCGTTGTCCCCCTTCACGTCACGAGTGGGCGTAACCAGCAGTCCCTGCCGGAAATCCTCTTCCGTAAGGTTGAACCGCTGGATCTGGGTGCCCATCGCCCCATCCAGCCTCAGGGCACGATCCTGCTGCAGTGTATTGATCGAGAAAACACAGTCCTTTCCCATGGTATTACAGTCCGTTTTCTACAAAGATAATGAATTATTGTGCTAAATTTGAACTAGTAAAAACGACTGTATCCTATGGGAAGAATGATGATGCCCGCGCTGGTCGCCGTCCTGGTGGCAGCTTGTTCGACGGCCCCTTCCGGGCCGTTGGCTCTGGACCGGGTGGCTACGATGATGGACGAAGGAGATATTATCACATTGATCGCGGAGGGAGCCTCTTCGGGTAAGCTGGTCTGGACATCCGGCGACGAATCTGTGGCCAGTGTGAGCAGCAGGGGCGAAGTGAAGGCCGTGGCTTCCGGAGACGCCTGGATCTATGTCGGGAACCGCAGGACCGGAGAGAAGGACAGCTGCCTTGTCACCGTGGGCTACGAGGCCCAGAACCCCATCCTTCCGCCCTCCTGGGAACTGTATATCGCCGACGGCGAGCCCCACGTGTTTGACGGCCGGATGTACATCTTCGGTTCCCGCGACAATTATGACGGGGTGGGAAGCGACGGCCGCGTGGACTGGTGCTCGGACAATTACCACGTCATCTGGTCCGATGACATGATACACTGGACCGACGCCGGGGAAGCCCTGAACCTGAAGGACGTCCCCGAGGAAGTGAAAGGAACAGCCGCCCGCCTCTGGGCTCCGGACGTATTCCGGGATCCCAAGACGGGAAAATACCACATGGCCACCTGCACCAACAACGGGAAGGCATTCATTCTGGATGCAGACCGTCCGGAAGGCCCTTACACCAACGCCCGGTCCCTGACCTTGAACGGAGAGGAACTGGGCCATATCGACCCGGGCATCCTGGTGGATGACGACGGCAAGGTCTACCTGGCCCTCCCCGAATTCATCGTGGCGCAGCTGGATCCGGATGAATATTCACACATCATTCCGGAGACCGTGCGTGACATGACGCCTTATATGCCCACGGACAACGAACCGTTCGAAGGCCCCTCCCTTCGGAAACGGGGCGACACCTACTATTACATCTATATCCAGAACACTGGAAAGGTCGCCGAGAACGGTGCCGTACCCACCCGCATGGCCTATCTCACCGCCAAGCATCCGCTGGGCCCATACACCTATCAGGGTCTGATCATCACAAACCACAACTATCCCAATGCCGGCAATGTCCACGGCAGTTTCGAACCGTTCCTCGGGCAGTACTGGCTGCAGTACCACAAGAGCGTTCCGGGACTCAGGCTCACGCGGGTTGCCAACCTGGAGCCGATGGAATTCAACGAGGACGGTACCATCAAGGAAGTGAAGATGAGCACATCAGGAGTACGCGGTGCGTTCGGAGTCGGCGACAAGGTGACGGCCGCCGGTGCGGTGGAATATTCAACAGGAAGGGATCCGGGAATATTCCAACTTAAGAGAGGGTCGCAGCCGTTCCTCTCCTTCCAGGAAGACGGGCAGTGGGCCTGTTTCCGCTGGTTCGATTTCCCCGTGGCCCCGAGGCAGTTCACCATCTGCTACCAGACCCATTCCACCGGCAGTCAGCTGGAGGTGCGGAAAGGCTCTCCGGACGGTCCGGTCGTCTGCAGCATCACCTTGCCGGACAACGGTTGGAAATGGAAGGAAATCACCCTCCCCGTCCAGGACGGATCGATGGATCAGGAAACACTCTATCTCGTGGCCACCAAGGCCCCGCTCGCAGTCAAGTATTTCAGGTTCAACGAGTAAGCATCTGCGTCTAAGCCGCTATCCCTAGCTGGGAAAGGAAATGCCAGAAGATATCGGGGCGGAACAGCAGAGGGAATACCAGGCCGTAGACAGCACCCCAGAAGTGGGCGGTGTGACCGATGTTGTCCATATTCCTCTTTGCCATATACCAGCAATACAATAAATACAGGGGCGCGAATATGTAGCCCGGAACGGGGATGGGAATCAAGTATATGTAGATTCCCATCTTCGGTTCAAAAAGGATGGAGGCGAACAGGACGGCGGAGACCGCACCTGAGGCCCCTACCGCATTGTAGCCGTAATTATCCTTGTACTTAGCGAGGTCGCCGATCGTGGAGACGGCGAGGGCGCTGACATAGAGGACCACATACAGGACTATGCCCGGAGTGTGTCCGAAGGCGGCCTGGAAGTACCGCTCCACCACCGTCCCGAAGAAGTACAGGGTGAGCATGTTGAAGAACAGGTGTCCCCAGCCTCCGTGAACGAGACCATAACTGAGCATCCGGTGCCACTGCTTCCTGTGCCAGATATCGTAGGCGTTGAACTTGAGCGCGTTGCCGTCCAGCGCCCCGTTGAAGCAGAGGATGCTGACTCCGGCCGTTATCAAAATGATGATGAGAGTAACCATGGGAATGCATTAAAAAGAATAACCGGCCGCCTTAAGCAAAGACACGGCGCGTTCAAAGTCCTCCGATTTGGTCAGGATATAATCCGTATTGAATGTCGAGACGGCAAAGATGCCGATCCTCCCTTCCGCAAGGATCCTTGAAATCTCCGCGAGGATTCCAATGAGAGAAAAATCCAAGGTGCCTTCTATCCGGAAACCGCGCCACCCGTCAACACGATCAACAGTATTGTCAGGTACCAGGCCGGTCGGACAGACCAACGATTTTTCTTCATCTGTCGAACCGGTGAAAACATAGGGGGCAGATAAGTCTATCCCTTCATAGTCCGCCACTTTGCAGACAGTCAATTCTTCGTTTATTGTTTTAAGAGTCATATCATTTTTCTATCCTCAAGGAACCGTCGTCGTCAAGGATGATGGTATCCCCTTCATTCACGGTCTCGAAGCCTTCGCCGGTATCAAGGGACAACAACGAGAATCCCATGCAGAAATACGGCGCCAAAACCTTTTCCCCGCAAAGACGCTTGACCTCGTCGTAGTTAGTGCCGGTGTAGAGGAGGGATTGCATATAAACAAAGATAAGGATTATAATCGGATAGAAGGATGATTCTGCGTTTTTTGCAACAGTCTAAAAATCAGAAGATTATGAAAAATGCGTAGAATATTAATCTACGCATTTTCTGTAATTTGTTAATTATCAGCAGCTTCCGGAAAACAGGCCAGCTTAATCCCAGCTGAAATTCTCTTTCCCGGCGGCAATCTCGAAGTGATACTTGACGATGCCCAGGTCAATCTGAGTATATCCAGCCAAGGACATCAGGGGTTTTGCCTGCACATTGTTTCCGTCCCGCAGAATGAATTTGAATTTCTGCTGGTTCACGGCTGTTGGAGCCAACAGGGCGG
>JAEEGI010009988.1_pt1 | contig 20682 bp, 12 predicted proteins | sample 8958751 | NCBI WGS metagenome assembly JAEEGI01 (sample SAMN16246545, study PRJNA631951) | gut metagenome | biome: gut microbiome; feature: rumen; material: KS-attached | host: Bos | place: Iran: Karaj | collected 2018-10 | reverse complement strand
AATTTCCATGATGTGGATATTCAGTGGGCAAATCATGATATTGACTGGATGGGAGCGGCTTGTGGCAATACTGCGTGCATAGCCAAGGTGCTCAGGATCGGTATAAGCTACAATTCATTTGATGCGCTGGAAGATGGCTATGGGATCAATTTAAGGCCCCTTTCGATGTTTGCGGCAGAAATATATAGAAATGATCCTTGTAGCTGCTTTAAAATGCATATCCTTGATGAGAGCAAATATGATTCAGTAAATCCGACACTTGCGGCTAAGATGTACAAGGCCATAAGTATAATCCAGTTAAAACTTGAGGGACAGCTTATTAAAAAGCATCCGGAATATGGCCTTGAAAAGAGACTTCTTTTGGACAAGATAGATTATAGTACCGGTACTGTTAAGATAGGAAATAAAAAATATAAGCTAAATGACACGAATTTCCCTACAATAGACCCAAAGGATCCATATGCGTTATCAGAAGGTGAGGAAGAGCTTGTAAGAACTCTTCGCCTTAGTTTTATCCACTCCCAGCTTCTTACAAAGCATGTCAAATTCCTGTATTCTCATGGGGCCATGTACAGGTCGATCAATAATAACTTGCTATTCCATGGATGCATTCCTATGGATGATAATGGCAATTTTACCTGCATGAAGACCAGAGATGGAAGTTTTTGCGGAAAAGAGCTCATGGATTACCTGAATGTAAAGATTCATGATGCGTATTTCCTCGATCAAAGGGATGATATTGAGAAAAAACAGGATGCAGTTGATCTTATGTGGTATTTGTGGTGCGGGCCCAATTCACCCTTATTCGGAAAGGATAAAATATCAACATTTGAACGTCTGTTTTTGAGAAATGAGAAAGAATTATGTGCAGAAAAGCACAATCCTTATTATACCTTCTCGGCAAAAGAGGAATATGCTGATAAAATACTAAGAGAATTCAAACTTGACCCAGAATGGGCGCATATCATAAATGGTCATGTTCCGGTCAAGACCAAAAAGGGCGAGAGCCCTGTCAAGGCAGGAGGAAAGCTGTATATAATCGATGGCGGAATCTCAAAAGCCTATCATGAACAGACCGGAATTGCCGGATATACACTGATCTTTAACTCTCATCATCTGGCACTTGCCAAGCATAAAGCCTTTGTGAAGGGGCAGGAGAACACACCTGAGATACAGATAACGGAAAAGACAAAGAAGAGAATCCTGGTCAGGGACACTGACGTAGGAAAGAGCCTTCTAAATCAGATTGCAGACCTTAAGGATCTGCTAAAAGCCTATGAAAGTGGAGCAATAAGGGAGAAAGGTAAGACTTGAACAGGATTTATGCAGCAGATATAAATAGCATTATAGATAGTGGTTCCTATGAGTACTGGTATGACCAGATGCCACCTGAGAGAAAGAAGAAGATTGATGCTTTTAAACCTCAGAAAAATAAACTTTTATCGCTGGCTGCAGGAATACTTCTGAAAAAGGCTCTGGAAAATGAAGGAATCTATTCCTATGAGATCGTTGAAAAAGGTGCCGGAAAGCCTTATATAAAGGGGCGAGAGGATGTGTTTTTTAACCTTTCTCATTCAGGAGAAATGGCTATAATTGCTGTCTCTGACAAAGAGGTAGGGATAGATATTCAGGAAAAGAGCCATTTTCAACCGGGGCTTATTAAAAGAGTTTTTTCAGAAAGTGAGATATGGCAGGCAGAGCACATTGGCGGCGATCTTGACATGCTCTATACAGGTCTTTGGACTGCGAAAGAGAGTATTATGAAATACTATGGAAAAGGGCTTTCAATGGAGCCCCTAAATATAGAACTGGATATAAGATCAGAAAATGACCTGCATTATTCAAAAGATCTTTACCTTATCAGAAAAGAAATTTCGGATTATCAAGTTACAATATGCACTCCCTGTGCAGATTTTAAAGATGTTTCAATAACAGATGTTTTCAAAGAAAAAGGCTGAGCTATCGCTCAGCCTTAACTTTTTAGGGAAATAAAAACTCACAGAAATATAACGACACCAGCAAAAGCGAGACCGCCAATTATGGCAATCGCTGATATGATACGCATTTTTATTATATTTATGTCAATATATTTGCCATTAAAGCTAACTGTGTCTATTGTTTTACATTTTCCTTTTACATTAAGCTCAGATTTTTCCATCGCCATATTAGCACCTCCCCGTTAGTGCTGAAACCTCTTGCAACTATTCTTATTTATACTACTACACAATCATTTAGTTTTTCTGATGTATAAATTAAATTATTATAAAATTTACAATAGGGCTATAAAGTTGTAGCGCTTTAAAGTGGTATAGCTTCCGGTTATCGCGTCCAATAAGCTTAATGTATTAGTCAAAGCCGGGGTTTGGGAGTATGATTTCTGTAATTACAAGGAACGGAGGAGTTAAAAATATGAGTGATTACAGATTTGAAACATTACAGTTACACGTTGGACAGGAACAGCCGGACCCGGCTACAGACGCGAGAGCCGTTCCTATTTATCAAACAACATCCTATGTGTTCAGAAACAGCCAGCATGCAGCAGACAGATTTGGACTTGCTGACGCAGGAAATATTTATGGAAGACTTACAAATTCCACTCAGGATGTTTTGGAAAAGAGAATTGCAGCACTTGAAGGTGGAAGCGCAGCACTGGCAGTAGCATCAGGCGCTGCTGCAATAACATATACAATTCAGGCTCTTGCTGCTAATGGCGGACATATTGTAGCACAGAAGACAATTTACGGCGGAAGCTATAACCTTCTTGCTCATACACTTCCGCAGTACGGAGTGACAACAACATTCGTTGATGCTCATAACTTAAGCGAAGTTGAGGGTGCAATTCAGGATAATACAAGAGCAATATATCTGGAGACTCTTGGCAATCCTAACAGTGATATTCCGGACATTGATGCGATTGCGGAAATAGCACATAAACATGGTCTTCCACTTGTTATCGACAATACTTTCGGAACACCATATCTTATCAGACCAATTGAACATGGCGCAGACATTGTTGTACATTCAGCTACAAAGTTTATCGGCGGACATGGAACAACTCTTGGCGGAATTATTGTAGAATCCGGCAAATTTAACTGGAAGGCAAGTGGAAAATACCCTAATATTGCAGATCCTAACCCAAGCTACCATGGTGTATCTTTCTATGACGCTGTAGGACCGGCTGCATTTGTTACCTTTATCAGAGCAATACTTCTTAGAGATACAGGAGCTACAATATCTCCATTCAATGCATTTTTACTTCTTCAGGGTGTTGAGACACTGTCTCTTCGTCTTGACAGACACGCTGAGAATACAAAGAAGGTAGTTGAATTCCTTAAAAATCATCCAAAGGTAGAGAAGGTTAACCATCCATCACTTGCAGATCACCCTGATCATGCACTTTATGAGAAGTACTTCCCTAATGGAGGAGCTTCAATCTTCACATTTGAGATAAAAGGCGGAAAAGAAGCAGCATGGAAGTTCATCGACAATCTTGAGATTTTCTCACTTCTTGCAAATGTAGCGGATGTAAAGAGCCTTGTTATTCATCCTGCAACAACTACACACTCTCAATTGTCAGATGAAGAGCTTAAGGATCAGGGCATAAGCCAGAGCACAATCAGACTTTCAATTGGAACTGAGCACATAGATGACATTATAGCTGACCTTGAAAAGGGCTTTGCAGCTATCTGATAACTAGTAAATAGCATATAAGTTATATAACACATATAAAAAGACCACTTCGTTATCGAAGTGGTCTTTTTGAGTATGTGCGCATGTAGCGTACGTTTCTTATGTTCGAAAGAATCAAATATCAATATCAGGAGCCTTAGTGCAAAGACTTACTATAACATTGACAACAAGAGCAATAAGGAATGCAGGAAGAAGCTCATAGATTGCAAAGCCTCCTCCGAGCTTGGCAATGCCAAATTTCCAGATGAAAACAAATGCACCACCTGCAATCATTCCTGAAAGTGCGCCCTGGAGGGTTGAACGTTTCCAGAAGAGTGAGAGAAGAACAACCGGTCCAAATGCTGCTCCAAAGCCGGCCCAGGCAAATGAAACAATCTGAAATACTGATGAATCAGGGTCTCTTGCTATGATGATAGCAATAATAGATATTAATACAACGGTTATTTTAGCTACTTTAACCTGCGTTTCATCATCAAGTTTCTTTTTACCAAAGGCCTGTATAAGGTCTGATGAAATAGCTGAAGCAGAGGCAAGAAGCTGAGAATCAGCAGTAGACATGGTCGCTGCGAGGATACCAGAAAGGATAATACCTCCAATTATTGCAGGGAATATGCCAAAGGTGCTCATCAGATTAGTGATGTGGATTATTACTCTTTCAGCATTTCCACTTCCTTCAAGTACAGGTATTTTGCCGTTTGTGCTCATTGCAAGACCTATAACGCCGATAGCAAGGGCAATAAACATGGCTATTACAACCCAAACACTTGCAACCCTTCTTGAAAGAGCTATTTTTTTCTCATCCTCTATTGCCATGAATCTTACAAGGATATGTGGCATTCCGAAATAACCAAGTCCCCAGGCAAGCATGGAACAGGCTGTAAGGGCGCTATAAGGTGTTGCCGCCTTGGCAACAGGGTCATAGACATTAGAAATACTAAAATATCCAGGAAGAGATTTAGCATTATCAATGACAGCGCCAAGGCCACCCGCCTGATTTATTCCAAAGAAAATGACTATGATAAGGGACAGTGTCATAGCTATGCTCTGAACAAGGTCCGTCATGCATACGGCTTTGAATCCACCGAGTGAGCAGTAAAGAGCTATGATAATAGCGCTGACGATCATGGCAAAGGCGTAATCAATACCAAATAGAGTATTAAAAAGCTTGCCGCAGGCAGCAAATCCGGAAGCTACATAGGGGATAAAGAAGATAACGATTATGATGGCTGATATAAGCGTTATAGTCTTATTTTTATCCTTGAATCTTGCAGAAAAGTACTCGGGAATAGTTATAGCACCAAGCTTTTCGGTGGTTTTTCTGAGTTTGGCTGCTACAAAAAGCCAATTGAGATAAGTTCCTATCGCGAGACCAATAATGGTCCATGTTGCGTCTGCCATACCTGAAAGGTATGCAAGGCCCGGTATACCAAGAAGCAGCCAACTGCTCATGTCAGAGGCTTCTGCGCTCATGGCCGCAACTAAAGGGCCCAACTTTCTACCGCCAAGATAAAAATCACCGGCATCGTCATTTCCTTTTGAAAAGACAACACCAATAAGAATCATCATGGCAAGATACAAAACAATCACAATACCAATAACTATCTGTGTTTCCATACGTTCTCCTTTTTTTGCTGTTTTTAATACGTTACCACAGCATAGTGATAAAATCAACAGGTTATTCATATGTATAAAGTTATTATTAAATAGTAGTTATTCATAGAGACTAAGCAAAACAGGAGTAGTAAAATGTAAATAAATATACATAAAACAGCACATAAACAAACGTGGAAAAGATCAATTTTGGGTCGGCAGGAGGATTATTTTGAGAAAAATCCTTAGTTATATATTATTGATGTTTACATTAGTGCTAATGCCTATGCATATCGTTTATGCGTATGATACCGGTCTTATTACATCAAAGGATCAGCTCAAGAGCCCGGGGGTAAAAATAGGAGTTGGCGTAGGATCTTCATCAATGCTGCTTGTTGAGAAGGAGTTTCCGAATGCAGAGCTGGTATATATCGAATTAAATGAAGCTTTACCGGCGCTTGCGCAGGGAAAGATAGATGCCGTTGTTTATGACTATAGGCAGCTACAAATCGCTCTTGCTACAGGGGTCGAAGGAGTAAAGCTTCTTGATGAGACAATGGATGAAGAGGTCCATATTGCTGTAGGTTTATCGCCTGCCACAAAAATCGACGGGCTAAAAGAAAAGATTGATACATTTATTGACGTGATTCGTGCGGATGGAACTCTTGATGATATGTATGACCGATGGGTTATGCAGAATGACTATGAGATGCCTGATTTCCCTGAGATAAAAAATCCCAAAATGAAGCTGATAGTGGGCACTTCAGGAATAGCCACTCCTTATACTTTCTATCAGGGCGATGAACTATGCGGATATGACATAGAGCTGGCCTATAGATTTGCTCAATATCTGGAAGCAGATCTTGAATTTAAAGTCTATGACTATGGTGCCATAATAAACGCGGCAGCATCCGGTGATGTGGACTGCATAATGGCAAACCTTAATGTAACTCCGGAACGTGCTCAGGCACTGCCTTTTTCGCAGGATCTTTATACTGAAAAAGCAGGAATTATCGTGAGAAGTGGAGTAAGTGACTCTTCAATGGGAGCCTTTTTTAAAAGAGTTGTGACAAGCTTTGAAAAGACATTTATACGAGAAAACAGATGGACTCTTTTTGTGAGGGGTGTAATTACAACTATTATAATCACGGTTTCATCGGTTATTTTAGGAACAGTAAGTGGCTTTTTTGTTTATCTCCTCTGCAGAAAAGGGAACAAGGTCGCGAATAGCATCACAAATGGAGCTATGAGATTGATCCAGGGAATGCCGGTTGTAGTTCTTTTGATGATACTGTACTACATTATTTTTGCTGGTCTGAATATTAATGGAATTATTGTCTCAGTCATTGGCTTTACGCTTATTTTCGCTGCTGCTGTAATAGGGCTTTTAAGGATAGGTGTTGGTGCAGTTGATAATGGACAATATGAGGCAGCGTATTCTCTGGGCTATTCAGATCATAAGATCTTTTTCAAGATCATTTTACCTCAGGCCCTTCCCCACGTTATTGGCGCATACAAAGGCGAAATAGTAGGGCTTATTAAAGCTACTGCGATAGTAGGATACATAGCGGTTCAAGATCTGACAAAGATAGGAGATATCATAAGGAGCCGCACTTACGATGCCTTTTTCCCGTTGATAGCTATTGCGATCATATATTTTGGATTTGAGGCCTTGCTCGGAGCTGTGATGGATAAGATGGAAATAAATATTGATTTCAAGAAGAAGGGACAGTCAGGCTATTTGAAGGGGGTAAAACTAAATGATAAGGATTGAGAATCTTAGAAAAGAATACCCAAACGTGGTTCCCCTTAAGAATGTCAATGCCACAATAAATGATGGAGATGTCATAGCTGTTATAGGACCTTCGGGAACAGGCAAGAGTACACTTATACGATGCATAAATCTGCTTGAGAAGCCAACTTCCGGAAAAGTGTGGCTTGATGAAACGGAGATCACAGGTCCAGGCTGCAAGATTGAAGAAGTACATAAAAAGATGGGAATGGTGTTTCAGTCCTTTAATCTGTTTGGGCATATGACTGTAGTTGAAAATGTTATGGCGCCTACCATGGATCTTTTGGGTAAACCGGCGCAGGAAGCCTACGATAATGCCATGGATCGTCTTCGTGAAGTAGGTCTGTCAGATAAGGCATTGTCCTGGCCTGACGAATTATCCGGTGGTCAAAAGCAGAGAGTTGCCATAGCAAGGACACTTGCAATGAACCCGGATGTGATACTACTGGATGAACCTACAAGTGCCCTTGATCCCACTATGGTTGGCGAGGTTAAGGCAGTAATAAAAGAGCTGGCTGAAAGCGGAAAAACCATGATGATCGTCACTCACGAAATGTCTTTTGCTAAGTCCATCAGCAACAGGGTCTTTTATATGGATGAGGGCGAAATTTATGAGGAAGGAACACCGGAAGAGGTATTCGATAATCCTAAAAGGGAGAAAACCCGCCGCTTTGTAAGGCACCTGAAAGTGCTGGAAATAGATATAAGCAGAAGAGATTATGATTATCTTGTAACGCACAGGCTGATCGAAGATTATGCTCAGAAGAATCAAATATCTGTTGCACTTACCAAGAAGATACACCGTGCATATGAAGAAGCTATTCATCAGTGCATAGTGTGTACAATGGATAAGCCGGATGTCCATTTATCTATTGAGTATTCACAGGAAAAAGATGAGGTAGAATTTGTTGCTGATTATTCGGGAGAAGAGATGAATATTTTCACTGATGGTGATTCTATCTCAATTTCAATTCTAAGGAGCGTAGTACTAGGCGAGAAATATATATGGGATGATACAAAAGAGCGTGGAAACAGAGTGGAATTCTGCATAAAATAAGCGCTTATCATGAAATCAAAAAGCCTGTAGTGGGAGACCACTACAGGCTTAAATATTTATCAGATCAAACTACTGAAAGAAGCTTGTTCTTTATGCAGATCTTAGCAGAAAGGATCTTCTCTACTGAATCATCAAATTCTACAGTGATCTTTCCGTTTAATACAGATTTAACCAATCCATGACCGTAGGTGTTATGTGTAACTTCACAGCCCTCGGCAAAGATGTCTTTTATCTCATCGTCAGTAAGCTCAGGCTCTACAGGCTTTACAACCTTAACTACAGGTGCAGCTACCTTTGGCTTGGGTTTATAACTGTCATTCTCACAAAGGCATTCAAGTATAAGATCGAGATTTTCATTTGTGAAAAAAACTATTTCGTGAGCCAGAGATTTATCTGTTTCATTTAACTGTAAAACTCGGTTTCCGTTTTTGATAAAGAGGATAGCCTTGCTCTCAATTTCCTCATAGCCGGTTATTACATCCTCTACTTCATCCTTTTCTGTTTCTCTTATAACAATGGCAAGACCTTCTGATTCTGCCATTCTCTTGATTGAGTTATAGTCTTTTTCGTTTGCGTGTATCTGGTAACGGTTGAATAAAAGAGTATTAACATTCAGGATTGATCCGCGGTTACCAAACTGGCAGAGTTTATTAAGATCCTCATCGCGCATCATAGTCATTATCATACCTTTATCCTGAATAAGACTACAAACTTCTTCGTAAGAGTATAATTGATTTTCCATTTAAGTAATTCCTTTTTTCCTTTTGTAAAAAATTGCACAAGAATGTATATTACATCATTAGGTTTTCCCTTTCAATGGAAAATTGTGAAATAAATATGATAAAAAAATTAAAAATCTAAATCTTATTTGCTCTGCACGGCAGCACGTTCATCTGAAGCATAGATTGCCTTCATGATGATAGGTGTAAGGATTGAACTCAATATGATGAGCAGGATTACTGCTGTGAAGTATCTGCTATCAACAATCTCAGCCTTAAGACCACGCTGTGCTACGATAAGGGCAACTTCACCTCTTGTCATCATGCCAACACCGATCTTCAATGCATCTGAAGTGTTATATTTGAGGCATTTAGCGACAATTCCACAACCTACAACTTTACCAAGAAGTCCGACTATAACAAAGGCAAGTGAAAATGCAAGAATTGTCATGTCTACAGTTCTTAAATTAGTCTGAAGTCCTACACTGGCGAAGAATACAGGACCAAAGATCATGTAAGAATTGATATCCATCTTTCTGTCGATGTAATCTGATGTTTCCAAAGAGCTCAATATGATACCGGCAACGTAAGCACCTGTGATATCTGCTACTCCAAAGTACTTATCAGCTACATAGGCCATTGCAAAGGCAAGAGCAAGGCCAAGGATCGGGATTCTTCTGTTATGAGGCCATCTCTGCTCCATTTTCTTCATGATCTTGAAGATCACAATTCCAATCACTACAGAAAGAGCAAAGAAAGCTACTGTCTTGATACATACGGCAGCGAGGTTTGCATTAGGGTCTTTAAGACCAAGAACAGCTGTTAGTACGACGATTCCTATTACATCATCGATGATTGCTGCACTCATGATTGTTGTTCCCACGTCAGTGGAGATCTTTCCAAGCTCTTTTAACACCTGGACTGTTATACTAACGGAAGTAGCTGTAAGGATAGTTCCTATGAAAAGAGCTTTTGTAAACTCAGTAGATCCGGGAGCGGCAAATCCGTAGAATGCCATGTATAAAACAGTACCAAGGGCAAGTGGAACACCAACACCTGTGCATGCAAGGATTGTTGCCTTTACACCTGATTTTTTGAGCTTGTCTATGTCTGTTTCAAGACCTGCGCTGAACATAAGCAGTATTACGCCAATCTCAGCCATTCCTGACAGGAAGTCCCCGGCTTCCACAAGGTTAAAAAGTGTAGGTCCTATAAGGAGACCTGCGATGATCTCACCGGCAACCTGCGGTGCGTGAAGCTTTCTTGCAATAAGTCCAAAGAACTTTGCACTTACTATTATGATCACAAGATCTCTAAGTATCTGAATCGTATCCATTTGTTTATTATCCTCCTTTTATAAACGCTAATTGCAGATTATACGCCATTTTTTTTTTTAGAGTCAAGGTTTTATTTCTTATGGACTTTAGGTTTGAGATTCAGTAATATGAGGTGTATCTTATAGAATTAGTAAAAGAAACAGAGGCTTTTTTATGAACATTTTAAATGTTGAAAACATATCAAAAACATATATGTCAAAACCGGTTCTTAGCGGTATTTCTGTTGGAATAAATGACACTGATAAGATTGGCGTGGTAGGAACTAACGGAACAGGTAAATCAACGCTCCTGGCGATCGTGGCAGGGAAAGTGGAACCGGATAGTGGGCAGATTGTAGCCAGTAACGGTCTTAGGATCTCGTATCTCCCGCAGAATCCAGTATTTGATATGAACAAGACTCTTTTGGAGAATATAACTGATACGATCTATGATGGTGGAGATCATTGGGATAAAATGGGTGAGATAAAGGCCAATCTTGCCAAGTTTGGCATAGATGATCCGGAGTGTGATCCTTCTATATTGTCGGGAGGGCAGAAAAAAAGAGCTGCACTTGTGGCGGCTATCATGACGCCATCAGATCTTTTGATACTGGATGAGCCTACAAACCATCTGGATTCTGATATGATAGAGTGGCTTGAAGAGTATCTTCAGCATTTTCGCGGTGCGCTTCTTATGATCACCCATGACAGGTATTTTCTTGATGAAGTTACAAACCAGATCCTTGAGATAGATAAAGGAAGTGCCTATAGGTATGAGGCCAATTATTCAGGCTTTTTGGAGCTTAAACAGCAGAGGCTTGACTATGAGCAGGCTGCTGAGCGAAAAGCTCAGGCTCTTTATCGGAAAGATCTTGCATGGATGTTAAGAGGCGCTAGAGCACGTTCTACCAAGCAGAAGGCTCATATTCAGCGCTTTGAGGAACTTCGGGACAGACAGCGCCCTGAGGAGGAGAGGCAGGTTGAACTTAGCTCACTTCCAAGCAGGATGGGTAATAAGACAATAATAATGGAGAATATTGCAAAGTCCTATGAAGGAAAAACGCTTTTCAGGGATTTTTCCTATACTTTCAATAAGCTCGACAGAATCGGGATCATAGGACCAAATGGATGCGGAAAGTCGACTCTTTTAAAGACTATTGTTGGAACTGTGACGCCTGACAGTGGCACAGTAGAAATCGGTCAGACCATAAAGATTGGATATTTTGGCCAGGAAAATGAGGCTTTGGACGAGAGCAAAAGAGCAATTGATTACATAAAAGATACTGCAGAATTTATCAGAACCTCAGAGGGGCTGGTTTCTGCATCTGTTATGTGCGAGAGATTTCTTTTTAGCCCGGATATGCAATATGCTCCAATTTCCAAGCTTTCAGGCGGTGAAAAGAGAAGACTTTACCTTTTGAGAGTACTGATGGAGCAGCCCAATGTGATCATTTTGGATGAGCCTACTAATGACCTCGATATACAGACTCTTAGAATATTGGAAGATTATCTTGATGGATTTGCCGGAATAATCATTACTGTCAGCCATGACAGATACTTTTTGGATCGTGTTGTCACAAGGATTTTTGCATTTGAAGCAGATGGAAGCCTCTATCAGAGCGAGGGCGGTTATTCAGATTATCTGGTGCACAAGAAGCAGACAGAAGTTTCTCCCATTGAGAAATCTGTTCCTCAGGCTGAACCAAAAGCCTCTAAAACTCAGTATCGTGCGCCACGTGAGAAAACCAAGCTCTCCTATAACGAGCAGAAAGAGTACGATAGTATTGAATCAGAAATTGAGAAGCTCGAGGAAAAGAGTGCTGACCTGGAAGCACAGATAGTAGCTGCTGCTACGGACTATCCAAAACTTGTTGCTTTAACAAGGGAAAAAGAGGAAGTTGATGCTGAAATAGAACGCAAAATGGACAGATATGTTGAGCTTCAGGAAATGGTTGACAGCTTTTCCCGATGCAACTAATGCCAATGAATATTTCAAACTAATCGTATTTAAGAAAAATTTAATTAATAAAACATAAGTAATCCCTTTCTAAAAGTCGATAATATCCTTGATGGGTATGTGTTATTGATTTTGTATGAAAGGGATTGCTTATGAAGAAAAAAACAGCTGCAAAAATGACTATGGCGGTGGCAGTGTCCTGGGGAATGTTTATAGGAGCTTCAGTTGTCGGATATGCCAATGATGTGGATGAAGATAATAATGAAGATAACATAGGTGATGTGGATGAGGACAACGGCCCATCTGATGATGAAGAAAAGCAGGATGATTCTGCCGATGAACAGGATGAAAATGTAAGTAATATTGAGAATATCATTCCAGCTGAGCAAAATGATACTCTGCCTGAAAATAAAGAGACAGGTTCAGATGATAAGTCTGTTGAAGAGAATAAAGCTGAAGAGATAAAGGATGAAGATACAGACGATAAGGCGTCCGAAGAAATAAAGGACGAAGAGACAGGTGAAAAGAAGTCCGAAGAAATAGAGTCTGAAGAAATAGAGTCTGAAGAAACAAGCGAAACTGCGCCTGAAGAATTGAAGAGCGAAGAGAAGACAGACATTCAGGAAGTAGTGGAAAAAGATACAGTTAAGCTGGATGTAAGTGAAGTCCAGCCTGGCCTAGAGAATGTAGCTACCGATGAAGCAGGTGAAGGCGATACACCTGTAACTACTATGATGCTCAGAAGTGCGGCCCCAAGGATGATGGCGCTAGGAACGGCTGCTACTCCTGATACTACCACTGAAACAGAGACACCAGAAGCTACAACGACTGAAACAGATACGCCAGATCCTAATAGTGGCGAGACTGCTCAGCCTCAGCAGTTTGTAGAAGCAGGTTCTTCCAAGGATCTGGATGATGGTCAGCCTGCAACACAGCATATTTCAATTGCAATCCTGTCTGATACCCATTATGTTTCTAATGATCAGAAGCAGGGCCATGGTATTCAGAACATGGATACAACAGCCGTGACCGAGATGAGAATGCTTGAAGAAATAGACAGCATCATCAATGTCTCACTGGATCAGGTTACTGAATTTGATCCGGATTGTCTTTTGATCTGCGGCGATCTTACAAGTAATGGTGAATACTCGGGAGCTCAGGCTCTTGCAGATAAACTGAATGCGTTAAAGAGCAAAGAGGGCATGGAGGATGTTGGCATCTATGTTGTTAACGGAAACCATGACATCAATAATTCTTATGCTGCTGATTTGACGCCAGAGGAGATTGCCAAGGCTCAGCGAATTGGACCTGAAGACTTTAAAACAGTATTTGCGGGACTTGGATACGGAGAAAATGATCACTGCGAGGGTGGAACAAGAACTGTATATAATCCTCAGGGTGACGATCCTTCTATTGCACAAAATCATGGCGGACTTTCCTATGCTACAGAAATAGCTGACGGAGTTACGCTTGTCGTTATGGATACAGGCATCTACAGCTATGAAGACCTAGTTAATTCAAGATATGCAAATGCGCAGAAGACTGCGGGATATATTTCTGATGGCCTTTTGAAGTGGGTTGTTGAGCAGACTCAGGCGGCTAAAGAGAAAGGAAATCTCGTTCTCGGAATGTGCCATCATTCAATAATGCCCCACTGCTCTATAGATACTAAGGTTACTCAAGCGTACATGTCAGAATATATCATAGGTAACCATGAGCAGGTTTCAACTGCCCTGGCTGATGCCGGTATGTCTGCAGTCCTTACAGGACACTCGCATGCGAATGATATAGCTAAGTTCGTATCTGCAAATGGAAATGTTCTCTATGACATTCAGACAGCAGCTCTGTGTGCTTACCCGGTTGCCTGGAGACAGATAAACATTGATATTACAGGTAGTGGAAAAGATGCGGTATATAGCTTTTCTATTGACACTTCATTTATAGATAAGGATTTCGAAGATGTAGACACTTCAAGCTGGAAGGTGTCTACCGGTGGGACGGAAAAAAACTTTGACAATGATTATCAGGGAAGTATGCAGGATTACAGCTATGATAAGTCTGGAATCAGGCAGGAAAGCATAGGATCGTTTATTGATTATTTTGCAAGAGAGATAGCTTACTCTATAACAGAGACTCCGGGAGGAACTGAGGCGTACCTTAAGAATATGATAAAGTACTCCGAGGACTCATTGGGAGACTATGCACTTAATCAGACTACTGAATTGGCCAAAAAGAATGATAAGTTTGCGACTGATTTTAATATACCTTATCTCGGAAATGTGTCGATTACTGCTATTCGAACAAGTGACGGCAGTGAGGACAGCATTATAAAGTATGATGTTTCTATAAAAGACAGCACTATGGAAGAGAAAGGTACTCTTAAGGTAAATCTTACTGCCCTTTCCGGTGGTGTTAATAAGATGGTTACAGCCATTAACAATTATCTTAATGTTGATGGATGGAAGGAAAGTAATTACAAGAGTTCACCAATTCAAAAGGAAGTAGTTACTCTTTTATCCAATGCACTTATAAATGCGCTATCAAAACCTATTGATGAAAAAGATCCAACATCAACCGGAATGAATATTGCCATTGATGCCCAGCAGGCATTTGCAAGAGGCGACGAAGGGGCTGTTCAGACAGAAAAGCGAGCAAAATATCAGGAACTGCTGAAGAGCAGTACATTTGAGAACTACCTCAATGACGCTTTATGGGGAGCCATTGTAGAGGCGAGCAATCAGAATTCCTGGAAATATCCTATTCTATCGAGGATTCTTGCAACTCCTATAGTTGCTGAGGGCCAGAAAACAATAGCAAGTATTACAGATGTTACATCCGCTACATCCCTGTACATTATGGCGTTTAATGGAATTACTGGAACGATGAATTCCCCTGCAGCCATTTTGGATGTTATAAATACTCTTCCGGGCTTTAATAAGAGCTCAATTATGAGCTTTGCATCCAAGCAGCTGATAAATGCTTTTGCTGAAGTGCAGCTATCAATGACCCAGGACAACAATATTCCAAATGATTCAAAGTGGCAGTTCCATACAATTAATCTCTACATGGGAGACGATTATGAAATTGTCAGAAATACTCTTACAGTTGAGCAGTTTAAGGCAGGAAAACTTATAACACCGTCTATGGAAGACTATGAATTTGCGGGCTGGTATACTGCTCCTGACGGAGGAACATTAGTCACAGCAGATTCAGATTTCACAAGCATCTATAAGCTTTATGCCCGTTGGAATTATGTCGGTGATGATGACGATGAGGATTATGACGACGACTGGTATGAGGACTATGAAGATGACGATGATTTCTGGGATGAGATCGATGAGCCTATTGAAGATGACGGAACTACTGTAAGAGACTACGTTGAAACAGAGAAGGAAGTAAAAGAAGACCTGGATGATGCTCTTGAGCTTTTAGACAAGATAAATACTGAAACGATAAAGAAGACAGGAATAGACAGTCCGTCAGGCGGCGCCATTTCTTTACTGCAGAAGGATAATCTGAATGGAGATATAAAGATTGGCAGATATATCAGCGATTCCATCGTTGATGGACAGGGCAATCAGATCACAGACAAGGTATTTGTTACTGATACAGGAAGAATTGGTATAAATCTTGGAAAACTTGATTATCTTACACCGAGCCTTTTAAAGACATTAAATGGTGTGGATGCTGACATTGAATTATACTTTATGTATAAGGGAAAGCTCACAAGGCTGATCATACCAAAGGGAACAGATATTTCAAAATACGTTGATAAAAATGGATTTGTCGGTCTGTTGTACTTAAAGCAGCTTATTGAAATAGGTCAGCTAATTTAATAAAACAGAAGAACACTTCCCCCTGGCTCTAAAAATTCAATTAGAGTCAGGGGACTTTTTATCTATATATAATAATGTTTTTATCGTAAATTTATAACATAATGTTATCATTTTAGTATGCGGAAGAATGACTTTTTATGTCAAAACAGATCACAGTCCAAGGTGATCTGCATAGTTGCATCAAGAGTGTTTGCAATTATTATGGTTGCATGCATGCTTATTTGTGCTGCTCTTGTGGCTGAAATTCCGTCTTTTGCCAATGTGCAGGAAAATAAGGTGGTGCGCGTTGGCTGGTATGATTCATCATATTGCTATGAGGATGAGTTTGGAAAGCGTATGGGGTATGCATATGAGTACCATCAAAAGCTTGTGGCTTATACCGGGTGGACATACGAATATGTGGAGGCTCCATGGCCTGAATTATATCAGATGCTTGAAAATGGTGAAATTGACATATTAAGTGATGTTTCCTATATGGAGGAAAGAGAAGGGGCAATTCTTTATCCTAGTGTGCCTATGGGATCGGAGTCCTACTATATTTTTGTAAGAGCTGGCAATACAGAAATAACATTGGATGATCTTAGTTCTTTTTCCGGAAAAGTTGTTGCCACAGAAGAAAATAGCATAATGGAAAAGCTTACCATTGAATGGGCGCGAAAAAATGGCATAGATATTGAACTTATGACTGCCTCAGACAAAACGGTTGATGAATGGTTTGAGATGCTTGAAAAAGGCCAGATCGATGCCTATGTTACTGTTGAATCCTATGGAAACAGGCCTAATATCGTTCCTGTATGTCCTGTTGGCAACTCGGAATTTTATTTTGCAGTTAGCAAAGATAGGCCTGATCTGTTAGATGAGCTTAATCATGCATTATTGAGTATTCAAAATGAAGATCCATATTATAGTCAAAAGCTTCTCCAAAAATATATATGGTCTGTAAATACAAACACTTACCTGACGGACAAGGAATTAAAGTGGCTAAAGGACCATGGGAAAATCCGCGTTGGTTATAGAAATAAGTATATGCCGTTCTGTACGGAAAGCGTAGGTAAACTGACGGGGGCTCTTGGAGATTTTTTGTCTGAAGCCAGCGGCATACTCAGCAATGCTGAAATTGAATTTGAAGCAATTCCCTACGATACTACTGAAAGCTCGTTAAATGCCATGGATGCCGGAGAAGTAGATATTGTATTTCCTATCAATTTAAGTCCATATGAAATGGAGCGCAGGGGTTATCTTAGTTCGGAAAACCTCATGCATACAGAAGTATTTGCTTTAGTTAATCCGGAAAGCTCAAAGGATATACTTGGTGGAGAAGGCATTAAAGTAGCACTTCTTTTAGGTAATGTTAATTTCGATAATTTTGTTCAGGACTACTATCCGAACTGGGAAATAGAGCATAAGGATAACCTTGATGCGTGCTATAAAGCTGTTTCACTGGGAGAAGCAGATTGCGCCATGGTGAACAGCTATAGAATAACGCAGAATGACAGACGAAGAAGGCATTATAAACTGGATATTCTTGCTACCGGTCGAGACATGGATTTTGCTTTTGCACTGGAAAAAGAAGATCAGATAATGTATTCGATCATGAATAAGATCATAAATAACATGGATTCGCGCGATATGGAAGCAATCCTTTCAAAGTATACCGGAAATGTTCATAAGGTTACTTTCTGGGATTATCTTGAGGATAATGCCATTTCCTTTGCAATCGTAACAACTGTTATTTGTGCAGCCATGATCTTTCTTATGATGACAAAGCTTCGCTCAGATAAAAAGGCGATTGATAGCCAGAGACTTATATCTGCAACAGAGCTTGATCCGCTTACAAAGCTGTATACCAGAAACTACTTTTTGGAATATGCCAACAGGATGCATAATGATGATCCTGAAAAAGAATATAATGCAATTGTGGTCAATATTGAGCAGTTTCATGTAGTCAATGCTCTCTATGGATGGGAGTTTGGAGACAAAGTATTAAAAGCTCTTGGTGATGAGATCAAGGCCTTTATTGGTGAAAACAACGGTATAGCGTGCAGGTCCAGCGCGGACAGGTTTAATATCTTTTCAACTTTCACAGATGATAACAATGCTATTTACGAGCGTTTTCAGCATGCGCTTGATATCTTTTCCGAAAATGTAAGTATTCGCATCAGGATGGGTGTCATGCCGTATAGCTTTGGACTTGAGCCTATGGAAATGTTTGACAGAGCAAGGTCTGCATGCAGCTTACTACGTGGTGGTAACCACGAGATGATAAAGGTATTTAATGAGGAGATGAGAGATAAAGAAATCCTTGATCAGCGTCTTCTTAATGACCTGAAATCAGCTCTTTCACATAATGAATTTATGGTTTACTACCAGCCAAAGTATAACGTGCAGGTTGACCCTCCTGTAATTGAGAGTGCTGAGGCGCTTGTAAGGTGGAAACACCATGAAATCGGAATGATACCACCCGGTAAATTTATCGAACTTTTTGAGAAACACGGGGAAATTGGCCTTGTAGATAGATTTGTATGGCAGGAGACCGCGCGCCAGATCAGTGAGTGGAAAAAGAAATATGGAGTAGCAATTCCAATTTCTGTTAATATCTCAAGAGTTGACTTTTTTGATCCTTCTCTTGTGAAAACACTTGAAGGAATTGTTGCGCAAAATGGCTTGGACAGGAAAGAACTGCATCTTGAAGTTACAGAATCTGCCTACACTGATGACACAGACCAGCTTATTGGAACTGTTAAGAAATTGCGAGATATGGGATACGTCATTGAAATGGATGATTTTGGAACAGGGTATTCGTCTCTTCATATGCTATCATCAGTGCCTGTGGACATACTTAAGCTTGATAAGAGCTTTGTTGATAAACTCGCTGAGGCACAAGTAAGGGAAGAGGATGTTCGTCTCGTAGAGCTTATCCTGGATATTGCAAGAAACCTTAACCTTGCGGTGGTAGCAGAGGGCGTTGAGCAGGAAGTACAGCTCGAATTCCTAAAGTCCCGCGGCTGCGAAATGATACAGGGATATTATTTTTCACCGGCACTGCCTGCGAATGTCTTTGAAGAATTGGTATTTTGAATAAAGAGAAGACATGTGGACGGTTCTGGAGCCGTCCACATGTCTTTCTCTTATATTTCAATCACGGTATATGTATTTCGAACTTTTTTAGATTCATAGAGTGCCTTATCTGCAGTTTTGATCAGGTTGCTTACAAGCTCAGTTCCGAAGGCACCCCCGAAACTCATGGTTATATGGACTTCTGGATTATTATCGATAGTAACATCTTTTAAAGCCCCTTTTAAGTGTAAGAGCTTATTTTCCAGGTCCTGTTTAGTGATATCAAAGAAGACCATCATAAATTCATCGCCGCCATAACGGATGACTACGTCATCTTTTCGTACGGAATGCTCCAAAATATTTGCGACTTTTGCGATGGCTTCATCACCGCTTTGATGGCCGGCTGTGTCATTGACTTTTTTCAATAAGTCGATATCACCCATGACCCCAGCTTTACAGGGCTTAAAGATGAGTTTATCATCCAAAAATTTTCTGTTTCTTATTTTGGATAGAGAGTCTATATATATTTCCGCCTCGAATTCTGAAATTATCTTTTGCTGCTCCAAGTTTTGCAGCTTGGCGTCTGTGGTATCCAGGCAACCATAGACTATATGCGATATGCTTCCATCTTCGTTTCGATCACCGATCATAAATACTCCGTTGAACCAACGATGAGCACTTTCGCTGTAAAACTCCATTGTTGTAGATTCATGCTCATTGATAGCGGTAAGGATGTTATCCTTATCAAGCCAGTCATACAGACTTTGGCGGAAACTCTCTGCAACTGAGGAGTCAACATTTGCTTTTAAAAATTTGAAAGCGTCCGGATCTTTTGGAACCTTCTCAACATATTCATTGGTGCTGATCATACGGTAACTCATATCGCTGACATCAATATATAAGGAAAAATTGAAGATACTGCCCAAGGCCTCTATTATTTTTACATGTTCTTTGAGTGCTTTGTGGGCAGTAATATCGCGATAGCATCCCATATAGATTTCCAAAGAGCCATCATCGGGGCGTCTTATGAATCTTCCGGCACCGGTTACCCAGATGATGCTTCCATCTTTCTTTTGCATGCGATAGGTTGCGTGAGTAATATCAGGAAGATCGCGGTGAATGCGGATTGAATCCCAGAATAATTTAACGATGTCATCGCGCTCCTGCGGAACAAGAGTTTTGACCCAACTGTCGAACTCATTGGGAAGATCTTCGATTCCATCGTAGCCCAACATTTGCCTGGTCTCATCGTTGAATTCAAAACTCAGCAGGTTTTCGTTGCGATCAAAGGTACAGAAGTACATACCGGCTTTTAATCCCTTGGCAAACATATCCTCTTTATATCTGGCTATACGGTATTTGCTGTTAGCCTCTTCAATTCGTCTGTTGCACTCAATTAAGAGTTCATGCTGATCCTCAGGATATGCAGATATGTCAAATAGAGGAGAAGCATCGCCTACTACGACACTGGCTTCAGCGTTAAATTGTCCTATACCCTTGGTAATGCTATTGACTGCATCGTTGGTATTCATCTATACTCCTTTAATCGTTTGCAAGTCAAAATTATAACTATATTACATACATTAATAATACTACTTTTTGGGACTTTTTGGCATGCTAAAAGAGAATTTAGCAAGTGGTAGCTCTTTTATTGCATTATTTTAGTTTT
>JAEEGI010009987.1_pt1 | contig 20684 bp, 15 predicted proteins | sample 8958751 | NCBI WGS metagenome assembly JAEEGI01 (sample SAMN16246545, study PRJNA631951) | gut metagenome | biome: gut microbiome; feature: rumen; material: KS-attached | host: Bos | place: Iran: Karaj | collected 2018-10 | reverse complement strand
AGTCCAGCATAAGGTTCACCCACTTGTACATCGCCATGAACGACACCGAATTGTTAATGGCCGGCTTGAGGTAAGGGTTACCGCCATCCCACGTGAAGCGGTTGGCATAGGTGACTGCGTTGCGCAGTTCCCAGTAGTAGGGGCGCTGGATTTTCATCGCATAGTTGAGCATCAGTTGCACCTGGCCGACACGGGCCATCAACCCAAGGCTGGGGAACAGGTGGTGATAGTCGCGGCTCTGGTTGGTCATGTGCACACCCTGGTCATAGTAGTCGCTGGTGACATTCTCGTTGCGCAGGCCCGCCTTCACTTGACCGAAGGGCAGCGGATGAGCGTACTCGACAAAGAAGATCATATTGCCTTCCCGTTGCTCGCTGTAGGACGTGGGCACAACCTGCTCGGGGTTGATGTAGTCATCGTTGCGGCGCGTGTGGTCCAGCTCGGTGCCCACTTGCAGATTGCCGCCCCACAATGACCAAGAGAGCACGAGTTTCGAAGCCCACAGCTGGTTGCGCACCACGTTATTGCTGGTCACGGTGCGGCTCTGCTGCTCCTGACTTACCTCGTCGTTGAACTGGCTCTTGCGGTCCTTGGAGAAGACGTAGTCGGTATTGAAGTCTATCGAAGTGCTGCCCACCTTGCCGTTGTAATACACATTGAGCGTATGAGGCATATTGGACTTACTGGACATGTATATCTTGTTGTCCAGGTGGTCGTAGAAGGCGCCATCGGCCATCACATCGGCTGTGAAGGTGCCACGGGTGCGGTTCAGGAAATTGGCTTGGGTGTCATATTTGAATCCTGCCGAGTGATTGTCGTTGAAGATGTAGTTCATGCCCACAGACGTGTAGAGCAAGTTGCTGTGGCTCTTCAAGTCGGAATGCTCGTCCATGCGCCACAGTGTGTCGGCATCGACCTCAAGGGTGAAATCGTCGTTCTCAATCCACTTGTAGTCGTTATACCACACGCTGCCGAATATGTCCAGCCCCCGATAGCGGTAGTTCCAGTTCAAGCCTAATGTGGCATCAGGGCCCTTGCCCACACAGTAATTGGCCTGGGTGTTGAAACTGAAGCCCTCGCCCTGAGGCCGCTTGGTCTTGATAAGGATGACCGACTCGACCGTGGCGTCATACTTCGCACCGGGGTTGGTAATCAGTTCCACGCTCTGGATGTCCTCGCTGCTGATCTGGTCCAGTTCGGTCTGGCTCTGCAGTTTTCGCCCGTTGATGTAGATGAGCGGTGTGCCCTTGCCGAAGACCTCGATACCGTCCTTTTTGCCCTGCACACCAGGGAGATTCTCAAGCACGGCCTTGGCGGTGCCCACCTTACTCAACAACGTGTTTTCCACCTCGGTCTTGAGGCCCTCGGTCGTCAGTTTAAAGGCGGGGCGCTGGCCCTTGACAACCACCTCGCCCAGCACGGTAGCCTCGGGCTCCAGTGTGATAGTGCCCAAATTACTGCCAGGGGCATCCAACACCAGCGTCTTGTAACCCAAGTAAGTGATTTTGATCAATGGTTTAGCGGCATTGCCCGTGAGTGTAAATATGCCGTCACCATCGGTTGTCGTTCCCGCCACAAAGGCACTGTCACTTGCATTGAGCAGCACCACGTTGACAAAGGATGCCGGTGCATTTGCCTCGTCGACCAAGCGGCCGGTAAACGTGTCGGCGGCTGCCGTCATCACGACCAGCAGTGCCATCATCAGTGTGAAAAAGTTTCTTTTCATTTGTCTATAGGTTTTTATTGAGTTATCATCTTACTGGCAGCACATAATCCTACCGTTTTCCCTATAGACGCACTCCAGCGGTCGAAAAGTTGCAACTTTCAAGAGAAAACCGCACTTTCACCCTTTAGTGTGTTAAATGCCCCGTAAAAAAATAGTGCTCCGTAACGGCAAAAAAAATGGCGTTACGGATGGGTAAAATAAAAAATAGTGCTCCGTAACGCGTTTTTTTTAGGCGTTACGGAGCTGCTAAAGAATATAAACATCACCTTTTTACAATTGATAGACCCGCGTCATGCCATCGGGCTCCAGGGGTGCGAAGGACTGTTGTAGCAGCACTATGTAGAAACGTGGCAGGCATTCAACTGGCGGGTGTTCGACGATGTAGCGGTCAATCTTACTGCGGGCGGCTGCACGCAATGTCTCGTCATCGCAAGGAACCAGCCGCTCTTTTTCTATAAAAGCAATCTGCCAGAAAGCCATATAACCGATAATGTAACGCTCTACTGCTTGCTCCACACTATCGTCGTTGATGAGTTGATCGATAGTGAATGAATCACTCTCGCACACAGACACGACGGCCCATGATAGGTCGATATATTTCAATTCCTGTTTCATAGTCTGTTTTTCTCTTCATTACCAGCGCCAGTACCCTTGTACTTGCTTCGTGTCCAATTGAAGTGGTAGCGCACGGTCACTTCTGCATAGCGGGTTTCGTTGGTGCGGTGCTGCCACAGGGTCAATTCACCGAGGTGCACCAGCACGTCCTGGCCATTGCGATGAAACAGGTCATGCCCAGCCACCTTGACTGACAAGCGGTCATCCAGGAACGTCTTGGTTAAACTAATGTACAAGTCAAGCTGATGGCTGCGGCTGCTCAAGTTCTCGCTGTCGCCCTTGCCCTGCCAATCTAGATTGAGCGATCCAGTGAATGATGGTATAAATTTGAAGTTGTTGTTCCACTGGGCCATGAAGATGGGCCTTGACGGGCGATAAAAGCCATCAGGCATGGGAATCTTCATCCACTCTTTCATCATACTGACCGTGAGTTGCGGGTTCCAGATACCAATATGTGGTGCAGCTGTCACGCTGAGGGTCAACACGTCCTTTTTATCTACATTCTCCTGAACGATAAGCGTTGTGGCTTCGTGCCCCTCGACCTGGCGGCCCAACTGTAAAACGAGATCCTTGAGGTGAGAATAGCTCACGTTAAGAGAGATATATTTCCAAGTGGCATCCAGCGACACATTGTTAATGATGGTGGGTTTCAGGAACGGGTTGCCTGACTGCCAAGTGAAGCGGTTAGAATAATAGGTCTTGTTGCTGAGTTCAAAATATGTAGGGCGGCGAATTTTCATCGTGTAGCCTAACATGGCGTTGACGTTGCTCACCTGAGTCGATAACGAGAGGCTGGGGAACAGATGGTTTTGATGGCGGCTTTGTCCGTCGATGTGAACGCCTTGACTGTAATAGTCGGTGGTGACATATTCGTCACGCAATCCACTGCTCACCTGGCCAATGGGTGTCAATCGGCTATACTCGATAAAGGCGCTGTAGTTGCGTTCCTTGACCTCGGTGTAACTTGACGGAACAATCTGCTCAGGGTTGAGGTAATCATCGTTGCGGTGGGTGTAGTCAATCTCACTGCCAGCCGACAGGTTTCCACCCCATAATGTCCACGAGAACACGAGTTTGCCGGCAAACAGTTCATTTCTCACGGTATTCTCGCTGGTTACTGTGCGGTTTTCCCACTCTTGGCTCTGCTCAAGGCTCCACTCACTCTCGCGGTTCTTGGTAAAATAGTAATCGGCATTGAAATCGATGTTCGTCTTGCCCACTTCGCCATTATAATAGAAATTGAGCGAGTGCGGCATATTGTGCCGTGTTTTATTCTTACTATTGGTTATCAGGCTGTCGTAGAAATTGCCGTTGGCGGTCACTTTGGCAGCAAAAAAGCCTTTGTCAACATCCTTGAGACGGATGTTGCTGTTATATTGGATGCCCATCGTGTGCTTATCATTAAACTGGTAATTGGCTCCAAAAACCAAACGCAAGATATTGTAATTACCCTGGCTGCGGCCGTGATTGTCCTGATGCCACAAGGTGTCGGCGGCTACATCCTGGGTGATGCGGTATTTCTGCAACCAGCCGTTCTCAAAGTCGCTAACTGTACCGAAGACATCCAACCCCTGGTGACGGTAATTCCAAAGAAAGGCATTATAGGTGCGGGACATTTCACCCTGGAAGAAACTGCTGCGCAGGTGACCGCCCCATCCCTCACCCAGTGGCTTGCGTGTCTTAATCCGAATCACGCTTTGCACCGACGCATCATACTTGGCGCCGGGGGTGTTGATGATCTCGACACTTACGATGTCTTGTGATTTCAATTCGTTGAGTTCCGACGCGTCGCGCATCAGGCGATTATTGATGTAAATGAGGGGTTTTCCCTTGCCGAACACCTCAATACCGCCATCTTTGCTCAAGATACCGGGAACATTTCTCAATACGTCCTCAGCAGTTCCCAATTGACTCAAAATCGAACCCTCGATAGTGGTAAGTAACCCCTCTTTGCCTAATTTATGGACGGGACGGTGCCCCTTGACCACTACTTCGCCGAGTATCGCCGCGCCAGGCTCCATTACAATACTACCCACGTTACCTGGAACCACGTCAATGTACAGGGTCTTGTATCCCACGCTGGAGATTTTCAATATCCCGGTTTCCACCTCTCCAGCGATGGAAAAGGCACCATCCTCACCCGTCACAGTGCCTTGGACATAAGTGGAATCAGCGCTGTTGAGCAATAATACGTTCGCATAGGGCATCGGCACTCGGTTCTCGTCCAGGACACAGCCTGTAACCGTACCCGCAACAGCTGTCAAAGCCACAATAAGTTCTACAATGATGATAATCGTTCTTTCAATCATAATGTCTCTATTTTGGTTGTTCGAGTGCAAAATTATCGAGGCAAGCCTCAATAGAGACACGCACTTAAGGGTGAAAAGTTGCAGTATTGAGGTGCTGAAATCGCATTTTCACACTTTAGGGTGTTAAATTGCCTTGTGGCATGTTACTACTTCTTAAGGATAAGGCTTTTTAAGTTTCACCATTTGTCGGAATTGGGCATTTGGGGTACATTTGCATGACTATTAACCAGCAAGACCAATATGGCTAAAATTGAGGATTTCTTCACGTTGACCAACAGTGTAGAGGGCATCGATAATGAGCAATACAGCCACCTAGAGCCCATGATACGAGCCATCGATGCGATGGCCAATGCGACCTACCAGAGCATTTATGTCATCGACTACCTGAGGCATGGTTTCCTGCATGTAGCGAGTAATCCGCTATTCCTGTGTGGGCACACGGCCGAGGAGGTGCGCCAGATGGGCTACCGCCTGTATATCGACCACGTCCCTGCCGAGGAACAGATTATGCTCACTGAGATCAACGAGGTGGGCTTCAAGCGCTTCAACGAGGAGCCCATGACTGAGCGCAGCCGCTGCTTCATGAGCTACGATTTCCATATTGTGAATGGCGAGGACTGCTACTTGGTAAACCACAAGATTACGCCGTTTGCCCTTGCACCCGATGGACGTGCCTGGCTGGCGATGTGCGTCGTGTCGTTGTCGCACCACACCACGCCTGGTCATGTCGAGTTCCGCAAGAAGGGTCAATCCATTTACTGGGAATATGACCTGAACAGTCACCATTGGCAGGAGCGGAAAAGCATTACCCTGCGCGGGCAGGAAAAGCAAGTGCTTATCCTGTCGGCTCAGGGTTATACTGTGCCTCAGATAGCCGATAGGATGTGTCGTGCTGTGGATACCGTCAAAACTTACAAGCGTGCACTGTTTGAGCGACTGGGTGTGCGTAGCATTACCGAGGCCCTGACTGTTGCTGCCAATCAGGGCCTGTTGTAGAATCAGAGATAATTACTGGGTGAAGTAGAGGGCTAGAAGGCTCAATCGATGGGTTACCAGGGGTCTTCTGCTTGTGATTCCTCCATGACCTGTTTGCCGTAGGGGGTGAGGTACTCGGGGGCGCTGGGATCGTTGGGATAAAAGAGGGGCACATCGATGTCGCCTTGGGCGAAACTGGCAATCTCATAGGGCTGATAGACGAGATGCAGAAATCCCTCCTCGAAATACCATACTGATGGAATTTTTATAATGCCGTCTTCGGGGAGGAACAGGTCCTCCTCGGTGTAGTCATATTTGAGGTTTATCGACTTCAGGATGTGGGGGCGGATCAATTCAGGGTCAATCAATACATCCTCTAACGTGACGATTTTGCCGAGTTCGGTATCGTAGGTGATGTAGTTGTGGACATACATGCCATGGGCTGCTCCCGCAAAGTACATATAGGAGAACAGATGGAACACGGCGAATCTCTTGCCCAAAGCTTTGAGTTCGATTGACTCGGTAGAGGAAGAATAAGAGGATTCTATATCGTTGAAATTGTCGAGGATCAGGTAGGGACCATTGTCGCCAAAGGGCACATTCTCGATGTCGGTGTACAACGTGTGCTCGATGGCCCGATCCATCTGTTTGATGTCGTCCTTGTCGGTCAGCCATTTGCAGATGGCCTCTTGCAGCTTGGGGCATTCCTTGCCATTGAGCATGACGGGCCAAAAGGCTTTGATGGAGTTTAGCTGGTACTGGACGTCTTCTCCTTCACCGAGTTTTGCCCTGACGGTCTTGTCGATGTTATAGAAATGGCACGGTTTTCCGTATGATGATGATTGTCCCATGGCAGGGCAAGCCCACATCATGAGCGCCACGATGGCTACGATAAGTGAAAACTGTTTCATGTGGGTTGATATTGCTATTCAATGTTACTATTCGATGCTTAAATCCAGCAGCTCCATGCCGTAGGGGGTGTAGAGGCGCTTTATCTCCTCGGGCTTGAGCATGTGAGGATAGATGGGGGCGTCGATCATGCCCTGGGCGTAGCTGGCAATCTCATAGACCTGATAAACGACATGGAGTGCCGAGCCATCAATATAAAAGTCGCGGGGCAGGGGCAGCAGGCCATTGTCCGGGATGAAGAGGTCGTCCTTGTCGTAGTCATAGGCCTGCTTGATGGCCTTGAACGTGACATCGCGCAGCAGGGTGGTGTCGGCGATGATCTCCTCGAGGGCAACGGCTTTCTCGGTCTTGAGGTCGTAGGTGACATAATTGTTGGCGTAGATGCCATGCGCACCGCCGGCCATGTAGGAATAGGTGCCCAGGTGGTAGAGGAGCAGGCGATCGGTCATGCTTTGCATGATCACGTCCACCTCGCTGGTTGATAACTTGCCCTCATCATCCTTCACCGCGGTGACAGGGGTGAATTTCTTGGCGTCATAGTCGGTATAGTTGCCTGGATTCGTCAGGAAGTCGATGACTTTGTCCAGTTGGTCGAGTCCAGCGCTATCGGTCATGGCGCGGAACAAGGCTTGCTGCAGGTTGGGGCAGGGCTTGCCATTGATGATCTGTGGCCAGAAGGCTGAGAATGAGTTGTCAAAATACAGCGTGTCGCCATCCTCATCAATATAGGAGAACTGCTTGTCCACGTCAATGTTGCTGAACTGGCACAGGGTGGTGTCGGCATTCTTGGGCGCATTGACCGCAGTTGCTGCGGAACCGTTGCTGTTATTGCCACAGGACGACCACATGGCGCAGATGGCCATCAGTGCGAATAGTAAGATTTTATTCATAGTCATTAATTTGTTTAGTATTGTGTCCGCAAAGTTAACTATTATTCCGGTACTATTCCTATAGGGGGCAAAAAAAATCCTCGACTCACGTCGGGGATTGCTTAACTAATTAACCTTCTAATACCATTAACATAAACCTTTAAACAATCTTGAAAAAACAACTGTCTCGCGACACCTGGATTTTCATTAACCTTAAAAACTATTACCATGAAAAACCACTGCAAAATTAGTGCAAAATATGTTTTATAACATGTTTTTAGAGCACAAAATCGCCATAAATTAACAAAAATTTGCAGATTTGCTGGTTTTTTCATGGAATTTTACGCTTGTTAACACACCTGTCGGGAGTTATTCCAGGTGCGGCAAGTTGACGACTGAATATGTGGAGAGGCGGTGTCATCATGAAGTGAACCCCAAAAGTTAGACAAATAACTTTTGGGGTTCATTATGGGAGCTACCAGGGTTTACATATCCAGTGCCAGACGTAGGCCGACATTGATGTTGGCGCTCGTCGGGAATCCCTCGTGGCGATAGGTCACACGGTTCATCCTCCAAGCCTGATCCCAGCTGCCACCGCGTACAACACGGGCATCGCCCGTAGCAGGTCCCGTGGGGTTGGTCTGGGCTTCTTCGGTGTACAGAGCATACCAGTCTGAAGTCCACTCGCCGACATTGCCTGCCAAATCATAAATGCCTAACTCATTGGGGGCCTTGGTGCCCACGGCATGGGTGATGTCGTTGGAGTTACCGCCGTGCCATGCTATTTCGTCAATATCATCACCACCGGCATACATGTAGCCATGGTCATACTTTCCGCCACGGGCGGCATATTCCCACTCGGCCTCGGTGAGCAAGCGGAAGTGTTTGCCGGTCTTTTGGTTGAGTCGGTTGATAAAGGTCAAGCAGTTGCTGTAAGTGACTTTCTCTACCGGGCGTTTAAAGTCGTTGGTGTAGCCATTGGCGCTGACGAACCAACTGGGGTTGTTGCTGGAGCCCATCACTGCCTTCCACAATGCTTGCGTCACCTCGGTCTCGCCGATGTAGTAATCGGACAGCGTTACCTGATGGACAGGTAACTCCCAGGGCTTGACATAAGGGTCAAAGTCGCGACCACCCATCATGAAGGTGCCACCCTGGACCGGTATCATCTTGAAAGTCACTGTACCCACTGTGATTTCCAGGGGCTCGGGGGCGACATAAGGCCACTCGCCCGACAACAGGTAGTCAATCAATGCGGTTACATCACTGATGTTCACTGCGCCGTCATTGTCGACGTCGCATGCCGCTATGACAACTCTTGACGGGTCATTGCTAAGCAAATAATCAATCAGCGAAGTCACATCGCTGATTGTAACGTTGTTGTCTCCATCAGCATCGCCACGGAGCGCGGCATCCTGACCAAACATCGGCAACCAGAACATGGCCGACAGGCTCAGGATTAACAAAGTCTTTAGGCAGTTTTTTCTATACATTACTTCAAATATTTAAAAATATAATTAATTGATTTATTGACTTTTATATCGTAACAAAGGATAAACCACGGGGTTAGCGGTTGGTGAGGGTGGCAAAGTAGATCATGTCAATCTCCTCGTAGGAAAAGTCGCCGCTGAAGAAGTTGCCTGTCTTGAGCTTCAGGCAGTCGGACAGGCGTTGCAAGGCCTGTTCAAACATCTGCTGATGGTCAAATGCCAGCGGCGGCAACTGGTTGATGGGGTACCAGCGGGCCACCCGGGCATCGTCGCCCCCCTTAACGTCCTGCACGCGCGTGAGGGTGAAATAGGCGATGGAGATGACGCGCTCACGCGGGTCGCGGTCGGGTGTGGCAAAGGCGCCCAGCTGCTCGATGTTGGTCACTTCGAGCCCTGTCTCCTCGAGCAGTTCGCGTCGAGCGCCGTCAGGGGCGTCCTCGTCGATGTTGAGGAAACCTCCCGGGAAGGCCCAGCAGCCCTGGTAGGGTTCGCCGCCGCGCTCGATGAGCAGCACGTTCAGGCGCAGTCCGTCATAGCCAAAGACGACGCAGTCGGTAGTGACTGCGGGATGAGGGTATCGGTAACAGTAGTTCTCCTGCATGGCATTATTTTTCGATATAGAAGACCTGTAATTGCTGCGGTTCCTCGGAGCGTTCAAGGGCGATTGCGACAAAGGGCACAAGCGTGTATTGCGTTTTGCGTCCCGTGTTCACCTGATAATAGAAAATGACGTTGCCGGGACTCTGCTTCACCTCCTTGGGGGTAATCATCGTCTGCTTGTTGGTCACGGGCAGCAGCAGGGCGATGACATACTGGCGCCTCCAATTGATGTCGGTGGGCATTCCGCCCATGACGGCTCCTTCGCCAAAGTAGGCCTCAAAGTCTTCCTTGGTGTCCAGAATGAGCCGTTGAACATGGTTGCTGGCGGCATTGTTGCGCACGTAATAATGCTCCAGCGTTGTAAAAGGAACCGATTTCGCGCCTTTTTTGGCCAGCTGGTATGGGCTTTTGGCACACTGGCAACAAAGGAGTACCACAGCGGCCAACGACAAGATAATGGCTATTCTTCTCATGATTTGGAATGCTCGTTGGTGATTTTATCGTAGTAAAAGTTAAGCACATCGCTGGCAGCGACAAACGACGTCTGCTTGCCAGCCAGCACGGTTTCCTCCTTGATGTTGAGCAGGCGCTCGATCTCGGGGTCGAAGTAGAAGCGTGCCAGCAGTTGCTCGTTGATGGTCTCGCGCATCCAGTAGCGCTCCTGCTCGTGGCGCTTCTCGTCAAAGTAGCCGTTTGCCTTGACGTGGGCAAAGTAGCGGTCGATCATGTCCCACACGCCCTCGATGTTGAGGTCGTAGTAGCCCGAATAGGTGATGACCTCAGGCAGGAAGCCGCTGGGGGGCAGGGGATAGAGGTGCAGGGCGTTGCGGAACTGTGCCGCGGCCAGGTTGGCGCGCTCGATATTGTCACCGTCACACTTGTTGATGACGATGCCGTCGGCCATCTCCATGATGCCGCGCTTGATGCCTTGCAGCTCATCGCCCGTGCCGGCAAGCTGGATGAGCAGGAAGTAGTCCACCATCGAGTGGACGGCAATCTCGCTCTGTCCCACACCGACGGTCTCGACAAAGATGGTGTCGTAGCCCGCCGCCTCACACAGCACGATGGTCTCGCGCGTCTTGCGAGCCACACCGCCTAGCGAACCGGCTGAGGGGGAAGGGCGGATGAACACATCGGGCTCGATGGCCAGGCGCTCCATGCGCGTCTTGTCGCCCAGGATGGAGCCCTTGGAGCGCTCGCTGCTGGGGTCGATGGCCAGTACGGCCAGTTTGTGGCCCTGCTTGATGACGTGCATGCCGAAGGAGTCGATCGACGTGCTCTTGCCGGCTCCGGGCACGCCGGTGATGCCGATGCGGCGCGAGTTGCCGGTGTAGGGCAGACACTTCTCGATCACCTCTTGGGCGATGATCTGGTGCTCGGCATTGCGGCTCTCGACCAGCGTCACCGCCTGTCCCAGTACGGCGCGGTTGCCCTTGCGGATGCCCTCGACATACTCGGCGGGCGTCAGCTGAGGCTTGCGTTTGCGCTTCAGGTAAGGGTTGACGATGGGCGGCTGTTCCACGCCGCTGTTGACCTGCAGCCCGGCAAACTGGTCATCATTCTCGGGATGACTCATGCTGGGGCACTCCTCGGTGTGCTGTATGATTCTTGTTTTATCTGACATATAATTGATTAGGTATGATTACTTGTTGATGATGCCCACGATGCGGACGGTGGCGCGTGGCGTTTCAGGGTCGTTGGTCATCACGGTGAGCGGCACGTTGAGCATGTTGCCCTGCTGGCGGGCCGGGTCCACGGTGACGCTGACGGTTGCCTTCTTGCCGCGCTTGAGTTCCAGCTTGTCGGCCTTGACTGTGATGCCTTCGCCCTCAGGAACCCACAGTCGCCTGATGATGAGCGGGTCTTTCCCTTTGTTGGTGATGGTGAACGTGCGCGTCGCCGGTGTTGCGGCCATGATGGTCTCAAAGTCCAGCCTGTCGCCGCAGTCCACGCTCACGACGGGTGCGTCTTGCCGTTGCTTCTCAGTCAGGTTGTCAAACGACTCGATGACCTGTGCCATCACGTTGACCTGTGCTGTGCCTGCTGTGGCCGATGACGGCTGGCGCAAGGGACGGCAGGAGAGGGTCAGCGTGTCCACATTGAAGCCCCACAGCGGAGCCTTGCCCGTCAGGTAATGCACGGTGAGCGCAGCGACGCGGGCGGGCGGCAGCGTGTCGGGGACAACGGCGGGTTTGATGTGGGCATGGTCACCGTGAACGCTCACCAGCAGCGTGTCGGTCGATGCGTTATAGGTGCTCAGGTATAACGTCTTGTTCTTGCCCTTGACCAGTTCCCCGAAGGGGATGCTTGACTGGCTGATGCGCAGCGAGCCGGCCTGCAGTGGATACTGATTGTCGAGCGTGGCAGCGGTGGGGATGACGTTGCCCGTGATTTCCAGCACGGTGCGCTTGGGCGTTGTGTTGGTGAAAATCAGCACCTGCTTGGAGAACTGTCCGGGGCGCCCTGACGGATTATAGGTGATGCCCACCGTCGCGGTGTCGCCGGGCTCAATGGGCGTCTCGGGATAGGTGACGGCAGTGCAGCCGCAGCCTGCCTGGGCCTTGACGATAATGAGCGGGCTGTTGCCCGTATTCACCACGCGCATCTGGCACGTGACCTTGCCGTCCTGCTCCATGAACACGCCCATGTCGTGCTGTCGCTCCAGCCAGGTGGCTTCGGGCTGGGCGGCAGCGGTCATCGCCATGATGGCCAGCAATGCTATGGTCAGGGCATGTCTCACTTATTTCTTGGGAATGACGGTTCCCTCGATGCGCAGGGTGGTGGTGCGTTCCTTGCCGTTGGTCTTGATCTTGACGGTCTTCTTGAAGGCGCCGGGACGCCCGATGGGACTGTACGTCACCTTGATTTTCCCCTTCTTGCCCGGTTTGACGGGCTTGGTGGGGTATTCGGGGCGAGTGCAGCCGCACGAGGCCGTCGCATCGATGATGAGCAGCGGCTTGTTGCCCGTGTTGGTGAACTCAAAGGTGCAGCTCACGGGACCGTTGGCCTCCTTGATGGTGCCGAAGTCATGGCTCATGACCTCAAAGGTGGCCTCGGCATGCTTGTCGTCGGCCAATGCACTGAGTGCCACCAAACAAACGGCGAATAACGCCATAAAAAACCGTTTTGTCATTGTCATTTTTCTTAATGATGATGAAGTCTAACCTGCAAAGTTAGGAACATTTTTTGGTGAGGCAAACTGAAAGCGGGGAATTTAATATAATTTTATAATAATGAGTCGAAAAAGCGTTCAGAATTTGTATGTTTCGTTCATTCTGTCTATCTTTGCAAAACAGGATTAAAACTCATAAATATCTGCAATAAACCTAATAAAAAACGTTGATTATGAAAAAAACAAGATTACTCATTGCCCTGCTGGTGATGCTGGTTGCAGCCAGCGGCTATGCCCAGGACAGTTACCGTGAGGCTGTGAAGGAATACATGGCTGTTAATTCCCAAGAAGCTTTGAATAATTACTGGAATAGGATGGATTCTGTTCTTAAGGCGAATAACACATATTGGTTTGAGAGTGGAGATGTAGATCTGAATCAATTGACTGAACGCTATTTTAAGGAGGGGATCATGGATTATATGACGGATTTCATGTGCGCCAAGACAAAAGAACTCGGTGTCACAGAAGCGGGTCTAAGGGAGTACAGATCGCTCATGTCCACACCAGAGGGCCAGACCTACAAAGAACACATGGCACAATGGGTCGAGGCCATCAAGCGCGATACTACAGTCTTAAATGGTCAAGACAGTCAAGACAGTCTCAAGATTATGGCTGGAGAATATCCAGACCCGATTCAGGTCAAAGCAGGAATCGATCCCGGGTATGTTGAGAAATACAATAAGGTCCTGGGAGCCGACATGGCCAAGTACACGCAGGGTATGTTTGATCAGTATTTCAATATTTTCACAATGATGTTCGAGGGAATGTCCGATGAAATGAAGGATGCAATGTCCGATGAAATGAAGGATATGCAGAAAAGGTTTGATGGGATGAAGAATTGGATGACTGCCAACATCCCAACGATAGCGTTAAACAACGCTTATGGCATCTTCACCGAGGATGACCTTGATTTTGTCGCTAAAACGCAAACCCTGGATACCCGCAAGTTAATTGGCCTCCTTCCCATGAACCCTGGTGACATGATGTCAATGGGAATCGGTGTAATGAAGGATTATCTTGAATGGATGGAGGATCATGGTGCTGTGATGAAGGAGGGGATGAAGGAATTTCTTCAAAATTTCCAATTATTCAACCCAAAACTTGGAGACTAGACAGTAGTGGAGCTCATTGCCTGATTACTGAAAAATATTCATCAGCCGCTGACAGCCGAAGACTCGGACAGCGGCTGATGTCATTTAGATACAGACGGTTTTTTCAGCGTTTTTTAGTGAGAAATGGGTAGTGTAAAGGCTTTTTTTGTAAATTTGCAGGATTAAACCCAACTTAAACTGAATCAAGATGAAGAGAATCCTGTTTTTTCTCGCCGTGCTGACGGCAATGACCGCGATGGCCGACACGCCGTTGTGGATGCGTTATGCGAGCATCTCGCCTGACGGTAACAAGATCGCGTTCTGCTACAAGGGTGACATCTATGTGGTGCCCTCCGCTGGCGGACAGGCTGTGCAGTTGACTTCACAGTCGAGTTATGAATCCCAGCCCGTGTGGTCCCCCGACGGCACGACGCTTGCCTTTGCCAGCGACCGTAAGGGCAATAATGACATCTTTGTTATGCCTGCCGACGGCGGACAGCCCAAGCAGCTCACACGCAACAGCGCTGCCGAGACACCTTGGACTTTCAGTCCCGACGGCAAGTACATCTACTTCAGCGCCGCGATCCAGGACCCCGCCAGCAGCATGCTGTTCCCCAGCGGCCGCCTGACCGAGGTCTATAAGGTTCCTGTCGAGGGTGGACGTGCTACCCGTGAATTGGGTACCCCTGCCGAGTACATCTGCTGGAACAAGACGGGTGACTACTTCGTCTATCAGGACCGCAAGGGCGGTGAGGACGAGTACCGCAAGCACCACACCTCGTCGATTACCCGTGACATCTGGTGCTATGACGCCAAGACCGGTCATCACACCAATCTGACCAACATCGGCGGCGAGGACCGCAATCCCGTCCTCAGCCCCGACGGCAAGACCGTTTACTTCCTGAGTGAGCGCAACGGCGGTTCGATGAACGTTTATTTGATGCCGCTGGACCGTCCCAGCCAGTTGAAGGCAGTGACCGACTTCACGGTCAATCCCGTCCGCTTCTTGTCGATTGCCGACAACGGCACCTTGTGCTTCACCCAGGACGGCGAACTCTACACCATGCGCCAGGGCGGTCAGCCCAGCAAGGTGAACATCAGCCTGTGGCACGACGACAGCGACCAGATCCAGAACCTGTCGTTCACCCGCGGCGCTACCGATGCCGCCGTGTCGCCCGATGGCAAGATGGTGGCTTTTATCGTTCGCGGTGAGGTGTTTGTGACCTCGGTGGAATACAGTACCACCAAGCGCATCACCAATACTCCCGAGGCCGAAAATTGGGTATCGTGGGGCGCCGACAACCGCACCCTGGCTTATGCCACCGAGCGCAACGGCAACTGGGAACTCGTTCTGGCGACCATCGAGCGCAAGGATGATCCCAACTTCCCCAACGCCACCCTCATCAAGGAAGAAATCCTGCTGCCCTCGACCACCGTCGAGCGCATGTATCCCTGCCTGTCGCCCGATGGCAAGAAACTGGCCTTCATCGAGGACCGTATCTACCTCAAGGTGCTTGACCTCAAGACCAAGCAGGTGACCCAGGTGACCGACGGCTCGACCTGGTATGAGACCAACGGCGGCTTTGACTACAGCTGGTCACCCGACGGCAAGTGGTTTGCCCTCGAGTTCATCGGCAACCAGCGTGACCCCTATACCGACATCGGTATCGTGTCGGCCAACGGTGGTCCCATCACCAACATCACCGGCAGCGCCTACATCAGCGAGAGTCCCCGTTGGGTCATGGAGGGTAATGCCATCATGTTCCGCAGTAACCGTTTCGGTATGCGCAGCCACGCCTCTTGGGGTTCGCAGGACGACGTATTCCTGGCCTTCGTCAATCAGGAGGCACTCGACCGCTACAACCTCAACAAGGAGGACTATGAACTGCTGACCGAAGCCGAGAAGGAGGCCAAGAAGGCCGAAGACAAGAAAGCCGAGGATGCCAAGAACAGCAAGAAAAAAGGCAAAGCCGCTCCTGCAGCCAAGGCCGATGACAAGAGCCTGAAGGTGGAACTCGACGACATTGAGGACCGCATCGTGCGCGTGACGCCCAACTCGAGTAGCATCTCGGGCTGCATGATCACCCCCGACGGCGAGTCATTGTATTACCTGTCGGCCTTTGAGAAAGGCTATGACCTGTGGAAGATGGACCTGCGCAAGCACGAGACCAAGCTGTTGAACAAGATGGGTGGCGGTGGTGCCGACATCCAGGCCAGCAAGGACGGCAAGACGCTGTTTGTGCTGGGCGGCAGCAGGATGCAGAAGCTCACCGTGGCCGGTGACAAGCTTACAGGCATCGACTACAAGGCCGACATGAAGATGGACCTGTTTGCCGAGCGCGAGTACATGTTCAATCACGTGGACAAGCAGATTTCCAAGCGTTTCTACAACCTCAACTACCACGGCTGTGACTGGAAGGCCAATGTGGAAACCTACCGCAAATTCTTGCCCCACATCAACAACAACCAGGATTTCGCCAACCTGTTGAGCGAACTGCTGGGCGAGCTCAACGCTTCGCACACCGGTGGCCGCTTCTATCCCACCAGCGGCGAGGCTACCTCCGACCTGGGCCTCATCTACGACTGGAGCTATACCGGCAACGGCCTCAAGGTGGAAGAGGTTGTTGAGGGAGGTCCCTTGGCCAAGGCCAAGAGCAAAATCAAACCCGGCGTCGTCCTTGAAAAGATCAACGGCACTTATATCAACCTGGAGAACGACTATACCGAGCTGCTGAACGGCCAAGCCGGCAAAAAGACCCTGCTCTCGCTCTTCGACCCCAACACCGGCAAGCGCTGGGAAGAGGTCGTGAAGCCCATCACCAAGGGTGCCCTGGGCGACCTGATGTACAAGCGTTGGGTAAAACGCAACGCCCACATCGTCGACAGCCTGTCAAACGGCCATCTGGGCTATGTGCACCTGGAATCGATGAACGACGCCAGCTACCGCGACATCTACAGCGATGTGCTGGGTAAATACAACAAGCGCGACGGTATCGTCATCGACACCCGCTTCAACGGCGGTGGCCGCTTGCACGAGGACATCGAGGTGCTCTTCAGCGGCAAGAAATACTTCACCCAGGTTATCCGCGGCCGTGAAGCCTGCGACATGCCCAGCCGCCGCTGGAACAAGCCCAGCATCATGCTGCAGTGCGAGGCCAACTACAGCAACGCACACGGCACGCCGTGGGTTTACAGCCACGACAAGTTAGGCAAGCTGGTGGGTATGCCGGTTCCCGGCACCATGACCAGTGTGTCGTGGGAGCGCCTGCAAGACTCATCGCTCGTGTTCGGTATCCCCATCATCGGCTATTTGCTGCCCGAGGGCAACTACCTCGAGAATACGCAACTTGAACCCGATATCAAGATTGCCAATAATCCCGAGACCGTCATCAACGGCGAGGACTTGCAGCTCAAGGCTGCCGTCGAAGAGTTGATGCGCGAGTGCGGACTGAAATAACAAAACAAACTTATGTGGGGCCCTTTGGGGTCCCACTTTTTAAAATAACCTACTCTCATGATTGACTTTATCTCAACTCACCTGACCGACGTCATCGGTTACACCGCATCGATTTGTCTGATACTGGGCTACATGCCTCAGGCAATCTACACCATCCGCACCCATGACACCGAGGGCATTGCCCTTCCCACCTTCCTGATGATGGGCTTGGGTGGCATCTTCTTTGCCATCCAGGGCTTGTTGCTCAAGAACTGGCCCCTGTTCATCACCAACGTGATTACCACTGTCTCGAGCGCCATCGTGTTTGGCATTAAAATCTACAATGACTATTTCAAGAAAAAATAAAAAGCATGGATTTTTCTTGGATAGATAACGAAATAAATGTACCTTTGACAAATTTTAATTGAATGGCGCGAAACCTCTAAAGGACTTTCGCTAGAGTAGCTGGAAAGTACCAATTTGACAAACTGACTAAGTAATAACCATTTAGATATTATTTGTTTATGAGACTTAAACTGTTTTTGCTTTTAGCACTCTTTGCCACCTTACCGCTGTTGGCACAGCGCACAGGTGTGCAGGGTTTGGTCGTGGATGCAAAAAACGGCCTGCCCGTCGTGGGTGCTACCGTCATGCTTGACAATCAGGGCTATGCGGCAACCACAGATGCCTTAGGCAAGTTCCTGATTGACGATGCCCGGCAGGGTACCGATGAGCTGCTGGTCTTGTGCTATGGTTACAAAGACTGGTCGCAAGCGGTGACCATCATCGATGGTGAGATTGTGAACCTGGGCACGATTCAAGTCGAGCCCGTCTCATTCGAGAGTGCCGAGGTGATGGAGTACCGCAATGCCGTCGCCGACATGGCATTGTCTGAATCTCAGCTCGAGGATGAGGAAGGAAACACCCAGGAGGTGGCATTGTTGAGCGGAGCAACCGACAATCCCTTCTATCAGGCATCGAGCTACACCTTCAGCACCGCGCGTTTCCGCATCCGCGGTTACGAGAATCAAAAGACCGAGACCTACATCAATGGCATCCCCTTTAACGATGGTGTGCGTTTCTCGTTCAACTACTCGATGACCGGTGGTTTGAATCAGGCATTCAGGAACAAGACCATCGGCATGGGTCTGGAGGACAATCTCTTTGGCTTTGGTGGTATTGGCGGTGCCAACAACATCAAGACCTTTGCAGCCGATTATGCTCCGGGCACCCGTGTGAGCCTGGCTTACACCAACGGCAACTACCGCTGGCGCGGTATGATTACCCATGCAACGGGCTTGAACAAGCATGGCTGGGCAATGACAGTTTCGGCTGTCGCACGCTATGCCAAGGAGGGTGTTTATCCCGGCTCGTTCTATAACAGTTGGGGCTACTTCCTCGCGTTGCAGAAGGTATTCAATCCGCAGCACACGCTGACGCTGACCACCTTTGGCGCTCCCACCAAGCGTGCCGCCAACTCGGCCATCTATGAGGAGTGTGCTCAGTTGGTAGGCAGCAACATGTACAGTCCTGACTGGGGCTGGCAGGAAGGCAAGAAGCGCAATTCCAAGGTGGTCGAGTCGTTTGACCCCACGGCCATCCTGAACTGGGTGTGGAAGCCCAACGACCACACCTCGCTCAACACGGGTTTTGCTTATCACAAGTCGTTCTACAGCAAGGCTGCGCTCAACTGGTACAGGGCTGCTGACCCGCGTCCCGATTATTACCGTTACCTGCCTTCCTATTTCACTGATGAGACTTCCAAGCAGCTCTATACCGACCTGTGGACCAGCGAGAGCGAAATTACCCAGATCCGCTGGAATGACCTCTATCAGGCCAACTACATGAATAACCAGATGGCCGACCAGACAGGCGTTGAGCAGGGCTCGACTTATATTCTTGAAAACCGTCACAGCAATCAGTCAAGCTTTACCCTGTCATCAGTGCTCAACAAGCGTTTCTCCCACCAGTTGACGATGATGACCGGTGCTAATGCCAATTACACAGTCTCGTCATATTACAAGACGATCAAGGACTTGCTGGGTGGACGTTACTGGCTGGATGTGGACAACTTCGCCGAGCGCGATTTCCCCGACTCCCCCGAGATGGCCCAGAACGATATGGAGAATCCCAACCGCAAGGTGATGAAGGGTGACCGTTTCGGCTATGACTACGACATCCTCACTTTCAAGGCTGAGCTGTGGCACCAGTGGGTGCTCAACCTGGCCAAGTGGGAGATGTTTGCCAGTGTCAAGGGTGACTACTTCCAGTTCCAGCGCGACGGTAAGATGCGCAACGGCCGTGCACCCGAGAATTCTTACGGCAAGGGTGACACACACCGCTTCTTGACCTATGGCGCCAAGGCCGGTATCACCTTCAAGCTCGATGGACGCAACAGCTTCACGGGCCACGCTTTCTATGGCACTGAGGCTCCGCGCCCCTATGACGCCTACATCTCGTCCCGCACCAAGGACGATGTAATTGACCTCAAGGTGGAGAAGATTTTCTCGGCCGACTTGAGTTATGTGATGAGCTATCGTAACTTCAAGGGTATCGTTACCGCGTTCTTTACCGACCAGCGCGACAATACCGAGCGCAACTCATTCTACGACGATGTGCGCAGCACCTTCATGAACTTTGCGCTCACGGGTGTTCACAAGCAGTACAAGGGCGTGGAAGTTGGTCTCAGTTACAAGCTGTCGTCTTCATTGACAGTCAGTGCAGCAGCCAACATCGCCCGCTATCAATACAAGAACCGTCCCCTGGGTACGCGCAGCTATGAGAATGGCTCGAACCCCGATGTGACTTCGGTGATCTACCTCAAGAACTTCTACGTGGCCGGCTCGCCCCAGGAATGCTATTCACTGGCCTTTAACTGGGCAGGTCCCAAGAACTGGTATGTCGAGCTGAATGGCGCGTGGATGAACCGCTCCTATGTGAGCATTTCGCCCATCCGCCACGAGGCAATTCCCAACCTGTATGAACTGGCCGAGAGCGAGGAGCACTTGCAGCAGCTCATCAAGGACCTGAGCGTGCAGGAGAAACTCAACGAGGCTCTGCTCATCAATGCCAGCATCGGTCATGTGATTTATATCAATCGCTCAGCATCGTTTAACATCAATTTGAACTTGAACAACATTCTTGATAACAAGAACATCCAGACCGGTGGTTATCAGCAAGGTCGTATCGACACCAAGGATATCACCAACACTGCCAACAAGTTCCCCAACAAGTACTACTACGCACAGGGATTCAAGGTGTTCTTGAACCTGGGTCTTAAGTTCTAATCAAGCATTCAATTTCAATAATCATACAGATAACAATAAAACAAACAATAAAATCGACATTATGAAACGTTTTAATTTTTATCTCAGCCTGATGCTCCTGTTGGTGTTCACCGCTGCCTGCAGTGATGAGTTTGACCAGCCGCCCATGGTGATTCCCACTGCCGAGCACACCCCCAACATGACCATCGCTGAATTCAAGGCCAAG
>JAEEGI010009986.1_pt1 | contig 20685 bp, 18 predicted proteins | sample 8958751 | NCBI WGS metagenome assembly JAEEGI01 (sample SAMN16246545, study PRJNA631951) | gut metagenome | biome: gut microbiome; feature: rumen; material: KS-attached | host: Bos | place: Iran: Karaj | collected 2018-10 | reverse complement strand
GATGAAGACAGAAATACCGTTTTTTACTTTATCAATTGCTGTGAGGACCATCTCAAGGCCCTTCCTGATATCGCTTCTGTCGAGGAACAGGCAGTCAAGGTAGATCATCCAGATGTTGAGAAGCGGAACCTTAAGCACTTCTTTTTTTGCGATAAATCCTGTGGGATTTGGCACCCTTGGATAACAGAGGACTATGTCAAAAATACTGCGGTGGTTACCTACATAGAGAACGGCCTGCTCCTTGGGAATATTTTCCTCACCGATTACAGTTCGCTTGACGCCGCTTATGAAAGATACAACGTTGAAGGCCCAGCTGACAATTGCAAGAGACGCTCTCTTTTTTGCCATGGGATTGAACTTGCCGACTATAAGCAGAACTCCCTGGACGGGAAGGCTCACTATCAGGAAAATAACCACAAACAGTACTGCCAGAATTGATCGAATCATCAAAATTACCTCATTTCTATTTTTTCAATGATGATTATAACATATAATCATTTACAGGAAAAAAGTTCAGGTGTTAAAGTAGATGTAGTTTTGGACCGGAATAGAGGAGGAACAGGGTATGATCCTTATTAAGAACGGAAATCTGATTGATCCCGCCGGCGGAATAAGCGGATTATATGATATTTTGACAGATGGGGACAGGATTGCCATGGTAGGTGCCTGCGGAAGCCTTGACGACGTGGCTGCCGAGGCGGCTATATACGGAGCGGACGAGGTTACCGGCAAGGCTGAGGTCACAGAGATTGACGCCGCAGGCTGCGTAGTGGCTCCGGGACTGGTGGACTGCCACGTGCACTTCAGGGACCCGGGATTTACCTATAAAGAGGACATAGACACAGGGGCTAAGGCGGCAGCCAAGGGCGGCTTTACCACCGTTGTCATGATGGGAAATACCAATCCCCATCCAGATAATGTGGACACCATCAAGGATATGATTGAGAGAGGAGCTAAGACCGGAATCAAGGTTCTTTGCTGCGGCAATGTAACAAGGAACATGGCGGGCAAGGAGCTGGTGGACATGAAGGCCCTGGCTGAGGCGGGCGCTGTGCTTTTTACCGATGACGGTGTGCCTGTCCTCAATGAGAAGCTCATGGAGAAGGCCTGCGAAGAGGCTAAGGACCTGGGAATGCTTATCAGCCTTCACGAGGAGGATCCCCAGTTCATCGCAGAGAACGGAATCAACGCAGGAGAAGTGGCTGAGACCCTGGGAATCAGAGGTTCCCACAGAAACGCAGAGATTTCCATGGTGGACAGGGATATCAAAATAGCAGAGAAGACCGGAGCCGGCATTGTGGTGCAGCACATCAGCACCGCCGGAGCCGTGGATATGATAAGAGAAGCCAAGAAGCGCGGCGTTAAGGTCTTTGCCGAGGCTACACCCCACCATTTTACCCTGACAGAGGAAGCGGTGCTTAAATACGGAGCCCTGGCCAAGATGAATCCGCCCCTTAGAAGAGAGAGCGACAGACAGGCCATCATCGCCGGACTTAAGGACGGCACCATCGAGATGATCGCCACAGACCACGCCCCTCACTCAAGAGAGGAGAAGGGAAAAGAGCTCACCAAGGCTCCCAGCGGCATTACCGGCCTTGAGACCTCCCTTTCACTGGGAATAAGAGAGCTGGTTAAGCCGGGATTTCTGACTATGGCAGAGCTTATTGCCAGAATGAGCTGCTGTCCCGCCGCAGTTTACGGCCTGGATGCGGGATATATCAGACAGGGCGGTCCTGCGGATCTTGTGATCTTTAACCCCGATGAGGAGTGGAGCTTTGTAAGCAGTGTATCCAAATCCTCCAACACACCTTTCCTTGGAGAGAGGCTTCCCGGCAAAGTACACTTTACAATCTGCCGCGGTAATATTGTTTACAGAGGATAAGTTCCTATGGTATTGTTTATGGCGAATGCTTTGAAAATAGAGATGTGAAACGAGGTAGCTTGTGATGGCTAAGAAAAGTATGGCAGCAGCGAGGGTTTTAAGCCAGAACCTTCTTGCTGAGGGTATCTATGATCTGTGGCTTGAGACCCCTATCGCACAGGACGCTTGTCCCGGGCAGTTCGTTGGGGTATATCCCACCAATAAATCAACACTTCTTCCAAGACCCATCAGTATCTGCGAGGTGGACAAGGAGAGATCCGCCATCCGTCTTGTGTACAGGGTGGTAGGAAGCGGCACGGCGGAGTTTGCGCTGTATCAGCCTGAGGATTACATCAAGATCCTGGGAGTTCTCGGCAACGGTTTTCCTCTGGAAGCTGCTGCGGGAAAAAAGGTTGTTGTCATGGGCGGCGGCATCGGAGTCCCTCCCCTTCTTGAGACAGCCAAGAGACTTTCATCTGCGGACACAGCACTTAAGCCTGTGAAAGTCAGCGCCGTTATGGGCTATAGAAATTCAGAGACCTTCCTTTCCGAGGAGTTTGCCAGGTATGCGGATATGTTCACCGCCACTGAGGACGGCAGCATCGGAACCAAGGGAAATGTTATTGATGCAATGAGAGAGCAGAACATAGAAGCAGACGTGATCTTTGCCTGCGGACCTATGCCAATGCTTAAGGCCATCAAGAATTATGCTCAGGAAAAGGGCATCAAGGCATACCTTTCCCTGGAAGAGCGCATGGCCTGCGGCGTCGGAGCCTGCCTTGGATGTATCTGCAAGACCACTAAGGTGGATCACCATTCCCACGTTAACAATGCCCGAATCTGCACCGACGGACCGGTATTTGACGCGGAAGACTTAGACCTGTGAGGAGGGCGGACATGAATACATCAGTTGAAATTGCAGGAGTAAAATTCAAGAATCCCGTAATGACAGCCTCCGGAACCTTTGGATCCGGCATGGAGTACGCGGATTTTGTTGATCTTAATAAACTGGGAGCTGTGGTTACCAAGGGCGTTGCCAATGTGCCCTGGCCCGGCAATCCCACCCCGAGAGTTACTGAGGTTTACGGCGGAATGCTCAATGCCATCGGCCTTCAGAACCCGGGAGTTAAGGTTTTTGCAAACAGAGACCTTAAGTTCCTCAAGGACTACGACACCAAGGTCATCGTCAATGTCTGCGGCAAATCCGTTGAGGACTATTTAGAGGTTGTGGAGCGCCTTGGAGATGAGGAGAGAGTGGACATGCTGGAGATCAACGTGTCCTGTCCCAATGTAAAAGAGGGAGCCATCGCCTTCGGACAAAAGAGCGCAGCTCTTTATGACATTACTTCCAGAATAAAAGAGGTGGCAAAGCAGCCCATCATCATGAAGCTAAGCCCCAATGTCACCAGTATCGCTGATATGGCCAAGGCCGCAGAGGCTGCGGGCGCAGATGCTATCTCCCTTATCAACACCATTACCGGTATGAAGATAGACATCCACAAGAGGAAATTTGCTCTTGCCAACAAGACCGGAGGCCTGTCCGGTCCTGCTATCAAGCCGGTGGCAGTTCGCATGGTATACGAGGCTGCTCATGCGGTCAACATTCCTATCATCGGAATGGGCGGAATCGCCAACGCTGAGGACGCCATAGAGTTCATCATGGCGGGAGCCACAGCCATAGCCGTGGGAGCCATGAACTTCCATGATCCCTACACCACAGAGAAGGTGGTAGAAGGCATCGAGGAGTACATGACCAGATACGGAGTGCAGGATATAAACGAATTAAGAGGAATTGTAGAATAATAAGAATAACAAAACTTGAGCCGGGTATTGTGAGTACCCGGCTCAATGTGTTACTAGCAACGTTTAAGTTTCTGTTTTTCCGGTGAGATCGTCGAAGCCCTTCATCACTGCTTCATAAGTGCGTTTTGAGATTTCCGGCAATTCTCCGCCCCAGGTCTTTTCTGCCTGTGCGTAGCCCTTCTCAAATGCTTCCCTCATTTTTTCCAGCTTCGCAGGATCGTCCCCGGCCAGTGTCTTGGCAAAGTCGAGGATTCTTTCCGAGGTCTGATTAACGCCCCAGTATCCATCCTCTGCTATGTCAGCCTGTGCCTGTGCTTTGGTAGCTGCATCCACGGTGAAGTCGCCCTTTGCAAGGAACTTCCAGATGGAATCCTCATCATTGTCAGAATTGGCGATGCCGTAAGCCTTGGCCTGCTTGCCCATCATCTTCTGTACGATGTCAAGGAGCTGTGCCTTGCGCTGTTCTACATCAGCCTGCATCTGTCTTATGATTTTGGTTCTGTCTGCCTCTTTCTGAGAAATACTGCTGGTCTGCGCACTATCATCAGATTTCTCATAAACGGCTGCAGCTTCCGTTTTTGCCTGTACTTCCGAATCTTTCTTCTTTTCCTCAACCTGAGGATTGACGGTGGAAGTATAAGCCGTTGCGATGTTGTTAGTAACCTCGGTAACTCCGTTTACGCCCATACTGAACTCCTTTTCCGCGACAGGTTAACTAAATACCGCGCTTGAAACGAAAACCATGGTTTACCTAATCTTCTTATCGGCAGATTTTCAGAAAACTTTAGTCTTTAGATGAATTTTTTTCATTTTTTTTGGATTTTTTTTCTTGAGTTTGACAGTTGATAGTGGGAAGATTAAAAATGTAGATGATATCTGCACTTAATCGATATAGCAAATTTTATTAAAAAAGATGGTAGGTAGTTATGACAATTGAAAAAAAGGCCTATGCCAAGATAAATCTGGGACTGGATGTCACAGGAAGAAGGGCGGACGGCTATCACATAGTAAAAATGATAATGCAGAACGTGGATCTTTATGACACCCTTGTCTTTTCCGACAATGCCAGCGGAGAGATAGCTCTTTTTACAGAGTCAGATAAGATACCGTCCGATGACAGCAACCTGATCTGCAAGGTTGCAAGACAGCTACAAGAGGAGTATAACGTAAAAAAAGGCGTAGATATACGACTTACCAAGAGGATTCCCGTGGCAGCGGGCATGGCAGGCGGAAGTACAGACGGAGCCGCCGCTTACACCGCACTAAATGACCTCTGGGACCTGGGGCTTTCCAAGGAGGAGCTCTGTAGGCTGGCTGTTAAGCTGGGAGCGGACATCCCCTACTGTATCCTGGGGGGAACGGCCCTGGCGGAGGGTATCGGCGAGGAACTCACAATTTTGAAGGACATGAAGTACTGTCCCATTGTAATCGCCAAGCCCCCCATTGATGTGTCCACAGGCTGGGTCTACAAGGAACTGGACAGCAAGGAGATAGTGGAGCATCCCGATATCGACGGCATCAGAGCCGCCATAGAGGCCGGTGACATCAGGAAGATGTGCGAACTTATAGGCAACGTCTTAGAGCCTGTCACCGCTTCAAGGTATGAAGAGATAGGACAGCTTGAGAAGATTCTGGAAGAGGCCGGCGCCGTTAAGGCATTTATGACCGGTAGCGGACCAACCGTTTTTGGAATCTTTGAGGATGAGAACAAGGCCCGTGAGGCCGTGGATAAGGTTTTAGCAAGTCATATAACGAAAGAGGTGTTTTTATCAGGGCCGATCAACCCTAACAACTGATCTGAGGGAGCAATATTATGAAAAAAAATGTCGAGGTTATCGTAACCGGCATTCATTCCAGAGCCGGTGAGCCTACGGAAAAGATAATTACCAATTCCGCGGGTGTTTTTGAAGAAATGGAAGATGGCATGTGCGTCCTTGAATACGACGAGGACCAGGATGCAGGCGGCGGAACTGTGAAGATCCACAACAAGGTGTCCATAGCCCCTGACGGCAAGGGCATGGAGATCATAAGAGGCGGAGATATCAAGTCCAAGCTTGCCTTTGCGGACCAGCTTGAATATGACACGGAGTACAACACCCCCTACGGATCCATGCAGATGAAGGTTCGCACCAACAATTTTGATTTTATAAAGACCAGACAGGAGGAAGAGATGAAGCTTATGGCGGAGTACGCCCTGGAAATGGGTGGCCAGGTCCTGTCGGATTCCATTCTTGTCATAGAGATAAAAAATTCGGAGGCCCTTTAAGGACCTCCGATTTATTATTCATACGATATTCAGTTATTGATGATCACTTAACCATCTTGGCGCCGGCCTTCTCCTGAGCCTTAGCTACAAGATTCTTGAAGAAGCCCTTCTTCTCTTCAGGGGCAGGTCCCTTGTTGGCGCGAAGGCCCTTGACCTCTGTTACGTAGATTCCGCTTACGGAAGCCTTAACTTCTTTTTTCACAGGAACCTTGTCGAAAATCTTCTCATCACAGATAAGACTCATAACTCTGTTACCGATTCTAACCTTAAGGATCGGAAGCTTGGATCTTCTGAGAAGCTTGGGTGTCTGATCGATAACAGCCTGAGGAAGACCTGCCTCATTGAGCTTCATGCGCTTCTTGTCAATGATAAGCATGGTAACTGACTGCTTCATGGCATCCAGCTGAGCCTGCTGCTCATCTTGCTTCTTCTGAGCTCTTTTTCCAAGGAAAATAAGTGCCACAACAAGGGCAGCTAAAATCACCAAAACAACGATTAATACTATAAGTCCAGTACTCACAACAAAACCCTCCGAATGAATCTGAATAAAAATGCTAGACTATTGTAGCATTGATTGGTCCGGAAGGCAAATAAAATACTTTAATAAGAAGCGAAGGTGTGGTAGTATAAGAAATATTGTTTGAAAGTAAAGTGTGGGCTAATCGTTAATTAGCTTATGTTAAAGGAGAAATTATGAAAAAGAAATTAGCAGTTTTACTTATAGGAGCTGTAATGGCTACAACAATTGCAGCTTGCGGAAAGGAAAAAGAGAACACAGAGTCAGGCTCTGAGAAAGTGGAGAAAGTGGAGACAGCGTCTGAGAGCGCTTCAACCGAGACCGTCTCTGAGACAGGTGACAGTTTTGATGTTGCAGCATATGTCGAGGGCCTTGAGGAGATGACTCTTCAGGATATCAATGCAGCTGATTATGTTGCACTTGGCAAGTACGACGGAGTTACCGTGGAGGTTTCACCTGTTAATGTTACAGATGAGGACGTTGATAATTACATCAACAACACTCTTACAGCTTCCAACCCTCTTCTTACCCAGGTTGACAGACCTGTTCAGGACGGAGACACAGTTAATATCGACTATGTAGGCAAATATGCCGATACCCAGGAGGCCTTTGACGGCGGCACAGCCCAGGGAGCAGACCTTGTTATCGGTTCACATTCATATATCGACGGCTTCGAGGACGGACTTATCGGAGCTACAGTTGGCGAGACCAGAGATCTTAACCTTACCTTCCCCGAGAACTACGGCGCAGCCAATCTTGCAGGCAAGGATGTAGTATTTACCGTTACTGTCAACACCATCAGCGAGTCCGGCACAGAGCTTACTGACGAGTGGGCAGCAGGCCTTGGCTACGAGGATGTAACCAATCTTGAGGAGCTTGGTGTTCATGTTAAGAAAACTCTTACAGAAGAGGCTGAGAATAACTACAAGACAGAGCTTGAGAACGGTGTTATCGAAGCTGTTACCAAGGGATCAGAGTTCAAGGAGCTTCCTGAGAAGCTTCTCAACAGATTCATGAAGGAGCAGAACGAGCAGCTTGCTTACTACGCAAGCATGTATTCATACATGTACGGCCAGCAGCTTTCTTCTGCAGATGTTCTTACAATGATGTCTCAGAGCCAGGGCTTTACAGGTTCAGCAGAGGAATTCTTCAAGAAGACTTCTACAGATATGGCCAATCAGTACGTTATGTTCAAGGCTATCGCTGATGAGCAGGGGCTTAATGTTTCAGATGAGGACGTGGATACTTTCCTCAAGGAGAGATTTGATAGTGCTTCTTCAACAGCATACAGCTCCTATGAAGAGTTCAAGGCCGGACAGGATGTAGAGCTTTACAGAGAATATCTTATGGCTGAGAAGGTTGTATCCTTCCTCACAGAGCATGCTAAGACAGCAGAAGCTGCAGAATAATAAATAAAAACTAAGGAGAAAAAAGATGAGAACAAAAATTAAAGAGCTGTTCAGAAATACTTCTGAGTATGCTTCCAAAGAAGTGACCATCTGCGCTTGGGTACGTACTAACCGCGCACAGGCACAGTTTGGATTCCTTAACGTAAACGACGGTTCATTCTTTGAAAATTTACAGGTTGTTTACGATCAGGAACTTAATAATTTTGAAGACATCTCCAAGATAAGAGTTGGTGCCAGCGTTAAGGTAACAGGTAATCTGGTGCTTACTCCCGAAAATAAACAGCCCTTCGAGGTTAAGGCTACAGCAGTTGAGCTTTTAGGTGACTGCCCTGAGAACTATCCTATCCAGCCCAAGCGTCACACAAGAGAGTACCTTCGTACCGTGGCACACCTTCGTCCACGTACCAACCTTTTCAGCGCAGTATTCCGTATCAGAAGCGTTGCTGCAATGGCGATCCACACCTATTTCCAGGACAGAGGATATCTGTATGTTCACACTCCTCTGATCACCGGTGCTGACTGTGAGGGTTCTGATCAGATGTTCAAGATCACAACTCTTAACATGAACGATCTTCCCAAGACCGAGGACGGCCAGGTTGATTTCAGCAAGGACCTCTTCGGCAAGCAGTCCTTTATCACAGGCTCAGGACAGCTTCAGGGTGAGACCTTTGCAATGGCCTTCGGCGATATCTATACCTTTGGACCTACCTTCAGAACAGAGAACTCCAACACCCAGACTCATGCCAACGAGTTCTGGATGATCGAGCCTGAGATGGCTTTCTGTGATCTTGAGGGCCTTATGGATATCGAAGAGGATATGCTCAAGTTCGTTGTTAAATATGTTTGCGACAAGTGCCCTGAGGAGATCAACTTCTGCGATCAGTTCGTATCCAAGGGACTTAAGGACAAGCTTAACGATATTGTTAATGCTCACTTTACACGTATCAGCCACCACGATGTGGTAGACATCCTCAAGAAAGCTGATGTTAAGTGGGAGTTCGAGCCTGACTACGGTGAGGATATTGCCAAGGAGCACGAGAAGTACATCGTTGAGCACTTTGGCGGCCCTGTATTTATCACAGACTGGCCGAAGGATATCAAGGCTTACTACATGAAGGTTAACCCTGACAACAAGACTGTTGCAGCTGTAGACCTTCTTGTTCCACAGGCAGGCGAGCTCATGGGCGGCAGCCAGAGAGAAGAGAATCTGGACAAGCTCATTGAGAGAATGAATGAGATGGGCGTTGATAAGGAAGGTATCGACTGGTATCTCGACACCAGAAGATACGGCGGATGCATCCACAGCGGCTTCGGAATGGGCTTTGAGCGTCTTATCATGTACTTAACCGGCGTTGAGAACATCCGTGACGTAATCCCTTATCCAAGAACACCAAGAAATTGTGATTTTTAATGATATAGGTGTCATAAGTCCAAAATGCGTACATGCTTGCATGTTAAGCATTTTGACTTCATGACCCTAACAATGATGAGGAAGTAGCATGATAATGCGGATTCCGAATTATTGTAGAATTGCGAAAATGACGTAGTCATGGAGCAATTCGTATATCATTAAAAATCATATCTATCTATATATATAGACAAACTCCATTGGGATCTGTCCTGCACAAAGGACAGACCCCAATTTTTTTTATCCATTTGCAACATTTTCGCTTCTTCAACTGTATACAAGGTATAAGCGAAGAAATTTACACGCAGAATAGGAGAATTATATATTATGAGAAAAAATGTAAAGAGAGCTTTAGTGTTAGGATTGGCCGCAAGTATGCTGATGGGCTGCGGTAATAAGGCAGAGGTCGTACAGGCCGGTAACGCCGGAGCAATTATTGCTTCCACCGGAGATGTGGAGATAATGGATGGATTTGAGAAAGACCTGGTTAAGTTTGTGGAGGACAACGGATACGCTGAGGAAAATTATATGATCTCCCCAACCTCCTTCAGAGCTGCTTTATCACTGGCAGCAGCCGGTGCTGATACACAGACTAAGGATGAGCTTATTAATGCCATGGGCTTTAAGGATATGGATGAGCTGAATGCATGGTATCAATCTTTAGAAGAATCGGTTAATTCATGTAACCAGCATTTTACTGTGCTTAATTCTGTATGGAATAACAGCTCCTTAAATGGCGAGTTTACAAAGGATTACATCAAATACGTAAATAAGAATTATGGGGCAGTGGCAAGGAATGTATCCGCTGACGAGATCACCGGTGAAGTCAACAGCTGGGTAAGTGATGGGACCAACGGCCTGATTCCTGCAATCAGTAATGACCTTTCAGGGACCAATGCAGTTCTTGTTAACACTATTTATCTTAAGGCTGCCTGGGAGAACGAATTTAAAGAATCCTGGACAAGTGAGGAGGATTTCACCACTGTATCCGGGGAGAAGGTAAAAAAGGATTTTATGTCCCAACAGGACACTTTCAGGTTCTACGAGGACCGCAAGGGTAAACTCATTGTTCTTCCTCTTCAGGGCGGAGTTAATGCCATTTTTATCCTGGGTAAGGTTGATGATGTTAAAAAAGCACTGGACAAGGCAACTATGGAAGAAGTTAATGTAAAGCTCCCGAAGATGGATATGCAGAGCAGTTTTGGAAAGGAGCAGCTTGTCGGGTATCTTAAGAGTAAGGGCGCATCCCTTGCCTTTGATGAGAACGGAAATGCAGATTTTTCAAAGATGTGTGAAGACACCAACTGGTATATTTCAGATATTATGCAAAAGAGCCGTATCAAAATGGATGAGGACGGTATTGAGGCTGTTGCAGCAACTTCAGTTATCATGGTGGAAGGCTGCTGCGAACAAGAGGAGGAGCCTAAGGAATTTTACGCAGATGAGCCCTTCAAATTTATGCTCTGCACAGGGGAGAACAATTCTGAAGTACTGTTTTATGGCCAGATAGTAGAATAATGTCAAAGCCAAAAGCGCTATGGTAGAATACATGTTATACTATATGTAGTAGTATAAGTGTTAATATTTACAAGGGAATGGTATGAAGAAAAGTCTTTTTAACATATTATTGGCGATAGCGCTTGTTATAAGTATAGGCTTTGGCAGCAGTGTCAGTGTTTTTGCCACCACCAGTGAGGAACTCCAGGAGCAGCAGAAGAAGCTGGAGAAGGAAAAGAAGGAACTGGAGAAGCAGAAGAAGGCGGCGGAGAACGAGAAGAATGCCAGCCAGAATAAGCTTAATGAGGCCAATGACAAGATCGGTGATATTGCGGACGCAGAGGCGGAGACCCAGGAAGCCATTGATGAGACCCAGGCGGAGCTTGTGGGGCTTATGGCGGATATTGAGCTTATCAAGGAAGATATTGAGAACAAGCAGAATCTGATAGAGCAGACACAACAGGAGTATGAGGCTGCCAAGGCCCAGGAAGAGACCCTGTACGCTGCCATGGTGGACAGAGTCAAGTTCATGTATGAGAAGGGCAACCTCTCTTATATGCAGATTCTTTTGACAGCAACAAGTTATTCCGACGCCCTTAACAAGGCCCAGTATGTGGAAGAACTCTACGAGTATGACAGGATCAAGCTGGCGGAGTATATAGCAGCCAAGGATGCCGCTGAGGCTTATGGAAATCAGCTTGAGGAGGAAAAGGCCGAGCTGGAGGCTTCTGAGTATGAGCTTGAGGAAGAGCAGAACTACATGGAGCAGCTTCTTTCGGATTACAAGGCCAAGTACGCTGACTATGAGGTGAAGCTCGCCAAGGCAAAGCAGGACGCGGCGGTTTACACAGCCCAGGTCAAGAGCCAGCAGGCCAGCATCGCATCCCTTCAGAAGAAGCTTGAAGCCAAGCAGAAGGAAGTTGACGCCGCCAAGAAGGCTGCGGAGGCAGCCAAGGCAGCAGAGGATGCAGCCAAGGCTGAGGCGGAGAAGGAAAATGGCGACAGCGGAACCGTGGCGGACAATTCCGGCGGCGGATCAGGAAGCTCCGGTGGAAACAAGAGCTCCGGAGGAGGCGGAAATACCTCCAATCCCGGAAGCGCCACAGGAAGCAACATAGCTTCCTACGCCTGCAGATTTGTGGGTAATCCTTACGTTCCCGGCGGAACAAGCCTTACCAACGGCGCAGACTGTTCGGGCTTTGTACAGTCTGTTTACAAGGCTTTTGGAATATCGGTTCCCAGAACCTCCTGGGCTCAGGGAGCCTACGGCAGGGAGGTGTCCTATGCCAACGCCCAGCCCGGAGATGTCATCTACTACGGCGGACATGTGGGAATCTATATCGGCGGCGGACAGATTGTCCATGCCAGCACACAGAAGACGGGAATCAAGTACAGTCCCGCCACCTACAGATCAATTATTTCCGTAAGGAGGTTCTTATAAAATGGCACTTATTCAGGTAAACTATTTATCCAAAAATCTTATGCGCACCGTGCCGGTGAATGTCATTCTTCCGGCTGACAAGTTGGATTACACCACCTTCGACTATGCAATGCCTAAGGGAGGTAAATTCAAGACCCTTTATCTTCTCCACGGAGTATTTGGCAACTACACCGACTGGGTCAGCGGAACCAGAATCCAGAGATGGGCAGAAGAGAAGAATCTTGCAGTGGTGATGCCCTCAGGAGATAACTCTTTTTACCTGAACAGTCCTGTGACTAAGGTAAATTATGCTGATTTTATCGGAAAAGAGCTGGTGGATATCACAAGAAGAATGTTCCCCCTGTCAGACAAAAGGGAAGACACCTTCATTGCGGGGCTCTCAATGGGCGGCTACGGAGCGATTGTAAACGGACTTAACCATCCCGATACTTTTGGCGCTGTGGTTGGACTGTCCTCAGCCGTACATCTTTTTGACAAGAATATCGGACACCTCGGCCTTGAGTATGCGGTTATGGGGGATGTGGACGAGGCGGCAGGGACCAATATGAACCCGGTTGTTGCTTTTAATGAACTTGTCAGAAACGGCAAGCCTCTTCCCAAGCTCTATATGTCCTGCGGAACTGAGGACGACCTGTATCCTGCCAACATTGAACTCAGAGACTTTTTTGTCAAAAACGGTGCTGACCTTACCTGGGATGAAGAAAAGGGCGGCCATGACTGGGATTTCTGGGACAGTCAGATTGAAAAGGTTGTGGACTGGCTTCCTCTTGGAGAGAGCAGCAAAGGCATGAACAGCGGTAATGTTCAGAAATGACAGTGCATTGTGCATAGATGACAGACCATCCTGATTGAACAGGATGGTTTTGTTAGTTATGTTGCTTGTGCAATCGAGGGTCCTATTGTATAATCAACCCGATTGGGAATGGTTACTATTCACAGTCTTATGACTGCTCATAGTAACATTCGGGGCGATATTAAAGTTTTGCTTCGCAAAAGATCGCCCCTCACTCTTGTATCATATTCTCACGAATCACGCAGCTAGTGCGTGATTCTACTGTGAATAGTAACTGGGAATGTGCTTTTTTAGATTCCTGTCGTAGTAGTTATGCAGTAATTATGTTTATATAAAACATTGGAGGAAAGCATGGCTTCAGAAGAAAAAGTCATAGTTATCGACTTCGGTGGGCAGTACAATCAGCTTGTTGCCCGCAGGGTCAGAGAATGTAACGTCTATTGCGAAATTTATTCTTATCGCACCCCCATCGACCAGATCAAGGCGATGAATCCCAAGGGTATCATCCTTACCGGCGGTCCCAATTCCTGCTATGAGGAGGGAGCACCCACCTACACCAAGGAACTTTTTGAGTTGGGAATCCCAGTCCTGGGTCTTTGCTACGGAGCACAGCTTATGATGCTGCTTCTTGGCGGAAATGTTGAGAAGGCTCCTGTCAGAGAGTACGGCAAGACAAGAACCCTCATCGACGGCTCCAAGGACGCTCTTTTTGCGGGCGTTGGAGATGAGACCATCGTATGGATGAGCCATTTCGACTACATCAGCAAGATCGCTCCCGGATTTGAGGTTATTGCCCACACAGCGGACTGTCCCGTTGCAGCAGCAGCCTGCCCTGAGAAGAAGCTCTATGCGATTCAGTTCCATCCTGAGGTTCTTCACACAGTTAAGGGAAAAGAGATCCTTCACAACTTTGTTCGCGGTATCTGCGAGACATCAGGAACCTGGAGAATGGATTCCTTCGTTGAGAATACAGTTAAAGAGATCCGTGAGAAGGTTGGAGACGGCAAGGTTCTTCTTGCTCTTTCCGGCGGCGTTGATTCATCGGTTCTCGCAGCTCTTCTTGCCAAGGCCATCGGCAAGCAGCTTACCTGCGTATTCGTAGACCACGGCCTTCTTCGTAAAAATGAGGGCGACGAGGTTGAGGGCGTTTTCGGACCCAATGGTAATTTCGATATTAACTTTATCCGCGTAAATGCGGCTGAGAGATATTATGCCAAGCTCAAGGGCGTAGAAGAGCCCGAGCGCAAGCGTAAGATCATCGGCGAGGAGTTTATCCGAGTATTTGAGGAAGAGGCCAAGAAGATCGGTAAGGTTGACTTCCTTGCCCAGGGAACCATTTATCCCGACGTTGTAGAGTCCGGACTTGGCGGAGAATCCGTTGTTATCAAGTCCCATCATAACGTAGGCGGACTTCCCGACTATGTAGATTTTAAGGAGATCATCGAGCCCCTTCGTCTTCTTTTCAAGGACGAAGTAAGAAAAGCAGGCCTTGAGCTTGGACTTCCCGAGTACCTGGTATACCGTCAGCCATTCCCCGGACCGGGCCTTGGCATCCGTATCATCGGTGAAGTTACAGCTGAGAAGGTTCGTATTGTTCAGGATGCCGACTACATCTACCGCACAGAGCTTGCAGCAGCCGGCCTTGAGAAGCTCCCCGATCAGTATTTCGCAGCTCTCTCCAACATGCGCTCCGTAGGCGTTATGGGCGATGAGCGTACCTATGACTACGCAGTAGTCCTCCGCGCCGTAGAGACCATCGACTTCATGACAGCCGAAGCCTCACAGATTCCTTTCGAGGTGCTCCAGCGCGTTATGAGCCGCATTATCAACGAGGTCAAGGGCGTCAACCGCGTAATGTACGACCTTACCTCCAAGCCCCCGGGAACTGTAGAACTAGAGTGATAACGAGCCAGGCACGAGATAATTCATATGAAAAACCACGCAGTGGTTTTAGTCGATAACAAAGGAGTCAGGATGAATGCTCGCATTCAGTCCTGGCTCCTTTGTTATCGGCGGAAATCCTGAAGGGATTTTCATATGAATTATCGAAGTATCTGGCGACAACAGACGCTTATAGAAATCGCGTTTTTAGCGATTTCTATAAGAGGAGCGATAAACCGCTTTCTATAAGAGGAGTGCACCGCCTTCCCACAGAGAGGGCATTGTAGCAAAAAACGGATACCTGTCAAGGACAAGCTATCGTGCGCATAGGCGCATCCTTGACAGGTATCCGTTTTTTGCATTTTGGTGGTCAAGGGGGAAGGCGGAAATAGCTAGCCTTTACTTTCATGTTTTTTTGCTGTATATTATGCATTGTATTTTCAAGAGAATTCTTTTTTCAAAGTATCTTTTGAAGTGGTTGCTCTTTCTGGAGCGGCCAGGATTTCACTTGTTGAGTATTTTTGTAGATTATACAGATAGAACCAGGAGATTTGTGTTATCTATCTGCAAGTAAATGCATTTAACAATTATTATGACGGATAGCTTGGTTGTTTTGGCACAACCTATCTGTATAAAAGAGAATTATGTTGAGAATGTTGGCGGATAGCTGAGGCAATCTGTGCGGTTATATCTGCTGAAGTTCCGAGATATAGAGCGAAATTGACGGATAGATAAGCCGGTTTTTGGAATCATATCCGTTTGAGCGAGCTGATTAAAGAATTTACGACGGATATGAGAAGGATAATTTCCGAATCTATCTGTCAATATAACTAATACTAAGGGGAAATGATAATGACAGTAAAAACGTATAATGAAATTATTGGAGCAAATAAAGAAAAAGAGCTTCTTGAAGCGCTAAAGGCGAGAAACTTATACCTAAAAAAGATAATCACTGAAAAAGAAAAGACAATAGCCAAAGCGCCGGAAGGGCTATTACGGATCTCAAGAAGTGGAAATCGTATTCAGTATTATTATAGAACTGATCCGAAAGACTTTAATGGAGAGTACATTAAAGATGATAATTGCCAGTTAGCCTGTAAACTTGCCCAGAAAGACTATGATTCAAGAGTATTAAAGATTGCAGAGGCAGAAATAAAGCTAACAAAAAAATATGAAAAACTTCTAGAAAAAAATATGATATCCGACGTCTATGAATCATTACATGACGGCAGGAGAAGGTTGATTGTTCCGACAGAACTATCTAGTGAGCAATTCGTTGAGCGGTGGACCGGCGTGAGTTATGAGCCGATGTCAGTCAGCGAGGATATAAGCTTTTATTCAACTTGTGGAGTCAGGGTAAGATCCAAGTCAGAGCTGATTATTGCTAACATGCTTGAGCAAAAGGGCATCCCTTATCGTTATGAATATCCAATCACCCTAAAGGAACAGGAAACGGTTCGTCCTGATTTTATGTGCCTAAATGTGAGTACAAGACAAGAGTTTATATGGGAACATTTTGGAATGATGGATAACATAGCTTATGCCAACAAGAATGTAGCGAAGATTAATACCTATGAACAGAATGGATATTTTCAGGGAAAAAACATGATAATGACATTTGAAACTTCTCAACATGCCTTAAGTTCTAATATAATAAAGGCTATGATTGAAAATTACCTGTTTTAGTTAAAACTCGCTGGGGGCAGGAGGACTTAATATAGATGGAGGATATGTTGGCACAGAATAAAAGCGGATGGACGCTGCTTGAATATTTAAAGGTCAGTGAGGAAGAAATAGAGAATTACGATCCGGTTACAGGTGCGTTTGCTGTTATATCGGTAAATGGAGAATTCCTTATTGGATATAATTCCTGGAGAGGGCAGTGGGAATTTCCTGCTGGAAGAATTGAACAGGGAGAAACAGCCCGTGAGGCAGCGATTCGTGAGCTGTTTGAAGAGACGCATCAGACACAAAGGGATTTGGACTTTGCTGGGTTGTTTAAAGTCAGAGATTCAAAGGGAATTATCAAGTACCAGGCAATTTTTACAGGAGAATTGGCGGAGCTGCAAGCTTTTAATCCTACGGATGGGGATGAGATGGACAAAATCCGTTTATGGGATTTAAAAGAAGATATTGGATATGTAGATGAATGTGATCTTAAGATGGCCGAGATGACTGCAGGCAATAGAGATAGAGCCATTCACCTTACTTCGATGACTCCGGAAATGTATCATAGATATTTTAAAGAATATGAAAATGACCCGGATCTATGGCTTGATAAAACAAAGTACGTTCCGTACGAGTATAGTGAGGAAAAGGTTGATCAATATATTAAACGCCAACAGGATCTTAAGAGAAAAACGCTTGCAATAATGTGCGGGGAAGAGATTGCCGGCGAAGTGATCATAAAGAATATCGAAGAAAATAAATGTGCTACCTTGGGAATATGTTTAAAGAATGCGGCATATAAAGACCATGGTATAGGGACGCAGGCTGAGAGGCTTGCTATTGAGTATGTTTTTAACGAGTTGAATATACCGGTGTTATATGCGGATTCAATACAGCCTAATACGAGAAGTCAGCATGTTTTAGAGAAAGTTGGGTTTAAATATGTGAATGAGGATGCTGACTTTAAGTATTACCGAATAGATCGGGGGCTATAATCACCTGATATTCAAAAAGCTCAGCTGGTTACAAATTGTAACCAACTGAGCTTAAGTTATTTAGTGCCTGTCATCCGGTATGTAGTGATATTTTAATTTACCAACTGTTATGTCCAGAGAACCGTCCTGGTTGTAGGTTCCGCTGCCACCAATAATCGGGAATGAGACGCTTATGGTTCTGTCAGAGTCGATGTGGTATGTTCCTGTCATACCGGCCTGCTCTACGGTACCATCTTTTTGGAAATGAAGGTCATCGCTGGGATCAGGATGTTCAGGGCAGTAGTATGTGCCTTCAAGATATAAAACGTTCTTTTCTACGTCAGAATTATCGTAATCCTTATCGCGCTCCATGTGATAGACACCTCCCATTTCTGACATTTCAACTGAGTTTTTGTATATTTCAGATGATACGCATTGTCTGAAATATGCAGAATGCTATTATGAGAAAAAACAAGAAACGAGTCGGGAGCGTTATGTTTATGAAAGTGATGTTGAAAAATATAGTTTACAAAAGCGTCGGAGTTTTGCTTTCCATGGCAATGCTTTGTGGATGCGCGGCACAGGGGAACAACGGTGCTATCGGTGGGGACGATGGCATTTCCGCAAGTAGCATATCAGCAAGTAATGCTTCAGTAAGCAGCACAGAGGTGAGTGTTTCACTTCTTTCAGAGGATGTGACTGAAGAATCCGTTAATAAAGTTAAGGATGCATGGCGGAGATTATCTGAAATTGTCCCCCTTACAGACACTGAGTTTGCGATTGGTCCAGCTACAGAACATGTAAAAAGAGACGGTCGCGTCAACTTTACTGAGAAGGAGATCAGTGATGACAATTTTAATGAAATATTCACTGATAAGTGCACAGACTTAGCATACTGGAAAACGGTTGGCCTGACAGAATATGCATTTGGCTATACACCTAGTAATACAGAGAATCAGGTAAAAGAATACCTTGATAAAAGAGAAGAGAAAACACTTCCTCTTTTCGCTTTATACTTTTTTGAGGAATTTCAGAAGAAAGTGACCTGCAAATGTCCAGAGACTGCGCATATTACCTGACTAGATACGCTCTGGATAAATACTCATTTAACGACTTTTCCGTAAATGATCACAGAGGTGAATGGCTCGCAGATCTTGGATCCACAGGCAATTTCAGATTCGATGAGATAGATGAATTAGTAGAAGCTGCCACAGCCGTTAAAAGCCAAACAGGCGCCACTGTTAAGTGCGCCGGAAACATCTGGGATATAACAGAGGTTGAGTGGCTGAAAACTGTGGATGATGTTTACTGTCTTCTGTACGAGGCGGAGGAGGGAATCCAAAATCTGTGTAAAAGAATCGCAGCAGAATCAGACATTTATACTGAAGAAAGCTTTCGCAAAAGTGTCCAGATTACTCTGACAGACGAGGGCGAATTATCAACATATAGAGATGGAGTAATAAGACTACTTCAGCCAAGTGCTTTCGTTCATGAGTATATCCATCATACGTTAAACTATTCCTTTAAGGAAGGCTGGATTGCTGAAGGGCTGGCAGTATACTACAGCAGGGACTATGAGGAGGCCTATGTGCGTGGTCATAACATGTTTGGTGACTCCTTCCAGAAATGGTATGAAGAAGGCATTATAGATGATGAATCCATGGCAAAAATGGAACAGGATGGAGCCGCAGAATATGAATTGACAATAGTAGATTACTATCAGAAATTGAGAGAAAAAGATAAGGATCAGAATAATCAGTATACCTGCTATGAATATGCAAATGGTCTTACCGATCTGTCTTTCTTTGGAACGGAAACCCGTGAGAATCTGAAGTATATAAAAACAATAAGAGACGTATACGACATAGCCGGTAGCATGGAAAAAATGGATGACCTTGGATTTGACCTTACCTACCAAGCAGCCATGGTTATCACAGAAGACCTTATCGCAAAGTATGGCCTTGATAGCCTTGTTGAATCCTCGGGTTCCTTTGAGGAAGATTTTGGAATGACCTCAGACGAATACATCAAGAACTATATAGACAACAAGCTGTATATGCACTTCCTTGAGGATTGATGCATGCGGATGGACCCCAGGGACGGGGGTGGTGGTCCATTTATATTTTTTTTAGAATATCAACAAACGTAAAATGGTAAAATTAATCTGTATTATTATGTAAATCACATTTTTACAGAGGATGCAGATTGAAGAAGAGATATATTATCATCATTAATATTCTGATAGTAGGGTTGATTCTTTTTATCATCGTGAAGTACGCCAACGATAGAGCGACAGAATCAAACCATGCTTCGATTGCGTCTTTTGAGAAGATGACCACCACCACGGAGCAGATCATCGCCAACTATCTGGAGGATGAGCAGCATCTGTGCGATATCTGGTCCAATTACATCAACAGGTCGGCGGAGGCAGGAACTCCAATGACCGTTGATGAGGCCATCTCCTATATCAGAAAGGCCAAGATTTCTCCTGAGATCTCAGGCCATCTTATTTACATTGATGACGGCTCCATGAAGGGCATTTCCACATCAGCCAGTACCACGGATCCGTCCAATTATTTCGTAAATTATTCCCATATCAGTATTTTTGGAGATTTTGAGATCGATAACGTGGCAGAAGGTGCGGTTAACCTGACAAGGGCTTATACCAATCCTTTAAATGGCGTTCAGTCCATCGCTTTTTTGAATAAAGTAAAGGTTCTGGATAACGAGAACGGCGCTATGCGTGAGGGGCTTATCATCCGCGTGGTTCCCGTAAGCCGACTGGAACAGAAGCTTGTTTTCCTTAAGGGCGAGTATGAAAAAGTGGAAATATCCCTTATCGACTGGGACGGCGACTACATGATCCACGGCAAATCCTTGAAAAACAGCAATTTCTACGAATATTTCAAATCCTACAATCCCATGTCCACCCAGGAATACAACAAGGTGGTGGATACAATCCGCACAGGCATCGGATCCATGCACATCCGAAATTCCAAGAACGAGGACTGCGTAATCGCCTACACTCCGCTGACAGGCCTTGATTCCTGGTTTCTGGTGGCTTATATCCCGGCAAAAGAGCTGACGGTAAACAGGTCCGTTGACTGGCTCCTGCTGGGAATAGTATCCGCGGGACTGATGGTTCTTTTACATTTCAATCTCTTTAT
>JAEEGI010009977.1_pt1 | contig 20695 bp, 16 predicted proteins | sample 8958751 | NCBI WGS metagenome assembly JAEEGI01 (sample SAMN16246545, study PRJNA631951) | gut metagenome | biome: gut microbiome; feature: rumen; material: KS-attached | host: Bos | place: Iran: Karaj | collected 2018-10 | reverse complement strand
CATGCTTCCAGAAACTCGTCGAGTGTGGCGACGGTCTCACCGTTTTTCAACATAAATGCTTGCAACTGACGCAATGTGTCGAAAGGCGTGTCACAGATGGCACGGCCTTGCGTTTTACTGTCGTGAAACACGATGGCGACGTCATCTTTTGTGAGCTGCACATCGAATTCGGTGCCTTCAAAGTCATGGGCAAAGGCATGTTGCATGGATGAGATGCTGTTTTCGACCGAGCCTTCAAAACTGTGAAATCCGCGATGGGCTACGATGCCAGGCTTCTTGGCTTTGAAGGTATCTTGAGGGTGTTGAGCTGACAGAAGCATGGGGAGGAGCAAAAAGGCAGCAAGGAAAAGCAGAATACATTTGGATAGCGTTTTCATGTCAAACAGAATTATTGGGCAAAAATACAAGAGTTTCTTGAAGATTGAAAATTTGCTTTCAAAAACTTGTATTTTTGCTCTTTGAAACAACACTATATTTTTAGCATACGCAAGCAAAGCAGTTGTGAATTGCTTGCATTTATTTTGTATCTTTGCTCTTTGAAACAACCAACAGCGATGCTGGCCGTGCCGACTGGCGGTTGTGAATTACTTGCATTTATCTTGTATCTTTGCTCTTTGAAACAACCGATTGACGAATACAACGCCGTGGACGACATGTTGTGAATTGCTTGCATTTATCTTGTATCTTTGCTCTTTGAAACAACCCGTAACGGAGGCAGAGCCTTCGGTTTTGGAGTTGTGAATTGCTTGCATTTATCTTGTATCTTTGCTCTTTGAAACAACCTGATATGAAAATCGTCCAAAACAGAGGCATGTTGTGAATTGCTTGCATTTATCTTGTATCTTTGCTCTTTGAAACAACCTTACAATTCAAATAGAGCGGTGTCTCATCTGTTGTGAATTGCTTGCATTTATCTTGTATCTTTGCTCTTTGAAACAACCTTCAAATAGTCAGTCTTATAATCTGGCTCCGTTGTGAATTGCTTGCATTTATCTTGTATCTTTGCTCTTTGAAACAACCCAATGAAATTATTTGATTACCTTGCAAATAGTTGTGAATTGCTTGCATTTATCTTGTATCTTTGCTCTTTGAAACAACCAGCAGAAAGAGCGTCAATGACATACTTCGTGTTGTGAATTGCTTGCATTTATCTTGTATCTTTGCTCTTTGAAACAACCAAAGACCGATTATGAAACAAGTAACAAACGGTTGTGAATTGCTTGCATTTATCTTGTATCTTTGCTCTTTGAAACAACCCACGAATCAAGGGGCGATTATAAAGAACCGTTGTGAATTGCTTGCATTTATCTTGTATCTTTGCTCTTTGAAACAACCGGAAGTTAGCATCTGGCAAAGGCGACACTAGTTGTGAATTGCTTGCATTTATCTTGTATCTTTGCTCTTTGAAACAACCTGATAAAATTTTCATTTGTCGTTGAAACATGTTGTGAATTGCTTGCATTTATCTTGTATCTTTGCTCTTTGAAACAACCTTCATTATTAAAACCTATCAACTAAAAGTAGTTGTGAATTGCTTGCATTTATCTTGTATCTTTGCTCTTTGAAACAACCACAGAGCCATTCAGAGTTGAACTCTTTAGAGTTGTGAATTGCTTGCATTTATCTTGTATCTTTGCTCTTTGAAACAACCCGTTCTTGAGTATTCATACCGCGAGAACGAGTTGTGAATTGCTTGCATTTATCTTGTATCTTTGCTCTTTGAAACAACCAGATGAAATGGGTGAACGTACCCAAGTCAGTTGTGAATTGCTTGCATTTATCTTGTATCTTTGCTCTTTGAAACAACCCGACTACAAACGAAACAATCCATTTTTACCGTTGTGAATTGCTTGCATTTATCTTGTATCTTTGCTCTTTGAAACAACCAACGATTCATCATTATAAGACAAAGTATCAGTTGTGAATTGCTTGCATTTATCTTGTATCTTTGCTCTTTGAAACAACCCGCGGAGATTCTATCAGCGTCGGCATCGCGTTGTGAATTGCTTGCATTTATCTTGTATCTTTGCTCTTTGAAACAACCATATATAAAAGCAATAAAGACCGATGAATAGTTGTGAATTGCTTGCATTTATCTTGTATCTTTGCTCTTTGAAACAACCTGAGCCATGAAGAAATGCCTGCTTCGTATTGTTGTGAATTGCTTGCATTTATCTTGTATCTTTGCTCTTTGAAACAACCGCATTTTTCTGATGAATCTGATTCATCTTAGTTGTGAATTGCTTGCATTTATCTTGTATCTTTGCTCTTTGAAACAACCTCATCTTGATGATGGAATCGAAACATTCGGTTGTGAATTGCTTGCATTTATCTTGTATCTTTGCTCTTTGAAACAACCTTGTCCTTGTAAACTATGACACGACTTTCGTTGTGAATTGCTTGCATTTATCTTGTATCTTTGCTCTTTGAAACAACCCAAGTCCACCAAGTTCAACGTGCGCGTCCCGTTGTGAATTGCTTGCATTTATCTTGTATCTTTGCTCTTTGAAACAACCTACTCCATGCGAATTTTCAGCTTGGCCATCGTTGTGAATTGCTTGCATTTATCTTGTATCTTTGCTCTTTGAAACAACCTATCACCAACAATGGCGATTACATTTCCAAGTTGTGAATTGCTTGCATTTATCTTGTATCTTTGCTCTTTGAAACAACCGACGGCGTTGTAGGTCGAAGCCTCGGAGCGTTGTGAATTGCTTGCATTTATCTTGTATCTTTGCTCTTTGAAACAACCCATACAATAAAAACACCGTCACGGGCTTAGTTGTGAATTGCTTGCATTTATCTTGTATCTTTGCTCTTTGAAACAACCAATGAGATTGAGTGAACCTTGGGCAGTGTAGTTGTGAATTGCTTGCATTTATCTTGTATCTTTGCTCTTTGAAACAACCGAACGTCAACTTCAGTTCTGGTAACACTAAGTTGTGAATTGCTTGCATTTATCTTGTATCTTTGCTCTTTGAAACAACCCAATGGACTACAGAAAGCCATCAAGCAGGCGTTGTGAATTGCTTGCATTTATCTTGTATCTTTGCTCTTTGAAACAACCCGAGACCTGCGAAGGTATGCGGTAGATTGTGTTGTGAATTGCTTGCATTTATCTTGTATCTTTGCTCTTTGAAACAACCGGCCGCCATCGCTGCAATCGACGAGGAACTGTTGTGAATTGCTTGCATTTATCTTGTATCTTTGCTCTTTGAAACAACCAATCCTACGCAATGATTCTCAAAAACATAGTTGTGAATTGCTTGCATTTATCTTGTATCTTTGCTCTTTGAAACAACCCATCGCGCTGATAACCTCAGCCAACGCCACGTTGTGAATTGCTTGCATTTATCTTGTATCTTTGCTCTTTGAAACAACCTAGCAAAAAGGCTATTGTACACCTTTTGCAGTTGTGAATTGCTTGCATTTATCTTGTATCTTTGCTCTTTGAAACAACCACGATATGGGTAAAACAAAGAGCCACAACAATTTAGATGTTGTTTCAGAAAAGAAAAATCCAGCTCATTCGAGTTGGATTTTTCTTTGTTATGACCATTTTTCCGATTCAAAACAACTCCAATTGTTGGCAAGGTGTGTCCACTGTTTTCGGTTTACAATTACTGAAAATTTCCATCTCACCAAATTGTTTGTCGGTAATGCACAAAATCCCGATGTCGCCAAACTCGGGCATGAACGACTTTACCCGCTTGATATGAACCTCGGCATTCTCATAGCTCGGACAATGCCGCAGATAAATGGAAAACTGGAACATGGTGAAGCCGTCGGCCATGATACGCTTCCGAAAGTCAGCATACGCCTTGCGCTCCTTCTTCGTCTCCGTCGGCAAATCGAAAAGCACTAGCACCCACATAATCCTGTATTCACTGAAACGGTCCATCAGAGTTCCATCATTGGATAAACCACTTTCCGCAATTCCCCGCCAAAACACTTTGCCAACGAGGCTGTAGTTTGAGAAGACGCCACCATCAACGGACTGCGGCGACCTTCGATAACTACTTCCTTAACAGGCAAGCCCAGCAACTTACGCTTCAAATCCGTAGTCAGCTCACCACAATCAGCTCCACTACGCAAAATTTCGATCACTAACTCATCAACGTAAGGCCGATAGGGTTCCATCACGTCATCCGCCAAACAATAGGCGTTATAGCGATTGTGATGATGGATGCCAAAGGTAGGCAACAAGCCACTGGCCACTAAGGAGCGAGCTATCACCGCCCTAACGATGGCGTAGCCATAGTTCAAAAGGTTGTTGGGAGCCTCACCCTCGCGGTCGCGTACAAACCGCTCCATTTCAGGAAAAACGGACTTCCAATAATAGGCAGCCGCTCGACCTTCAAGGTTTTCGCTGTCGCCACTCTTCACATCGTTGGCCCAAGCCATCATACAGCCCACCTCTGCTCCACTCAACCGCTTCAACACCGAGGCTTGATTGCGGATTTTGGCCTGTACGGTCTGTTGCCAAAGCTGTTTCTTCAATGGCAGAGAAGCCTCAATCTGCCAACGGAAGCGTTCACTCTGCGCCGTGTGACCTTCAAGTGGTAACAACAAACCAGCAGGCATGTGCTTTTCATCACATGTGATGACGGCACAATTGTTTTGAAGCAAGGCGTTCATAGCACCATTGGTAATGGTGATTTGCCGATCTTCGAGTACCACCACGCCAATGTCTTCAATAGGCACGGTTTTCATCACCTCCTCTTGCGTTTGGGCATCGGTTAATTTGATGACCAACTGTGCGTTGCGCATGGAGAGGTAGGCGGGATTGCCGAAAAACAAGGTACGCTTAATCATCTGACTCTAATTCCAAAGTGTTTTGTGTTGGCAAATAGTTATTGGGAGTTGAAACACTTCGACCAAGCTCTTTTTCCGTTTCCTTTCTTGCCACGCCTGCCACATTTCCGCCTCGTTTTGCGATCTTTCGGCTCTCCTCAAAAGTCTCAGGATCTTCTTTTTGGGAGATTTCCGTTGTGACGCGTTCGCCAAGCATGGTGAAAATCAGTTCCAAATCGTCCATGTGGTCGCGGAGGTTCTGGTTCTTCTTGGTCAAGCCTTTGAACTCCTTATATTCAGAGGGTGTCATGCCAAAGGTGGCCTTGGAAATCTCTGCGGTAAGAATGGCATAATCCTGTTCCAAGGTAATGCCTCTTCTTTTCCATTCATCGGTCAGATTCTGGCGGATAGCCATACCACGAAGGCGCTTGTCAATCCAATCTTTGGGATAGCCTTTCTTCTCGTAGAGTTCCTTCATGCGTTCCTGCGCTAGTTCCGGGTTTTCGATTTCGAGCATACGCTCGTAACCCACCGTTGCCAACCATTGCTTGAAAGGTTCTGCCTTTGGCGATGGAATGGATTGGATGATACGGAATAAGCCTTTGACATTAGCCGCCAAAGTCTTTCGTTTCTTACCTGTTTCTGTAAGCATTTCTACCTGGGGACAATTTGTCCCTAGGAAACTTCCTAATGCCTCATCCCTTTTACGAATCTTTTTCAGATAGTCAGTGGGGTTAACACTATCCGTCAATGCCTCCACCACATCTACTACAGAGAAATACCATTGTTCTTCTTCCTCGTTCCATGCGGAACGGATTTTCTTGTCTTGGAATAGTTTTATGTTGGTCATAGTTTTTTTCCGTTTAGTTCGATGATATTGCCTAATCTGTCAACTTTGATAGGGACACAGATTTCTTTAATCATTTCGCCTGTGATGGCTTTTTGATTCTTTGACTGCGGACTACCCACGCCAAACTCATCTTGTATTATAAAATCAACTCCCATCTCTTTTTGTTTTTTCGTTGGGATAGAGAAAATCACATTGGCACTTCTTTGAGGAATAAAATTAGCAGTTGTACCGCTTGAATCAACAAATTTATATATTCGACTTGGATTTAATGTATCGTCTTCATTCGGCAAATACACCAAATCATTTGGCGAGAGGATGAACAAGAGCTTGGCATCGGATGTAGCTAATTGTTGTTCTTGCAGATAGGCTTCAATGTTGTTGCGCCATTGTGAACCGTATTTCTTTTGACAGTCAATCATCACATTGAGCGGAATGGTCAGATAGGAACGAACTGTTTCTGTCTCACTTGTTTCCTTGTTTGTCTTTTCCGTTCCGAAAATGGCGAAGAAAAGGTTGGTGCCCTTGGCGGCCTCCACAAATTTAGCTGATTTGTTTCCATTTTGACCAACAGCGAACTTATCAGCCTTTTCATAGACACGCACTTTCAAGATGGGCTGATGGAATTTGCCCTTATTGAGCGCAACAATGTTTCGATTCATCTCGTCGATGCCATCAGGCGAAAAAGCAAGTTCAGGGTCTCCTCCCTTAGCTTCCAAGTGCGCCAATAGGATTTTCTGAATTCCTGTGTCAGTTACACTTTCTTTGATTTTCTTACAATTAAACGAAGTGTCAAGCGGTTTACGAGTGGCAAAATATCGGTCTTTTGTTTCTTTTGTGAAATAATAAACCTGTATCCTCTTAACATCTATATCTGACCAAATATCCTTGTTGTCCTCAACATATTTCTTGATGTATTTAGCATCTCGACCTGCTTCCATCAGTTCCATTACTTTCTTCTTAAACTCCTTGTTTACAATTGTTTTTGGATTCTTTAATGCCTCGTTAAGCGAAACGGTTTTATCACTCATTCGCAGATTCACCTCACCAAAAACAGTGTCTTTGTGCATCGACTTGCGAATCGCCCAACTATCGCCTTTCTCTTGCTTTACTATCACTTTCTTGCCCGTCTCGTCATAGTGTTGGTAACTGTTTGTAGTCTTGTTGATGACGCGCAAATTCTGCTTGAAACTTACAATGATGTTTTCCAAAACCTGCTTGGCATCCGTAGTAAACGAATCCCACGGTTTCAAGAATTCCTTGGCGACTTCTTTTTCCATGCCATCGATGGTCAATTTCTCGAATCGGCGCAACTTGCGTTGCAGTTGGTAACGATTGGCATTGTGCTTCGAGTGTGCTGCTTCATTATTGAGCAAATTCACATGGTCTCTTGTAGCACATGCAATCACGATGGCATCCATAGCGTGATGACGGTGGTCGATGCGCTTCTTGTTGAAGCCTTTTTGCAATTCGAGCGGCATAGCTGGAATTTCGTGGCCTTCCGCGCTAATTGCCGTAAAGCAATCCTTTTCCGTCAGTTCGTTCAAACGGCGGAAACGCGGTAAAACAATGCTATTCCAAACATCATTCATTCCCCAATCCTTTTTCAGTCGGTCGGTGATGGAGCCATTGCACGAAATCAAGTTCTTTGAGACAGCTTCCGGCTCATACTCACCATTTTCTAGTTTTTCACGGACAATGTTCGAAAGCAGTCCTTTCACCAATTTGCTGATATATCGGCTGTCGTTCAACTGCCGCTCAATGAAACCGTCTGGGATGTCGTCCATCAGCATTTTCTTCATCTTAGTGCGGTTGTTGGCATAATGTTCTTTCACAAACTTTTCGTATGCCTCCACCGACATAATTTCCACCACTTTGTCTTGGCTCAGTTGCACTTTTTCACCATGATGATTCTTGATAAACTCAAAACCAAGCTGACGGTCTTTAAGTCCATTTACCTCTTTCTCACAAATTACTTTGTTGGTAAACGAATCATCAAAGTAGCGTGATTGAGGAATCACATGCTCAATTTCGTATGCCGATGTAAACAACTTGGCAAGCGGAATCATTTCGCCAGTATAGGGTGAGCGATACTTCTGCTCCAACCAGCATTTGTACCTTATTATATCTGATTTTGAAGGCTGTGCCGACTTGGAAATTTTGCTAACGAAATCAAAATCCTTGTCATCCTTGGTCAGATTTTCAAGCGCATTTTCCTCGTAAATTCGCAGAATGTCTTGCTGGCTTGGCGAATATGGGCGAACATTCTCAATGCCCATTTCGGGATTTGTGAACTCCATCAGCATCGCCTTGATGCGCAAGTTAGTGTTTTCATTTTGCAGGATATTTTCTGTCATCCGTTTGCGCTTGTCGGCGGGATTTTTCATCTCGCGACCTAGTTCCAAATGAATTTCATCAATTTGTTCCTCCTGTTTCCAGATGTCACGGACGGTACGTAGTGTTTCCGTAACGACCTGCTCCACAATAGGATTGCGTAGCGAATGCTGTTTGAATTCCTTCAAATAGCAGTCGATGTCTTCGGGCTTTTCCCATTTCCCGATTTCCTTTGCCTCCGAATGGCGGTCATAGACAATGTAGCATGCCAACCAAATAGGCAGACCTTTGAAATGATCAATGTCAGTCAATTTAACAGCCTTTTCGCGCACTCGGTTTTTGATGTTCTCATCGTATTCGCCCGTCAGCATATTGTCAATACGTTCTTTTGTCTTGTTGTCAATAGCATCAGCGCTCCAATACTTGCCCATCCGCATTAGCGGCAGCAACTTCTTGATAGCCTTTTCGGAATACGATCCATAGTCCTTTTTAAACGGTTTGACTTTGGCGAACACCTCAGCAAACAAATCGGGAAGATTATTCTTTTGAGCGTACTTTTTTAATGCCTTGACTATTTCCATCTTGTCTTCCACAGAATAAAGAACATGCCATAACGACATTTCTTTTTCTCTGGTGAGGAAACCAGCATCAATGCTGCATTTCAGCAATCCGTCAAGCATTGCCGCCCTCGTTTTGTTGCAAGGATATTCCTTATCCTCCACATAATTCCAACGATAGGGATACACATCCTTGCCCTTCTCCTTTTTGAACTTAAAGTATGAGTTGAGCAATGTGTCCTGTTTAATGGATGTCCTATCGTTGAGCCAATCAAAGAGCTTCACATAATCATCTTCAGTTTTCAGAAACTCATCTGTAACATCCACATCTGTCTGAAGTCTCCCTGCCGAAACGTTTCCAAACAAATCCAGTTGACCATCGCTGACAACTCTTTCCCGTTGGTAAATGCGCAAATTCTGCACAAACTGCCATAAGCGGAATTCTTGAAACAATGGATTCGACTTAGCAATACACTTCACGGGATGTTCATTGCCATCCTTGTCGAAATGGCTCTCGTATGGACAATCGCTGATGAGTGACTTCTTGCTCTTCAATGGACGTTGATAGAACAAAATGTCGTTGATGAATAGATTAATGAAGTCAGGTTTAGCTATGTTTTTGCGGTGCGGTTCATTGTTTGGATATAACTCTTCAAGACACCTATTATATAAAGCATCATCCTTCAATTCAGGTATCAAGGCAACCTGTGTTTCAAGAATAAGTCGCAACTCATCTTTATAGTATTTACGCTCAACCGTGCGAACCAACTTGCCAATAATCTTTTGGTCCGGCTTTTGGAGCAAGTGGTCATATATGTAGCAACCAACGGTCATGCGGCTGCTATCGATGTCGAACTCCGTTTTCTTCTTTAGCAAAGTCCAATCATCCTCTTTTGGAGCACGAAAAGAGCGTTTGATGTTGCCTTCTTTGTCTTTTTTTGGCGTTCCATCTTTTTCGAGATCAGTAGTAACGATAAACTCTTTAACTTTTCCCTCCCAGTCCAAAGGCATTTTGCTCGTGCGGCGATAGACCATGCCGTTCTCCAAATACACATTGTACCAAACATCATCACCCTTTTTCTCATCAGTTGCTTCAACTCTAACCACTTTTTGAGCGATAAACTCGACAAGTTTGTCATGCTGTTCATCCTCATCCTCGCCACGCAATTGGTAATAACCACGCTTCTGGTTAAACTGTAATAGAATCCAAGCAAGTTCTTCTTTTGTAAGTCTTTGTGTCAGAGCTTTCTTACGAAGGTAGTAAATAGTCCAGTCGTAAGGTACTTTCTTGCCGTCGGCAAGGATTTGATGCTGGTGTTGAGCAAAATCCGTCAACATCTCATTGAAAGAGCCTTTGAAAACAAAATCATATTTGCCATATTCATCCTTTTTCCAAGCTAACTTTGGCTCACCATAATCAATGAACTTTCCTTGTTCATCAATCTGCTTAGCAAAATGTTCAGGCAAAAATCCCATTAGTTTCAAGACACGCAAAAGACGTTGCCTACGTAACAAATACCTTTCATGTAAACGGCGCACACCTCTATATCCTGTTCTTTCCGAAGTTTGCGACACGGAATTGCCAGCATCAAAATTGCCCAGTATATCAGCCGACATGGGAATAATTCTACTTCCTGCCGTACTTAAGCCTGTCGGCTTCAAATAATTTGTCTCGTTCTCTCGAGTTATTTCTTCCGCATTCACCACAGCCCAGCCAATGCTATTGGTGCCTAAGTCAAGTCCTAGTATTTTCTTCATAAGTCAACTATTTATCAATTCAAATTTTTGTCAAAATTAGTATTTTTTTCAAAAAACTCTTGCAGTATTGGAAAAATACCTATTTTTGCAGCACAAGATATGCAGCAATTCACAATAAGGATTATTCCGTTGTGAAAACATCAAGTTCGGGGCGATTTCGGTCGCCTCGTCTTTTTTTGCCCAAATCTCGTCACCGTTCATTCCTCTTTTCTTTGTTCGCGCCAAAAATACAACCTGTCTGTTTCAAAACATGAAACACTATCATTGTTTTTTCATATTTTTGCGAAAAATCTCAAATCACCATGAAAAACACAGACACTTTCAGACAGTACACATGGATGGTGGATACCATACTCCGCAACGAAAGAATCAGCTTCGAGCGCATCGGACACCTATGGATTGTCAATGACCTGAACGAAGGCAAACCTCTCTCCCGCACCACCTTTTACCGCTTGCGACAATCCATCATCGACATGTTCGGTATCCGCATCGAATGCGACAAACAGCACCATTATTATATTAGCAACCCCGAGACACTTCGAGACAACTCTACCCAAAATTGGATGCTCCGCACCCTCACCGTCAGCAATATCCTCCTCGATGGCCTCTCCATCAAGAACCAACTCCTGCTTGAAGACGTACCTGCCGGCCTCGAACACCTCGAAACCATTATCAACGCTATCAAGTGCCACCACGCCCTGCAAATGGGCTATCAGAAATTCAACGACTCCGAGCCCTACACTACTCTAATTGAGCCTTATTGCTTGAAACTGTTCCACCAACGCTGGTACCTGCTTGGCAAAAGCGAAAGGAAAGGCGGTGCCATGGCCATCTATGCCCTTGACCGCATGACCAAAACAACCGATACAGATGCACAATATGAATTAGCCACCGATTTTGATGCCGAAGCCTTTTTCAAAAACTATTTCGGCGTGTTCATCGGAGAGGAAATCCCTGCCCAACGCATCGTTTTGCGAGCCTATTACAACATGCCCAATCTACTGCGAACACTCCCCTTGCATCACTCGCAAAAAGAAATATGCAAGACCGACACATACACAGATTTTGAATACTATCTCGTCCCAACTTTCGACCTCCGACAAGCCATTTTAAAAGAAGGCAACGAATTGGAAGTAATCGAACCTGAATCGTTACGCAAAACCATTCTCGATGAATTGACGAATGCATTAAAACGATATAAGAAATAGCTTCCTCTTTAGAAACGCACGACCTTTGCGGCCAATAATCCGCAAAATCTGCGGATAACTAACCGCAAAATTTGCGGATTATTATAATAATGTGTATTTTTGCAGCCGAAATACTCGCGTAACTATGGCATCCTACATCCATCAGAGCAAGCAATGGCCGCTTTTCACTTGGGACAAGGATCTTGTCGCATACAGATTGGCTTCCGTCAACAAGGCATCGGGGTTCCTTATGGGCCGACTCGACGCCATTGGGTTTGATGCCCGCCTATCGGCCAATGCCGAGATGCTCTCCAACGACATCATCAGCTCCTCTGAGATTGAAGGCATTGCATTGAATGCCAAACAAGTGCGGTCTTCTATCGCCAGAAAGTTAGGCATCCCTTCTGATGCCGATGAACCCGCCAGTCACTATGTGGAAGGTGTTGTGGAAATGATGCTTGATGCCGTGAGCCATTACCGCCAACCCCTCACCCACGACCGGCTCTTCGGATGGCACAACTGCCTGTTTCCTTCTGGCAGAAGTGGTTATTCGAAAATCGACGTGGCACAATACCGCAAAGGTGAGATGAAAGTGGTGTCGGGCAATTACGGTCGCGAAAAAGTGCATTATGAAGCCGTTCCCGCTCAAGACGTGCAGAAGGAAATGGATGTTTTCTTGGATTGGTTCAATACCGACATCGACTCGCCCACTTACCTGAAATCTGCCATCGCCCACTTTTGGTTTGTCTGTATCCACCCTTTCGACGACGGCAATGGGCGCATCGGTCGCGCCATCGCCGACATGGCACTCTCGCAAGCCGACGACTCTGCCATGCGCTTCTTCAGCATGTCGCGACAAATCAACAAAGACAAGAAATCGTATTACGACGTGTTGGAGCGCGTCAGCCGACAAACGGATGCTGACATCACGGAATGGCTCGTCTGGTATCTCGACTGCATGGCACGCGCCATCAACGCTTCTGATGAAGTGCTTTCACGCATCTTGCAGAAAGCCACGTTTTGGCAAAACCATGCTCATCTTGCATTTACGGAGCGACAAAACAAGGTGTTGAACATCTACCTTGACGGTTATATAGGTAAATTGACCGTGAAAAACTGGGCCAAGCATTGCAAGGTTTCGGTCGACACGGCCTCTCGCGACATCAAAGACCTTGTCGAAAAAGGCGTTCTCGAACCACAGCAAGGCCGCATGAGGGATGTGTATTACGGCATCCGCTGCGACGATACGACGCTGCTTGTTTCCGGTCCGAAAGATGATGACGATGATTGATTGTCCTTTCAATCAAATTAAACCCTATCTTTGCAACGCAAAAACACCCAGAAATGGCTCCTAACACCGACCATACCCTCCGTCGCAAAACGCCATCCATCGCGCTGGTCTCCATCGCGATCCTGGCTGTCGGCATCGTGCTGTTCGTCCTGAATCTGCGCTATGGATCGGTGTCGATCCCGTGGAATGAATTCTGGGACGCGCTGCTGCATGGCGACACGTCAACCTACCGCGCCATCATCCTCGACTACCGCCTGCCACAAGCCATCACGGCACTGCTGGCGGGCATAGGTCTATCGGTTTCTGGCCTTTTGATGCAGACCTTGTTCCGCAATCCCTTGGCCGACCCTTCCCTATTAGGCATCAGCAGCGGCGCGAGCCTCGGCGTGGCCTTTGTTGTCTTGCTGGGCACCGCCACTGGCCTGTCGGTCAGCACGCTGTCGCTGTGGTCGACCTTCGGCGTCACCATAGCGGCTTTCCTGGGCGCCTTCGCAGTGCTGCTGCTCATCCTCGCCCTCAGTTCGAGGCTCCGCAGCATGGTCAGCTTGGTGTTGGTGGGTATCATGATCGCCTACATCGCCGGCTCGGTCACCGACATCCTAAAGTTCTTCAGCCAGAAGGAAGGTCTGCACTCCTTCGTCATCTGGGGCCTGGGCAGCTTCTCCAATGTGAGCAAGGCACAACTGCCCTTCTTCGCCATCGCAGTGGTGGTCGGCACCATAGGCTCGTTCCTGCTCTTCAAGACCTTGAACCTCTTGCTGTTGGGCGAGCGTTATGCCGAGAACCTTGGCGTAAATATCAAGCGAAGCAGCATGCTCATCATCCTGGCCTCGGGTTTTCTCACCGCCCTCATCACGGCGTTCTGCGGTCCCATCGCCTTCCTGGGCTTGGCCGTGCCGCACATCGCACGTTTCCTCTTCAAGAGCAGCGACCACAAACTGCTCATCCCCGCTACAGCCTTCCTCGGCATGGACTTGGCCTTGTTCTGCAACCTCATCGCACGCCTGCCCTCCTTCGAAGGCAACCTGCCCATCAACTCGGTCACGGCACTGATTGGCGCGCCTATCGTGCTTTGGGTGATCTTCCACCGTCAACGAATTAATCACGGACAATGATGAATGTGATGAAAAAGAACTACGAATTTCACGAATGGAACGAATTGAATTTTGTGGCTAAAACCGCGAATCTCTACGAATTCTGTACATTCGTACCCATTCGGACGCTTGCGTCCCAAATTCTTCTATCACATTCGCACAATTCGTGTAATTCGTAGTTAAAGAGACCATTATGAGCGAAGTCCTTCATACATATCAACTGTCAATCGGCTACAAAGGCCAAGCCCTGATGCCAGCCATCGAAGTGAGCCTCAACGAAGGCGACATCGTGGCTTTGGCAGGTCCCAACGGTTCGGGCAAGACGACGCTGTTCAAGACACTGTCGGCCAGCCTCAAGCCCGTTGGCGGCGAGGTCAAACTGTTCGGCAAGGACTTGCGCGACTACTCGCCCACCGAACGCAGCTCGCTCTTCAGCCTCGTGCTCACCGAGAAGCCCGACGATCTCTTCCTGAAGGTCTTCGACATCGTGGCAGCAGGACGTTATCCCCATCTCGGCCTCTTGGCCAAACTGAAAGCCGAAGACGAGCAAATCATCTACGACAGCCTTGAAACCGTCGGCATCAGCCATTTGGTCAACCGCAATTTCGTTTCCTTGAGCGACGGTGAGCAACAGAAAGTAATGATAGCCAAGGCATTGGTTCAGGACACACCTCTCATCTTCATGGACGAGCCTGCCGCCTTTTTGGACTATCCGAGCAAGATCGAGTTGGTCAACATCATGCACAAACTATCGCGCGAAAAGCACAAGACCATCCTCTTCAGCAGCCATGATCTCGATTTGTTGCTCCGTCACGCCGATGTTATGTGGGTCGTCGCACCGCAACAGCCTTTGCGACAAGGCACACCGAAAGAATTGGTTGAGCGAGGGATTATTGATGAATATTTCAAGCCTATTGTGGCCAAGGAGGAGTTTTATTGGATGACTTCCAAACATCCCGATTTAAAAACCTGTTTTAGTGGTGATTGGAGTGACATTGATACTAATTCGCTAAGAAACAATGAAAACTATGGCAGGAACGTTGAAAGCTGGTAAATGATATGGCTTATTCCAGCCATATCCCAAACCTTCAGATTGAAGATTGGGCAGAAAAATCCAAGCACTAAAGTTTTTCTATATTCAGTATTTTTGATTTTTTGTATTTTTGCACCTTCAATTATCGCAGCAATTTTTACTAAAATGCAGAATATCAGAAATATAGCAATTATCGCTCACGTTGACCACGGCAAGACCACCCTCGTGGACCGCATCCTTTACCAATCCCAACTCTTCAAGGAATCGGACGAAGCCCCTGGCCAACTCATTCTCGACAACAACGACCTCGAACGCGAACGCGGCATCACCATCCTTTCGAAGAATGTGTCTGTTCGCTATAAAGACGTAAAAATCAATATCATCGACACTCCTGGCCACGCCGATTTCGGCGGCGAGGTGGAGCGCGTGCTCAACATGGCCGATGGTGTGCTGCTGCTCGTCGATGCCTTTGAAGGCCCCATGCCGCAGACCCGTTTCGTGCTACAAAAGGCCATCGAGCTGGGCCTGAAGCCCATCGTGGTCATCAACAAGGTGGACAAACCCAACTGCCGTCCCGACGAGGTGCAAGAGGCTGTCTTCGACCTGATGTTCAACCTCGGTGCGACTGAAGACCAGCTGGACTTCCCCACTGTTTATGGTTCATCCAAACAAGGCTGGATGTCAGACCATTGGGAGAATGTCACCGACAACGTCTCCTACCTCTTGGATGTTATCATCGACACCATCCCGCCAGCGAAGTTCGAGGAAGGCACGCCTCAGATGCTGATTACTTCGTTGGATTACAGCTCGTATGTGGGCCGTATCGCCGTGGGTCGTCTGAAACGCGGCACCCTGCAGGCCGGACAGAACGTCTCGCTGGTGAAACGCGACGGTTCCGTGACCAAGTCGACCATCAAGGAGCTCTACACCTTTGAAGGTCTGGGCAAGGAACGCACCAAGAAACCCGTCGAGGCTGGCGACATCATCGCACTAATGGGCATCGATGACTTCGAGATTGGCGACACCGTGGCCGACTACGAAAACCCTGAGCCACTGCCGCCTATCCATGTGGACGAGCCCACGATGAGCATGCTGTTCACCATCAATAACTCGCCATTCTTCGGCAAGGAAGGCAAATACGTCACCTCGCGCCACCTGCGCGAACGTCTTTACAAGGAGACTGAGAAGAACCTCGCCTTGAAGGTGGAAGACACCGATTCGCCTGATTCACTGATGGTCTACGGCCGTGGCATTCTGCACCTCAGCATCCTTGTCGAGACCATGCGCCGTGAAGGTTATGAGTTCCAACTCGGTCAGCCCAAGGTCATCCTGAAATACATCGACGATGTGAAGTGTGAGCCTATCGAAGCATTGACAGTCCTTGTTCCTGAAGACTTCTCGGGCCGTGTCATCGAGCAGGTCAGCGCCCGCAAGGGTGAGATGACCCAGATGGAGCCCAAGGGCGACCGCATGTGCCTCGATTTCGACATCCCGTCGCGCGGACTCATCGGCTTGAGAAACACATTGTTGACCGTCACCGAGGGTGAAGCTATCGTTTCGCACCGTTTCAAGGACTACGAGCCTTGGAAAGGCGAGATGCCGAGCCGTAATGTGGGTGCCTTGATTTCGATGGAGACGGGACAAGCCATCCCCTACGCCATCTGGAAGCTGCAAGACCGCGGCACCTTCTTCGTCAACCCGAACGAAGACGTCTATGCCGGCGAGGTCATCGGTGAAAACACGCGCTCGAACGACATCGTCATCAACGTTTGCAAGACCAAGCACCTCACCAACGTGCGTGCCTCGGGCAGCGATGAAGCCATCCGCCTCATCCCGCCCGTGCGTTTCTCGTTGGAGGAATACATGGAGTATATCCGTGACGACGAATATCTTGAGGTGACGCCCAAGAGCCTGCGTCTGCGCAAGATTATCCTCGACGAGCTGGAGCGCAAACGCGCCTCGCGTCGTGGTGAAGAATAACCTTGAAAAATATTTCTAAAAGTCGGGCTTTATGTCCGACTTTTTTCGTAATATTGCAAAATTGAAGACGAGCGGATAAAACGATCCGTAAAAATGTTTTATTATTATTGTATTTAATTATAAATCAGCGAATAGAGCTATGTCGAAAATCAAAAGAACACTCATTATCCTCTTTGTCGCGTTAGGGCTTTCCTCCTGTGACTTGCTGACTCAAGTGGCTCAGATGGCCAACTTCGCCAATTGCACATTTGATTTCAATAGTATCAACAAAATCCAAATGTTGGGTGTCAACCTGAGCAAAGGCATGACGAAAGACGACCTCAACGCCACGCAACTGCTCAATCTGGCCAATGCCCTCATGAAGAGAGAGCTTCCGGTGACTTTCAACGTGAATCTGGATGTCGAAAACCCCAATGCCATCGCGGCTGCCATGTCAAAGATGGATTACATTGTCAGTCTCAACGGCAAACAAGTCATCAGCACCACGATGAGCAACAGCATAAATGTTCCAGCCAAATCCAAAAACACCATCACCATTCCCGTCACTACCGATTTGTTCCAGTTGTTCAGCGGTGAATCGGCTGATGCCATTCTCAACCTGGCCTTCAAATTGGCCGGTGCCAGCAGCGACCCAGTCAAATTAGGCCTGCAAGTGAAGCCTTACATCACCATCAACAACCAACAACTTTCCTACCCCAATTACATTACCATCAACAAAACCTTACAATAAACCCACCAAAGAATGGCAGACTTTGAAGAAAAGCGTTACAGCATAGACCCTGGAAAAGGGAAAAAAATGGATGGATGTCCGTATTCAAACTTTGAAGACGGTCATGATGTTCAGGAATATATCATCCCCCCAAAAGGTTATGTCTTTTCCGGATTCAGATTCGACCCTGATGCCAGCAACCAGATTTATGACGGTAAGTTATATGCCATTTATACAAAAGAACCGTTCAATATCCGTCTGAAATCGAACCTTTGGAAGCTGATGTTGGCATTGATCGTCGCTGCTGTCATCGGTCTTATCATCCTATTGGTTTTCAGTGTTTTCAAAAAGAGCAGCACCACAAACGAACCTGCCAAGGAACCCAAAACCGAAATCAAAGCAAAACCTGCTGACAAGAAAAAGAAAAAGGACAAAAAGACCGACCAATCGTTGATAGAGAAAAAGGAAGACAAGACCAAAGCCACTTCCTCCAACGAGACCGAGAACACCCAGACCGTGCAAGAGACTCCCGCGGTAACCACACCCGAGGAGAAGCCACAAAACGAGGCGAACGACCCCAATGTCTATTTCAAGCAAGAGTTCTGGGCCTTGGTTCACCAACGTGTCGCCTCAATGGATGACTACCACAATTTGTATGTTAATTACAAAGACAAAGCCAGCGGAGAGGAATTCGAATATTTGCGTACCGTCATCTTGGAAAACTTCGCAGGTTTCAAAAAATGGTACGACAAGCTGAAGACCATCCCCGAAAAACAGTTGAATTCCATCTATTCCATCACCGAATTAAGTAGATATATAAATTAAAAGCCAAATGTCAAACATTACAGAAAAGCGATATTATATTGACCCCGGAAAAGGAGAAAAGAAATACACATGCCCCTATTCCTGCTATGAAGACGGTAGAGACGCCAAGGAAGACATCATCCCACCGAAAGGATATGTGTTGAAAGGCTTCAAATTCGAGCCCCATTCCTCTGACAAATACTACGATGGAAAGCTAATTGCCGAGTACGAAAGAGCTCCCTTCTTAGTAAGGCTTGAGCAAAACAAATGGAAATACATCATCGCCTTGCTTGCCATAGGCATTATCATCGCAGTATTGTACATCCTCGGCGTGTTTTCTAAGCCGAATCCTCCTCATACCCCACCCGTTCGGCCATTGGTGACGACCGACTCGTTGCGTGCAGACGCTCCCGTGGTCGACTCCACACTTGCGTTAGCTGACTCTGTCATAAACTCAGACACCGTAGCCTTGATTGCTGACAACAGTGCAGCTCCGAAAGACGAACCAAAGGTCGAGGTCCCGGCTGTCAAAGAGGAAAAACCTATTCAAAAAGAGGAAGCTACCACTCCTGCTGCTAAAGAAACAACTCCACCCGTTAAGGAAACAACACCGGCTGCCAAAGAAGCTACTCCTACTGTTAAAGAAACAACCCCGGCTGCTAAAGAGACAACTCCGGCTGTAAAAGAAGCAACCCCTGCCGAAAAAGAAAACAAAAAAGTTGAAGAGCAGCAACAGAACACTGTGCAGACCCAGGAGGCTGAATCACCTGACAACACCCCGACTGCCAAATTCAAGCAAGAGTTTTGGAAGATGATTCACAACAAGAATGGTCAAATGAATTCCTACGATGCACTTTTCAACAAGTACAGAGGCAAGACCAAATGCCAGGAATATGAATACTTGCGCAAAACCATTCTTCATAATACCGCCACATTTAAAGCATGGAGAAGCAAGCTCTTTAGCATCCCTGACAGCGACCTTCAGTCCATCACTACCATTGATGCCTTGCAACAACAAATCCAATAAACGAAATATCAACAAATTATCAATTATATAAACGAATTGTTATGATCAGAAACAACTTCATCAAACGCCACAACGGCCCCACCGCATCGGATGCTGAAAAGATGCTCAAGGTCATCGGCGTGAAATCGCAAGAACAACTTGTCGACGAAATCATCGCTCCCGAAATCCGTCTGCCGAAAGACCTCAACATCGGCGAGGGCATGAGCGAATACGAAGTCATCAGCCACCTCAAGGCCTTGGGTGCCAAGAACAAGCAGTTCCGCAGCTACATTGGCTTGGGCTACTACAACACCATCACCCCTGGCGTCATCATGCGCAACATCCTTGAGAACCCGGGCTGGTACACCTCTTATACTCCTTACCAAGCTGAGATCTCGCAAGGCCGTCTTGAAGCTCTCGTGAACTTCCAGACCGTCATCAGCGACCTTACCGCCCTGCCATTGGCCAACGCCAGCTTGCTCGACGAAGGCACCGCTGCCGCCGAAGCCATGCTGATGTTCTGGCACAGCCGCAGCCGCGCCCAGGTGAAGGCCGGCGTGAAGAAGTTCTTCGTCGCTAACGATGTGTTCCCGCAGAGCATCGAAGTCATCAAGACCCGCGCCCACTTCCAAGGCATCGAAGTCGTGATCGACGATATCAACAAGTTCGACTGCAGCGAGGAATACTTCGGTGTGCTGATCCAGTGCCCCAACCAATTTGGTGAAATCGTCGACAACCGCGCCAAAGTCGCTGCCTGGAAAGAGAAAGGCATGCAAGTGGCCGTCGCCGCCGACCTGCTGAGTCTCACCCTCATCACCCCTCCCGGCGAATGGGGTGCCGACGTGGTCTTAGGTTCCAACCAGCGTTTCGGTCTGCCGATGGGATTTGGCGGTCCGCATGCCGGTTACTTCGCCACCACCGAGGCCTACAAGCGTGAGATGCCCGGCCGTATCATTGGCATCAGCGTGGATGCTCTTGGCAATCCTGCTTTCCGTCTGGCTCTGCAAACCCGTGAACAACACATCAAGCGCGAAAAAGCCACATCCAACATCTGCACGGCTCAAGCCTTGCTCGCCATCATGTCAGGCTTCTACGCCTTGTATCATGGCCCGGAGGGCTTGATCGAAATCGCACATCACATCAACTGCCTCGCCGGCAAGCTGACCTCCGAACTGGCCAAGCTCGGCGTCAAGCAGCTCAACAAATACTTCTTCGACACGCTGTTGTTCGAACTGCCCGAAGGCGCTTGCACCTGCAAGGTGAAGGAAGCCGCCGAGAAACACGGCATGAACTTCCGTATC
>JAEEGI010009974.1_pt1 | contig 20700 bp, 22 predicted proteins | sample 8958751 | NCBI WGS metagenome assembly JAEEGI01 (sample SAMN16246545, study PRJNA631951) | gut metagenome | biome: gut microbiome; feature: rumen; material: KS-attached | host: Bos | place: Iran: Karaj | collected 2018-10 | reverse complement strand
CCTGGGACGACAGCGACTACGCCCTGCTCTGGGCCGTCTGCCGCAACGGCCAGGTGGTGGACTTCACGACCGCACCGACCTATACCGCCACAGAGACGGGCACCTACAGCATACGCGCCGCCAACGAGATGGGTGGACTGAGTGAGCCTTCCGTCTCGGTCGAGGTCGGTGGCACTGACGGACTGACCGGCATCAGCCGCGAGACGTCTGCCGACCAGCCGAAATTCAACTTGAGTGGCCAGCGCGTCAGCGGCAGCTACAAGGGAATTGTCATCAACAAAGGAAAGAAAGTCGTGACGAAATAGCAAAAAAGCGGAGTTTGGTTGTAAATTGTCAATGAAAAGTTGTACCTTTGCAACCAAATTCCACTTTTTATGAGTGTTTCTGAGATTATCAACCAACATAAGCGCGAACGGCAGTTCTCGTTCGAGGTGCTGCCGCCGCTGAAAGGGACGGGCACCGACCGTCTGTTTGCCGACATCGACAAGCTGGCTGAACTGGAGCCTGCCTTCATCAATATCACGACGCACCACTCGGAATACGTCTACCGCGAACTGCCCGACGGACGCTTTGAGCGCAGCCGCGTGCGCCGCCGACCAGGCACCATCGCCATCGCCGCCGCCATCCAGCAGCGCTACCACATACCCGTGCAGCCGCACATCATCTGCAGCGGCGCCACCATCGAGGACATCGAGTACGAGCTGATTGACCTGCAGTTTCTCGGCATCCGCGACCTGTTGCTGCTACGTGGCGACAAGGCCAAGGAGGACAGCCGATTCACGCCGACACCAGGCGGCCACGCCCACACCACCGACCTGATACGCCAGGTGGTGCGGTTCAACGAGGGTTTCTTTGCCGACGGCACACCCATCAAGCAGCCTGGCCAGAAGTTCGACATCGGCGTGGCCTGCTACCCCGAGAAGCACGAGGAGGCGCCCAACCTGGAGCGCGACATGCAGTACCTGAAGGAGAAGCAGGACCTCGGCGCACAATATGCCGTGACGCAGCTGTTCTTCGATAACCGGAAATACTTCGAGTTTGTGGAGCGTGCCCGCGAGATGGGTATCACCATGCCCATCATTCCCGGCATCAAGCCGATGGCGAAGCTCTCGCAGCTGACCGTCGTGCCCAAGACGTTCCACTGCGACATCCCCGAGGCGCTGGCCCGCGAAATCGTGAAGTGCAAGACCGACGAGGACGCCCGTCAACTGGGCATCGAGTGGACTACCGAGCAGTGCCGCGAGCTGTATGCCCACGGCGTTAATAACATACACTTCTACACCGTCTCGGCCGTTGATTCGGTGGTTGAGGTGACCCGCCGGCTGCTATAAAACGAAGCATCGAAATATCGAAACATCGAAAAAAAATGAAACTCACCGAAGTGATAGGCCAGGAAGAGTGCAAGGAGCGCCTGCTGCAGATGACCCGCGAAGGCCGGCTGCCCCACGCCATCATGCTCTGCGGACCGCAGGGTGTGGGCAAGAAGGCACTGGCCGTCGGCTTCGCCAGCTATCTGCTGGGCGAGGACAACCCGATGGTCAAGAAGCTGGAGCATCCCGACCTGCACTTCACCTACCCCACCATCAAGCTGCCGTCGATGAGCAGTGACCACATGCCCGTGAGCGACGACTTTGCCAAGGAGTGGCACGAGCTGCTCATGCAGGGGCCTTACTTCACGATGGACGAGTGGATGACGGCTATGGGCGGCGAGAACCAGCAGGCCATCATCACAGCCGGCGAGAGCGACGAGCTGGTGCGCAAGCTGAGCCTCAAGTCGAGTCAGGGCGGCTACAAGGTGAGCGTCGTCTGGCTGCCCGAGCGCATGAACATTGCCTGCGCCAACAAGCTGCTGAAGCTCATTGAGGAGCCACCCAGTCAGACGGTGTTCATCATGGTGTCAGAGGAGCCCGACAAGCTGCTGGAGACCATCCGCAGCCGCGTGCAGCGCATCGATGTGAGGCAGCTGCCGACGGAGACCATCTGCCAGGCACTCATCGAGCGGCGCGGCATCAGCGATGAGGCGGCCCGCCGCATCAGCCGGCTGGCCAACGGCTCGTGGCTGAAGGCCCTGCAAGAGCTGCAGGTGGGCACGGAGAACGAACAGTTTCTCGACCTCTACATCTCGCTCATGCGACTGGCCTACCAGCGCAAGATACGCGACCTGCGCAAATGGAGCGAGGTGATGGCCGGCTTCGGGCGTGAGAAGCAGAAGCGGTTCCTGCAGTACTTCCTGCGCATGACGCGCGAGTGCTTCATGTACAACTTCAAGCAGGCCGACCTTGTCTACATGACGCAGCAGGAGGAGGACTTCGCCCGCAACTTTGCCCGCTTCGTCAACGAGGCTAACATCCTGGCTATCTACGATCTGGCCAACCGCGCCATACGCGACATCGGCCAGAACGCCAACGCCAAGATTGTCTTCTTCGACTTCGCGCTGCAGACTATTGTGCTTCTGCTACAGAAGTGACGGAAATCGAATTATCGAAACATCGAAACATCGAAACATCGAAACATCGACAAAATATGGAGAAAGAATATGAAATACGGACCGGCTGCGACCGCGGACTCTGCCACCAGGCAGTAGGCCGGCAGGACCGCCAGCTCAACACCTACGACTGGCTGGCCGACGTGCCGGGCAACCAGGAATCGACCGACCTCGTGGAGGTGCAGTTCAAGCACACCCGCAAGGGCTACTACCACAACGTGAACAACCTGCCGCTGAAGAAGGGCGACATCGTGGCCGTCGAGGCCAACCCCGGCCACGACATCGGCGTGGTGACGCTGACAGGCCGCCTGGTGAAGCTCCAGCTGAAGAAGGCTAACCTGAAGTCGGCCGACGACATCAGGCGCATCTACCGCATTGCCCGCCAGTTGGATATGGACAAGTTCCGCGAGGCCAAGGCCCGCGAGCACGAGACGATGATTGAGAGCCGCCAGATAGCCAAGGGCCTCGGACTCGACATGAAGATAGGCGACGTGGAGTATCAGGGCGACGGCCAGAAGGCCATCTTCTACTACATCGCCGACGAGCGCGTAGACTTCCGCCAGCTCATCAAGGACCTGGCCGCTGCCTTCCACGTGCGCATCGAGATGAAGCAGATCGGTGCGCGCCAGGAGGCCGGGCGCATCGGCGGTACAGGCCCCTGTGGCCGTGAGCTGTGCTGCGCCACGTGGATGAAGAACTTCGTATCGGTGTCGACCAACGCTGCTCGGTTCCAGGACATCTCGCTCAACCCGCAGAAGCTGGCCGGCATGTGTGCCAAGCTGAAGTGCTGCCTGAACTACGAGGTGGACGACTACATCGAGGCAGGCCGCCGTCTGCCCGGCCGCGACGTCGTGCTGCAGACGCTTGACGCCGACTACTACCTCTTCAAGAGCGACATACTCTCGGGCATGGTCACCTACTCCACCGACAAGAACCTGGCCGCCAACGTCGAGACCATCACCGCCGAGCGCGCCCGTGAGATAATCGACATGAACCGTCGCGGCGAGAAGCCCGAGTCGCTGCAGGAGGGTGGCAAGCAGAAACCCCAGAAGGTGCACGTCGACCTGGCACAGGGCGACATCAGCCGCTTCGACAAGGCCAAGAAGAAGAAAAAGAAGAAAAAGCCGCAGCAGCCCAATAAGGATGAGAAGAAATAGCCGATGGCTCTTACTGTTCTTTACGGTTGCACTGGTCACTGCCAGCTGCAACCGTAAAACCATATACCACCACTATGAGCACACGCCGATGGCCGGATGGGAGAAGAACGACACGCTCGTCTTCACGCTCCCGACATCGAAGACGCGGGCAGTGGTGCAGCGCGACGTCGAGATGCGCATTTCGGGCGGATTCCCCTTCCAGCGCCTCTACCTGATTGTCGAGCAGACCACATTCCCCTCGAACATCAGGCGGCGCGACACGCTGAACTGCCACCTCATCGACCCCGAGGGCAACATCGAGGGCAATGGCGTCAGCCTTTACCAGTACCGCTTCCACATGTCGGACATCAGCCTCAACGAGGGCGACTCGCTTCAAATCTGCATCCGCCACAACATGAAGCGCGAGATTCTGCCCGGCATCGCCGACGTCGGCATCCGCCTGACAGCCTATTGAGCATTATTTGGAGTCTCAGGTTTCGCATGCTAAAAATTATCCGTCATTCCATCACTTACCGTCTAACATACTCATAACAAGCGCGTTACGAGGTGACGGATTGAGGTAATGGGTGACGGATGGTCCTTGCTGACTATGGCCACGGTGCGAACTGGCTGAATGACGCCGTTGCCCAGATATATTCACGGGCGGTGAACAATTGTTCAGCGCCCGTGAATACATCCGTCACCCGTCACCTGTATCCGTCACCCCGCATCTATCTGACAGTCAGGCACTTTTAGCGTGGTGACGGATGTGACGGATAATAAACCGTCATCTCATGGTAAGTAGGGCGGCGGTTTTGTTTCTACCCGGCGGGTAGCGGCGCTCTACCCGCCGGGTTCAGCCCCTCTACCCGCCGGGCAGCGGCGAATAACCCGTTGGACATCTGAGTCACTGACCCACCCCCAACCCCTCCCCTACAAGGGAGGGGTGAGCGACGGATGCTATCTGCAATTTATAGAACATGCCGGAAATCAGTTCAAACTCGTAAAATCCGTTTCAATCCGTTGTTCATAAACAAGGAGAGCTACGACCTCACCAGATTCCTACGCGCATCGAGGGCGAGGAAGATAAAGAGGAGGAAGGTGAAGCCCCAGAGCGAGGAGCCGCCGTAGCTGAAGAATGGCAGGGGAATGCCGATGACGGGCGTCAGACCGAGCACCATGCCAACATTGATGAAGACATGGAAAAGGAAGATGCTGACCACGCAGTAGCCATAGACGCGCCCGAAGCGGTAGGGTTGTCGCTCGGACAAGTGGATAAGGCGCAGGATGAGTGCGAGGAATAGCAGCAGCACGCCAGCAGAGCCGACAAAGCCCTCCTCCTCGCCGACGGTGCAGAAGATGAAGTCAGTATCCTGCTCGGGCACGTACTTCAGCTTGGTCTGCGTACCATTAAGAAAGCCCTTGCCCTCGAGACCGCCCGAGCCGATGGCAATCTCGGACTGATGAACGTTATAGCCAGCGCCTTTGAGGTCCTCCTCAAGCCCGAGGAGCACGTTGATGCGCGTGCGCTGGTGGGGCTGCAGCACGTGGTTCAGACCGTAGTCGGCCAGATTGAAGAACAGCATCGAGCCCAGAGCAAAGAGGGCTATCCAGTAATAGTTGCGGATGCGCGTGGCAAGTCCCTGCCACAGCAGATAGCCGATGAGCAGGGCGGCAACCACCAGCTGCACCCAGACGACGTCGAATGGTATGACGTAGAGCGAGAAGAGCGTCGCCACGAGCGTGATGCCCAGGCAGAAGGCCAGGAGCCGCAAGGCGTCGCGCTTGTCGCGGCAATACACCCATACCATAGCCGAAGAGAATAACTGTATCATCAGCAGAACGGCATACTTGCCTATGGAAGTCGGTGTAATTGACAGCATATTGTCGGCATAGCGGATACCGACAACGAAATAGACCACCATTGCCACAGCCGTGAACAGTATGCTGCCCGGCATGCCCTCGCGGTAGAACATCAGGAAGAAGGCCAGGTAGACGAGCGCTGAGCCCGTCTCGCGCTGCAGAACGATGCAGACCATCGGCAGCAGGATGATGGCCAGCGTGGGGCCGAAGTACTTCCACTTGTGGATATCGTAGCCATAGACGCTCATGAACTTGGCCAGGGCGAGCGCCGTAGCAAACTTGGCAAACTCGGCCGGCTGCAGGCGTACTGGCCCCAGCACGAGCCACGAATGTGAGCCCTTGATGCTATGCGGATTGAAGATGGTGCCGAAGAGGAGCAGGAGCAGGATTATATATATAATGTACGCGAAGGTTTCATAGTATCGCTCGTCGAGCAGCAGCAGGACGAAGGCAATGACGATACTCGCACCTATCCAGACAATCTGCATGCCGGAACGGGTGGAGAGCGACAGCAGGTCGGTGTCGCCATAGTCGTAGCTGGCACCGCAGACGCTCATCCAGCCAGCCGCGAGCAGCAGCAGGTAGATGACGATGGTCACCCAGTCGAGTGAGCGCAGTACGCCAGGATGCTTATCTTTCGGTTGTTCCATAGCTGATGGCTTTATGCTGAATGGTTGTGGCCTGACGCTCTGAGGCCTCTGACAGTTTTCCGTGGATATACTGCTCCATGATGAGTCCGCCAATGGGCACGCCGTAGGTGGCGCCCCATCCGCCGTTCTCGACGTAGACGGCAACAGCTATCTTGGGATTGTCCATCGGTGCAAAGCCCATGAAGACGGAGTGGTCGTGGCCCTTGTTCTGGGCTGTTCCGGTCTTGCCGCAAGGAGCAAAGTCGTAGCGGGCCAGGGCATGGCAGGTGCCTCCGAGTGCCGACGAGCGCATGCCCTTGACGACATAGTCGTAGGAGTCGCGCGTAGCCTTGGTGAAGCGTTTCTTCGTATAGAGGGTGTCGAGCGGTTCGCCCTGAACCTTCTTGACGACGTGGGGCTTGTAGAAATAGCCTCGGTTGGCGATGGTGGCACCGAGGTTGGCTATCTGGAGGGGTGTGAGCAGCACCTCGCCCTGCCCGATTGAGATGGAGATGACGGTCAGTCCGCTCCACGAGCCTTTGTATGCCTTGTCGTAGAACTGGGCATTGGGAATAAGTCCGCGCTTCTCGCCGGGCAGGTCGACGCCAAGCTGGTAGCCGAAGCCCATGGATACCATATAGTCACGCCAGGTGTTCATGGCATTCTGAACGGAACCGTACTTCGACGTGTTGGTATTGATCATGTGGTAGAGTCCCCAGCAGAAGAAGCCGTTGCACGAGGTTGACAGCGCCGGCACCAGAGGCAGGGGCGAGCCGTGACCGTGGCAGCCGACGTGCAGGCCCTTGAAGTAGAAGCCCCGGTGACAGCCATAGGCGGTCTGCGGCGTGATGATGCCCTCGCTGAGGAAGGTCAGTCCCTGCGACGTCTTAAACGTGGAGCCCGGCGGGTAGAGTCCCATGATGGAGCGGTTATAGAGCGGCTTCCAGACGTTCTGGCTCAGTTCGACGTGCTTCTTCGAGCGCTGGCGGCCTACCATCAGACGGGGGTCGTAGGTGGGCGACGAGACCATGCAGAGCACCTCGCCCGTGGTGGGCTCGATGGCCACGATGGAGCCAATCTTGTTCTGCATCAGCCGCTCGCCGAGGGCCTGCAGCTCGAAGTCGATGCTGAGGGTGAGGTTCTTGCCAGGCTTGGGCCGGCTGTCGAGGGCACCGTTCATATAGCTGCCCTGAATGCGGCCGTGGGCATCGCGCAGCAGAATCTTGACACCCTTCTCGCCGCGCAGCTGCTTCTCGTAGCTGCGCTCCACGCCGCTCTTGCCGATGTAGTCGCCCGGCTGGTAGTAGTCGTCGTTCTCGATGTCGGCGGGCGACACCTCGGCCACGTCGCCCAGCACGTGGGCGGCATACGGATACTGATACTGGCGGATGCTGCGGCGCTGGACGTAGAAGCCGGGGAAGCGGTACATCTTCTCCTGGAACACGGAAAACTCTTTGTCGGAGAGCTGGCTCATGAAAATCTGCTGGGTGAACCGCGAGTAGCCTGGGTTCAGGGCGCGGTCGGTGATGGTGTTCATGCGGTGGTTGAACTCCTCACGGGTAATGTTGAGGGCATTGCAGAACTCGGTGGTATCGAGTCGGCCGCGTGCCTCGTTCATGACGACCATGATGTCGTAGGCCGGCTGGTTGAACACCAGCAGCTTGCCGTTGCGGTCGGTGATGACGCCGCGCGATGGGAAGTCGATTTTCTTAAGGAAGGCGTTGGAGTCGGCGCTCTTCTTATAGTCGTCGCTGGAAATCTGGAGCATAAACAGGCGCACGATGTAGACGGCTACAATCAATATAGCCACCCCGCCAATGACATAGCGACGATTCTCAAGGGAGTAGTCCTTCATTTGTTATCTGCGAACAGTCTCTATGGTAATCAGTAAGACCAAAGTGAGAAGGGTAGTGCCGCCAATTGTCAGCAGCCACTCCTGCCAATTGAAGAATCCGAACGACTCGATGGTGAAGAACACCAGGCAATGGACAAAGACAAGTATCGAGGCCAGCGTCAGGAACCTGGTGAAACCCAGGGCCGACACCGACGACTTGATGTTCTCGGCAGCATCGCGCGGCAGGAACAGCTCAAGCAGATAGGGCTGCAGGAAGCCCACCAGGGTCAGCGCAGCAGCCGCCATGCCAGGCGTATTGGTGAACATATCGACAGAGAGCCCCAACGCGAAGCTCCACAACAGGATGGCCCAACGCGGATAGCTGCGGGGGAAAATGACAACGAAATAGACATAAAGCAGAACCGTGGCATAGCCGAACAGGTGGACATGGTTGAACACCAACGCCTGGGCCAGGCACAACGCCACGAAATGGGCTGCTCTCCTCAAGGTATCTATTGCCATCTCTGTTATTTACGATTTACTGATTTTCGATTTTCGATTTACTGATTTTCGATTTTCGATTTACTGCTTAGGGGCCATCGTGATGGAGTCCTTCACCTGCTCCTGCAGCCGGAGGCGCTCGCCGATGGTCTTGTCGCTGATGACGACGACATCGCGCAGACAGCCGAAGTCGGTCGTCAGACGCACTTTCAGGCGATAGGACAGTCCGTCGACAGAGTTGTAAATATTCTCAATCCGTCCGACCAGGACACCAGGCGGGAAGATGGCCGAGTAGCCGCTGGTCTCGACCCAGTCGCCACGCTTGAAACGGGCATGGCGGGGGATGTCCTCGACATAGGCCACCGCCGCATCGCCGCCATACCACTGCAGGTAGCCGAAGTAGCCACGGCCACGGATGGCACAGCTGATGCGCGACGAGGTGACGTTGAGCACGGGAATGACAACCGCATAATGGTCGGACACCATGTAGACCACTCCCACAACGCCGCTGCCGCAAGCCACGCCCATGTCCTTCTCAACGCCGTCGGCCCGGCCACGGTCAATCGTTATCAGGTTGTCGGCCTTGTCAAGGGTGTTGGAGACCACCTTGGCCGGTATCAGCTGATAGTGGCTGAGGAACTCCAGCTGCTGGCGCTCGGTCTGCGTGGTGTCCTGTGTAAGCTCTCCGTAGAGGCGGCGCAACTGGCCGACCTGGCGTTCCAGATAGAAGTTGCGCAGCGTGAGTTCCTCGTTGACGCGTGTAAGCGAGAAGAAGTTACGAACGGCAGAATCCCACTCGTAGACCTTTCCCACCACGACGTTGGCTGAAGAAAACCACACGCTGCCCTGGTAGCTATTATACTGGAATAGCAACACACCACTGACAGTCTCCAGAAGGAGGAGCAACAGCCAGTGATAATACTTCGCGATGAACGCCAGGAGGTTCTTCATCCGCCGGTTACCTCATCAGGAAAGAGAAGCGGTCGACGTTCTTCAGGGCGACACCCGCACCGCGAGCCACGCAGTGAAGCGGGTCTTCGGCCACGATGAACGGTATGCTGATCTTGTCGGTCAGACGCTTGGCCAAGCCGCGCAACAGGGCGCCGCCGCCAGTCAGGTAGATGCCGTTCTTCACAATGTCGGCATACAGCTCGGGCGGTGTGTTCTCCAGTGCCGAGAGCACGGCGGTCTCAATGCGGGCCACCGTCTTGTCCAGGCAGTGGGCTATCTCCTGATAGCAGACGGGCACCTCCATAGGCAGGGCCGTAATGCGGTTCGGGCCATGGACAACGTAGTCCTCAGGAGCCTCGTCGCCAAGGTCGGTCAGGGCAGAGCCGACGTTGATCTTGATGCGCTCGGCCATACGCTCCGACACCTTCACATTGTGCTGGCGCGACATGTAATCCTGGATGTCGGCCGTCAGGTCATCGCCAGCCACCTTGATGGAGTTGTTAGCCACGATGCCGCCCAGCGAGATGACGGCAATCTCAGTGGTACCGCCACCGATATCAACAATCATGTTACCCTCGGGCGCCTCGACGTCGATACCAATACCAATGGCAGCGGCCATCGGCTCGAAAAGCAGGTAGACGTCGCGGCCGTCGGCATGCTCGGCAGAGTCGCGGACGGCACGCAGCTCGACCTCCGTCGACCCCGACGGAACACCGATGACCATGCGGAGCGAGGGCGAGAACAGGCGCGTACCCGTGTGAACCATCTTTATAAGGCCGCGCATCATCTGCTCGCAGGCAGAGAAGTCGGCAATCACGCCGTCACGGAGCGGACGGATAGTGCGAATGTTGTCGTGAGTCTTCTCATACATCATCTTGGCCTTCTCGCCCACGGCAATCATCTTGTCGGTGCGGCGGTCGAGGGCCACAACGGAAGGCTCGTCTACAACGATCTTGTCATCACTGATAATAATCGTGTTGGCAGTGCCAAGGTCCATGGCTATCTCCTGGACGAAACTGAAAAATCCCATAGTGCTTTCCTTTCTTTTCTTACGCTTTTTCCCTTTTTACTTGTTTGCGAACCAATTATGAATGGCAGTATCATAGTGTGAGCTCACGCCAAAGGCTTTCTCAGCGAAGGCCTTGCGCTGCTGGAGAGTCGTCTCGGCGCCCTGGGCATTGAGGATGTCGAGCAAGACGGCATATTCGGCCTTGGAGGGCACGATGACCACATCGTTGAAGTTCTTGGCACCGGCACGGATGAGCGAGATGCCGCCGATATCGATCTTCTCGATGATGTCGGCCTCAGAGGCTCCGCTGGCCACGGTCTGCTCGAAGGGATAGAGGTCGACGATGACGAGGTCGATCTCGGGAATTTCGTACTGAGCCATCTGCTCGCGGTCGCCCTCGTTGTCGCGACGGCCCAGGATGCCGCCGAACACCTTCGGGTGAAGCGTCTTCACGCGACCGCCCAGAATGGAAGGATACGTCGTCACTTCCTCAACCTTCTGACATTCATAGCCCAGCGACTCGATAAACTGCTGAGTACCTCCCGTACTCAGGAACTTCACACCTTCCTCGTTCAGCTTCTTCAGCAACTCATCGAGGCCGTCCTTGTGGAACACCGACACCAATGCGGTTTTGATTTTCTTTGTTTCTGCCATTTCTTTATAACGTTATAAATACATAATAGTAAATAGGGTGCAAAGATAATAAAAAGAAATGACTATTTGCATCCCAGCCATTACTTTTTTGCATTTTTTCCATTTAAATTGTCGGAAGTCAAGAAACTCTCACTTTTTTTTCGTACCTTTGCCGCCCATGAGCAAATTTACGACCTATATCTTCGACCTTGACGGCACGCTCCTCGACACGCTCGGCGACCTGGCTGCATCGGCAAACTACGCCTTGCGCCAGTTCGGATTCCCCGAGCACTCTACCGACGACGTCCGCCGCTTCGTAGGCAACGGCGTGCGCCGCCTGATGGAACGGGCCGTTCCCGCAGGAGTCGGCCCCGCCCAGTTTGAGGAAGTGCTCGCCACCTTCCGCCAGCACTACATGCACCACGCCCTCGACACCACACGGCCCTACGCCGGAATACCGGAAACGCTGCGTGAACTCAGGCACCGAGGCTGCCCGATGGCCGTCGTCAGCAACAAGATGATGGCAGCCACCCAGGAACTCGTGGCGCACTTCTTTCCGGAAATAAAAGTTGCCATAGGCGAGGACGAAGCTGCGGGCATACGCAAGAAACCCGCTCCTGACTCTGTCAACGAGGCGCTGCGCCGGCTGGGGACAGAAATTGAGACAGCGGTCTATGTCGGCGACAGCGACGTCGACATACTCACCGCCCGCAATGCCGGTCTGCCCTGCATCAGCGTGCTCTGGGGCTTCCGCGACCGCGAATTCCTGTTGCAGCACGGAGCCGCCACGCTCATCAGCCACCCCATGGAGCTGACATGCTGGGGCGGACGGTAACAACCGTAAGGCAGAATTCTCCGAAAATAATAGGCAGGCACATCCGAAGACGTGCCTGCCCGGCATGATTAAGGTTTATGTTGATTAAGGTTCTACCAGCTCTTCGATGCAGAACTCAATGTCGTCGAAGTAGAACTTCGTTGCCAAGTCCTTGTTTTCATTCAGGTTGAAGGCAATTGTGCTGATGCCAGCCTGCTCAGAAGAGATGGAACCACGCTTCTCGAAAGGTTGCCACTCGGTGGTGAAGTTGACCGTTCCGACCATATCCCAATGCTTGTAATTGCCCGGGGTAGTGTGAGCCTGGGTGGGAACTGAAGCAGCATCGTCAGCACGATACTTCATCTTGAAGAGGAACTGCTCGCCCTGCTGGAACACATGGTCAACAGTTACGAAGAACTGGGTATCCCAACCTTGAGCAGCACCGGCATGACTCGTAACAACGACTGCACGTGAACCGTCAACACCAGCACCGTCGACAATCTTCGTGATGAAATTGCCGCCATCGTCACCATCCTTACCTATGAGGCACGACACGTCAGTACCTTCGCAGTCACCGTTTACAACGAGGTTCTTCCAAACGGGGATGGGAGCTTTCTTAATCATCTCAAAGCGGATGTCGTCGAAATAGTAATTCGTAGCCTCCTTCGGGTTCATAGAAAGATTGAAAGCAATAGTCTTCATGCCGTCAGCATTGCCGGGAACCTTGCCTGTCCATTCAACGTCAGCCCATTCCTCGGTGAAAGTCACGTTGCCGATAAGGCCATGCATCAGATAGGCGCCAGGAGCGACGTGTGCCTGTGAAGCGCCCACGGCTGCCTTATCGGCCTTGACACGCATGGAGAACTTCACTTCGTCACCAACGTTTAAGGGCTCGTCGACGGACACGAAGAACTGAGCATCCCAATCCTGTGCAGGATTGTCATTCGAGGTGACGATGATACAGTGGTTTGTCGGGTCAGCCGGGTCTTCAACAATTCTGGCTGATACCACATCATTCCTGACGCCGTCGATGTAGTCGTTGGCGGTGAAATTGGCCACATTGGTACCCTCGCAGCTACCGTTCAACACCATATTACCCTCGTCGAAGGGGTCGACCACGGGAGGAGCCACATAAGGTGCGGGATTGTCAGTCTGTGTACACGAATAAAAACCTGTTGCGGCCAGCGCCATTGCTGCCATCACAATAAGACTCTTCTTTTTCATAAGTTTGTACGTTTTTAGTTTATTATTGGAATATCTTTTGTTTCCCTCACAGTTAATCGCCTACAAAGGTATGAAAAAAGCCAAATGCAGACCTTTCTATTTGTCACATTTACTTTTCAATTTGTCTCAAACGTCTCTTTTTAAAGCCTGCCAAAAGGTCTTTGAGTCGTTTTCCAGAGGCAATTGGATGGCTCAGAAGGACTCTTTTTGCATTTTTCCGCAAAAAACCTTGGCGCTGTCAGATTATTATTTTACCTTTGCAAAGTTAAAACAAAACAACTTTATCCAACCATCATGAGGGATAATGGGCTCTGCCCCCGCGATGCAGATTACTAACTGAGCCTGCCAATAACAACTATGAGCAAAAAATCTATCTTAGTGAGAAGCTTGGCCGTGGCTTTCGGCGCATTGCTTTACACTGCATGTGCACAGACCGACAACCCTGCCGGCATTGAGGAACCGACACCCGAGGATCCGATGATTGAGGAAATCTCCTATGAAGACTGCACCGCCATGGTGGCCGTCGACAAATGGGGACAGGCTGGCTTTACGGGTTCGTGGGCAGCTCCTGAAGTCGATACTAAAGACGGGCGCCACTCAGGCATGGCCGAGGTCTATGGCGATGGCGATGCCGTCATCAACGCCACCGGCGTGTTGTTGCAGCAGACCATTGAGGGGTTGCAGCCTGGTAAGTACACGGTAGATCTTTATGCCAACGCCATGTTTACCCCCGACCGCGGCTTTAACTCCGACATGGAAGACAATGCCGAGGACGTGGCTTACCTTTTTGCCAACGACAAGAAAATCTTTATTGTTGCCAAGCGTGCCGCAACAACAGCGAGAAACCCCTTCTATAGTTTCGAGACTGAGGTTGGCGAAGACGGCATCTTGGTATTGGGACTTGGCAAGGAAAAGGGTGGCACCAACTGGCATAATATCCAGATTAAGGAACTGGCCCTGCAGGTTGTCAATACACGTCCGATGAGCGAGGCTTATGCTGAACTGCAGCCCGAAATTGACGCGCTTTCGGACAAGGCTTTGCCTGCCGACGTTAAGACATTATTAGAACTTACCCTTGCTGAGCCGAAGAGCCAGGAGAATCTCGAAGCCCTGAAGCTGGCCCTGAAAGCTGCTCGCGAGGGTGCGCAGATATATGATGAGGTAAAGGTAAAACTCGATGCCATGAAAGCCTTGATAGACGAGACAAACGTTTATACCGAAGCAGCCCTCAACGAATACTATACGAAGTATGCCGAAAAGTTCGAAGCCGGAACGTTAGAGGAGAATGACGTCAACGCCTTGCAGAACCCCGACAAGGTGACTGGCTGGCACGATGCCATCAGCTGCGACGAGTTCCTGCTGAGCGCCTGGGACACTAACCCCAACTTCCAGGATGCTCCCTACTACATCAACACCTGGTCGACAGAGGGCGACAACGACGGCTCTAACTTCCACGTGCCCTTCTTCGAGTACTGGACACAAGACGCCAACTCGTTAGGCGAGCGCATGCTGACTGCCACGATGTCGGGTCTGGAGCCTGGCAACTACGAGGTGTCGGCCTGGGTGCGCGTCCGTGCCAAGAACGGCTACGAGGCTCCCGCCTACGGCATCAGCCTGCAGGCCAACGACGGCGAGGCCGTTATTGTTGCTGCTGGTGCGCAGATTGGTACGTCGCAGTTCTATCTCGACACGTTCACCGCTACGGGATCCGTTGGTGCCGATGGTGTGCTGAAGATCAAGTTTATCGTTGCAGCTGACAACAACATCAGCTGGCTGTCGTTCAAGAACGTGAAATTCGGAAGAATCAGATAAGATTATCACTGAAAGATATACAAGTTTACGCGCGCAGAAAACGGTTTTCTGCGCGCGTTTTCATGAAGGACCCTTACCCGTTGGAGCAAGGAGGTCAGGCTTCGGTCAGCGAGTGGAGGCCAGCCGCCGCCGATAGCTGCGGGCCAGCCATAGGCAGAGAGCCAGGGCGGCCACAACGACAAGAGCGCCCCAAAGGAGCATCGACGAGTCGTCGCCAGTGCCGCCGACAAGCCAGTCCTGAACGGCGTGGGCGGTGTCGGGCACTTCTGCTGGTTTGGCCACAACGGTGTCAGAGGCAACTACTGTGTCAGGAACCTCAGCCGGCACCTTGGCGGTGTCGGGAGGAAGCACTGGCTTGACGGGACGTACAGGCCGGTGCGGGTAATCAACGATGATGTCTAACAGATACATAACTGAATTGTTTTTATAGGTTAATGATGTTGGAATAGTAGTAGGACAAGATGGTAAACAGCAACCCTGTGAGGAAACTGACGGCATTGCAAAGCAAGCTGTAGACGCATGACAGACTGAGGCTCCGCGTAAAAGCGAAGTACCAGAGTGCCTCAGCTACGACAACCAGCCCTTCGGCCAGGGCTATGCCTGTCGGACCGATGTCGTGATGAATGACATAGAGGTTCAACGGCACGTTGGTAAGCACGTTGACCACCACTGAGCCAAGCAACACATTCCGTCGCCGTTCGCCAAGCAGCAGCAGAACACCGTACTCTATGAGAATGGTGGCAACGAGTGCAGTCAAGATGAGCGTCAGACTGTTCATAGGCTACAGGTAAGCTAACAGATAACCGGGAATGAGCGCCGCAGCCAACAGGCCGAATGCCAAACCTTCGTGGCCTTTCAGCACGACGTTGGCCAGATAGAGCGTAACGGGCATCGTACAGTTGACGGCGAAGAGTCCCGCCAGGAGCACGGCTTCGCTCTCGTTTCGCAGCAAGGCACAGAGGGCGACAACAATAGCTACCGTCAGCAGCGTCTTAATGATGCCAAATTGCCTCGCCACCCAGCCGCCTGCCATCTTACCCAGCATGGCGACGGCTCCGATGAGCAGCAGCATAGACTTGGGCTGCTTTGGAATGTCCGCCGAGAACGCCTCACCCACAAACGAGCGCAGCATGACGAAACCCATCAGCGCCAGCACAGCCAGTACAACTACGCCATAGCCAAAACCGCCCTTGACCTTATTATCGTCAGTCTTTGCCGATGGCCGACCGTCGCGCTGCACATAGACAGCCGCTAACAAGCACAGGGCGAGCAGAAACATGTAGAGCAGCGGCCACGAACAGAAGACGGCTCCGACCGCCAGTCCCATTGCACCAGTAGAGACGAAGAGTCCCAGGGCGCGCATGTCGTTTGCCGTAGTCAGTGCCACCTGGCGGCCTCCCCAGACGTGAAACAGCGAGTTGCCCAGTCCCAGCATCGTGGCCACGAGCAGTATCAGCAGGCACGAAGTGTTGAGACTGGCGACGGCCACCACTGCCGACGCCACGCCCACGGCCAGCGTCAGCAGCACGACTGCCCCCAGCAGCATCCAATGGGGCTCACGCAGACGGTCGGCACAAAGACCGCTTAGCGGTTGGGTAAGGAATGCCAGCACGTTGTATAGCAAGAATACGCCCACCAAGCTGGCCGTACTGCACGAAGCCGCCATCAGGTAGAGACAGCAGAGGCACAGTCCGTCGACGAGGAAGTGCAGCAGAGTACAAATTCCGAGACGCTCCACGACCAGTTTTTTTTGAGGGTTCCTACTTTTCCATCGTCAGCACCAGTTTGCCGACAAAGACGCCGTGCTTGCCGTTCTGGTCGACGGGAATGCGCTTACCGTTCTTGTCGGGCGCATACTCCAACGTCGGCATGTAGGTGTGGGTATGGCCGCCGAGCACGAGGTCGCAGCCTTCGGTCAGGCTGAGGAACCGCTCGTCGGGGAACACGCTGACCTCCCAGCCCAAATGGCTCAGACAAATGACGAGGTCGCACTTCTCCTGGCGGCGCAGCAGGTCGATGTACTTCTGGGCCGTCTCAGCAGGGTCGAGATAGGTGATTCCCTCGCAGTTGCGGTCGCTCACCAGTCCCTTCAGCTGGGGTGCCAAGGCGAAAACACCGATCTTCACACCCTCGCGCTTTAGGGTGATGTAGGGTTTTACGAGCCCTTCGAGCACAGTGCCCGTGCAGTCGTAGTTGGAACATACGATAGGGAAGTTGGCTTGCCTGAAGAGTCGGGCCATGTTGTCGAGTCCGAAGTCGAACTCATGGTTACCAATGGTGGCGGCATCGTAACCCATCTGGTTCATCAGCCCTATCTCCACCTCGCCCTTAAACAGGGTATAGTAGCCCGAGCCCTGTGAGAAGTCGCCACTGTCAAGCAGAAGCAGGTTGGGATATTGTTGTCGCTGCTCCTTGACCATTGCCACACGGCGCAGGAATCCGCCCCGCCCGGCAATATCGGTATTGTCAAGGTTAGGGCTGAGAGGCATGATACACGAGTGGGTGTCGTTGGTGTGCAGAATCACGATTTGCTTCTGCTTCTTTGCAGCTGCCGTCAGTCCCGACAGCAGTGCTATTATTATAATAAGGTGTAAACGTCTCATTGTCTTACTGCTTTTTTATCCGTCCTTCTACCTGTGAGTCAACAGTCTCGCCCCGGGCTTGTTTCTCCTTGAAATAGTTCATAATAAGGAAGCGCGTGTTGTTGCTCGCTGCGTCAGGGGCCACAATATCCGTTCCCTTACGGAAAGCCATCATCTTGTCGTTGCCTTCGAGCAGATAGTTGATGGTCGTCACGCGGTATTTCTGCTGCGGATTGATTTCCTGTCCGTGCAGGCGGGCCGAAACGAGCTTGCCGTCGCTGGTAATCACCAGTTCCGTACCGCGGCTTACGCCTTCACCACCCGTGGCAGCAATCTGTGAGAACAGTTCCAGGAGCTGCTCGCCGGTCAGCGTGACGAAACATATCTTGTTCTCGAACGGCGCAATACTGAGCACGTCGCCGTAGGTCACCTCACCCCGCGTCAGGTCGGCTCGTATGCCGCCCATGTTATAAACGCCAAGCACGGGCTGCTCACCGTAGTCCTTAGCCGCCCATACCAGGATGTCGGCCAGCAGGTTCGACAAGTCGCTCTCGGGCCGCTCGGCATGCATGTTTCGTGCCACGCGCCCCATAACAGGCCCCATGATGCTGTCGTTCACCCGTTTGAAAGGGGCAACAAAACTGGCAGCCGTCTCGTCAGGATGCTGGTCGTAGCGGCTGTCGATGACTATCCGGGTGCGCTCGACACTTGTTAGCTGGTAATGCGATTTGCAGGAAACCATCGCAACTGCGACGAGCAACAGTCCTGCCGCAAATGGTTTAATCTTCATAATGACGCTCTTTTGCTTGCAAAGATAGAGAAAAAAAGTGATATGAAGAAAAAAATCTTTTGTAATCCCTCAGATTTAACAGGTTTTTCGTAACTTTGCAGCTGTAATTAATGGCAAAGACTCTCAAGGCACTGACCACCGCCGTTGGACTATTGGTCGTAGGAGGGCTGACCTATCTGCTGTTCCGGCCATGTACGCTCCTCATGTTCCGACTCGTCGACGCATTAGGAGCGACGACGGTTTTGGGCGATTGTCGCGCCTGGGCCGCCGACTCAGGAGCGTGGCTGCCTGAGTGGGTTGTCTACAGTCTGCCCAATGCGCTGTGGTCGGCAGCCTACATACTGACAGTAGAGGCTCTGCTGACACCATCGCGGAACAAGGTGGCCATTGCCGGTATCATGCCCGTAGCCGGGGCCGTCACTGAATGGCTTCAGGCAGCCGGTGTGCTTAACGGCACGTTCGACGTCCTTGACGTTGTGGCCTACGCCCTACCCTACCTTGCCTATATCATTTATTACGCTTATCAAACAAAAACCGTATAATATGAAATCATTCTTTACCAACAAGCAGTTAACCATTATCATCTGCGTAGTCTTCGTCACCTTGGCCGTGATGACGATGGTCATCGATGGCGACGAGACATCTGAAAGCCAGACGGCGCAGACAGAACAGAAATCAGAGCAGAAAGACTCCATTGAAAAAGACAGCGTCGTCATCAACAAGCCTTTGGAGACTGACCCCTACGAAGAGCTGGACAATCTCATCGGACTGGATGAGGTCAAGAAGGAGGTCAGGACGCTGGCCAACTTCGTCAAACTGCAGAAGCAGCGCCAGGACAAGGGGCTCAAGAGTCCCAAGCTGTCGTATCACCTTGTGTTCACCGGCAGTCCTGGTACGGGTAAGACCACCGTGGCCCGCATCGTTGCCCGTATCTACAAGGACCTGGGCATTCTGAAGAAGGGACATACCGTAGAGACCGACCGCTCTGGCCTCGTTGGGCAGTATGTCGGACAGACGGCACCCAAAACCAACCAGATTGTTGACTCCGCCATGAACGGCGTGCTGTTCATCGACGAGGCATACGCCTTAGTGCCCGAGCATTCCACACAGGACTACGGTCAGGAAGCCATCTCTACACTATTGAAACGTATGGAGGACAACCGCGACAGTCTGGTAGTCATCATAGCCGGCTACCCCAACGAGATGAAGCGCTTCATCGACTCCAACCCCGGCCTGCAGTCGCGCTTCACCCGCTACATCAACTTCCCCGACTATACACCCGATGAACTGGTGCGTATCTTCTATATGTATATGAAGAAGAACGAATACACGCTCAGCAAGGATGGCGATGCGTTGCTGCGCGAGAAGCTGGAATATATCGTTGCCCACAAAGACCGCAACTTCGGTAACGCCCGTTACGTGCGCAACGTTTTTGAGAAGGCCATCCAGCAACAGGCCAACCGTCTGGCCAAGCAGACGGGACTTAGCAAAGGACAACTGACGGAGCTGACAAAAGAGGATTTGGAGTATGCTTTCTCGGAGAGAAGGAACATTAAACCATAAAAGATGTTAAAAGACGGGGACGGAACAGACTGTTAGCGCCGTTAATTGCCGTCTTTTTAGTACCTTTGCAGCCGCTTTCCGCGTAATCGCTGGCAGGAAGATAGGAGAGTTGCCTGTTATGTTGCGTTGGAACGATACAACAACCGTTTAATTATTTATAACGAAAATGGATTTAATTAAAGTTGCTGAAGAAGCATTTGCAACCGGCAAGAAGTTCCCAGAGTTCAAGGCTGGTGACACTATCACTGTCGCTTACAAAATTATCGAGGGCTCCAAGGAGCGTATCCAGCTCTACCGTGGCGTGGTCATCAAGATCTGCGGCCATGGTGACAAGAAGCGTTTCACCGTCCGCAAGATGTCGGGCACCGTTGGTGTTGAGCGTATCTTCCCCATCGAGTCGCCGAATATCGACTCTATCGAGGTGAACAAGGTTGGAAAGGTTCGTCGCGCTAAGCTTTACTATCTGCGCAAGCTCACTGGTAAGGCTGCCCGCATCAAGGAGAAGCGTCGCCCCGTCGCTGCCGAGTAATCGAAAGCATAAAAAGCTCACCTTCAGGTTGAGCTTTTTTTATTGTAGTTCTCATCGGCACTGACGTCGCCGTGGAGCGCGTCCTGAAACGAGTCCCAGTCCTGGAAACCGACCAGCAGCGACAGTCGGTCGAGTGTCTTGCGGTCGGGCTTGTGTAGCAGTTCCTTTTCCACGGCTCCCAACAGTTTCTTCAGTGCCAAGCGTTTCTTTTCCATAAATTCTGAATTTTGCTGCAAAATTACAAAAATATTTCGTACCTTTGCACACAAATCGACAAAAAACGCAAAAGCACAATGAAAGAATTAGCACTGAAGTACGGATGCAATCCGAATCAGAAGCCTTCGC
>JAEEGI010009963.1_pt1 | contig 20722 bp, 18 predicted proteins | sample 8958751 | NCBI WGS metagenome assembly JAEEGI01 (sample SAMN16246545, study PRJNA631951) | gut metagenome | biome: gut microbiome; feature: rumen; material: KS-attached | host: Bos | place: Iran: Karaj | collected 2018-10 | reverse complement strand
ATGAACAATCTGCCGCGCAAGTCGCCGATCAACATGTCATCCGTATCCGGTGCCCGTGGTAACAAGTCCAACTTTACCCAGTTAGCCGGCATGCGTGGTCTGATGGGCAGACCGACGCAGTCCAAATCGAAGAAAGAATATCAGCCTTCGATCATCGAGGTCCCGATCTATTCTTCCTTCCGTGAGGGTCTTAACGTATCCGAGTTCTTCATTTCCACACACGGTGTCCGTAAGGGTCTGACCGATACAGCTTTAAAGACAGCCGAATCAGGCTATCTGACAAGAAGACTGGTCGATGTCGCTCAGGATGTCATGATCATGGAAGAAGACTGCCATACCGATCAGGGCTACTACGTCGAAGATATCATCGATACGAAGGATAATTCGACGATCGAGAAGTTCTATGACCGTATCGTGGGTCGTTACGCCAAGGAACAGCTGGCCGATCCTGAGACCGGTGAGATCATCATCAATGAGGATGAGTTCATCGACGAGGCGATCGCCGACAAGATCCTGGCTGCCGGTTACAAGGGCATGAACATCAGAAACTCCTTCACATGCAAGTGCAAGGACGGTATCTGCCGCAAGTGTTACGGCCGCAACATGGCTACCGGAAAGCTCGTCGAATCAGGCGAGGCCATCGGTATCATGGCTGCGCAGTCCATCGGTGAGCCTGGTACTCAGCTGACGATGCGTACCTTCCACTCCGGCGGTGTCGCAAACGCTGACGACGATATCACACAGGGTCTGCCGCGTGTCGAAGAGCTGTTTGAAGCACGTTGTCCGAAACACCCGTCTGTCTTGGCAAAGATCTCGGGTGAAGTCACCAGAGTCGAGGAGCTTGAGGACCATTCATGGATCATCGAGATCACCAACGACAAGGAGACGATCGTTCACAAGTGCGGCATCTCTTCTACGATCAGAGCTTGGGTCAAGGTCGGCGAACATGCCAGAGCCGGTGCGAAACTGACAGAAGGCAACGTCGATCCGAAGGAACTGCTTTCGATCGCGGGCGTACAGGCTGTCCAGAACTACATCCTGAAGGAAGTCAAGAAGGTCTATGCCGTTACCGGTATCGATATCTCCGACAAGCACGTTGAAGTCATTATCAAACAGATGCTTAAGAAGGTCATCATCGTTGAACCGGGCGGATCAGAGCTCTGTGCAGGTCAGACGATCTCTTTGAAGAAACTGAACGATCTGAACAATGAACTGCTGATCAGCGGCAGACTTCCGGCTAAATTCGAGCCGCTGCTTCTTGGTATCTCGAAGTCTTCCGTGGAAACGGATTCCTTCCTGTCAGCTGCTTCATTCCAGGAGACCACCAAGGTCCTGACGGATGCGGCAGTCAATGGCAAGATCGATAATCTGTTCGGAATCAAAGAGAATGTCATCATCGGTAAGCTGATCCCTGCCGGAACAGGTTCCAAGTTTGAAAGAGAAACGACGGATCTGGTCCATCAGAGAGCCGAGGAACTCGATGAGATCAGGGAAGAAAAACTTCTTGCCGCGCAGGAAGAGGCTTCTCTGCCTAGCGAGATGCTCGGAGATGCTGAAGAGGATGAAGAGTTCTCCGAAGAAGTCCTCGAACAGGAAGAAACAGACGTTTCTGAAGAAGAAGAGGCTGAATAAAGCAAAACAAAGGCGTACGGAATGTGCGCCTTTTTCTTTTTACTTCCGGTATAAGAAGGACTGAATTCAGATAAAGTTCAGTTTTTCTTCAGTTTCGAACATATATAATGTTCCTATGAAATTGAAAAGCAGCCTGATATTAGATGCTATCCTGGCAGTATTGTTAGCTACTACGGCATTTTTGGCGTCCCGCAAGGAAGTGATCCATACCGATCCCTGTGAGGTGAACAGGACTTATGAGATCTATCTGGCTGTCAATGAGAAGCATGAAGTGCAGGGTGAGGCTTTTTCAAGCGAAGACAGCACGATCGCCGATGTCGTGGATGCTTCGATCGTCGGTCTGAAAGAAGGTTCGACAAAGATCAGGATCGATTGCGATTCTTACATCGTCCATGTCTCCGGTCTTTACACGACGCCGGTGCTGAATATGGATAAGGAATATCTGCCTGCCCAGCGCTACAGCAACGCGGAGAACCGTTACATGGACAGTGCACTGGCTTATCTGATCGGGAAGGCGGGCTATGGAAGCAGGGCGGCAGCGGTAGAGGCTGCCAGGTTCCTGACTTTGCGTTTTCCCTACAAGCTGAGCTATTTCTATGAAAACGGCAGGATGAGCTCCGAGACTTACGAAGTGGATGGAGAAGGCAGATACTACCATGAGGGCCTCTATCTGAGCAATTACAAGGAGAACGATATCTCCGGCGTGCGTTCGACGTCCAAACCTTGGGGAACGCTCATCTACGAACTGGACACGGGCCTGAATACGCCGAATGGTCTGGACTGTTCGGGCTTCATCACCTGGGCTTTGTATAATGCGGGTTTTGACTGCGGTGATATCGGTGCCGGTCCTTCTGAGGGGGTCTATGATCTGACTGATCTGGGTGAGATGGTGTGGATGGATGAAGCCGACATCTCCCGGCTGAAGTGCGGGGATCTGACTGGTCTGGATGGGCATATCGGCATGATCATCGGTCTGGACGAGAAGAACGTCTACATTGCTGAATCCTACTGGGTCAACGACCTGCAGGTCAGGGTCTATTCCTATGAGGAGTTTGTGAAGGAGTCGGAATGGGAGTATGTGATCCTGATGGATGCTTACTATAAAAACGAAGGAGATTACAGTTCTTTCTGGGATCAGAATTAGCGGGATGGGACGCTTCTTGTGTTATCATTTATAACATGAAGCGAAAGAAGAGCTATACGTGGCTTGTACTGGTGATAGTGATCCTGTTCTCGCTTTTTATTATGGGTTTTGCATCCAGGCGGAGACCGGAGGAGACCAAGGAAGATCCTCAAGCGGAGAAAGAGACGAGAGTCAGACCGTGCGAAGTGAAGGAACATTTCAAGGTCTATCTGGGCATCGATGAAGTCTATGTCCTGGATGATGTCGGTTATGTCAGCGATGATGAAAAGATCGCTTCCGTCTCTTCCAACAGGGTGAGCGGGCATCAGGCGGGGAAGACCTTCCTGAGAAAGGACTGCAATACCTACGAAGTGGAGGTCACAGAGCTGATCATCAGACCGGTCGTGGATAATGCGAAACAGTTCCTTCCCTGTGGAAGGTACAGCGCTGAAGAAAATGCCTGTCTCGATGAGATCCTGAAGACCAAGATCGCGGAGAGAGGATATCCTTCCAGGGCGGCTGTGGTGCAGGCGGCGCGTTTCCTGACGCTGCAGTTCCCGTATCGGATGAACTACTTCAATGAGAATGGCAGATTGCCGTATTGTGACGGAGAGGGACGCTACTATCATGAAGGTCTCTATCTGAGCGCTGAAAAATATGAGGATGTCACGAAAACGGTGCGCGGAAAGAACATCTGGGGCTGTCCGATCTATTCGCTTTCGGTGGAGAGGACTCTCAACAACGCTTTTGACTGTTCGGGTTTTGTCTCCTGGTGTCTTCTCAACGGCGGTTATGATCCCGGCGATCTGGGTGCCGGTCCCAAGCCGGATGTCTTCGATCTGGCGGATCTGGGTCCGCGGGTACGCATCACAGCCGAGTCACTGGATGAGATCAGGAACGGCGATCTGATGTCGGCGAATGGTCACATCGGCATCCTGATCGGAATGAAAGATGGCATTTATTACATCGCTGAGACCAATGCGGGGATCAATCTCAGGGTCATCGGCTACACGAAGGAGGAGCTGATGAAGACTTCTTTCACCCACTATGTCGATATGGATGAATACTACGGAAATGACGGGAAACTGAACCGCTACTGAGAATGAAAAATTTTTCAGATCCCTTAGAAAAATTTCAGAAATAATGACAGAAATCCTTCAGGATTCCTTGAAATTCAATAGGGATTATATTAAGATTTAGGAAAGGCTGGGAAAAGAAGAGTAACCTGTCCGATGAGCATAGAGAGTCCTTGGGTGGTGGAAAAGGATGTCGGAGTTCAGGTGAAGATGGTCTTGGAGCTGCTTTCCCGATATGAGGGGAAGACGTTTGCACACGTTAGCGTGCGGGGATATGATGGTATCCTGCTGAGGTGCGAGAGCACGAATTAAGGTGGTAACACGATCGATATGAGTCGTCCTTATGGGGGCGGCTTTTTTGTTAAAGGGGGTAAGAAGATGAGAAGAGAGAAAAATGAGGTGATCGGCTTGCGTTTGAACGCAGGCGTTACGATGCCTGAAAGAGATACTGATTAAGATGCGATCGTTCAAACATTGAGAAAAGGAGAAAACAAATGAAAAATATCAAGAAGATCATCACATTATTATTCGTATTACTGCTGGTGTGCGGCTGTTCATCAAAAGGCGGTTCAGAGGAACCTGCAGCTGATGCGGCTGAAGATAAGAAGATCACGGTCGGTGTCAATCCGGTCCCGCATGCGGAGATCCTGGAGAACGCAGTCAAGTCTGTCCTGGCTGAACAGGGCTGGGAGCTTGAAGTCGTCGTCTATCAGGACTACGTGCTTCCTAACGAGAACCTGGTGGCAGGTGAACTGGATGCCAACTACTTCCAGACTTTGGGCTACATGAACAATCAGAATGATACGCATGGCTGGAAACTGAAGGCTGTCAAAGGCGTACATATCGAACCGATGGGCATCTATTCCGATAAATACACTTCCGTTGCGGATATCCCTGACGGAGCGCATATCTCTGTTCCTAATGATGAAGACAACAGGACGAGGGCGATACAGTTTTTGATCGATCACGGTTTCCTGAATCAGATCGAAGGCGAGCTTTCCGCCAATACGGTCAATGGCAATGCTGAGGCTAACCCACACAACTATGTGATCGAGGAACTGGAAGCTGCGCAGTTGCCTCTGGCTCTGGCTGATGTCGATGCTTCTGTCATCAACGGCAACTACGCTTTAGGCGCAGGTCTTCCGGAATCACATCCGGCACTTGAGATCGAGTCCTTCGATGCAGAGACCAGCATCCGCCGCACGAACTTCGTCGTCGTCGTAGAGGGCAACGAGAATTCCGAGAAGATCCAGGCTCTGGTCGCTGCGATCACTTCCGATGCGGTCCAGAAATACATCGATGATACTTACAAAGGAGCTGTCATCACTTCTTTCGTCGATCCGCAATAAACAGCATATTAAAAAACTTGATCTATGGAAATGTTCAGATTTCTTCTGAACATTTCTGTTTCTTATGAGGTAAGGGCATGATAAAACTGGAAAATGTATCTAAAAGTTTCGATGATCTGGATGTCCTGAAGGATATCTCCCTGGAGATCAGCGACCATGAGATCTACGGGATCATCGGACAGAGCGGCGCCGGCAAATCGACTTTGCTGAGGTGTATCAACGGTCTGGAAGACTATCAGTCCGGTACGATCAGCGTCGATGGCGTGACGGTGTCGGTGAAGGATAAGAAGAAGCTGCATCTGCTGCAGAAGGATATGGGCATGATCTTTCAGAATTTCAATCTGCTGGAGAGACTCGATGTCTATGACAATGTCGCTCTGCCGATGAAGTTCTGGGGCATCAGGACCAGCACGCCGGAGGCAAAGGAAAAGATAGAGGGTCTGATCAGGATGGTGGGTCTGGAAGATAAGATCCATGCCAGACCGAGGGAGCTTTCAGGCGGTCAGAAGCAGCGTGTGGCGATCGCCAGGGCGCTGGTGCTGGATCCGAAGATCCTGCTTTGCGATGAGGCGACTTCCGCCCTGGATCCGGCGATCACCAGAGGCATCCTGACTCTGCTTCAGCAGATCAACAGGGAGATGGGGATCACGATCATCGTCGTCACCCATCAGATGGAGGTCGTCAAGCAGATCTGTGAGAAGGTGGCTTTCATCAAGGAGGGCAGAGTCGTTGCGATCGGCAAGCCGGAAGAGCTCTTCATTCATCCGAACAGGGATATCAAAGCCTTCCTGCATGAGGATTCCGATCTGCTTCCGGAAGATGGCGTCAATGTGCAGCTGTTTTTCACGGATGAGAGCGCGGATGAGCCGGTCATCTCCCAGATGGCGAGAAAACTGAATCTCGATTTCTCGATCTCATGGGCAAAGCTGGAGGATTTCCGTTCCAATATCTATGGTTCCCTGGTCATCACGATCAAGGAAGAGGACAAGGAGAAGGTCCTGTCCTATCTGGACAGTGTGAAAGTGTTATGGGAGGTGCTGAACTAGTATGATGGCTGTCATTTGGACTGCATTCAGGCAGACTTTGTATATGGTCTTCTGGTCGACGCTTTTTTCTGTGATACTGGGTTTCATTCCGGCCATCATCCTGACGCTGACGGCGCCGGATGGGCTCAGGCCGAACAAGATCGTCTATGAGACGCTGTCGCTGATCGTCAACATCTTCCGTTCCTTCCCGTTCATCATCCTGCTGGTCATCATCATTCCGTTTACCAGATTGGTCGCAGGCAGGGCGATCGGGACCACGGCAGCGATCGTACCGCTGACAGTATCGGCGATCCCTTATATCGCCAGGATCTTCGAGACATCCCTGCGGGAGACCGACCCGGGCGTCATCGAGGCGGCGAGATCTTTCGGTGCTTCGGACTGGCAGATCCTTTTCCGGGTCTATATCAAGGAATCGATCCCGCGGATGCTGAATGGCGTGATCCTGCTGATCATCTCGCTGGTCGGTTATTCGGCGATGGCAGGTACAACCGGCGGTGGCGGTATCGGCGATCTGGCCATCCGTTATGGCTACCAGCAGTACAAGACGGAGTATCTGGTCGTCTGTTCTGTCGTGCTGATCATCTTCGTTCAGCTCGTTCAGATGCTGGGCAATCATCTGTATAAGAAGCTTTCATGATCAAGGATCTCTTCATCCGTTCGGAAAGAGGGACAAGGATCCCGGCGACGGTATGGGCCAATGAGGATAGCGAGGGGATCCTGCTGATGGCGCACAGCTTCCGTTCGGATCGCAAAGAAGACGGACGTTATGTGAAGATCGCGCAGAAGGCTTATGAGAATGGCCTGAATGTGATCGGCATGGATTTCCCAGGAAACGGAGAGAGTGAAGAAACTTTCAGTTCCTATTCACTGACTTCCTGTCTGGATGATATGGAGTCCTGTTTCAGATACATGGAAAAGGAACATCCCTTCAGAAAGAAGCGGATGATCCTCCTGGGTTATTCTATGGGCGGGAGACTGATCTCCCTGTTCCTGGAGAGGCACAGGGAATTCAGTGAGCTGGTCTTCTGGGCGGCCCTCAACAGGCCTTTCAGGGAACATGATCTGTTCCTGGAACAGGATCTCAGCAAACTGAAGGAGGGTTGCAGGGATGGCATCTGCGATTTCTATGACATCTTTGAGCAGAAACATGAGCAGATGTCGGAGGGTCTCGTCGATGACCTTATGGAAAGGGATGCTCTGGCTCCCTTGCACAGTTTTCGCGGCAGAGCCCTGATCGTGCAGGGGCTGAAGGATCAGACCATAGAACCGGAGAATGCCGGTCAGATCTATGAGGCGCTGGACCAATGCGAGGATAAGAAGATCGTTTGGATCGAGGGAGCCGATCATGGTTTCGGTCTCTGGGATGGCCGCAAAGAGGATGACGAGATGCTCATGGAAGCGACGCTGTCTTTTCTGGGTTTTATTGAATCTGGAGACTGATGGTGATAATATAAAAACGTTCATGAAGGAGGATCGAGGGGTGGTCTTCCGATTGATATAAAGGGGGAGAATGTTATGAAAAATGATTCTGTAAGAAAAGTTGTTGCGACCGGTATCGGTGCTGCGCTGTTCTTTGTCCTGGCGCGTTTCGTTGCCATTCCAAGCGGTATTCCGAATACGAATATCACGTTCCAGTATGCCATTCAGGCTGTTTTCGCAGTCCTCTATGGTCCGGTCGTAGGCTGTCTGTCAGGTTTCATCGGTCACGTGCTCTGTGATATGTCCTGGGGCGGTGTCTGGTGGAGCTGGGCTTTTGCCACTGCCGTTTACGGTCTGGTCGTTGGTCTGTTTGCCAACAGGATCAATGTCAAAGACGGCTATTTCGCAAGAAAAGAAGTCGTGACTTATGTCCTTGCCAACCTGGTCGCCAACCTGGTCGCCTGGCTGCTGGTCGCACCTGTCGGTGATATCGTCATCTACAAAGAGGACGCCAGCCTTGTCTTCACACAGGGTCTGGTCGCCGGTCTGGGTGATTTCCTCTTCGCAGTCGTTTTGGGCGGTATCCTCTTATTCGGTTACTCCAAGACGGTTGCCAAGGCTGGTTCTCTGGACAAAGAGTAAAAAAGAAAAAAAGCAGTTTAAAACCCTTCCGCGGAAGGGTTTTTCTATGCCCGGTCTTTGATGATCCTGATCTTTCTGTTGAGCAGGACGCCGATGATCAGTGCGATCGCATCGACGACGAATGCCGCAAAATTGGAGGCGAATTTCAGGTTGAAAGGGAACTGGTACATGGCGACTTCGATGATCGTTTTGATCACGGCAATGCCGATGAAGACGGCGATGATGCAGTACAGGACCTTGAGCCAGGTGTTTTTTGTTTTTGGCAGCAGGAGACCCAGGAAGATGCCGATGAAGGCCTGTCCGATCGGCCAGGCGATGCGCAGGGAGCCGCCTTTGAGCAGTTCACCGATGATGCAGCCAAGAACGCCGACAGCGGTCCCCGCTATGCCGAAGGTGTTGAGGTAGATGCCAAAGACGATGTATCCCAGGTCAAGCTTGATCCTGTTGACGATCGGGATGATGACAAAGGCCGACAGGACGACGTAAAGGGCGATGCCCAAAGATAGAAAGGCAATTTTCTGGTTCTTTTTCATAGTTCAATTGTACTATGGTTCAGGATCTTGTGATCGTTTGAGGAGACCGTTTCAAATCAAAACGCATATAATTAGGTATGCGGAAGCGGATGGAGGTGTGATATGGATAAAGAGACTTTGCTGGGTCTGCTGATCCCGTTTGCCGGTACAGGCCTTGGTGCTGCCTGTGTCTTTTTCATGAAGAAGGCATTGAGCTCGAAAGTGGAGAAGGCCTTGAGCGGTTTTGCGGCCGGTGTCATGGTGGCTGCTTCGATATGGAGCCTCATCGATCCGGCACTGGAACAGAGTGCGGAAATGGGAAGATTCTCTTTTGTGCCGGCTTTTATCGGTTTCTGGATCGGAGTCCTTTTCCTGCTGATCCTGGACAACATCATCCCGCACCTGCATCTGGATTCCGATGACCCGGAGGGTCCTTCCTCAAAGCTTGCCCGGACGACGATGATGGTCCTGGCCGTGACGCTGCACAATATTCCGGAGGGGATGGCGGTCGGCGTGGTCTATGCAGGCCATCTGAATGGTTCGGCTTTGATCTCCGCTTCCGGTGCCCTCGCTCTGGCCATTGGTATCGCGATACAGAATTTTCCTGAGGGGGCGATCATTTCCATGCCTCTGCACGCGGAGGGCAAGAGCCGTCTGGCAGCCTTTGGTCTGGGCATCTTGTCCGGCATCGTCGAGCCGATCGGAGCTCTGCTGACGATCTTCGCATCTTCTCTGTTTGTTCCGTACATGCCTTATTTCCTGAGCTTTGCCGCCGGTGCGATGATGTATGTGGTGGTCGAGGAACTGGTCCCGGAGATGTCGCAGGGCGAACATTCGCACATCGGCGTCCTGCTTTTCACCTTCGGTTTCACGCTGATGATGGCTCTGGATGTGGCTCTGGCTTAAGAAATGAATATGGCTTTTTGTGCAAATCTTCTCATCATCTTTCTGGAGCTCATCGGATTGAGACTGAGTTACAGACACGTGGGCAAGTGGATGGTCATCTATTACACGGAGATCTCCAACTTTCTGTCTCTGATCGCATCGATTCTTTTCGTGCTGGGGATGGATGCGTCTGTCTGGAGATATCTGAGTACTTGCATGTTGTGCCTGACTTTCCTGGTCTCTTTGCTGGTGCTGTCGCCCCAGGGCGGTCTGAAGGAGACGATGCTTGTGGGAGAGTGTCTCTATCACCATACCCTGATCCCCGTGCTGTCCCTTGTTTCCTATGTGTTCTGGGAAGGACACAGCGGATCGTGGCATGTCCCGGTCTTGATCACAGTGTTTTATGGTCTCCTGATGATCTTTCTGAATCTGATCGGCAAGATCGAGGGACCTTACGATTTCTTGATGATAAAAAGAAATGGCGCTAAGGCCACTTTCATCTGGACGATCGCGCTGATCATCGTCATCCTACTGATCTCTTCAGGGATCATGTGGATCTCAGGATCCTAGAAAAAAGCGCTTTTCGATCCAAAACAGAAGTCCGCTGAAAAGGATGATGAAAGAAAGATATGAGAAGATCTCTACCGGGATGGAAAAACGAAGGGCGATCTCATGGAAAACGGGTTGTGTCGTCGGATAGGATAATGTGATGTAGAACATGTTCGGCTCCCTGTAGATATCATGCAATATCGCATGACTGACGATATTGATGATAAAGGCTATGAGAGCCATGGATAGAAAAAGATATATGGAAGGCAGGAATCTGAAGTCCTGTCTTTTTTTGAGTACGAACAAAGAGATTATCGCACAGCTGATGATCAGACCGTGGTAGGCAAAAGAATGAACAAAGAGGACGATCTGGTCCCTGAGCATGTCATAAGGCAGGATCAGGGCTATGACGTCAGTAAAAAGAGAAAAGCTGGCCAGAAAGACCAGGAAGCTGTTCTGAAGCCTTTCTGACAGATATCTGACTGCAAAGGCGCAATACATGGCCATCGAACAGAGCTGCCATGGGAAAAACCACAGATTCACTGTCTTATCGAAGACGTGGACATAGCAGAACCACTGTTTGAAGACTTCGGCAAGCATCATAAAAAGTCCGGTGCGATGCAGGATCCTGATCAATTGGGCTTCTTTTCTGTCTTTCAGGAGAAAACAAAGGCCGCAATTAAAGAGGATGATCACAAGAAGGGCTGAGATATGGAGCATGCCGAAAAGTTCCGGCGTCTCTTTGAAACAGATCCCCATAATTCAAATATAGATGATATTTCGCAAACATGTCAAAAGCTACCTGTTTTTGAGAGGTTTTTGATCAGCCAAAAGAGCCGATGAAAAAGACCGCCTCAAAAACAATTTTATTATTTGGGCAAAAATGGCTAAAAATCAATAAAAAATAGTAAAAAACCGCTTGTGCCTTATAGTTTAGACTGATTATTATACCTGATCATAGATATATTGATGATGCACAAATGTTGCGGCTACTTCTATAAATTTGAGACTCCCGGTGAAAGGAAATGCATGACGATCTCCGAAAGATCGGACTGCTGTCCCGGTCTGAAGATGATCACAGAGCATGTGTGAGATCCTGAAAGATCCAGGCTTCACCCGGTCAAAGGATGATGGCGTTTCGTTCATTGGGATCCTGACTTTACAGAGTAGCAATGTTTGAAGGAGGAAAATGAATGAAAAGAGTTTTAAGTAAATTGTTAAGACTGTTATTCGTCGTTTTGCTTGTGATCAACACAATCCCTAAGTCACTTTACGCTGAAGGTGATGAGCCTGCAGCTGATGTGCAGGAAGTTGGTGTTGAAGCAACTCCTGCAGAGGTCGAACCTGTTTCAGAGCCTACCCCAGAACCGGTAGCGCCTGTGACAGATAACGCACCGCCTGCAGAAGAGAGCAAAGCGACAGAACCTGCAGTTTCGAAAGATGAGACTGTTGCGACTGCCGAAGAAACGCAGTCTGATGCAGCGGTTTCTGAAGAACAGACTGCAGAGATGATTTCAGAAAACGAAACAGTCGAAGAAACTGTATCGGAAGCTGAGATCAAAGAAGAGGCTGAAGCTGAAATGAAGGACGCAGAGGAAGAGATCATCTATACGATCTATTTCGAAGCTTCCGAAAACGGTCTTGTCCTGGTCGATCCTGAAAATCCGATCAAGGAAGTCAAACAGGAAGTCAAGGCCAGAGAAGAGATCGTTTCAGTCACAGCTTCCGGCTTACCAGAAGGCTTCACTTATGAGGCATCTGCTTCCGGTTCGCAGACTGACGCAGGCGAAAGCAAGAACGTCGTAAACGATGGCTACAAGTTCTTTGACGCAGAAGGCAACGACAAGACAGCCAACTTCACCAATGTTGAAAAGGTCGAAGGCAAGCTCACTGTCAACAAGGTTTCTGTCACGATCACAACAGGATCTGATTCCAAGGCTTATGACGGAACGGCTCTTACTAAGGACGAAGCTTCTATCACGGGCTTAGTCAATAACGAGACGGCTACAGTCAAGGCAAACGGTTCTCAGACCGAGGTTGGTTCAAGCGACAACACCTACAGCATCAGCTGGGGCACAGCGAAGGAAGGCAACTACGCGATCACCGAGAACTTAGGTACTCTGACGATTACCAAGGCGAACATTGAAGATATTGATAGATTTGATGTTTCTAAACCTGAAGATGTAATCTACAACGGCAAGGAACAGATACAGCCTGTCACTATTACCGATACTAAGACCAGCAAGTAGCTGGTTGAGGGTACAGACTACGAGATCGCTTATTCTGATGATCTGGTCAATGTCGGCGAAGTCAAGATCGTCGTCACCGGCAAGGGCAACTACGAAGGCAAAGTCAACAGGACTTACAATATCCTTCCAAAGAATGTAACAGTTACTGCTAACGACGCTAACAAGTTTGTCGGCGAAGAAGATCCAACATTTTCCGCTGAGGTCGATGGCCTGATCGGAGATGATACAATTGAATACTCATTCGATAGAAAACCTGGTATGGCGGCTGGCAGATATGCGATCACACCTGTTGGTGAAGAGCTGCAGGGCAACTACAAAGTGAAATATGTTGCCGGCACCCTGACTATCACGGATGCTCCGACTCCTCCAGGACCAGGTCCTGATCCAGATCCAGATCCGGATCCAGAACCAGAACCTCCGACTCCTCCGACTCCGAGACCTACACCAGATCCGGAACCGGAGCCAGAACCAGAGCCGACTCCGGTCGAGCCTGAACCAGAACCAGCACCGGAACCGATCGAAATTCCAGATGATGACGTTCCTGAAGCATTACCTGAAAAGTACTGGGCACTGATCAACTTACTGGCTTCGATCGGCACAGTCCTGACAGCTCTGGGCATGGTCATCACATTCTTCAGAAAGAAGAAGGAAGATGAAGAGGAAGAAGAAAATGCTGAAGAGGCACAGGTCGTAAGAACTGCTGCTTCCGAGGAAGAAGATGAAGAGGAAGAAGACGAAGAGAACAAGAGAAAGAAATCGAAGTTCCTGGGTCTGCTGCCTGCGATCGCTTCTGTCATAATCTTCATCCTGACAGAGGACATGAGGAATCCGATGATCTTGATCGATAAGTATACGTTGCTTATGGTCGTGATCATGCTGGTGAACTTCCTGGTCGCTTATCTGACGAGAAACAAGAAGAAAGATAACGATGATGAGGAAGAAGATCAGAACATGAACACTCAGCCAATGGCTGCTTGATTCTGATGAATTTGAGACTACCGGGAAATCCCGGTAGTCTTTCTTTTCAATATAGTTGTATAATAGTATTACATGGAGGATTAGCTCAGTTGGGAGAGCATGCTCTTCACAGGGGTGAGGTCGCAGGTTCGAGTCCTGTATCCTCCACCATTTGAATGATCAGCCGGTGTTCCGGCTTTTTACATACTGGAGAGGTTTTGATGATCCGTAATAAAACGATGTTTGCTTCACTGATGCTGATCCTGACGACACTTTTGTGGGGCCTTTCGTATTCCATCCAGAGCATCTCTGCTTCAGAGCTGGGAACTTTTACGATCGTCCTGTTCAAGGGGGTCGGAGGTCTGCTCCTGCTTCCTTTGCTGATGTTCCATAGAAAAAAGATAAGCAGGCAGGATCTTATCGGAGGCGTTTCGATGGGGCTCTTTCTGTTTCTGGGTTATGTCTTTCAGCAGCTCGGGATCGAACATACCAGTGTTTCCAAGGTCAGTTTCATCACCGCTTTATACATCATTTCGGTCCCTCTGATCGAGATGTTCATGGGACAGAAGATCTCCGGGAAGATATGGATCTCGGTCCTGATCGCGATCTGCGGTCTCTATTTCCTTTGCGTGAATGGAAGTTCTGTGATCAATAGCGGTGATCTCTATGCGTTGATCGGATCGCTGATGTTCGCTGTCCAGATCATCCTGATCGATCGTTTCAGCAAGGCTTGCGATCCGTTGATCCTGACTTTTGTCTCGCAGATGACCGTGTCGGTCTTATCTCTTTTTGTTGTTCTGCTGAGGGAGAACATAGATCTTTCGGTGTTCACAAGAGCTTCTGCCGGGATCTTTTTCATCATATTTATCGGTGGTCTGCTGGCTGAGTGCATGCAGATCCGTTTTCAGAGGGATCTGGATTCTTCTTTGTCTTCTTTGCTGATGAGTTTTGAATCGGTTTTCGGTTCGCTGTTTGGCTGGATCCTGCTGCATCAGGTGATGAGTCCGAAGGAGATCTTCGGCTGTATCCTGGTCTTTGTTGCGATCCTGCTTGCTGAGAGTGAATAGATGTTGATTCGGGTCTGTAAAGCGATATAATTATAGTTAGTTTGGAAACAAACTAATTTTTTTGAGGAGAAAGATGGATAGAAGCGTAATCAAGGAAATGATCTGTCTGGATCATGCGATAAAGGAATATATGACGAATGGCCAAAAGATCGGACACGGGATCAATTTTACCCAGTTCCAGGTCATCACCCATCTTCTTCAGCACAAGGAAGAAGATATCTGTCAGAAGGATCTGGAGGAAGTGACGGGTGTGAAGAAGGCTTCCATGACGGGTTGTCTGGACGTTCTGGCAGATAAGGATCTGATCTACAGGGAGACCGCGAAAGATGACAGGAGAAGGAATTACATCCGGCCGACTGAGAAGCTGGAGAGTCTGGAGGAAGATGTCATCAGAAGAGGTGAGAAGCTTGAGGCACTGATGATGAAGGATATCGATGAGAATGACCTGCGCGCATTTTTCAGGGTGCTTGACAGGTTTGAGAAGAATATAGAGGAGGCGGAAGATGAAGCTGATCTTTAAATATCTGAAACCGTATCTGCTGATCGTCATGACGGTCATCGTTCTGACTTTCGTGCAGGTTCAGACGGAACTGACTCTGCCTGATTACATGTCCGGCATCGTCACCAATGGCATTCAGTATGGAGGCATCATCGAGACGACGCCTAAGGCGGTCACAGCTGATGACATGAAACAGATCACAGCTTTCATGTCTCAGGCGGATATGGATCTTTTGCTGAAGCGTTACAGGATGGTCCAGGCCGGTGATAAGGCCCTGGTCAATGGACAGGAGGTCATTTTCAAGGAAAGTGTCTATATCCTGGAGACTGACGAAGATCTTTCAGGTCTGCTGCTGAAGCCTCTGGTCTATACCTATATGGCCAGACAGAGCGGCATCGATCTGAGCCTGGATGCGGATGCCATCAGGGAACAGCTGGATCCGAAGCTGGAAGGTCTCGAGGACAATTTCTATTCGATGGCCAGATTCTATATCAGGGATCTCTATCAGGATGTTGGTCTGGCGACAGATGTCATGCAGAACGGCTACATCCTTTCGGCCGGCATGAAGATGCTGGGCATCGCTGCGATCGGCGTCATGGTCCAGATCCTTTCAGCGTACCTGGCTACCAGGACGGCGACCAGAGTCGCCGCACAGATGAGAAGGGACGTTTTCAATAAGGTCGAGTCTTTCTCGTCCAGTGAATTCTCGAGGTTTTCGACTTCTTCTCTGATCACGAGAACGGGCAACGACATCACCAAGATCCAGCAGCTGATCCAGATGATGATGCGGATGATGCTGATGTCGCCGATCATGGGGATCACGGCTGTCATCAAGGTGCTCAGGTATCCGAACATCTCGTGGCTTCTGATCGTGGCGATCGGGGTGATCGTCTGTGCGATGATCGTTCTGGCGGTCTTCGCAGTGCCTAAATTCGAGGTCATCCAGAAGCTGACTGACAAGCTGAACAATATCATGCGCGAATTTCTGGATGGCATGCTGGTCATACGCGCTTTCAATTCGCAGAAGGTCGAGGAACAGAAGTTCGACGATATCAATTCCGAATTCAGGAGAGTCGATCTCTTTGTTTCCAATGTCATGAACATCATGGGTCCGGTCATGACGCTGGTCATGAACGGTCTGACAGTCGCGATCACCTGGTTTGCGGCAAAGCAGATCGATATCGATGCGATGACGATCGGCGAGATGATGGCGTTCACACAGTATGCGATCCATGTCGTCATGTCTTTCATGATGGTGACGGTGACTTTCTTCATGATCCCGCGTTCCCTTGTTTCAGTCAGAAGGATCAAAGAAGTCCTGGATACGGAGAACATGATCCTGGATCCCGAGGATCCGAAGATCCTTCCGGAAGAGAACGGAAAACTGGCTTTCGAGCACGTTTCGTTCAGATATCCGGGTGCGGAGGAAGCCGTACTGGAAGATATCAGTTTTGAGGCGGAACCAGGAGAGACGGTGGCATTCATCGGTTCGACCGGTTCAGGCAAGTCGACTGTCATCAAGCTGATCCCGCGTCTTTTCGATGTGTCGGAAGGAAGGATCACTTACTGCGGCGAAGATATCCGCAATGTCGCACAGAAGCAGCTGCATGACAGGATCGGCATGGCGACGCAGAAGGCGGTCCTGTTTACCGGTGATATACGTTCCAATATCGAATTCGGCAGGCAGATCAGCGAAGAGGATCTGCATGAGGCGATACGGATCTCCCAGTCGGAGAATATCATCGCCGATAAGGAAGAAGGTCTCGATGCGCTGATCACACAGGGTGGTACCAATGTTTCCGGCGGTCAGAAGCAGCGTCTTTCGATCGCGAGGGCACTGGCTGAAAAGAGGAACATCTACATCTTCGATGATACGTTCTCAGCACTGGACTATGAGACAGACAAGAAGCTGAGAGCGGCTTTGAATCAGCTGATCGAGAAGACGAAGGCCACGGTCTTCATCGTGGCACAGAGGATCTCGACGATCAGAAACGCAGACAAGATCATCGTGCTGGATGAAGGAAAGATCGTTGGAGAGGGGAAACACGAAGATCTTTTAAGAGACTGCGAGGTCTATAAGCAGATCGCATATTCACAGCTTTCAAAGGAGGAACTCGCCTGATGCCACCGATGAGAGTAGTAGAAAAGCCCAAAAATTTCAAGGGCACTTTAAAACAGCTGACGACTTATGTGAGACCGTACTATACCAGGATCTTCCTCTCTCTGATCCTGATGGTCACTTCCACTGTCATGTGCATCTATGGGCCAAGGCTCATCGGCAATGTGACGACGCTGATCTCGCAGGGGATCGTTTCCAAGTATTCCGGCGGAGAAGGCATCGATTTTGATACGATAGGGAAACTGGTCATCACGATCCTGGCCATCTACAGTGTTTCGGCCCTGATCGACTATGTGGTCAATGTCCTGCATGTCAATATCGCTGTCAACATCTCCTACAAGCTCAGGGATGACATCTCAAAGAAGATCAACAGGCTGCCTTTAAAGTATTTTGATTCCAAGACGCATGGCGATGTCTTGTCCAGAGTCACCAATGATGTCGACAATATCGCCAATAACCTGACTTCGACGATCTCGCAGGTCCTGAATTCGATGGTCAACATCGTCGGTGTCCTGTTCATGATGCTGTCGATCTCCTGGAAGCTGACGATCGTTTCCCTGATCGTCATTCCGATGTCCGGCATGATCGCTGCTTTCATGGTGAAGAAGTCACAGAAGCACTTCAAGGCGCATTCCAGATATCTTGGCGAGATCAACGGACACGTTGAGGAGATGTATGCCGGTCATATGCTGGTGAAGACTTACAACTATGAGGAGAAGTCTCTGCAGCGTTTTGATGAGATCAACGATGAACTGTACAAGGCCGCTTATAAGTCGCAGTTCTATTCCGGCATCATGCATCCTCTGACCGGTTTCTTACAGAATATCGGTTATGTCGCTGTCTGTCTGATCGGCGGTTTCGAGGTCATTCAGGGAACGATGGCGATCGGCGATATCCAGGCTTTCACCACTTATGTCAGAAGACTTCAGCATCCGATCTCTTCGATCGCTCAGCTGATGAACACGATACAGACGATGGTGGCTGCTGCCGAGAGGATCTTCGATCTGCTGAATGAGACTGAGGTCGTTCCGGACACAAGTGATCCGGTCAATATCTATGATGAGAAAGGTCAGATCAAGGTCGAAGGCAACGTCACATTCGAGAATGTGCGTTTCGGTTATGATCCGGACAAGATCGTCATCAATGACTTCTCGATGTATGTCGCGCCGGGCAAGGATGTGGCGATCGTTGGCCCGACAGGCGCCGGCAAGACGACGCTGGTCAAACTGCTGATGCGTTTCTATGAACTCAACGGAGGCACGATCTATGTCGATTACAGGGATATCAGGGATTACAAACGTGAGGACCTGCGCAATATCTTCGGCATGGTCCTGCAGGATGCCTGGCTCTTTGATGGCACGATCAAGGAGAACATCCGTTTCGGCAAACCGGATGCGACGGACGAGGAGATCTACAGGGCGTGCAGACTGGCTCATGTCGACCGCTTCATCAAGACGCTGGAAAACGGCTATGATACGGTGATCTCAGAGGATACCAGCGGGATCTCACAGGGCCAGAAGCAGCTGCTGACGATAGCCCGCGCTTTCCTGAAGGATCCGAAGATCCTGATCCTGGATGAGGCGACTTCTTCCGTCGATACAAGGACTGAACAGCTCATTCAGGATTCCATGGAAGAGCTGAGGAAAGGCAGGACTGCTTTCACGATCGCACACAGACTTTCAACGATCCGCAATGCCGATGTCATCATCGTTCTGGATAAGGGCGATGTGGTGGAAGTCGGGGATCATGATTCTCTGATGGAAAAGAAGGGTTTCTATTATAAATTGTATAATTCTCAGTTTGAGAACTGATGCAAGCTCCCGGAAGGGAGCTTTCTGATGGGATAGAATAAAGATAGTACGGAATCGGATAGTTATAGAGGCAGTTCATTGAAATAGGGCTGTGAATCAAGTATAATATCCTATGCCGTAAGAAGATATCATGGTATGAAAAGCAAGACGATCAGAGATTATTACATCAAGTATTTCTGGCTGTTTGCGGCAGGTATCCTTGCCGATATAATGGTCGATGTCTGTCAGACCTATGTGCCTGAGTTTTTAGGCGCGATCGTCGAGATCGTGTCAGGTCCGGACAGCGTCACAGTCTCCGATGTCTCTTCGATACTGCACAATATCATCTATATCGCTCTGGCTCTGATGGTCGGCCGGGCCATGCTTCGTTTCACGATCATGCGGGCTTCCGGTCTGATCGAGGCCGGTGTTCGCCATGAGATGTTCTTAAAGGCAGAGAGGCTTTCTCAGCGCTACTATCACGAGAACAAGATCGGTACGATCATGTCGTGGTTCTCTTCGGATGTGGAAGCAGTCGAGGAGTTCGTAGGCTGGGGCACGATCATGGGCGTTGATGCGATCTTCCTGTCGGTGATCGCTCTTTACAAGATGCTGCGGCTGGATCCGATCTTATCGGTCATTGCGGTCCTGCCGATGCTGACACTGGTCATCTGGGGCAACAAGGTCGAAAAGATCATGTCCGACAAATGGGAAGAGAGACAGAAGCAGTTCGATAAGCTCTACGATTTCACGCAGGAGACTTTCACCGGTATCCGCGTCATCAAGGCTTTTGTCAAGGAAGCGCAGGAGCTGCTGGCTTTCTCCAAGGTCGCAAAAGAGAACGCGGAAAAGAACCTGGATTTCGTCAGGACTTCGATCACATTCGACATCTATATCGAGGTGATCATCGGTATCACGATGACTGTTCTGATGGGCTGCGGTTCCTATTTCGTCTATCGCAGCGCGATCGGCATGCCGGTCACTCTTTTCGGTCATCTGATCTCTTTGTCGGCCGGTAAGCTGACGACGTTCATCGGTTATGTCGACACACTGATCTGGCCAATGATCGCAATGGGTCAGATCCTGCAGATGCATTCCCGTTTCAAGACTTCTTCCGACAGGATCTATGCCTTCCTGGATCAGGAAGAGGAGATCCACAACTCCGAGAATGCGGTCGTTTTGAACGACTGCAAAGGCAAGATCACTTTCAACGACTTTTCGTTCGCTTACCCGGACGGGGACAGGAATTATCTGAAGAACGTCACTTTTGAGATACAGCCGGGAGAGATGATCGGTGTGGTCGGCAAGATCGGTTCGGGAAAGACGACCCTGGTCAACTCTTTATTGAGACTTTACAACATAGAAAAGGGCAAGATCTTCATTGATGATGTGGATCTGATGGATATCGATATCACTAGCCTCAGGGATGCGATCGCTTATGTCCCTCAGGATAATTTCCTTTTCTCTGATAACATCAGGAACAATATCTCGTTTGCCAATAACAAGGCCGATATGGCGGATATCCGCGATGCGGCAAAGTTTGCGGATGTCGATGACAATATAACGGGTTTCTCGGAAGGATATGAGACGGTCACGGGCGAAAGAGGTGTGACGCTTTCGGGTGGCCAGAAACAGCGTATCTCGATCGCCAGGGCTTACATGAAGAATGCGCCGATCATGATCATGGATGACTCGGTCTCGGCTGTCGATATGAAGACAGAGGAGACGATCCTGAACAACATCAATGAAAAACGCAGGGGCAAGACGACGATCATCATCGCTTCCCGTGTCTCTACTGTCGCGCACAT
>JAEEGI010009959.1_pt1 | contig 20725 bp, 12 predicted proteins | sample 8958751 | NCBI WGS metagenome assembly JAEEGI01 (sample SAMN16246545, study PRJNA631951) | gut metagenome | biome: gut microbiome; feature: rumen; material: KS-attached | host: Bos | place: Iran: Karaj | collected 2018-10 | reverse complement strand
TCAGTACCTTTCCGTCGGAATGGCCCACGAAGACGTTGATGCTGTGGTAAGACATGTCGTTATAGCCTCTGGTGTATTGTGCGGCAATCTGCACGTTGTTCGACTGCCTGGTCAGTTTCACATACACGCTCTTGTAGTAGGTGTTAGGATCGATTTCCTTGGTACATTGGAAGTTTTCGTAGAGTCTGCCGTTCACTCCATACTGGCTGCCGCCGATGCTGTAGCCGTTCATCAGCCACATGTCACCCTTGATGCCGTTGAAGTTGGTTGCGTTTTCGGGGATGGGTGTGGCTGTCACGCGCAGGCGGTCGGAGCCGGAGGATACGTTGGCGTAATAATAGCCGTTATCTTCTTCGAGATAAGATTCTGATGTGGGTGATGATATGCCGTTCACTTTCTTCACAGTCAGCTGGAAGTCTTTGGTGTAGGTGGTCTCACCATAATAGATGGATTTGAAGCGCACGTCGGTTCCAGCGAACATCCATCCGGTTTCTCTCACGCGTGTGTAGACGTAGTTGGTGGTCTCTTTGGTTCCTCCCATGTCCAGATAGCCGTTGCTGTCGGGCTTCTTGCTGTTCGCCCAGTCGTTTTCGGTAAGCACAGTCGGCAGTTTCATGGTTGTGAGGATGATATATTCCTGTGTGTTCTTCGCGTTAGCCACGTAGAGTTTGTCGTTGGAGATGATCAGTTGCGGGTCAGTCACATCGATATAGCATTTCGCTTTGGTCACTTTCCTCACTCCGCTGTAGAGATATCCCACATATCCCGGCACGTCGACACGCACACGCAGGTAGGTGTCGTAGTCTTTGTCCTGCACGACGTAAGGTGTTGTGGTGGATATGTCCTTCCATCCGGTCTCCCCGTCGCTGCTCTGCTGCCAAACCGCGTTGACTGTAGCCCCGTTGTTTTTGAGCGTGTACACTTCTCCTCCAAGTTGGTAGTTTAAGTATGATCCAGGTGTAGGGCTGCCGGTGTTGACGGAGACGGTGCCATTGAGTGGCCGTGTGCCTACCACCACATAGTTTGCCCAGTTATTGCCGTTGTCCACGATGGTGGTTCCGGTGTTGTTGAGATGTCCGTTCTGTGGTGTGAGGATATGATAGGGGCTGTTTATTTCGATTTTCTGTGCCCACATCGCCCAGAATCCCGTCGCGGTGACATCGCTGGAGATACTGATCCGGTTTTCGGCACAGATGCCGTATTTTGCACCGTGAGCGGTGAGGCTTCCCCCTTCCACCAGGATGTTGTTGCCCGCATCCACCGCCGTTCCGCTTGTGCCGCATTCAGCCAGCACGTTGCCCCCTTTGATAATCACGCTGCCTTTGGCTTGTAGTCCGTTGCAGTCGTTATAGGTGGATATGGCTTCCACGTCGCCGTTAATCACCACGTCGCCCGCTGAGGCTGTAAGGGCGTATGCGGCAGACTTCGCCAGAATTTTTCCGCTGTTCACGGTAATGGTCCTTGCCCATACCGCCCATCCGCTGGCGTATGCAGTGACATTGCCCGATGATATGAGGTTTCCGGCAGAAGCGTCTATAGCCTGTTTGGCCCCGAAAGCCTCCACCGTGGAGTTTGGCCCGAAGGTGATGTTTCCTTCGTTTGCGACGATAGCGGTGCAGTTGGTTCCGCAGCTTGAGGTGGTGTGGCTGTTGTTGATGGTGATGCTTCCGTGCCGGCTGAAGATACCGTCTTTCTTGGCGTTGATGTTCACGTTGCCGCCGTCGATGACGATGTCCTTGTCGATGTTCAGTCCGTCTTTTTTCGACGTTATCTCCACGTCGGTGCTGATGTTCACTGAGCTTACGCTGATGCCGTGCGCCCCAGAACTGATGGTCAGCTTTTTGCTGCCCTGGATGGTGAGCGGAAAATCGCCGTAGATGTTGTTGAAGGTCTTGGGAATATCCACAATCAGTGTGGTGGCTTCGGTGAGCCTCAGTTCAAGCCCGTCGCGGCACTGACTGGTCTTCAATGTGAAGGCTCTCAACGTTGCCGTTGACAGCAGCATGGCGATTATAATGCTAAAAAGTCTCCATGAAATTCTGCAGTTGGTGTTCATAATGTGATATGATTAAATGGTTAAGAGGGCGGTTGACTTATCTGTCCGCCATAAAAGGTTTGTTTCGATATGCAAAGATACAATAAAAAAACGAGACGGAAAAATAATATTATAGTGAAAAGTGAATAGTGAAAAGTGAAAAGTGTATTTGCTTTTGGAATCGAGACGATAAATGAAGTGTTGCTGACTATTTCCTCCCGTCTGATTTTGTGGAGTCGGAGGAAATACGTAACTTTGCACGTTCAAAAGAATATTAATTAAACAACAGAAATTACTTTTTAAACAACAGAAACATGAAGAAAATTATGCTTGCAGCCCTGATGGTGCTGCTGTCTGTCACAGCCGGTGCGCAGACCCTTGCGGGGAACTGGACGCTCAACAAAGAGTTTGGCAACATGCTCAATGAGGTAGTTGAGGCAGAGAAAATGAAAATGGAGTTTGGGATGAATTTTACCGAGTCTGAAGTGAAGATCGTTATCGACGCCATTGTCGGTGAGGAGGCTGTGAATATGACAGTTCAGATTGTGATTCCCGGCACATATATGAAGAACGGTGACAAGGTGACCTGTGACTTCAACAAGGAGAAGGCTGACTTTGATATCGTTGATATTCAGTCGGATGATGAGGAGATGAAAGAAATGCTGTCGCAACCCGCCACGAAGAAGATGATGCTTACCATGATAAAGGGTGAGGCGAAGAAGCAGATGGGATCTCAGGTGGATACTTTCGGTGTGCTTGCTGATCAGTTCAAGGAGTTTACCGTGACGAAACTGACTGAGACGAAACTCGAAATCGAACAAAACGGCCAACCGCTTGTGTTCGACAAGAAGCAATAATGATAAAAAAACCACCCGGCCGGGTGGTTTTTTTAGTTTAAAGTTTATAGTTTATAGTTTAAAGTTTAAAGTTTATAGTTTATAGTTTATAGTTGAAATGCGGATGGATTTATAGTAAATTGTAAAGCCTTAAATCGTAATATTTAAATCACTTGATGTTCTTTCTGATTTTGGTGAGGTATCGCTGCATTCGGTCCTCGTCTTTGGTGTCGATGATGGCGATAAGTTCCTTCATCTCCGTGCGTATCTGCTCCACCTGCCCCTTGGTGTAGGGGTTGAACAGGATTTCACGCAGCAGCGTGTCGTCCTCGCTGAGCACACCCTTTGCAATTTGCATGTGGCGCTTAAATGTGGTGCCGGGCGCATCTTGGTGTTTCATCACGGCTGCGAAGGCGAATGTGGAAATGAAAGGGATGGACAGCGAGTAAGCCACGGTCTGGTCGTGCTCCTCAAACGTGTATTCAAAGATGTTGAGGCCGAGCCGCTGATAAAGGTCTTTGAAGAAGCAGCGTCCCATGTAGTCGCCCTCGTTGATGATGATGGCGTTCTCGTCGGACAGCTTGCCGAGGTTTGCGAATGTGGGTCCGAACATCGGGTGGGTGCTCACATAGTGGAAACCGCTTGCCTCGTAGAATTCCTTGAATCCGGTCTTCACCGAGCTGATGTCGCTCAGAATGCAATGCTCCTTTGGCAGATGCGGCATCACCTGCCGGAACACGTCGAGCGTGAATTTCAGACTGACGGCGTTGATGACCAGGTCGGGACGGAACGCGTCGATTTCATCCAAGGACGTGAAACGCTGCGTGTTGTAGAGAAAACGCATCCGTTTCGGGTCGATTTCATACACTGCCACTTCGTGGTCGAAACTCAACAGGTCGGAGAAAAATGAGCCCATCTTGCCGGCTCCTAGTATCAGGATTTTCATGCTTATAGTTTGTAGATTGTAGTTTATAGTTGAGGGCGGTTTCTGGGAATTCCTAGGCTTTCCTAGGTATTCCTAGGCTTTCCTAGGTTTTCTGTAGAAACTATCCAAAAAAACTATTTCTTCTCATTCCACCAGTGCTTGGGCTGCTCAATCAGGTCGCCTTCGGCTTTTTTGTCAGGCTGGCAGCAGAATATCAGCAGGGTGACAACCAACAGGCTTGCAATCAGCATCCATAGCATCACGCGCCTGTCTGACTTTCTGAAGGAGAAGAAACCCATGGTTAGGTTATAGTTTAAAGTTTATAGTTTGTAGTTTATAGTTTATAGTTTTGAGTGATTAATTGTTCAGAATTTCCATCTGCTGACGTACGCTCTCCTCGTGGATGGCCTCAAAGATGGTGTTCATGCAGTCGGGTGAGATACCGCATAGAGCACCCTGCGCACCGCGCTTATCGATGATTTCGGAATAACGTTTGCTTTGCAGCACCGTCATCTTGTGCTCTTTCTTGTACTGGCCGATTTCGCGTGCCACGCGCATCCGCTTGGCGAGCAGCTCGATGAGGTCGTTGTCGATGCTGTCAATCTGCTTACGCAGCTCAGTGATATTCTCTGTCGTCACGGTTTCGTCGCGTATGACGAGCAGGTTGAGAATATAGCTGAGGATGTCGGGCGTCACCTGCTGCTTGGCATCGCTCCAGGCAGAGTCGGGATCGCAGTGGCTCTCAATGATGAGTCCCTCCATTCCCAGGTCCATTGCCTGCTGGCAGAGCGGTGCGATGAGGTCGCGTCGTCCTCCGATATGGCTTGGGTCGCAGAAAAGCGGCAGTTTCGGTATGCGTCGGTTCAGCTCAATGGGAATCTGCCACATAGGCAGGTTTCGGTAAATTTTTCGGTCGTAGCTGGAGAAACCGCGGTGTATGGCAGCGATACGCTTCACTCCGGCACCGTTGATGCGTTCCATCGCTCCTATCCAAAGCTCGATGTCGGGGTTCACGGGGTTCTTCACCAGCACCGGCACATCAACCCCTTTCAGGGAGTCGGCCAGCTCCTGCACGGCAAATGGGTTGGCTGTGGTTCGGGCACCAACCCACAGGATGTCGATGCCAGCCTCGAGAGCCATCTCCACATGCTGGGGGGTGGCGACCTCGGTGGCGAGGAGCATGCCCGTCTCCTCCTTCACCCGCTGCAGCCACGGCAGCGCTTTCCATCCGTTGCCCTCGAATCCGCCGGGTTTGGTACGGGGTTTCCACACTCCGGCACGCAGTATCTTGATGCCATTGGCGGATAGTTGCTTCGCGGTGGTCATCACCTGTTCTTCTGTCTCTGCGCTGCATGGCCCCGCAATCACGATGGGGCGTTCAGGCTCTATGCCCGGCAGGTCTAACGGTTTCAGATCTAAATCCATATTATAGTTTATAGTTTATAGTTTATAGTTTGTAGTTTATAGTTTATAGTTGAAAGGGGATAAAATTTTGTGTAAAAACTATTAAATTGGAGTTAATTAAACACTTTTTTCACTCTTTTCAGTGCCTCTTCCATCTGCTCATTCTTTGCACAGAGGGAGATGCGGATGTAGCGTTTGCCGTTGCTGCCGAAGATGAAACCTGGAGTGATGAACACCCTTGCCTCATGCAGCACGCGCTCTGTCAGCTCCTCCACGTCGTTGTAGGAGTCTGGAATCCTGCCCCAGAGGAACATGCCCTGCTGCTGAGGGTCGAACGTGCAGCCGAGTGCGGACATGATCTGTTCGGCAATCTTGCGGCGGCTCTTATACAGCTCCACATTGGCAGCCAGATGCCACTCGTCGCTGTTGTCGTAGGCTTTTGCTGCTGCAAGCTGCAAGGGGCGGAATGTGCCGCTGTCGATGTTTGTCTTGATGCGGAGAATCCACTCCACGAACGTGGCGTTGGTGGCGAGCATGCCCACACGCCATCCTGGCATGTTGTGGCTTTTCGACATGGAGTTGAACTCTATGCAGCACTCCTTGGCACCTTCCACCTGCAGGATGCTCAGATGCTCATCCTCGTTCAGGATAAAGCTGTAAGGGTTGTCGTTCACGATGACGATGTTGTGCTTCCTGGCGAATGCCACCAGCTGCTCATACAGCTTTCGTGTAGCACGTCCTCCAGTGGGCATGTTCGGATAGTTGGTCCACATAATCTTCACTCCGCTCAGGTCCATCGCCTCCAGCTGCCCGAAGTCGGGCTGCCAGCCGTTGTCCTCACGCAGGTCGTAGTTGATGATCTGTGTGCCGAGTATACGGTTGAGCGACGTGTAGGTGGGGTAGCCGGGATTGGGCACGAGCACCTTGTCGCCTACGTTGCACAGAGCCAGCGTGACATGCAGGATACCCTCCTTCGAGCCGATGAGCGGCTGGATCTCGGTCTGGGGATTCAGCTCCACGCCATACCAGCGCTTGTAGAATCCAGCCATTGCCTTGCGCAGCTCCGGGATGCCGACTGTGGGCTGATAGCCGTGGACATTGTCCAGACGGGCGTTTTCACAGAGCACGTCGATGGTCTCCTTCGACGGCGGCATGTCGGGGCTGCCAATAGCCAGGCTGATGACGTTCTTGCCTTCGGCGTTCATCTTCGCCACTTCCTTGCCCTTTCGGCTGAAGTAGTATTCCTGCACAGTCGAAATGCGGTCGGCAGGGGAGATATTTAAGTTGTAATTCATTTATTTCAGAAATTGGAGTTAAAATTTCATTTGGAGTTAATCCTTCGGATGGAGTTAAAATTTCATTTGGAGTTAATCAAAATAATTCTATCGGTTCTGAAAATTCCTGTAAATTAATAAATATCTAAATATCCAAATAACTAAATAAATCGTAAATCATTAAATCGTAAATCATTAAATCGTAAATCATTAAATCGTAAATCATAAATCGTAAATCATTAAATCGTAAATCATTAAATCGTAAATCATTAAATCGTAAATCATTAAATCGTTAATCATATTGTTGATTTTCCGTCCTTGTATTCGCCGAGGATGTTCAGCTGACTGATGAGGGGGCGTATGGCATCGACCGACTGTCGGTAACGTGTGTAGTCGTCGTAGGTGAGGTCGATGTAGAACATATATTCCCATTCGTGTCCGATGATGGGCAGCGACTGGATTTTTGTGAGGTTTATCCTGTAGAACGACAATATTGACAGCACCTGTGAGAGACTGCCCTCGCTGTGGGGCAGGGTGAACACCAGACTTGCCTTGTCCGACTTGTGGGGGTCGATGTAGCAGTGGGTTTTCTCCGGCTGGCTCAGGATGAGGAATCGCGTGAAGTTGTGTTTGTTGGTCTCGATACCCTCTTCCAGAATTTTGAGTCCGTAGAGCGGTGCTGCGAACTTGGAGCAGATGGCAGCATGTCCGTGTAGCTGCTGTTCGCTGATGTCCTTCGCCGAACCGGCGGTGTCGGTGGTCTCCACAATCTTGAATTTGGGATGACGCCGGAGGAAATTTCTGCACTGCATGAGGGCGACGGGGTGGGAGTTGACCTCGTTGATGTCGTCCCAGTCGTCGTCGGGCAGGCACATCAGGCTGTGTGAGATGCGCAACTTGTGCTCGCCCACAATGATGGTTCCGCTGTCGCGCAGCAGCTCATAGTTGTGGAGCAGGCTGCCGGCGATGGTGTTTTCAATGGCGATCATGCCCAGCATGTCGGGGTCGGACTGCATATTCGAGAACACCTCCTCAAACGTGTCGCAGCAGATGATTTCCAGCTCGTCGCCGCTGAAAAACTTATGTGCAGCGATGTCGTGGAAACTGCCTACCACACCTTGTATTGCGATTCGTTTTGCCATATCGATTATCTTTAAAAAAGAAAATCCCGCTCACCTGAGCGGGATTTCTATGCTTTTATTGTATCAACATCTTTTTGTCTTTTTTGTATGCATACGACTTCCCGCTTTACTTTGTCTGAAAGTAAAAGTAGAAATAGTAATATGCGCTAAAAGATGTTCTCATTTTCGGGTCTCTTTCTTTTTCGTCTGCAAAATTACGGATTATCTGTAAAACTACCAAAGAAATTCGGGGAAAAATGACAAATTGATGCGATTTTTTATGATTTGCTTACAAAAGTACATTGAAATAAAAATTTGTTCAGTGAATGGTATTGCGGTTTTTCATAAAAACAATCCCTATAATTTGTAAAAAAGACATTTTTTGATTATCTTTGAAAAAAATTCTACTGACCAATCTATAATTTCTTAATATCCAGCAATCATGAAAACCAGACTTTTATTACTTCTGATCTTGTTGTCCGTTTTCCATCCGATGCTGAAAGCACAGGAAGCAGCGGAGGAGAAGCCGCTGCTCACGCTGGCATGCATCTCCGACATCCATACCGAGCGTTCGCTCATCGACTGTCAGAATCTCAGCGACATCGCATTACGGGGGTCGTTTCTGAAAACACTCAGCACGATGAAACGCTATGAGAACATCGACGTGATGATGCTCGGAGGCGACTGCACCAGTGACGCAACCATCCCCATTGCGAACTGGAAGCAGGTGAGGACACTCATCGCAAGGGTCACCCGCAACGTGTTCGGCACAGCCGAAAAGCGGCCAGTGCTTTATATCACCGGCAACCACGACTATGAGGTGGCGAACTGGGACAATATCCCCAAGCCCTACAACGCAGGCGACTACTACACCTTTCCGATGAAAGAGGATATCGGTGAGCTGCTGGACGGAGACGCCTTCTACGAGGAAGCCGACAACGGATCGCTGGGTAAGATGAACCTCCTGGCAGCATATCATTATGTCATCAACGGATTTGACTTCGTCATCCTCAACTGCGGCAAATATCTTTTCAAAAGCGCCTGGGACTATACCTACTCCGTGGAGTCGGTGCAGTGGGTGGCGGACAAACTGGCTGAAATCTATGCCGACAACCCCGACAAGACCGTTTTCTTCGCACTGCATATCCCTTTCAGCGACTCCAACAGTATCCGTGAGCCCGGCAAAGGCATGGCGTCATCCGACGGTGAGAAACTGCTGAAGAAGACACTCTCGAAATATCCTAACCTCATCATGCTCTACGGACACGACCACGGTGGTGACAAAGCCTACACACGACGCAAGACATCGCAGCGTGTGACACATTACGACATGAACGGCAACGTCATCTCCACCACCGATGAGACCCATGTGGACGGAGCCACGATGGATCCGGAGAATGACAACGAGGACGTGCCGCCTGCTTTTTACCTGAAGAACCATGGCAACAGTCTTTATCTCGGTTATAATGAATATAACCTCGCACCGGTGACCGACAAAGTGAAAATCACCTTCACCCCGTCGGGCGATAAAAGCTGGCATCTTGAACTCGACGGCAACAACGCCACAGGCAACTACCTGCATATCGGCACGAACGGCTATTATTCCCGCGGCGAGGCATCAGATATTTATATCTATGAGTTGGATGAGGGAGCTGCGACAAACGGCAGCAGAGCGGCGCAGCTGGAGTCAGCCCACGCTTATGTGCTCGTGGGCAAAAACGGTTCGGACTACTATGCGCTGTCGAATCAGACCTATAACTCTGGAACGGCACAGCGTATGCAGCGCACGCAGGTGACCCTCTCATCCGACTTGGAGACACTGACGCTGACAGCAGCCGACGAGGCACTGCTGTGGCAGTTCGAGGAGGTGGATGTGTCGGTGGAACCAACCAGTTTTGAGTGGTGGATCCGCTCTGATTATTCAGGCGAATACCTCGGTTTCAATCCCCGCAATCTCGGCACCGTGACCGAACCGAACCTCACGACAGTCACGCTCACCGATGCCTCAAAGAGCGCCTATTCGCTCAAAGTGAGCGGAAGCGGTTCGGAGGCAAACGGCAACTTTGTGATTTCCAGTTCCAGCGGACGGTTCTCTGCCAACGAGAACAACTATCCTACCTTTTTTTATAAGGTGACATCCGCAGACGACAACCATATCGAGGCAGAGAAAGTGAGCAAGCCGGAGACAGGCGGGAAATACCTCATCGTGGCAGAAAACGCGAAAGACCGCTCTCAGCTCTATGCGCTCACGTGCAAAGGCTATCCGGCTACGGATAGCAACCGTCTCGTGGGGCTCAGCGTGAAGGACAACGGCGGGAAAATCAGCATCGCAGCATCGAACACCGAAGCGCTGTGGATGCTTGAGGAACCCGTGAAAGAGACGGCACAGTCCAGTTTCTTCTCCGCTTTCATGGGATCGATGCGCTATTACTACAACACCATCGACCCGGGCGACATGCCGGTGGAGACTCCTAATATCGTGCAGGCGCTCATGGTCTATGTTTATCCCGACCGTGTGGAGCTCCACATGAAGAACTACAACCGTTCAGGCACCATCAACGGCATCACTGTAAACAAAGAGCTGGCTCCTTACATCTCCTACCGCAAGGTGGATGTGCCCACCGGCATCCAGGGCGTTCAGCTCAAGGATGCCTATATAGAACGTGCACAGGCCTACGACTTGACCGGCAGGCAAGTCAGCACCCCCACATCGAAAGGCATGTATATCGTCAACGGAAAGAAGGTGCTGGTGAGATAAAACGCTCGGTCAGGATGACCGCGTCGCCAAGTTAAATCAAGCTTTCAAGAACTTCAGAAATTTCCTGGAATAAATGAAAATAATGTCAAAACGATTCAATTTACTCTTATTGTCTGCTGCGATGCTGACAACAGCCAATGCGCAGCAGGTGAACGACAGCAACACGCCGCTGCATCTGATGAAACCTGAATATAAGGTGGGGTATGGCATTCCGGCTGAAAGCGAAGTGAAGCAGACGATGGACCGTGTGCTCCGTTATATCGATTCGGAGACACCGGCTGTGCTTGTCGATTCGAAGACAGGCAGGGAAGTGACCAACTTCAAAGAAATAGGTGAACATTCACGGCTGAAACCGGGCGGTTTCCGCCTGACCAGCTATGAGTGGGGTGTCACCTATTCGGCTGCCCTTGCCGCCTATGATGTTACGGGCGATGCCGCTTACCGGGATTATGTGGTGAAGCGGCAGAAACTGCTTGCCGACATCGCACCCGCTTTCCGGCGGATTCATGAGCAGGGCGGGAAAATCGACGTGAACGTGCGGCGCGTGGTCGATCCCCATGCGCTTGACGACGCTGGTGCCGTCTGCTGCTCGATGATAAAGTCTTTGCTTGCTGACCCGTCGCAGCCTCTGCGTCCGCTCATCGACAACTATGCTGACTATATCATGCACAAGGAATACCGCCTTGCCGACGGCACGTTCGCACGGCTTCGTCCGCAGAAAAACACGGTGTGGCTCGACGATATGTTCATGGCCATTCCTGCTGTTGCCTATATGGGCAAACTCACAGGCGACAGCCGTTACTACGACGAGGCGGCGAAGATGATTCTGCTTTTCCGCGATAAGATGTTCGTGAAAGAGAAAGGACTGTTCCGCCACGGATGGGTGGAGGAGATGCAGTCGCATCCCGCTTTCCACTGGGCAAGAGCCAACGGCTGGGCAATCCTCACGATGTGCGAGGTGCTCGACGTGCTGCCGCAGAATCATGCATTGCGTCCGCAGATTCTCCAGCTGCTGCGCGACCATGTGGCTGGGCTTTCCGCTTTGCAGCATTACGATGGGTTCTGGCATCAGCTGCTTGACCGCCAGGATACTTATCTAGAGACTTCCGCCACGGCCATCTATGCCTATTGCTTCGCCCATGCCGTCAACCAGGGGTGGGTTGACGCGAAGGCATACGGACCTGTGGCATTGCTCGCCTGGAAGGCGGTGGAGTCGAAAGTAAACGGCAAAGGACAGGTGGAAGGGGTCTGTGTCGGCACTGGCATGGCGTTCGACGCCGCGTTTTATGCCTACCGCCCTGTGCATCCTATGGCGGCACACGGCTATGGACCAGCACTATGGGCTGGTGCGGAAATCATAAGGCTCCTGCGTCAGCAACACCCAAAAATGAACGACAGCGCCGTTCATTTCTACGATAACGAAGTACCTACCGACCAGCCGATTTTCAATTACGACGGGGTGATTAGGTATTAGATTTTTAGTTTATAGTTTGTAGTTTGTAGTTTGTAGTTTGTAGTTTGTAGTTTATAGGGGCTTTAGAGTCCTTAAAGTCTTTAGAGACCTTAAAGACCCTAAATCCTAAATTTAGTCAAAACACTTTTTTGCTTTTTCCTGTGCTTCGATAACGCGGTCACACCAGGCATCGAAGGCGGGGTCTTCCACCTGCAGCTCGGGGTGGGCGAGCATATACTCCACGCAGCGGCGCACCCCCTGGTCGAAGCGGGTGGTGGCCTGGAAGCCGGGAACTGCCCGTTTCAGCTTGCGGCAGTCGAACACTACGGTGACCGACTTGTCGCCGAGGAGGTTGCCGGTCAGGTCGTATTCTTTGGGTGCGACAGCGCAGAGGAAGTCGGAAGCCACATGGTAAGGATGCAGCTCCACGCCGAGGGCATTGGCTACGCACTGGTATATCTGGTCCCAGCTCAATGCCTCGTCGCTCATGATCTGGAATGTCTCGCCGATGGCTTTGGGGTTGCCGAGCAGCCCGATAAAACCGCGTGCGAAATCCTCGTTCCACGTCATTGTCCAGAGTGATGAGCCGTCGCCGTGGATAAGCACGGGCTTGCCGTCGAGCATACGGCGGAGCACCGGCCAGCTACCCGACGGACCATGGATGCTCAGCGGCACGCTGCGTTCACAGTAGGTGTGGCTGGGACGGACGATGGTCATAGGGAATCCGCTCTCGCTGTAGGTTTTTGTCAGCAGCTCCTCGCAGGCGATTTTGTTGCGAGAATACTCCCAATAGGGGTTCACAAGTGTCGTCCCTTCGGTGATGACGTGGCTGCGCGCAGGTTTGGCGTAGGCAGAAGCAGAACTGATATACACATACTGGCGTGTGCGCCCGCTAAACAGCCGGATATCGCGCTCCACCTGAGCAGGAACGAATCCGATAAACTCACAGACGGCATCGAACTGCTCATCGCCAATCTGACGCAGCACAGCCTTTTCGTCTTCAATATTAGCAATCACTTGTCTGACATTTGAAGGCACCTCGTTCTTACGGTTGCCGCGGTTGAGCAGCCACAGGTCGTGACCTTCTGCCGCCAGCTGGCGGGTGATGGCACTGCTGATGGTGCCGGTTCCTCCGATGATTAGTATTTTCATTTTTTGTTAGTTTTTAGTTTTTAGGTTGAATGGGTTGAATGGGGAGAATGGGGTGAATGGGCTGGATGGGGAATTTCATTGGCTTTGCCGAACCTGCTCACGCTCGGCAGAATGAATGCAAGCATTCTTCTGCTCTCGCTTACTCGCAGGTTTTTTCATTCTTCATTTTCTATTATATCCTTCAGTGCAGAGCCGAAGATGATGTATTGAGTGTTTCCGGCGATGGTGCCTTCGTTCTGTCCCCAGAGGAATGGCCAGTCGTCGTAGTTTTCAAAGTGGTCGGGCTTACGGAAGAGTAGCCCCGGTGCGACATTTCCCGGAATGAATGAGAAATCGGCGCGGTTATTGCCGTAGAACACCTGCTTGGGACGTGCCGCCCCGACAACAGCTACGAACGAGTAGTTGTGGTAAGGGTGGCATCCGTAGAGCCAGTCGGCTGTGTGGAACACCACATCACGCCTGACGATGTCGGGGAAATAGCGGTGTGCGAAACATACGGTGGTGCCGAAGCTGAGAGTCTGGTTTCCGCCCGCCCAGTTGCCGAGACCAATCGGCACACCGTATGGGTTGTTAACTGTCAGAGAGTCGATATAGGCTGCATAACGCTCGACATACGGGCGAAGCCGCTGCCGGTAGTCGTTATCCATATAAGGCACGGCATCGAGAGCCGTCTGGATTGTGCCGTTCAGCCGCCGGTCGAGAGCCGGCCACAGTTGGTTGAGGAATTCGTCGAGGTAAGATTTCTCGTTTGTGGCTGCATAGAGCTGCAGGTTGGTGGCGAGGTCGCCTCTGCCGTTGCGCTGCTGCCTGCGTTTGTCGTTGCGCTGCTGCCGGTGCGCCATCAGGTCGGTGGCTTCCTGCATCAGCCGTTTCGACTGTGTCAGGGCTCGTGCAGCAAGTTCGTCGTTATATCCTTTGAGCGCCCGGCTGGCAGCTGCGAACATCGTGGCTGCCTGGAAGTCGAGGCTCGGATTGCGTGTGGTGAACGCCCAGAGGTCGTCGGGTGTGCCGCTCCGTTTGCCGTCGGCCGACACCTCGTATGGCTTCAGCGATGGGTCGTAGTGCAGTCCGTCTGTGATGCTGGCAGCGTCGCCCAGATGGTGGTAGTTGTCGAGGACGGAGTTGGAGAGCGTGGATGCCATGTGACCAATCTGCTCTGCTTGAGCAACGAGGTTGAGCGTGCCGTGTTCGATAAACTGCAACACGTCGGGCACGCCGTCGGGACGGTGCAGATCGACATAACGCTGCTGTTGGCTGACGAAGGTCTCGTCGCGCTCGGGATGGAACAGCTCCCAGGTGCGGATGAAATTCTGCACCACGCTGATGTTGGAACCGGTCTCGATGTCGAAGTCTCCGGCATCGAAGAATCCGCCGATGTTCAGTCCGGGAATCAGTTCCAGCGGCTTGTATTTTGTGTCGGTGGATGCTCCCTGACGGTGAAGGTCGAAGTGGTCGCTTTCTGGTGCCTGCAGGTAGCCTTCCTTAAAGGGCTCGCCGTGCCAGGTGCGGTAGCCTTCATTCACATACATGTGATTCATGTGGATAGGCACCCACACGTCGGTGGTGGCATCAGTGATTTTGTCATACACGTGGGAGTCGATGAGGAAGTCGTTGGTGCGTGTGTCGCCATATTGGATGTAATAGACCCCGGGCTCTGTCACTTTGGTGAAGTCGAATTTCACATAATTATACTTGAAATAGGGACCCCAAGACTGAATGTCTCCACGGTACGCCTCGGTTGTGGTGCCGTCGGGCTCGATGCGCATCAGCGAGGCACTGGCAAGCGGTGTGTCCTGCTTGTCGAGCTCAATCACAGCCACTTTTGGCTGGTTGGGGATATAGCCCACCTGCGAGAACCCAATGTTAGGCTCACGTATCCATCCTGGTATGGCGTGAGGCTCCACCGTCCATGTCAGCACCTTGCCTGTGCGGCCGGCAGGAAGCGTGCTGCGCACCACAAACCATCCGTTCTGAGCGAGCATTCGTCCGTCGTAGAGTTTCAGCTCGGCATCGTTGCTGCTGATGCTCACGAGGCGGTCGGGTGCGTCGGTGGCAAGCTGCAGCTTGTGGCCGGTCTCGATAGGCAACGGATCGATGAACTGTCCGGTGCCACGGTCGTCGTAGGTCTTGAAACCCTTGAACTGCCGTGGTTTCTCGCTGTTCGGGCGGGTTGTGGTCTGGCTGGTGGCATAACGGGGCAGTCGGCCCAGCCGTCCGTCCATTGAGAAAGTCTTCAGCCAGTATTGGGATGGCAGGAACTCCAGATTGAATCCCGCCTCGCCTGCCAGTTTCTCAGGCACAGGCTTGTCAAGCCATACTGCTATTTCCACGGACTTTCCACGTGCAGTCACCACCACGCGGCTGTCGAAGTCGTAGTCGTCGTAGCGCATACCCACCTCGATGCTGCCCTGTTCGCGATTCACATTACGGCTGGTCATCTTGGGCACCAGGTCCCACTGCTCTGGTGTGTTGTTCAGACGGACTGCACCGCCCTGAACGGTACGCACGCCATGATGGATAATCTCGATGCCGGAGTTCTTCTCATCGTTGAAACCTCCGTTGAAACTGTTGCTGAACACCAGGATGTTCACTCCCTGGCGTTCAAAATACTCACGGTCGTTCAGCTGCAGGTCTTGAGCGCGGGAGATAGTGGCAGCCAGGAAAAAGAAAAATATCAGAATATTTTTCATTTCGAATAATTTTGGGGTATTAATAAATTCTCTCCAATCTATCTGTTTTTTAGGAAATCACCCTCTTGCCATCTTGTAGATGGCTTCCATGTCGTCAGCTTTCAGTATTTTGAACTGTCCGCAGGTGGCTGTGTAGTCGCGGCTGCACTTGCGGGTCATCTCCTTGATTTCCTCATCGGTGATGTCGCGTCCTATCAGCTCCTTGATATTCACTGGCATGCCGATGTCGTGGTAGAACCGCTCCATCGCCTCGATGCCTTTGAGGGCGGTGGTTTCCGGATCGGTGAAGTCGTTCGGCACGTCCATCACGTTGACAGCGAACCGGACGAACCGGTTCAAGTTCTCATGCATCACATAGCGTGCCCAGCTTGGCCAAATGGCAGACAGTCCAGCTCCGTGGGTTACGTCGAACATGCCACTCAACTCATGCTCCAGCTGATGGGTCGCCCAGTCGTCGGTGACACCACAGCCGGTCAGACCATTGTGTGCCACGCTGCCTCCCCACATAATCTGTGCACGCTGCCGATAGTTCTCCGGGTCTGTCAGCACGTCATAGACAGCGGTCTTCATCCGTCGCAGGATGGCTTCTGCGATGTCGGTGGTCAGATCCATGTCGTCGTCCTTTGTGAAATAACGTTCCATCGTGTGCATCATCATGTCGGTCACACCGGCTGCTGTCTGATAGGGTGGGAGAGTGAAGGTGCGGCGGGGATTCATGATGGCGAATTTCGGACGCGACAAATCGTTGCTGTAACCCAGCTTCACGTCACCCTCTTCGTTAGTGATGACGCTTGCCTCGCTCATCTCGCTGCCGGCGGCAGGGATGGTCAGCACACAAGCCACGGGCAACATCTCCGTGGCTGAGGCTTTACCGAGATAAAAGTCCCACACATCACCTAGATAGGGTACTCCGTAAGCGATACACTTAGCGGAGTCGATTACGCTTCCACCACCGACGGCAAGGATGAAATCGACACCTTCCCATCGGCACAGCTCAATCCCCTCCTGTGCTTTCGACAGACGGGGATTAGGCACTACACCGCCAAGCTTCACATAGTCGATGCCGCCTTCTTTCAGCAGACCACATATCTTGTCGAGCAGACCAGAGCGCTCTGCGCTCTTGCCGCCGTAATGCACCAGCACTTTCGTGCCACCATATTTCTTAACGAGCCGGGCAACCTGCTCCTCCGACTGTTCACCGAACACCACTTCTGTCGGCGTGTAGTATTTAAAGTCTTTCATTGATTTAATGATTTTTATGTTTTTTGGTAATTATAGGCAATCCTAGGGGATCCTAGGCAATCCTAGGTAATTCTAGGAAAACTAGGGAAACTAGGAAAGCTAGAAAAACTAGGAAAACTATGGAAAATCCGTTTACTTAAAGATTTTCTGGGCGAACATCGTTAGATAGATGCGCCAGTTGCGCCAGATGTGTCCGCCGTCGTTCTCGTAGTATTCGTATTTGTAGCCTTTGCTGTCGAGATATTTGCGCAGGTCGGAGTTCATCTGCATGAGGAAGTCTTCCTTGCCGATGGCAATCCAGTAGAGCTTTGGTTTGGAGTCGAAGAGCCGTTTCATCTGCTCGTCGAATTTCGGGTCGTTAGGATTCATGCGTGCGGCTGCTGACTGCAGACCGTAGTAGTCGAACTGGTCGGGGTAGAGGCGAGAGATGCCGAAGGTGTGTCCTCCGCCCATCGACAAGCCGGTCACGGCGCGTCCGGAACGCTTGGCAATGGTCTTGTAGTGGCTGTCGATATAATTCACGATATCCATGAAACTTTCTTCCATCGACGCTTTCGCTCCGCGGTTGTTGAACGCGTTGCCATCAGGCGTGTACATATTCTCGTGCCACCATCCCGGTGCTGCGTTGCAGGTGGGGTTGCCGTTGGGCATCACCACAATCATCGGCACAGCTTTGCCTTCGGCAATCAGGTTGTCCATAATATGGGATGTGCGGCCAAGGTCACCCCAGGCTGTCTCGTCGCCACCGTGTCCGTGGAGGAGATACAATACGGGGAAGCTTCGCTTGCCATCGTAGGCAGCGGGCAGATAGACAGTCATGCGACGTTGCTGACCGAGAGTCGGGCTGTCGTACCACACGCGGCTGAGCGTGCCGTGGGGCACGTTGTTCACCTGATAGAGATGTCCTTTGTCGTCAGCCGACTTTGTCACGATGAAGATGTTGCTCAGGGTGGAGATGTCACGGTTCACATAACTGTTCGCGGGGTCAACGAAGCGCTGACCATCAACCCTGAGACTGTAAGAATACAGCTCAGGATTGAGCGGCTCGGTCGTGACAGTCCAGACACCGTTTTCCTGGCGTATCATGTCCAGTGTCTTGCCATGGATTTCTTCGAAGTCGCCCTGCACGCTCACTTTCTGTGCCGTCGGGTCGAAGAAGTTGAATGTCACTGTGCCGTCGCTGTTCACCACGGGCGATTTCACTCTCGGACGCTGGCCGAGTGCCTGCTGTCCGAAACTGCTCACCGTCATCAGGAAGCAGCCGATAAGAAGGATTAGTTTTTTCATTGTTATAGATTCTTTAGTGAAAAGTGTATTTACTGACACAATAAAATAATCATGAGAAATGATTATTAGTAACAAGACGCACTACTGCGCATCTCTACATGCATGCGGACAGCAAAATAATCAAATAAAAAGTAAATTGTAAATTGTTAAATCGTAAATGATTCAGTCGCTCTGTCTGTCGTTGTTGCCCCATTTTTTGTTGTAACGTTCTTCCGTGTCACGTTTGCCGCCGAAGATATTGAGGCGGTAGCGCACGTGAAGCATGGCATAGGAGTTAATGCTGTTGTAGCGTGTGTCGCTTCGCGATGTGGCGTTAATCCAGCGGTCGTAATTGCTCTGCTGACCAAGCAAATCGTAGAAATTGAGCGCCACAACGAGTGTCTTATCTTTCAGGAACGTCTTGGAAACCTGTCCGTTCCAAATCAGCTCGTTTGTGTTCGAGGAAGGGTCGTTATAGCCTCGTCGGCTTCGCTCGTGGATGTTGGTCGATACTTCAAATCCACTTGGCAGACGCAGAAGCAGCTGCCCACCGTAATTGAACTGCCAGGTGTTGAGGTTGGCGTTTGGCTGCAGTTTGTTGCGGGAATGCTGATAGTTCACGTTTCCGTCGAGCATTACCTCTAATTTTGCTGTACGATAGCTGAAATTCAGACGCTCGTTGAGGTTCAGTGTGCGTGTGGTGTTTTTCTCAGCGTCTGCCTGATGCTGTGCCACATAGCTCACGTAGTTGTTGTAGCGGATGCGTGAGTTGACACCCACGTTCCATCGTCCGAGCGTGTCGAGAGCGGTGTTGAAGGTAACACCTCCGTCGGCGTTCCAGTTGCCGTTGATGTTCTCAGGTCTTGAGAAGCTGCCACCTGTCTCTTCGTTATAGCGCACGAGGTTGGATATGCTGTTGCGGATATGGCGGTAGTTGGCGAATAGCACGATGCTGCGTTTGTGTTTGGGGATGTATGTGTTGAAATAGGCGTTGAGCGTGTTGGTGAACTGTGGTTTCAGCCCGGGGTTACCCTGAGTGATATAAAGTGGGTTGGAGTCGTCGGTGATGTCGAGCAGCTGTGTGATGTCAGGCTGCCGTGTGTCGCCGCGGTAGTGGAACCAGAGGTTGGTCTGGTCGTTGAACTTATAGTGGAAGTCGAGTGTTGGTGTGAAGTTTGTCACGTTGCGGACGGTATCGACGTACACGCCTCGGTAGTCCTGAATGAAGTTGGATCGTTGCGGCTGGATGTGGACTCCCACGTTATAGTCGTATTCCTCCTGCCAGTGGCGCAGGGTGAGCCGGATGTTCTGCGTGTAGTTCTTATATTCGGAGTACCGGCTCAAGTTTTTGTCGAGGTGTTCGTCCATTGTGTTATAGACAGAGCCCAGCCACGGGTCCCATTCGCGGTATTCGGGTACGATGCCTGAGAAAGGATTGGTGGGCTCATTGCTGAAGTCGTAGGTCTGGCGGTCGCTCTTGTTCTGGTTGTAGCGCAGCTCATAGTTAGCCTGCAGGTGTGCTCCTTTCCACAGCGGCTCGCTGTAGGTTGTGCTCAGCACATAGCCCTTGTTGTCCGATGGTGTGGTGTTGTAGCGTGAGGTGAAATAGGTGGAGTCCTCGCCGAAAATGTTTTTTGTGAGGTGGAGATACACCTCATTGCTCGACACACTGCGGTTCTCGCTGTCTCCGAGGCTTCCTTCGAGGCGTACCATGAAGTTTCTTCCCCGTTGGTTCAGTTTGCGGTAGAGCTGTAGCATCGCCCATGCGTTCTTGTTCTCACCATAGCTGAGGCTTGCGCTCTGGCTGTGGTTCACGTAATAGGGTGCGAGGGGGCTGGTGGGGTCGTAGGCTGCCAGCGGGTCGGATGCATAGAGATAGGGGTCGTCGTTGAATGTGGCGTTCGACGAGACGGATGTCCCGTCGTTAGAGCCGGTGCTGCCGTTGGCTCGCAGCAGGATGTTGGTCAGCGTGTCGGGTTTCCACTCCACCCGCAGGTTGCCGTTCCAGTTGTCGCTTCGTGAGAGGCTCTTCGACATGCTGTTGGAGAAGGTCTTGGCGGTCTGGCTGTAGAAATTCTCGCTTGCGTTCTCGTTTTTGTTGTCGCCGTCGCGGTGGTTCCACCGTATGTTGAAATCCACTTTCAACTTCTCTCCGTCATCGTAGTTCAGGTTGGTGCCCAGCATCTTGCGTGCGTTGAGTCCGCGGCGGTTCCACCATCCCGCGTTCTCCTCTTTGTTGTTGAGGTTGGTGAGCAGCACGAGGCGGGTCTTATCGGTGAAGCGGCTTGCCATGGCGCGTGTGGCATAACGGTGTTTTGTTCCTGCTGCGAGGTCCATGTTGGTCATATAGCCGTGGTTCATCCCTTTCTTCGTGGTGAAGTCGAGCACGGTCTCCTTGTTGCCGTCCTCGATGCCGGTGATGCGTGCCTGGTCGCTCTGCTGGTCGTAGAACTTCACGTTCTGGATGATGTTCACGGGCAGGTTTTTCAGCGCTGTCTCCACGTCGCCGAGCATGAACTCCTTGCCGTCAACCAGTATTTTCTTCACTTCTTTTCCGTTGATGGTGATG
>JAEEGI010009958.1_pt1 | contig 20725 bp, 16 predicted proteins | sample 8958751 | NCBI WGS metagenome assembly JAEEGI01 (sample SAMN16246545, study PRJNA631951) | gut metagenome | biome: gut microbiome; feature: rumen; material: KS-attached | host: Bos | place: Iran: Karaj | collected 2018-10 | reverse complement strand
CCGAAAGGCACAGCAGCATTGTCAATAACATATTCTTTCTCATGGCTCTATCCTCCCTCTTTGATGACCACTACCGTTGAAAACAAGTAACCCCACTCCATAAAAGGCGGTGGTGCAGTGCTTAATGGTGGTGTACATATTATTATTTATATTACAACTGTCAATGACATGAACCCCACACAGGGTGCGCAATGTGGGAGTCCCCATCCCGTAACCGTAGAGTTGGTTCATCACAAGGTCTTTCTCCCCGAAGTAATGGAAGTTCAGCTCGTCGCTGTCGAGGACAAGTTCGTCGGGCACCTCCAGCCCCTGTGGATTGTTCCTGTAAAACTCACAGCACGCACCTCCGTATGTATGCGCCAATGGCTCGGAGGAGTTTTGCTGAATGATGTTTGTGTAGATATAGTAGTATCCATCGGGAGCTTCCGGAATCAGGTACATGCGCAGATACTTGGTGAGTTCATTCGCTGCGTCGCTTCCGGAACCGCCTGAGCCGCCCCCGTTCTCGCCGTAGAACCACCATTCCCCCTCGGCGAACGGTCCCGGCCAGGGTTGCTGTGGTTCGGAAGCTTGCTGCGGGGTTCCTGTCACACTGCCTATAAGGGTGTGGAGCGTGATTCTCACCTGGTCGCCCAGCATGTCGCCGGGTTCCACGTCAAGAAGCAGCAGGTGTCTGTTGGAAAGCGTGTCGCGCTGGAAGAAGGCGCCTGCCGCGCCGTACATCCGCTCATAGAACAGGGTGAGGTCGGTCATCATCACCGAGTCGTGACGGGTGACAGGGAGATAAAGTGCCGTGTCGTAAGCCCTGGTCCGGGAACAGACCAGTTCCGGATAGGCATAGGTGTAGTTGAACAGTGCCTCCACATTCCAGACAGCGTCATCGATTGACAGGCAGGACGCGTCCTTTGCGCCGGGGTTGGACTGGCTCTGCTCGAGACTCTCCCGGAATGCGTTGATGCGGTCAAGGGCACTGGAGGCCCGTGTGTCAAGCCGATGGCTCTCGGCAGCCTCCGTGGGCTGTGCGGAGTTGTCCTTCTGGCAGGAGACGAGAGTAAACCCGACTCCCGCCAACAGGATCATCATCAAAAAAGTGAAATGCTGTTTCATGGTTTATTGAATTAATATGAATAATAGATTTAATAAAGTCATCTGTTTTTAATCCGTCACCTCGAACTCGCCGTAGTACTCGTCCCCGTTGGGCAGGGTGAAGGTCACGACGTAGCTGCCGGTGTCGTAAAGGTAGGCGATGTAGCCGTTGGGGGTCCAGATGTCCCAGTAATCCACGGTGCCGCCCGTGGAATCGGTGACCTCGATCTGCACATTGCCGAGGTTCTCGGTGAAAACCACCGTCAGCGAGTGCCCGTTGATGGAGGCCTGGATAGTGGAGGTTTGGGGTACTCCTTGAACTTTGGCTTCATTAATAGTAATTGAACTATAGCCATCACAAATATTGGTGCCGACCGCACCAACCCATGTTGTAGGAAGAAAAAGATAAATCAGTAAAATGAATAATTTTCTGTGTTGCATATTGTTGTTATTTTAAAATGTGATGCAAAAATATACTGAAAATTCCCCAAAAGCCAGTTTTTTATTTTTGCAATTTTTACACGTTTTCAAATAACAACTTGAAAATCAAATTTTTATACAATATTTATCTGCTCCATCAAGAAAGTTGTTAATCCATATTTGCAGTTGAAAGTTTCTTCTAACTTTATTGTATGTCTTCTGCAAGTATAGTAAGAGTCTTGGAGAAGAACACAAATACTCATTTTCTCTAACTGCAATAAATAAAGACATAAATAGAGCTGATCTTTTCGGCTAAGTTTCAACCGTTTTTGTTTCCAGTTGCTGATCATTTCTGGGAAAAAAGCATCCAAAGTTTTCAGAAGTTGAGACTGTTGTTGGTTAGATAAGGCAAAGGACTTGTATCCTTTCACTTCCATATCTGTTTTAAGTACTGTTCTTTGGTCGGCATTGAGTTGGTCTACAATGTTGAGAATCTCACGGCAAATGGAAGTCTGTTTGAATTCTTCATATCGTTTCTTTCCACTGGATAAACTATCGTCTTGTTTGATCTTTTTTTGCTCTGCTTCAAAACATTCTATCTTTTCTAATGCGTTCTTGAGCGTTTCATTACTGTTTTTTAATCTTGTAGATAATGATTTCTGTTGTATTTCGTGAAAGCGTCGCTCCTTTTTGATTTGCATTTCGAGATTTTCACTTTCTTTTTTGTTTTTTCTATAAAGAATTGTAATGACCAAAATCACAATAAAAAGGCTAACGAATAGAATCAATGTCCATCTCTGATTCTCATTTTTCTTCTGGTTGTGACATAATTCTTGCCTTCCCAAATTATAATTTTTGTATATTTCTGTCAGTTGGGACTTGATTTTGCTCTGGTTTTCGTCCAGATTGGCATAAGGAGCCAAAAAATCCGAATAATCAAAGGTTTCATTCTCTTTGTTTTGTTTTTTACAGATTTCAATTAACCATTCAGCAGCTTGTTTTTTCGCTCCAATACTTTCGGATTCTTGAAACACTTTATGTAAATAATACCATGCTGAATCCATCTGTTTTTCATGATAATAGATTTCGCCTAATACTAAACTGCGAGCGACACTTTCCTTGCTGTTCTGAGCCTTTGAAATGAGGCGATGCAATTGTTGTATTGAGATCTCGGAATGTCTGCTTGTTTTGTAGTTTATTAATGATAGGTGAGTAATAATGTCTCTATAAAGCAAAACATTTGTATCTGAGATTTCTTCTAAAGCTTGATGATAATAATATAATGCGCTGTCTGATTTTCCTTTAATATCGTACTGCTCTCCGATTTCATCTAAAATCCATGCTAAATGCAAACAATTTGCATCGTATTTTCGATAATAAGCCAATGCGAGCTTCCCAAAATAAACACATTGTTCCTGAAGGTATTGGTCAGAAAACAATTGTGTTAGATGCGAGAATGCCAAGGCAGTGAGTTTTGCCTTTTGTCCAGTCAATTCATTTTCATCAAAACGGCTCTCCATGATTTCCACAGCCTTCAGGTATTCCTGGCAGGCCTCCACCAGGCTGTCTCTTTCATAATATCCCACACCCTTGATATAATGGGCGCGGGCATCTAAAAACGTGTTGGCAGGAGACGCATTCAATGCGTCTCTACCACAGATTGAATCAAAATAATCCACGGCATGCAACAACGCGCCTCGGTTGGTCTGTTCGTAATCATTCTTATACAGCAACTCCGACAACAACAGATGAGCATAATGCCGGTCAAACGCGGTTCCGGCCTCGGTGTCGAAATAAGGAATCAGCCGTGTCAACGCGCTGTCGGGTTGTTGCCACATCAGGCTGTCAACGGATGCCAATGCGGGGTCTGCCGACGGCGCTTGCGTCGTCGGCACAGGGGCTCATTCTTTCATCCGTTTTTTTCGTTTTGCAAAGTTAAGAAGTTGTTTTTATTATGTCAATAGTCCTCAAAAACCTCTCTTTTAACAAGCATCTTAACAGAGGTAAGTAGAAATGATCGGTAAACCCCGCATGGAGTTCCTTCCATTTCCGGCTGGCAAGATCACTAAAAAAAATCAGCAGGACAGTAACAAGAAACCGCCTGCTGATGAAATTGGTTTTAAATCAGTGATTCGCCGAAAAAGTAATTCGCTTAATTCGCTTAATTCGCTTAATTCGCCGAAAAAGTAATTCGCCGAGTTACTTCACCATGAGTTTCATGGTCTCAACTTTGCCGTCCAGATTGGTGACAGACACTAAATACATGCCCTTGTTCCAATTAGCCGTGTTGATGTTGACCAGCTTCTGATCGTGCTGCTCATAGACCTTTTGACCAACAAGGTTATAAACCTCTACGCCGGCCACATTGACACCTTCAACGATGAAGTTGCCCGAAGTCGGGTTGGGATAAAGCTTGGTCTCGGCAGAAAGCTCCGTGACGTTGAGCAATTCGCCGTCAATCTCCACGAAAAACTCCACTGAGCCAGCATCTGAAACCACCGTAACCGTCGTGTTAGCGACGCTCTTAGCGTCAACTTGGTAATTAGTCTCAAGAGAAACAACAAAGCTCTCACCAACTTCCAAAGTAGCCGGGAGATCGCTCTGAGGAGTAAGGGTCAGATATTGCACACCAGCCGCGTTTTCAGCTTCAGAGACACTGAGCACCTGGATGGCTTCTTGTGACTGATAATTGGCATTCTTCACAGCAACGGTTCCAACAGGATTCTCAACATTCATCACAACAGATGTAGGAGTCTCGCTGATCAAACCCATATCCTGCATGGCACCACCCGTAGCAGCAATGCTCATGACAGAGGTCACTTCGTTGGCATACAAAGCAACCACACCAACCACATTGAACTGATCAGGATCCAAGTTGAAGAGGCATTGCGTATCCGTAATTCCTTCCATCACTTTAGCACCATTCATATACACATCATAACCAACAGGTGTGGCATTAGCGGGAGCATCCCAAAATGCACGAAATGCGCCATCACCATTATCCACTAAAGCGAGATTCTGCACTGCATAGGGGTGTGCATCAGTGTATTCGTATGCGAAATGGCTGTTAAACATGTAGGCACTGGCATAATCCTGAACCCAGATGGCCACTTCAAGGTCGCTCATTTCTTCCACATGCGTGCTGGACATATTCTGAGTGAATTCCAGCGTTTGAAGTTGTCCGGCCTCAAAATCAATAGAGGAACCGTATGCATCAGGCAACATCTTCATGAAGACATGGTGGAAAGAAGTCTCACCATTAGAACCCACATTACCTGTGGTGAGTTTTTCATTCACGGAGACAAACACGGTAGCATTGACAGAAATTAAAGGCATGATATCAGCCAGCACATGGATATTATTACCATCCACAGTGAAAGAGCCTCTGATATCGAAAAATGCCTTCTCAGCGGCATGCTGATTGAATGAAGCTTGACTAACCGCAGCAGCACCGATATTGGAGCCGTCAAAACAAATGTTAGGAACAGCACCGATACCATAATAGGCACGACGAACGCCACCTTCTTCAGTATAATAAGGATCACCAGAACCAGGCCAATTCATCTGATACTTGGTATAGGTGAAGCGACCCTGATTGTTATTGCAGAAGGTGTTCATGGTGTTGTTCACACTCACACAAGGTCCACAGGTGGAGGAGGAGAAATGCTCAATCATCGGGACTCTGTCGGTGGTAGCCATGGCAACAGAGAATGACGATGAAGCTTCATTGTTTGCTGGATTGTCATCATTCACACCGTTAACCTCATCGAGGGTGACAACCACATTGTAGGTGCCTGGGTTAAGAGTAAAAGTATGGTTAAACTGGAAGGTGCCAGTCGTCAAAGAAGTCACATTACCGTTGAAAGTCTCAACAATAGGATCCATACCATCAATAGCGCAGGTAGCCTTGATAGAGGTGACAGGGGTACTGCCATAGTTAAAGACTTTGAATCCAATGTTCACATCGACATCGAGGGTGTTGGGGTCGGTGCTGGCAAAAAATGAAGGCACAACCACAGAAGTCAGGGAAAGATCCAGATTTGTCATTGTAAAGATCTCGAAATCATCGAAATACCAGTTGTCAATATTATAGGAGTAACCCTGATAGAAGAGGCAGAAACGCACATTGTTATGACCCATATCAGGTGTAATAATTTCTTGAGCCACCGACCAAACGCCATCATTATTATAGTTTTGGCTCCAACCCACATTCCAGTTGGTACCGTCATCGGAAGAAGTGGCTATACCAATCTGATGGGAGCCAGAATAGTTGTCAAGAGCATGCTTGAAAGAGAACACGACTTTGTCAACACCCGTCAAATCAATAGCGGGACTGACAAAACGCGAGATACCGTTGAACTGAGGACCGTAGTACAACAACAATTCATTGGGTGATCCACCAGCATTACTGGTCGTAGAAATATGCCAGTTTGTGCTTCCTAAACCCATTACAGACCAGCCATCGGGAAAAGAAGTGCCGTCAAATGTTTCGTTCAGAAACACAGTGCGATTTTGAGCCATCGTTGCCATCGTAAACAAGAAGGCAAAAGCAAAAAGAAAAAGTTTTTTCATAATAAAGTGTATTAAAGTGATTAGATTTTACCTTGATACGGCAAAAATAACAACATTCTTGAAATCAACAGCAAAAAAAGAGAAAAAATCAAAAATTTCCTGGCAAAGCAGCGATTAGTTTTTTGGTATAATCGTTTTGGGGATGTTCGAAGAGGGTGTCGGCTTCATTATATTCCATGGGTTTTCCGTTGTACATCACCAACACACGGTCGCTCATGAACCGCACCACGCTGAGGTCATGCGAGATAAAGATATAAGTCAGATGCCGTTCCTCTTTCAGACGGTTGAGTAAGTTAAGCACCTGGGCTTGCACCGATACATCAAGGGCGGATACCGATTCATCACAAATCACCAACCTGGGATTCACCGCCAAGGCCCTGGCGATGCAGATACGTTGGCGTTGCCCGCCCGAAAACTCATGAGGATAACGGTCGTAATGCGCTGCTTCCAGTCCCACTTGTTCCAAGAGCTCGCAGACGATCTGACGGCATCTCTTCCGGTCGGTTTCAATGCCATGTACCATCAAAGGCTCAGCGATAGCCTCACCAATCCTGATTCTCGGGTTCAATGAAGAGTAAGGATCTTGAAACACAATCTGTGCCTGTTTGCGGAAGTCGCGAAGGGCAGCTTTTTTCAGCGAAGTGACCTCCAGACCATCGAACCACACCTTGCCACCGGTGGGTTCCACCAAACGCAAGATGCTGCGACCCAAGGTGGTCTTGCCGCAACCCGATTCACCCACCAATCCAAGCGTCTCACCTTCATAAACCTCAAGGCTGACATCATCGACCGCCTTCACATAGTCATAAACCCGACTGAAAACACCTTTCTTCAAGGGAAACCAGGTTTGCAACCCCTCCACCTTTAAGATAGGACGCTGGGCATACAAAGCCTTCAAATGCGCTTGACGTTCCTCATCAGTAATCTGAAGCTCCCGGAGGATCTGTTCTTTGCCACCCGACCACTGTCCGTCAAGAAACTCTTTGACGATAGGAAGTTTTTTAAGGCGTATCTTCATCGGGGGACGGCAAGCGAGGAGGCCTTGTGTATAAGGATGTTGGGGATGAGAAAGCACTTGTTGCACGGTACCCCGCTCGAGAATCTCGCCGTGATGCATCACCACCACATCATCCGCAATTTCGGAGACCACCCCCAGGTCGTGGGTGATGAAGACCATGCCCATACCCGTTTCTTGTTGTAGTTTACGTAAAAGTTTCAGAATCTCTTTTTGCACGGTGACATCGAGGGCAGTGGTAGGCTCATCGGCGATGAGGATCTGCGGGTTGCAGGCGATGGCCATGGCAATCATCACGCGTTGTTTCTGACCTCCACTGAGTTCATGAGGATAGCTGTCGTAGATGGCTTCAGGCCGCGGCAACATCACTTGACGGAACAGCGAGATGACTCGGTCGCGAGCCACCTGCTTGGTCACCTTCTCATGTTGCCGTATCATCTCAGAAACTTGATAGCCACAACGATACACAGGATTCAGCGAGGTCATGGGCTCCTGGAAAATCATGGCGATACGTTTGCCACGCACCTCAGCCATTTGTTTCTCGTTGAAGTCTTTGATATCGAGACCTTCCAGCAGCATGGCATCAGCTTTTACCCGTGAAACCTTAGGGTTAAGAAGATGCATCACGGAGAGGCAGCTCACCGACTTGCCTGAGCCCGACTCACCCACGATCCCCAGTGTCCGTCCGGCGACCACTTCAAAGTCGATGCCGTGGACTACTTCATGCCACGCATCGTCGCTGAGGAAGTCAATACGAAGATTTTCTATTTTCAAAAGCGGATCCAAGAAACAGCAAAAAATAAAGATAATTTGATTTGACGAAAAAACAACTTGCAAATCTACACAAAAAAGCCATATCATTTTTACGAAATAAAACAGCTTCTAAAACAAAAAGAGAAAAAGAATTCACTGCCCAGCACATGCGGCAGTGGCACAACTAATGGTGATGCCTGGCACCGACGACAATAGGTGGGCACAGGCCTCCAAGGTGGCGCCGGTGGTCAACACATCATCGATCAGCAACACATATTGGCCTTCGAGCTGTTCCGCATGACGCAACTCGAAAATGTCTTTCACGTTCAACCATCGCTCTTCCTTGTTTTTATGAGTTTGTGTGGCGGTGTTGACCGAACGTACCAAAAAATCTATACCTATATTAATATGTAGCACCTCGGATATGCCTTGGGCAATCAAAAGACTTTGATTGTAACCCCGTTCACGTTCCCGCTTGGGATGCAACGGCACCGGAATCAAATAGTTAATGCCCTGGAACAAAGGGGCGTCCTGAAGTGACTTTCCTAACTCCTGCCCCAGAAAGACACCCGCTTCGCTGTTGCCTTTGTATTTCAACTCGTGGATGAGATGCTGTACCTTGCCTTCCTTGGAGAAAAAGAAACACGCCGTCACTGCCTTCAGCCGCACCTTGCCATAAAAAAGCCGCGCTAATGGATTGTCCTCGTGCATCTCATATCCCGTCCTGGGCAAAAAACTGCGGCAACGCGTACACACCAAATGCTCCCACTGAAATAAAGAATGGCCACAAGCCGCACATACTGAAGGATAAAACAATTCTAAAATACCGTGAATAAAACGATTTCTCATATATTTTGCATTAAACATGCAAATATAGAGATTTATTTTATATCATCGTATTCATATACACGATAATCGATGGAATAATCCATGGAATCGGGCAACAACTCATCGGTACGTCCTTGCTCACGAAGGATTTCGTTGAACATCCGTCGGTTTCTGAGCAACTTGGCTTGCCGCCGCGCACTGCTGTTGAATTTATCATAAAGGTATTGGATGGGACTGGCCACGATGCCTCCGTTGTTGAAATCAAGATAGGGATTGTGTTTCCGTCCGGACTTCATGCCTGCCAACTCATCGTTAAGACGTTGAATCTCACGAGGTACTGGCTTGGTGGGCATGTCGATGATCATCTGCTTAAAAGTCTTATAGTCGTAAAAAGGAAAGACGGTGACTTCCCGCAAGGTGATGGTGTCGCGTTGTAGCCGGATGACCAAGGTGTCGATGGTGGCCATGGTGGAGTCAACGGGAATCAACCGACGGCTATAGCCAATGCAGCTGACCCATAAGGTGTCAACCTTCTTGGCGGGTATAAAAAAGAAACCATCACGGTTGGAGATGGTGCCACAATGTGCCATCTTACTAATCACATGAGTGTTTCGCACAGGAACCAAACTGTCTGATGACACAACGATACCCAAAATAGGAAGCTTGTCGTCAAAATCCAGGCGATCCTCCCCTTGGGCGAAGGTCTTGGAAACAAGCAATAAACAGGCTATTATGGTAAATAATCGTTTCAAATGACTAGATTTAAGAGGGCAAACCACATTTATATTATAACGCTAAAAGTATTTTATTATTTTTGCACTATGAAAATAAGGTTTTGGTTTGTCCTACATATAGTTTCCATGGTGTGTATCTCCTGTACACCAAAGGTTGACCTATTTGAGGAGCCCAAAGACATTCCGGTCATCTATGGTATTCTTAACAGCGACGCGGACACGAATTTCATTAAAATCACCCATTCTTTTTACGCAACCGACAACAACTTGTTAGCAGCAAATGACCCTCTGATGAGCGATTATCCAGGCAAACTCGATGTTCGGCTCACCGAATATGCCAACGGAGACTCCATCCGCCAAATCATTCTCGACACCATCACCCTACACAACAAGCAACCGGGCGTGTTTTACACACCCGACCAAAAAATGTATTACACTACGGAAAAATTGGCAAGAAACAATCAAGATACCTTGTATGGCTACCGACTGACCGTGGTGCTACCTGACCGCACCGTGACTGCCTATACTGATATGGTTGGATCGAATTTGTTCAGGATTCAGAGCCTTGGGGTCAACTTCTCAAAAGAATATTTTGGCACCAACCAGCCATTTCTTTTTAATCCTGCCATTAATGCCACCATTTACGATTTCGACCTGGCCTTTTCGTTCAGGGAACAACGCACCCCGGACTCGGATTCGGTGCTTCGCACGATGAAATGGCACATTGACACCTATTATGAGGACGACGTAGCCCATCACATTTCGCAATATGGAATAAATTACTTCACCTACCGACCCGAGAACTTTTGGAGACACTTGGAAGAATTCATCGGCGCGGATACCTGTGTGGTGGGGTTGACCCGCATGTTAAGCGACCATGCTGGAGTGGTGATCATCACAGCAGGTGGACCCACGTTGCAGGAATATATGCATTATGCCAATGTCGTGAATCCGCAACACCTTAACGAATATGTGTATTCCAACATTGATGGAGCCATAGGGGTGTTCTCCTCCAAGATGACTCGTTCACAATATGTGGGATTGGGAGGTCAAACCATGCCACAGCTGATTGAGGATCCCAAATGGGGATTCAAGTTCATTGGCGGGGCCGAGCCATGATCATCCGTTCAAGGCGTTCATACCACTCTTCACCAAACTTACGAACCAGAGGACCCTTCAGGAACTTCCACAAAGGGATCCCTTCTTTCTCACCTTTACGCTTGGCAGGTACACAGACGCTCCATTCGTGGTAGAGAATATGGGTGAATCCGTCTTTTTCGAGCAAACGAATAGGGTAGAGGTGGCAGGATATCGGTTTCCAAAAGTCGCATTTGCCTTCAAGATAAGCTTTTTCGATGGCACAAAGAGCAGTGCCGTTTGCATGAAAATACACAAAGGCACACTCGGCTCCGTTCACCAACGGGGTGACCAATTCACCCGACTCGTCGTAATCGTAAACATCACCATCATCAATCACCTTGACGCCTTCAGGTCGCATATATGGCTTGATGGCTTCGAGGTTGTCTTCGATTTGGGCTATTTCATCTGCCTCGAGAGGAGCGCCAGCGTCACCTTCCACACAGCACCAGCCTTTGCACCTTGGTAGGTCGCAACAGAACCGCGCATTCAGGAATTCATCAGAAACAACGATGTTATCAAGAATAATCATTTTATTAGGCCTTGTTTATAATATAGGTTTCGCTCTCTGGAAACAAGAGCGTTCTGTGCTTCTTATCCATCTTAAATGAGTATGTGTCTCCGCGTCCACTGGGTCTTGAAAGCATTAAATCGAGTTTTATAATACCTTGCTCCAAAAGCACATCAAATTGAGGTAACAAAGGGTTCTTAGTGTGATCAATAGTCATCACACGAAATTCCTCTACACCGCAATTAATTCTTGACTCAACATCTATCCAGAAGGTTTCATGATGTTTTTCGGCCAAACGTTCATGCAACCGTAATAGCGTCCACACAGAAACATCATGTAGTTTTACAAGTCTCTCGTCTGCATGAGTAGGTAATGCAAAATGATTCATCTCAAGCCACTCATTCTTCCAATTCACTTCTAGTCCAAGACCTTGGGCATTAGGTTTCAAAGCACTGACCGTTACCTGAAGTGTGTTCTTTTTCAATCCAGGACGTAAATAACCATATTTGTCAGCGATTTCACTGCCGCTTTTGCATTTGCTAAGATTCCAATCGGGAACATTGGTGAACAAAGCGCCTTTTGTATTAGATTTTTGTCGTTTGCTTTTGAGTTCAATTCCTTTATAATCTGGTGTCTTGTTGGGATTCATGGGGATACCCAATTGATACTCAACTTCGCGCCCTACACCAGTGTCAGCCAAAACTTTAGTGGGAATCCAATCGCTCATGCGGTCTCTGATTAATCCCAACAACTCATCTGAAATAGACGTAGCCAACACGTGAATGTTATTAATCAAGTCTTGGATGGGATTTATCAGTGCTGACTTGTATGCCTTTTCTATGTCTATCTGCGTTAAGTTTATAACATAAAGACTGGAATTGTAAATAATGATGGCAAAGATATCGTTAGGTTTCACGTAATCTTTCAATTTATAAACCCACATGCGAGGGTCTCCATCCTTCGTTTCTGGACGATATAGTGAAGATTGGGTATTTTTGATTCCCGTGTCGGTCAGTATATAAGAGTTCACTATTTTCTTATGTTCCTGCCCCTTGGGTTGTTTTTCAAAATCGTGTATGCCCTTCTCCAAAAAGAAAGCACGAACAGGAACAGTTGTATCAAGGATACCTTTATTATAACCTGTTTGTGTTATCTGGATTGTAGCATACTCTATTTGCTTATTAACAAGGAACTTGACATTTTGCGCTTCGAACGCATTATATTCACGCATGTGTATCATAGACTACTTAATGTGCTTTAGAATTTCATTGCCAATTGCTCTTGCCATCAATGGAGGTACTGCATTGCCAACCAATGTATATTGAGGGATTTCACTCTTGCGTTTGTCGCCACCTGTCTGACGCTTTCCCTGAAACACAAAGGAATCATCAAACGATTGTAAACGTGCCATTTCGCGAACAGTCATTGCACGGTGACGGGAATAGTGGATGAAATCATCCGGCATTGTAACCACAGTAGGACTTTGACCGTCTGCTTTCAACACAAAATAGTTGCGTTTGCTGGATTCTAGTCCCATTTTTTTTAACTTTTCTTTGCATTCGGCAGTATAACCTCCGCATTCGGCAATCACCCTCAAACGTTGTATTACAGTTTTGTTTTGTGCACTTGTCTGGTGGTTGAATAGTTCAGCCGTTTCTATATTCAAGTTGCTATTCAGTTCAGTCATGTCTTTGACATAAAACGGTGGACAATCAAACTGAAAACGATGGTTTAAACGTCCAATTTTTGACCATTCAGCAAAGGTCATTCCATCACTGGTAATTTCTCCATCAACTTTACGGCGTCTTATTAAAACATCATATTTTGGGTGATGTGCTGGTTTTGCATAAGTAGTACAAACTTCGCCATTCCCAATAAAGTCAAGATCTGATATTGCCTCATATACTGTTACTTTGTCTTCTTCTGTTACAGTGGCAGGCACAGATTTAATGGGTTCCTGATCGTTGCGACTTCCAATAAAGACAACTCTTTCACGATTTTGTGGAACACCGTAGTCAGAAGAAAGCAATACCATCTGCTCCACATTATAAAGTCGCAACCGACTCATAATGTTATTAAAACTCTCTTCTAAATTTTTTTCCTTCGCCACTTTCTGCAATTCATCAAAACATTCATCGAGTGAGTATGAATACAGATCGACTGCTTTTAACAACTCATCAGTTTCTTGACGAGCATTATTCAAAGCCTCTACTTGTCCTACGCAAAACTTTATCTGAGAGGAGATTTCTTCGTCTGAAATAGCAGCAAGGAAATCATTGAATCTTTCAACAAACAAATCGTTATCAATATTTGATACTGTTTTTTCGTTAATGATGTCAGAGGTTATTTTGTCTCGTTGTTCATTGCGACGCAAAAGATACAAACCGTGGCGAATTGTATTTATGTAACGATCAGATTTACTAAGGCGATAATCGATTTTTCGTGTCACATTACGCAGTTGATTGTCAAGTAAGTCAAAAAACTGTTCTTTATAGGCAAAGGCCTTGTCCTCATTGTTTGTAATTTCCATCTGCAATTTAATAAGGAATACACTGGCAAGGAATTGTGAGAAAGATTTCTTTAACAAATCATCCGCAAAAACAAGAAATTTACTTACTGCTTTGTCATCAATTATGGAACGCATTTCTCTCATAATTTCCACCTTGAATCTGCCATTGTCCTTTGTTAGCAAACCTTTCACATTTTCCATTACAAAGTATTTTGGACGCAAAGCGCGAATCACCTTTAAATAATGATTGAATAATCCATCACGTTTATCAAAACGCTTCCTTCTCCCAGACAAGCTAAATGACTGACAACTGGGGCCTCCTGTCACTACATCGATTTCTTTTTTACCAAGTGCCTTTTTCAGGTGCGTCAAAAATAATGGCGACATAATATCTTCTGTGATAAATTGAGTGTCAAGTCCAAGTTGTTCATTATAGCGAACACGATGCGTCAACTCACAATTCTCATTGATATCACTTGCCAAAATGAAATCGTAATATTTGTCATCTGTACTAGCCTGCAAAAAACCTTCACTAATGCCACCAGCACCAGCAAACAGGTCAACAAAGGTCACCGGACTACGCCCCTCAATAAATGTATTTAATTGTGCCATCTTTTGTTAAGAACTCTTACCTTGTTAAAAGGCGATTAAAATATGTTAGTTTGCAAAAATACAAAAAAAGTGTTGAACTACTCATATTTATAGGAATTATTAAGTTTGCGACACAAAAGATTGATTGGTACCAGAAAAAAGACTAATTTTGCGGCAAATTTTAAGGAAATAATCTTGAATTCTTGAAATCATAAATCTAAAAATTAAGAAGAAATGGCTTTTAACCTCAGAAACAGAAACTTCCTGAAGCTTTTGGACTTCACGCCGGAAGAGATTAAGTTTTTCCTGAAACTCGCTGCTGACCTCAAGGCCGCCAAGTATGCAGGTACCGAACAACCCCACCTCACGGGTAAGAACATCGCCTTGATTTTCGAAAAGACTTCCACCCGTACCCGCTGCGCTTTTGAAGTCGCCGCCAAGGACCAGGGAGCCCATGTCACTTACCTCGGCCCCACCGGCTCACAAATCGGTATCAAGGAATCGATGAAGGACACCGCCCGCGTGCTGGGTCGTATGTTCGACGGCATCGAATACCGTGGCTTCGGTCAGGACATCGTTGAAGAACTGGCCAAATATGCTGGCGTGCCAGTATGGAACGGCCTCACCAACGAGTTCCACCCCACCCAGATCCTCGCCGACTTCCTCACCATGATGGAACACACCGACAAACCCCTCAACCAAGTCACCTTCGCTTACTGCGGCGACGCCCGTTTCAACATGGGTAACTCGCTGATGGTGGGCGGCGCCAAGATGGGCATGGATGTCCGTATCGTGGCTCCTAAAGAACTGCAACCCAACAAGGAACTCATCGACACCTGCAAGAAGATCGCCAAAGAAACCGGCGCCAAAGTCACCGTCACCGACGACGTGAAGAAGGGCGTTAAAGGCTGCGACTTCCTCTACACCGACGTGTGGGTATCCATGGGCGAACCCGCCGAGGTCTGGAAACAACGCATCGACCTCCTCATGCCTTACCAAGTCAACAAAGAGATGATGGAAATGACCGGCAACCCGAACTGCAAGTTCATGCACTGCCTGCCCGCTTACCACAACCTGGAAACCAAGGTGGGTCGCGACGTCCATGAGCAATTTGGACTGGACGGCATCGAAGTCACCGAAGAAGTGTTCGAAGGCAAGAACAGCATCGTCTTCGACGAGGCCGAAAACCGTATGCATACCATCAAAGCCGTGATGGTTGCTACCCTGGGAGATTAATAAACATCCCGTATCTTCATGATGGGGATATCGTATGTAGAGACGCCATATTATGACGTCTCTACATTTTTTATGATTTGACGAATTTCACGGTGACCATCCCCCCGTCACCTTTCATAATTTGAACAAAATAAACCCCTGGAACCAAAGAACCAACCTCAATAACACATTCCTTCTCACCCTCATTGGACTGGGATAAAACACACTGTCCCATAAGATTATACACCAAAACCTGTTTCATTGGAACCCCTTTTACTGTGATCATATCCATGGCGGGATTGGGCATGAGCACGGGAAAAAGTTCCTTTTCCTCAGCGACATCCGTGGCAATCAAACCAGCCAAATTAGCCACCAAACCAAGATTCAACTCCGTGAAACGTTTGGCTTGATCCATATTGTTGACACTGACACCCAAGATATCCTCCGGTGTATGAATAAAAGGCGAGCTATGATGGGTATCCTCAAAAGTATGGACAGCAGGATATCCATTTCTGTTGAAAGAAGAATAGTCGCTATCACCCCAGGCAAGCCAATCATGCCAGATCCTCATGTCGGGGAAATACGCCTTCGAGAAGTCAAAGACATAATTCGCCAACAACGAGTCACGACCTGTGTAGAGTAGGTTCACATGAATGTCGGAGCCTTCTTCAAGATAGCCGATCATGTCGAGGTTGAAATACCCAACGATGTCCAAGAGCTGGTCGGCACAATCTTTGGCGTAGGCAGCACTGCCAATAAGGCCAATCTCCTCAGCGGCGAAGTTACAGAAAATCACAGAACGTTCAAAGGTACAAGGAGACAAGATCCGAGCCATTTCCAAAACACCCGCCACACCTGAGGCGTTGTCGTCGGCACCCGGAGCCAACAGCGAGTCGGGATGACCATCGAATTTGTTATAGGAGTCGTAATGAGCGCCGCAAACAACATATTCATCAGGATATACCAATCCTTTGCGAATGGCAATCACGTTGTCGGAAGTCTCATACAAGCTGTCATGATAATGCACAGGAAAATCATGGAGATAAACGGAGTCGAAACCCATGCATTGATAGTTGTGATATAGCCAGTTTTGCACCTCATATACCATCTGGCTGTCCCAACGACGGGTTGGACACGACTGTAAGGTGTCGATAGTAGCAGTCAACCGGTCGATATCCACTTGATTCATAAGCGACCTGATTTGTGGTTGCTCCACAGTAACCTCGGGATAGGTGTGTTCATAAAGATGCTGCACCTGACCGTGAGCCAAGCCAAACATCCCTATCCCCATTAATATTAAAAATATATTCTTCATTTTTATTTACCTCACCCCCCGACCCCCTCTCCACTGTGGAGAGGGGGAGCGTTCTACCCGGGGTTTTTCTACCGAGATTAAACCCCTAACGGGGTATCCTTTTAAATTCTAAATTCTCTTTCTACCGAGTTTTAACCCCTAACGGGGTAGCTCCCTCTAAATTATAAATTCTAAATTCTAAATTCTCTTTCTACCGAGATTTAACCCCTAACGGGGTAGCTCCCTCTAAATTATAAATTCTAAATTCTAAATTCTCTTTCTACCGAGATTAAACCCTTCTCAATTCCCCAATCCCTTCACATGCGGTTTCCCAGCCACAAAATCCTTCAGATAGAACGGCTCGAAATAGGCCACATCAACAAAATCGCCTGCTTTTTGCGCCTGATCGGCTAGCGATGCCATAAACGCGGCAGAAGGCAACACGTCATCAACGATATGGATGGCGGGATGGTTGACAAACAATGGAGCCAACTTGGGAGCCCCATCTCCAAACAACCACAGACGATGTCCTTCCAAATCGGCAAAGGCATTCTCGTCCACCACCAACGCCTTGGTGTCGGAAACCCGATGCAGCGTGGCGTCAAACACAGAGCAATAAACCTCCATACGACGGGCATCGATCATGGGAACAAAAAGGTCGTCAGGCTGTAAGTCCGCGCCCAGACGTTCATGCATTTGATAAGCCAAGGCATGAAGCGTGTCAACCGCAAGTAACGGCAAGTCAGCGGCATAGCAGATGCCTTTGGCAGTACTGACTCCGATGCGAAGACCAGTATAAGAACCTGGTCCCTTACTCACTGCCACGGCATCCAACTGGTCATAACGGAGCTTGGTCTCTTCAAGGACTTCCTTAATAAAAATGGTGATTTTTTCCGAATGGGCATTCTGACCCTTGCACTCACGCAACGCCAAGGTACGGCTGCCGTCGTTAAGGGCTACCGAACAGGTGGACGTGGCTGTTTCAAGACATAATATCATGGCTGATGTTTCATTTCTGTGGGGCAAAAGTAAGATTTATTGGCTTGATTTGATAAATATGTATTAAAAAAAAGACAAAAAAGTGATAAATATACAGATTTTTGTATTTTTGTAAGTTTTAATTGGTTTCTTCACGTAAGCTTTTTTGTGACTTACGGGGCGGAGCTGTGTATTTTTGATAAAACAAACACTATGAATATTTTAGTAACCGGGGGAACGGGGTATATAGGATCACACACTCTTGTAGAGTTGAATCTCGCTGGTCACCACACAGTGGTGGTAGATAACCTCAGCAACTCAAGCCGTGTCTCCCTTGAAAGGGTGGAAGAGCTGGTTGGCACTTCCATTCCATTTTACCAAGTGGATATCCGTGACCGGCAAGGGCTGGAACAAGTGATGAAGAACCATCATTTTGATGCCTGCATCCACTTCGCCGGACTGAAAGCGGTGGGAGAGTCCGTAGAAAAGCCTTGGGAATACTATGAGAACAACATCGGGGGAACATTGGTGTTGCTTGATGTGATGCGCAAACACGGCTGCAAAAACATCATCTTCTCCTCTTCGGCCACCGTCTATGGCAATCCCGCCATCATCCCCATCACGGAAGACTGTCCGAAAGGCCATTGCACCAATCCTTATGGACAAACCAAGAGCATGCTTGAGGAGATTTTGATGGATATTCAGAAAGCTGACCCAGAGTGGAGGGTGGTGCTGCTGCGTTATTTCAACCCCATCGGGGCACATCAAAGCGGCAGAATCGGCGAAAACCCCAATGGCATCCCGAATAACCTGATGCCATACGTCACCCAAGTGGCAGTGGGCAGACGTCCTGAGCTGGGAGTCTTTGGCAACGACTATGACACTCCCGATGGAACAGGAGTCCGCGATTATATCCATGTCGTTGACCTTGCCCGTGGCCATGTGGCCGCCTTGAAAGCTTTTCTTCCCCCTTTGAAAGATAAGCAAGGTGTCTTCATTTATAACCTCGGTACCGGCCAAGGCTATTCCGTGTTGCAACTGGTAAAGACCTTCGAAGCCGTAAACCACATCCACATCCCCTATAGCATCAAACCCCGACGGGCAGGCGACATCGCCACCTGCTATTCCAACCCCGCCAAAGCAGAAAAAGAACTCGGATGGAAAGCACAATATGGTCTTGAAGAGATGTGCCGCGACTCATGGAACTGGCAGAAGCAAAACCCGGAAGGATATGAAAAGTAAGAAGTTAGAAATTAAAATATGGATCAAGTAACTATTATTGACTATGACCGGATCTACAAGAATTTCATTGATGAGAAATTCCTGCACGACGGCCACGACGAGTACTACTATCGTAACCAACAGACTAAAAAACCTGAAAAAGGATGGCGTCATCTGCATTCCGACGAGATTGAACGTCTCGTGAAGAACAGCAACTCAGCCACTAACTGGGACGACATCTGGGTGACCGACGAGTTCGATACCAGCATGGTACACAACAACCACTTCTTCGGCATGGTCCGCATCGGACGCATCAGCCGCAAAGTGCTTCAATACCACGACTTGCGTGTCCCCATCGGCATCTCCAACAGCAGCATCATCTCTTGCGACATCGGCAACGACGTAGCCATCCACGATGTGCACTACATGGCCAATTATATCATCGGTGACCAGTGCATCCTGTTCAACATCCACGAGTTATCGACCACCGACCACTCCAAGTTCGGCAACGGCATCATCAAAGAAGGAGAGCCTGAGGATGTGAGAGTGTGGCTAGAGGTGATGAACGAGATTGGAAACCGCAAGATCATGCCTTTCGACGGGATGACCACCGCCGATGCTTATCTTTGGGCGAAATACACCGACGACACCCGCTTGCAGGAACGTCTCAAAGAAATCACCCAAAACAGCTTCGACAACCAACGCGGTTATTATGGCACCATCGGCGAGTCGTGTGTCATCAAGAACTGCTGGATCCTCAAAGATGCCAAGGTGGGACCCCACTGTTACATCAAAGGTGCCAGCAAACTGAAGAATGTCACCATCAACTCATCGGAAGAAGAACCCTCACAGATTGGTGAAGGCGTCATCTTGGTGAACGGCATCACGGGCTATGGCTGCCGTATCTTCTATTCCGTGGTTGCCACCAGGTTTGTGTTGGGCGACAACTGCAACTTGAAATACGGCGCACGCCTCATCCATTCCGTGTTAGGCGACAACTCCACCATCTCGTGCTGCGAGGTGCTCAACAACCTCATCTTCCCCTCTCATGAACAACACCACAACAACTCGTTCCTCATCTCAGCTTGTGTGATGGGACAAAGCAACATGGCTGCCGGCGCCACCATAGGCTCCAACCATAACAGCCGCGCCACCGATGGCGAGATTGTGGCTTCGAGAGGATTCTGGCCGGGACTATGCTCCAGCGTCAAGCACTCCTCCAAGTTCGCCTCTTTCACCCTGCTCTCCAAAGCCGACTACCCCAACGAACTCAACATCATGCTGCCGTTCTGCCTCGTCAACAACAACACGGCTACCAACGAACTGGAACTGATGCCTGCCTATTGGTGGATGTACAACATGTACGCCATCGCCCGCAACACCTCCAAATACCAAAAACGCGACAAACGCAAACGCAAGATTCAAAACATAGAGTTCGAGACCCTGGCTCCCGACACCATGGAAGAAACCATCGAAGCCCGCAAGCTTCTGGAAGTATGGGTGGCCAAAGCCTATCTCCGTAGCCAAGGGGAAGACCCTGACACGCATGAGTATTATGAGCTTCGAGCCACTGGCAAACATCTTCTCGACTATGAACCCCAAACCGTCGATGCCCTGGAAGTCCTCGGCGAAGGCATCGAGAAAGGACACCGTAAGGTGCGTATCCTCAAGCCACGGAAAGCCTATCATGCCTACGGCGACATGATCACCTATTACGCCGTTAAGACCATCCTTCGTTATTTAGAAAACCATCCCGAAGAGGACATACACACCCTCAGTAGCCAGATGAAAGGCAAACGACTCCGCAAATGGATCAACCTCGGCGGCCAAACCATGCCGCAAGAAGATGTTGACCAACTGA
>JAEEGI010009957.1_pt1 | contig 20728 bp, 9 predicted proteins | sample 8958751 | NCBI WGS metagenome assembly JAEEGI01 (sample SAMN16246545, study PRJNA631951) | gut metagenome | biome: gut microbiome; feature: rumen; material: KS-attached | host: Bos | place: Iran: Karaj | collected 2018-10 | reverse complement strand
TATTCCACCCTCGCCACTCGCAACGGACGAGCCATCACGGGCCTGAGCATGGGTGGCCACGGCGCTATGCACACGGCCATGCGCCATCCCGACGTCTTCGGGGCCGTGGGGAGCACCAGCGGCGGAGTCGACTTCAGACCTTTCCCGCAGAACTGGGACATCAAGGAGGTGCTCGGCGAGATGGCCGCCAATAAGCAGACGTGGGACGACCATGTCGTCGTCAACCTCATACAGAACATCGAGAACCGTCAACTCGCCATCATCTTCGACTGCGGCGAGAGCGACTTCTTCCTCGAAGTGAACAAAGAACTCCACCAGCGGCTGCTTGGAAGAGGTATCGAACACGACTTCATCCAGCGCCCCGGTGCCCACGACAGCAACTACTGGGCGAACGCCATCGACTATCAGTTGCTGTTCTTTAAAAAGTATTTCTCGAAACAATAAAACAAAAACGGAGCTGACTATGATGCGTAAGGGTGTAATTGGTAGCGTGCTCGTCGCCGCTGCAGCCGTTGCATGGCTCTGTGTGTCGTGCTATAAGATTACGTTTATTAAGCAGGAGCACACGATCATCAAGGGCAATGTGTTCAACGGAAAGATGGTGGTGAAGTCCACCGGTAACACCGCCGGAGGCGTCTACCATGTCTATGGCCTCTTCGGCATCAGAGTACCAATAGGGTGGGAGGTCGACGGTAAAATCGTGATGACGCAGGTGGCCAAGCCTACCACTGACACGGGCGACCCCGACTACAACCGTGACATCAAGCGGACACTGGTGCCATGTCCCGAATACACCGACATGCTCAACCGCGACTATCCGCGCAAGGGCTACACATGGCTTGGCTACGTCACCGACAGCGATTTCAAGACGTTGCTCAGCGGCGAAGACCCTGACAAGCGTGTCGACAGCATCTACGTGTCCTACGACATCGCTACCAGCTACGACCATACGGGCATCTATTACCTCGACTACATCGCTGGCCAGATCGACCACGACAAGCTCGACCAGGTGACCACCGCCGATCGCGACTGGACGACACGCGTGGCTACGTTCTCGGGCGACCACATCAACAACGTCTACTTAACCAATACGAGCATCAAGGTGACCAACACCGATGGCACGATGGACGAGATGGGCGATGAGCTGTGGGCCATGCCCGAAGAGTGGGAGCTGGAAGCCATGCCCAGTTCGACCTACCAAGGGACGGCGCGTGCCTTCAAAGACCTTAAGTACAACAAGCTCTTCACCCGTTCACGCGGCTGGAACGGTGGCGATGGCGTGCTCACCGTAGGCCTCCCCAACGGCGATGTCTTCTGGACGTTCAACGATAGCTTCTATGGTGTGGTCAACCCAAGCAACCGCTCACGTGGCAGCTGCAGCTTCCCACGCAACAGCATCATGGTGCAAAAGTGCCGCGACGGCGTGCTTGGGGAGACACCCGAGGATCTAGTCTGGCTCGCCGACTACGTCAACTGGACGCACGCTAGTGGTGACCGCTATTTCCATGCCCGTACGCACCTGCGCCACCCTGGTGGCGAGAAGACCGCCGCTGAGATTGCCGCTGGCGACATCGACCAGGGCAAGGTCTACTGGTCGGGCGATGGCACCGTCTACAACGGCAAGCTGCAGATGATTTGGGTGGGCGTACAGTCGTCCGAATTGCTCAACCTCGACGCAGCACTGTGTACCTACAGCCTCGAGGGCAACGAGCCCGAGGGCTACTACCTCAGCACCATTCCCGACTACCTGCCCCACGAAGGCGACTACCTCTACCGCGAAGACCACACACCCAATAAGCAGATTGGCCCTTGTGCCTACGGCTCAACCCTCTTCGAGGCTGAGGACGGCCATACATACCTCTATGCCGTGGAGAACTCAACCACCGTGGTGGCCCGCACCGCCACGCACGACCTCTACAGCCCGTGGCAATACTACGTCAAGGACACCAGCGGCAACTGGACGTGGCAGGACAACTATCCCACGGAGAACGAGCGTCGCCGCTCAAGCATCATGACGTCGAGCAGCTGGGGCATCATGCTGCCCTGGGTGTTCAAGCAGGGCGACTGGTACTTCATGACCTCGCAGGCACCCATCTTCTCGCCCGAAGTCTACATTTATCGCTCGAAGTCGCCCTACGGTCCCTTTGGCGACCGCAAGCTGTTGTTCCGCCTGCCCGACCATCTCGACAAGATGGGATCGCAGCAGTACCACTGGCTCTACATGGTCAACCTGCACCCCGCACTCTCGCGTCAGGGCGAACTGGTGTTCTCGACAAACAGCGATACCGAAAACTTCTGGGATAACTTCAATGCGCTGGGCTCAGCTGATTACTATCGGCCGTTCTTCTATCGCGTCTTTGACTGGCAGAAGGTCTACGACGACCTTAACACCGAAGGCATCGAGGCCCCTCGCAGTTTGCCTCGTCCTACAAGGGCCGCTGACAATGCCTACTACGACCTCCAGGGTCGCCGTATGACGCATTCTCTATCATCAATTCTCAATGCTCAATTAAGGAAAGGTGTCTACGTTCATGCCGGCAAGAAGGTCGTTGTGAAGTAGTTGAAATGGTGTTGAAACTTTTTTTAAGGCTTATCGCTTGCGTAATCCATAAAGATTTCGTATTTTTGCACGCGATTATTCACCATTAACAACTACTGAATGAAAGAATTTGTCATCTCAGAGGCAAAGGCCGAGACGGCCGTGCTGGTGGGACTGATTACGAAAGAGCAAGACGAAGCCAAAACAAAAGAGTACCTGGACGAGCTGGAATTCCTCGCCGACACGGCGGGGGCACGCACCGTGAAGCGCTTTACGCAGAGGGTGGGTGGTCCCAGTCAGGTGACTTATGTCGGTAGCGGAAAGCTGCAAGAGATCAAGCAGTACATCAAGGATTGTCAGGACGCTGCCGACGAGGCTGCTCATAACGCTGAATCCATTCCCAATTCTCAATTGCCAACTGACAGTCGCGAGCTGCCTCAGCCCGTAGGCATGGTCATCTTCGACGATGAGCTGTCGGCCAAGCAGATTCGAAACATTGAGAAGGAGCTGCAGGTGAAGATTCTCGACCGCACGTCACTTATCCTCGACATCTTTGCCATGCGTGCCCAGACGGCAGAGGCAAAGGCACAGGTGGAGCTGGCACAGCACCGCTACATGCTGCCCCGCCTGCAACGGCTGTGGACGCACTTGGAACGCCAAGGTGGTGGTTCAGGCTCTGGCGGTGGAAAGGGCTCCGTAGGACTTCGTGGCCCTGGTGAGACGCAGCTGGAGATGGACCGCCGTATCATCCTTCACCGTATCACCCTGCTGAAGCAGCGCTTGGCCGAGATCGACCAGCAAAAGACGACGCAACGCAAGAACCGCGGGCGCCTCATTCGCGTGGCCCTTGTCGGCTACACCAACGTGGGAAAGTCGACGCTGATGAACCTGCTGTCGAAGAGCGACGTCTTTGCTGAGGATAAGCTGTTTGCCACACTCGACACGACGGTGCGCAAGGTTACCATTGAGAACCTGCCCTTCCTGCTGGCCGACACTGTGGGCTTCATCCGTAAACTGCCCTCCGACCTGGTGGAGTCGTTCAAGAGCACCCTCGACGAGGTGCGCGAGGCCGACTTGCTGGTGCATGTGGTGGACATCAGCCACCCCGGTTTTGAGGAGCAGCTGAAGGTGGTGGAACAGACGCTGGCAGAGCTGGGCTGCGCCGAGAAGCCATCGATGATTGTATTCAACAAGATTGACGCCTACCACTGGACACCGCAGGACGAAGACGACCTGACAGAGCCCACACGCGAGAACATCTCACTGGCCGAGCTGCAGCGCACCTGGATGGCCCGCATCCAAAGTCCCGACTTCACGACGGCCAGCGACTGCATCTTCATTTCTGCACGTCAGAAAGACAATATCGAAGAGCTTCGCGCGTTATTATATAAAAAGGTACGCGAGCTGCACGTGCAGAAGTACCCCTACAATGACTTTTTGTACCAAAGTGAGTGGGAGGAGTGAAAGGGAGTGAAAGGGAGTGAGAGGGAGTGAAAGGACGTTAGATGAGGAGGAGTGAAAGGGAGTGAAGGGAGTGAAAGGAGTGAGAACACTATATAATTTGGAACTGTTTATACAATCATATAATCGCATGATACTATATGGATTTCAAAATGTGATAGCATGGCAAAAATCACATGCTTTTGTCATAGAAGCTTATCGGGTGACAAAGAAGTTCCCCGAAGATGAACGTTTTGGCTTGACATCACAATTTCGCCGGGCTGCAGTATCTATAGAAGCCAATATAGCAGAAGGATATAAAAGGATAAGCAAAGCAGATAAACTTAGAATGCTCAACATCGCTCAGGGAAGTCTTGAAGAATGCCGGGACTACTTGATTCTATCAAGAGATTTTGCATATATTGACGAAACTGATATTCAGCTACTTTACAATTCATTGGAAGAAGCCAGCAGGTTCTTGAATTCTTATTGTAAAGGAATAATAAACAACAATGGAATCAAAGACTGAAGCCAAAGGACTGATGTCCCTTCACTCCCTTTCACTCCTTTTCACTCCCCTTCGCTCCAACTAATCAACCAACAAATATTAATATGAACTACAGACAACTAACTCAAGACGAGATTCAAGTTTTAGAGCAGAACGTGTGCTGGGCCGAGGACTGGACACGTGTGCTGGTGCATGAGGAATTCCGGCCGTACAACTTCCATCGCGTGATGTTCTACGGTGACATCCGCTTAGGACGTTTCGAGAAGAAGATTGAGGTGGCCAAGGGCTTCTTCAAGCACTCTGGCATCAACGACGCCACGCTGCGCAACGTCAGTGTGGGCAACGACTGCCTGATTGAAAAGGTGGGCAACTTCATCAACAACTACACCATCGGCGACGACTGCTACATCTCGAACATCTCGACGCTGGAGACCACCGAGGGTGCCAGCTATGGCGCCGGCTCTACCATCAGCGTGCTCAACGAGATGGGCGACGGCAACGTGGTGCTCTTCCGCGAGCTGAACTCGCAGTTGGCCGCCTTCATGGTGAAGCACCACGAGGACAAGGCATTGATGCAGCGTCTGCACCAGCTCATCGACGACGAGGTGCGCATCTCCACGCCCGACCGCGGCATCATCGGCAATCGCGTGAAAATCATCAACACCAAGGACATCACCAACACCGTCATCAAAGGCGACTGCGAAATCAGCGGTTGCGCACGGCTCAACGAGTGCACCATCCTCAGCTCGGAGGACGCCAGCGTGTTCATCGGCACGGGTGTCATCTGCGAGAACAGCATCATCTGCGACGGCTGCAGCATCAACAACTCGGTGAAGATGCAGGACTGCTTTGTGGGCGAGGCCTGCCAAATCACCAACGGCTTCACCGCCGAGGCCAGTCTGTTCTTCGCCAACTCGTTCATGGCCAACGGCGAGGCCTGCGCCGCCTTCTGCGGCCCCTTCTCGGCCAGCCACCACAAGTCGAGCCTGCTCATCGGCGGACAGTTCTCGTTCTACAACGCTGGCTCGAACACCAATTTCTCGAACCACGCCTACAAGATGGGGCCTATGCACTACGGCACGCTGGAGCGCGGCACGAAGACCGCCTCGGGCAGCTATGTGCTGATGCCCGCCACCATCGGCGCCTTCAGCGTCTGCTTCGGCAAGCTGATGCACCACCCCGACACGCGCAACCTGCCGTTCAGCTATCTGATGGCCTACGGCGAGACGATGTACATCGTGCCCGGACGCAACATCACCACGGTGGGCCTCTACCGCGACATCAAGAAATGGCCCAAGCGCGACAAGCGCTCAAAGTTGGCCAAGAAGAGCATCATCAACTTCGACTGGCTCAGCCCCTACACCGTGGGCGAGATTGTGGAAGGCATCAAGATTCTGGAAGCGCTGCGCCAGGCCAGCGGCGACAACGTCACCACCTACAACTTCCATGAATACGTCATCAATGCCTCCAGTCTACAGAAGGGCTTGAAGTACTACGACATCGCCCTGCGCATCTATATGGGAGCCGTGCTGAAGCGCGCCACCAAGGAGGGATTCTTCGGCAAGCCAAAATCGGAAGTGGGCAAAGGCCCTTGGTCCGACCTGAGTGGACTGCTCACCCCCGTGAGCGAGGAGCAGCGCCTCATCGACGACATCAACAATGGTGCCATCGACAACATCACCCAGGTGCTCGACCGCTTCGACGACATCAACAACCAATATAGCGACTACCGCTGGGCATGGAGCTACCAGCTCATACTTGACTACTACCACCTGACGGAACTCGACGAGCAGGCTTGTGAGCGCATACGCGAAGACTATGTGCAGGCTCGCCGCGCCTGGATAGCCGAAATCAGGAAGGATGCCGAGAAGGAGTATGCCATGGGCGACGTTGACCGCGAGGTGTTCGACGATTTCTTGGAGAAGCTCGACCATGAGATAGACTACGAGAGCTAACGGCTCTTAGGCATGAAGGAACAGCATCATTGGCCAAACGCCGATGCGAGAAACAGAAGAAGCGCAGTCTTTTGGCTGCGCTTCTTCTGTTTTGAACTTGCAAAGGAGAGGGAGGGGGCTTCGTCATCTCAGCAACTGGCGGGCGAACTCGATGATGGTGTCGCGGCCACGCCGGAAGTCGTCGTCGGTGAGGCTGACGTAGTAGTCGGGTTCGATGCCGAACTCGGTGGAATGGCGCTGGGCGTCGTAGGTGGGCACAGCCGAGAAGCGCACACTCCAGCCATTGGGCAACGACGACGAGAAGGGCATGCCAGCACCGCCGCCGGTATGGTCGCCCACCACCTTCACCTGCGGCAGGGCCTTCATATACATGGTGAACTCGTTGGCCGCCGAGAAGACGTGGCGGTTGGTGAGCACCACCACGGGCTTGTGCCAGCGGATGTTCTTCGAAGGCTCCAGATAATGGGGCTGCAAGTCTGAGAAGTCGTTGTGGCCTGGTCCCGTCTTATGCTGTGTGTAGCCCACGAGGGTCTTCTCGTGGCAGAAGCGAGCGGCCAGCATGTCGGCATTGGTCAGGTTGCCTCCCCCGTTGCCCCGGATGTCGATGATAAGCCCTTGGCAGAGCATCAGATGCATCAGCACCTCGTCGAGGTTGCCCTCGCCGAAGCCCGATGTGAAGCTGTCGTAGCGCACATAGCCGATGTTGTCGTCCAGGATGCGGTAGTCCAAACCGCCAGCAATCCTGTAGTCGGTGCCCAAATAGACGCGCAGCAGCGAGTCGCTCAGATTGGCCGGATAGTCTTCGAACCAGCTCCAATAGCGTCCGTAGTCGTGGGCCGCCGAGAGGTTCACATGTCCATCGCGCAGCTCGCCCAGCATCTGGCACAGCACCTCGAAGAGCTGCAGGTCGTTCATCTTGTCGTTCACGCGTTCCTTATACTTATAGTACACCTGCTGCCAGTCCACTCCCAGTTCATGTTGCTTGTAGTCGAGGAAGCAGTAGTGCTCGTCGATGATGCGCCACAGCGCCTCGAAATTCCCCGTCGGTGTGTCGGGCAGTTCCTCCTCGTCGACGCAGGACGAAAGCGTGAAGCAAAGCGCCACACAGAGCGCTACGCTAAAGGACAAACGGAAAATGATAAATGATAAATATCGGTTCATTGACGGGATGGCGGAATAACGATATAACGAAATGACGAGATAACAAAATGACGGGATGCCGTTATAACGAAATCACGGTATAACGACTTCCCGTTATCACTTCTTCTTCACGGGATCGCAGGTGAGTCCGCAACCCAGTTTCTTGAAAATCTTGCGGTCCACCTCGCTCAGCATCACGGTGCTGTGCACCTGGCACCCCTTCAGCTGTGGCAACTGCTCCAGCGCACGGCGGCAGCGCTCATCGCCCTGACTCAGCACGCTCAGCGCCACCAGCACCTCGTCGGTGTGCAGACGTGGGGTGTGGGCACCCAAGTATTCGGTCTTCGTCTTCTGCACGGGTTCGATGAGCGACTGCGGGATGAGCCTGGCCTCGTGGGGGATGCCAGCCAAGTGCTTGGTGGCGTTGAGCAGCAGGGCGGCAGAGCATCCCAGCAGGGGCGAACTCTTCGAGGTGATGATGGTGCCGTCGCTCAGCTCCATGGCGGCGGCGGTGTGCCCGCTCAGCTCGCGCTTGGCGGCTGCGGCCACGGTGACGCGGCGATAGGCGGTGGTGATGTGTGCCTGGTTGAAGAGCAGCAGAATCTTGTTCACCTCGCGCTCATTGTCGGCACCATCGGCCAACTTGTTGGTGGCATCGTAGTAGCGGCGGATGATCTCCTCGCGACTGGCATTGCAGCACACCTCGTCATCGCTGATGCAGAACCCCACCATGTTCACGCCCATGTCGGTGGGACTCTTGTAGGGGTTCACGCCGTAGATGCCCTCGAAGAGCGCGTTGAGCACGGGGAATATCTCGATGTCGCGGTTGTAGTTGACAGCAATCTTGTCGTAGGCCTCCAGATGGAAGGGGTCGATCATGTTCACGTCGTTCAGGTCGGCGGTGGCGGCCTCATAGGCGATGTTCACGGGGTGCTTCAGCGGCAGGTTCCACACGGGGAAGGTCTCGAACTTGGCATATCCTGCGTGGATGCCTCGCTTGTTCTCGTTGTAGAGCTGGCTGAGGCACACGGCCATCTTGCCGCTGCCGGGACCGGGGGCGGTGACGATGACCAGCTCGCGCGACGTCTCCACATAGTCGTTCTTGCCAAATCCGTCTTCGCTGGCAATAAGCTCCACGTTGTGGGGGTAGCCATCGATGAGGTAGTGCACGTAGCTGCGGATGCCCATGCGCTCCAAGCGGTGACGGAACTGGTCGGCGGCATGCTGGCCGTTGTAGTGGGTGATGACCACGCTGCCCACCATGAACTGCCGACTCTGGAACTCCTCGCGAAGGCGCAGCACGTCCTCGTCGTAGGTGATGCCCAGGTCGGCGCGCACCTTGTTCTTCTCGATGTCGTCGGCTGAGACCACGATAACAATCTCCAAGCTGTCGCGCAGCTGTGCCAACATGCGCAGCTTGCTGTCGGGCTTGAAGCCGGGGAGCACACGCGAGGCGTGGTGGTCGTCGAAGAGTTTTCCGCCCAGTTCCATGTAGAGTTTGCCGTCGAACTGGGCAATACGGTCGCGAATGTGTTCGCTCTGAATTTTGAGGTACTTCTCGTTGTCGAATCCTGTCTTCATCATCTTTGTGTCTGCATTGCGGCTTTTCGATGCGAAAAATAAGTTAAGGGGCCACAATACGGGATGCAAAATTACGAAAATTCTTTCAGACAGCCAAAGCAATTCGAGGGTTTATTTGAAAAAAAACGCTTGCGGCTGGAAAAGGCACCGACGGGGAGAGGATGGGGAGGAGGGCAAAGGACAGGGAGGACTACAGCAGATACTCCAGACGCTTGAAGGCGGGTGCCAGCAGTGTGGTCTCCACCTCCTGGCCACCGGGCGAGCGGAAGATGCAGCGGCGCTGCTTGGGCAGCAGGTTGCTCACATGGTGGATGTTGAGCAGCGTGCTGCGGTCGGCACGCACAAACACTTCGGGGCTGAGCATCTTCTCCAAGGCACCGAGGCCCATCAGCACCATGTCGTTGTGGTGGAAAGTCACCAACTGCGAGTAGTTGCCCTCGCCCTTGAAGTAGGCGATGTCCTTCACCTCCACCACGACGGTTCCGCTGGCGGTGCGCAGGGTGAGCCGCTCGGCAAAGGTCTTCTCCGTCATCTTCACAATGTCCTTGGCCAGCTCGCTGTCGGCCTCGCCGATGACTTTCTGGCGTATGGCCTCTATCTGCTCCTCGCGCTGGATGTTCTCGCGTTGCAGCTTCACCATGCGCTTCCTATTCACCCTTTTCTCGTGCCAACGGGTGGCTGCCCACACCATCAGCGACACAGTTAGCAACACCAGCGCCCACACCCACCAGTGCTGCCACCACGCCAGCGGCGGGGCGATGTAGGTGTCTTCCTCGCTGTAGGCCAACAGCTCTTCGGGGCGAAAGGAGGTCATCTGTTCTATGCCGGGCAGCCACACAGTGCCGTCGTCCTCTTCGGCCATCACCGCCTTCAGCGGCTCGGTCATGGTGAAGCCATTCAGGTGGTTGAAGAACCGCTGGTCGCTGAGCCGACCCTTGTCGTCGACGCGACAGACAAACAGACCGTCGACAACCGCCGCCACCAAGAAGCCCCGTGGCGACAGGTGGAGCGAGCGCACTTCGTGGCCGCTGAGCTGCGGCATCTGGGGGGTGAGCGATGCCACATGACCGTCGACCACGCAGAACAGCGAGTCGGCCGAGGCGAAGAAGATGTTGCCCCGCTGGTCGATGGCCAAGGCGCTGACAACGAGTTTCTGTTGGCCATATTCCACCTTGCTCATTTGACGGTTCTTGTCGATGCAGTAGAGTCCCCCGCTGCTGCCTATCCACAGCTTGCCGCTGGCATCCTGTGCGGCGCACCACGGATGTCTGATGGTGGTGACCAGCGTGTCGATGGTGGCTGTGGCGGGGTCGTAGGCGCTGATGGTGGTGCGGCTGCCCACGATGACCCGGCCCCATGCCGAGGCCACAAACTGGTAGCGGTCGCGGGGCAAGCCTATCCAGCGCAGGGTGGCGGTGGTGTCGCTATGCGTGGTGATGGCCACCACGTCGCCATTGCCGGCCATGAACACTTCGTCGCCCACCTTGGCGGCACTGGGGGCATAGAACTGCTCGGGATTGTCGTCGACGATGGTGGTGGCGCCCCGCTGACTGCGCACCATCAACTTGCCGTTGAGCGTACCCATCAACAGTCGTCCGTCGCCACAAGCGGCCACGGCTCTCACAATGTCGTTCTCGTCAGCAAGTTGATGATTGGTGAAACAGCGGGTGAAGAAGCAGTAGACGCCCTGATAGGTGGCCACCCACAGGCGGTCCCAGCGGTCGACGAGCACGTCGCGGATGAGATTGATGCCCGTCACCACCTGATGCACGCCCTCGCCATCGCAAAGATACACGCTGTGCTCGTCGGCCACCACGCAGTCCGTGCGTATCTTCCTCACCGTCAGTCCATAGCTGGCCGCCGACCAGTCGGCCTGAGTCAGCAGTCGCAGACTGTCGCCCTGCCAGGCATAAATGCCGTCGGAGGCGAAGGCCAGCAGGGCCGAGTCGGTGCGCAGCAGGGTGTAGACGTCGGTTTTGTCCCACAGTTTGGTGGGCTGTCCCCCGTCAGGCTTCAGCAGGAAGGTCCCTTGCTCTGTGGGGGCTATCGCTTCGCCTGATTCGGGGTCGTAGTAGAGCTTGCGGTCGGGGGTCATCGTGTCGAGCAGTGGATGTGCCAACACGGGGGTGATGGTCTGCCGCGTCATCAGGCACAGCCGCCGCTGCTGCTCCAGGCTGTCCTCCATCAGCACGTAGCCGTTGGGCAGGCTGCCGGCATTCAGGTTGTTCAGCAGCCAGTGGCCATCCTCGTCGAGGGGCAGCGGCTCCACGCCGTCGTAGTCCACCGTCCACTGCCGGAAGAATCCCAGCGCCCTCACCTCGCCATGGCCATGCAGGGGAGCGCCATTGTCATCGACCTCGGCAAACCCCACGATGTTCAGGCGGCGACCCTTGAGGAAGGGGGTGAAGGCGCGGCCATCGAAGCGCACAAAGCCCGACAGCGTGCCCACATATATATATCCGCGCGAGTCTTGCCACAACCGTTCGGTCTGCATCTGCGGCAGGCCGTCCTGCACGGTGTAGCGCCGATAGGTCAAATCGCTCAACATCTGCCCCCGCATCAGAAGGCAGCAGCCGAGTGCCAGCATCAAAAGGATGGTTCGCCGCGTTGATTGCATGTTGCAAAAGTACGACAAAAATACGGAACGGGCAAAAAAAAGGCAAAAAAATGTGGAATTAGGCGTTCAGTTCGTCATTCGCAGGGGGCAGTTCGTCAAAAAGAGCCATTTCAACGGTTATTTTTTTGCTTTTTCTGCTTAAATTTGCAACCAGATTAATTCATCAAACACGTATCATTATGAAACAAATTCAACGTTACTTCAAGAGAGTTTTGCTCTCACTGCTCGCGCTCATGGCCACCGCCATGGGAACGAAGGCCGACGACATGACCGCCACGCCGCTCACCTTCGAGGCCGTGGAGGCGGGGACGATCAACATCGTCAACCCCAACTTGCTGACGATAGAATTCAGCAAGGACGGTGCCACATGGACTGCAGCCAGCAGCAACCCCATCAGCATCCCCGTGGCCGCTGGCGACCAGGTGCGCTTCCGAGGCGACAACCCTGCCTATGGCATGCTGGCACCCGACGAATGGGCCTTCAAGGAGCAGTACACCCGTTTCACCGCCACCAATGATGTCTATATTTATGGCAATGTGATGAGCCTCATCAGCTCCACGGGCTATCCCACGCTCACCACGCTGCCCATCGTTGGAGGCGACGAGGAGTGGGATATGGATATCAACCTCGCCTTTTTGTTCACAACTCCTGTATCGGAAGACGATTGGGCACCCAAGGACAACACCACCATCAAGAACCACCCCACGAAGGACATCGTGCTGCCTGCCATGAACGTCACCCGCAGCGGCTATATGTATATGTTCTCCGGCTGCCAAGGGCTGACGCGTGCGCCAGAACTGCCCGCCACCGACCTGGGCTGGGGCTGCTATCATCAGATGTTCTCCAACTGCATCAACCTGGAGAGAGCGCCTGAATTGCCCGCTGCCAGCGTTCCCTCGGAGGGCTACAGCTGGATGTTCAATAGTTGCACGAAGCTGAACTACGTGAAGTGCCTGGCCACCGACATCTCTATCGAGGGCTGCACGGGTGGATGGCTGACAGGTGTAGCTGCCACGGGCACCTTCGTCAAGGCCGCAGGCATGAACGATTGGACAGTAGGGCCGCAGGGCGAATGGAACGAGGTGGACGGCATCCCCGAAGGCTGGACAGTGGAAGAAGCCAGCGAAGCCACTGACATGGCAGGTGAGCCACTGACCTTCGAGGCCGTGGAGGCAGGAACCATCACGGTGAAGTACGACTACTACGGCGATGCCCCCTCAGGGTACATCCAGCCCATCCAGTACAAGCTGAACGACGGAAGCTGGACGGAGGTGACATGGGATGAAGACATTGCCTTGGCTGCCAACGATGTCATCAGCTTCCGTGGCGACAACCCCAGCTGCTACGACTCGGAGAACTGGGAGCACTATTACTTCGTCTGCTCCAACGACTGCTACGTCTATGGCAATGTGATGAGTCTGCTCCACTCCACGACATTCGCCACCGAGACCACGCTGACCGACGAGTATTGCTTCAGCGATTTGTTCTGCAACCAATGGGAACCGAACACCACCATCAAGAACCATCCCACCAAGGACATCGTGTTGCCAGCTACGACGCTCACCGACTACTGCTACAATTCGATGTTCAATGGCTGCACTGGTCTGACACGCGCCCCTGAGCTTCCTGCAAAGGTGATGACCGCGTATTGCTACAACGACATGTTCAACGGCTGCACATCGCTGACGGCTGCCCCCGCGCTGCCGGCCACCACGCTGGCCGAGGGCTGCTACACCTTCATGTTCTGGGGCTGCACGGCGCTCACATCAGCTCCGGCGTTGCCCGCCACCACACTGGCCAACATGTGCTACGACGGCATCTTCATGAACTGCGAGAACCTGGCCACAGCCCCCGCGCTGCCAGCCCCCATCCTGGCCGAGGGCTGCTACTCCGAGATGTTCATGGGCTGCACCAGCCTGACGACAGCCCCCGACCTGCTTGCCGAGACCTTGGTAGAAGGATGCTATAGCATGATGTTCAACGGCTGCACCAGCCTGAACTATGTGAAGTGCCTCGCCACCGACATCTCGGCCGAGAACAGTACTTACGGCTGGCTCACCGGAGTGCCCGCCACGGGCACCTTCGTCTTGGCCGACGGTACCGACTGGAGCGTGAAAGTGCCTACGACCGACTATGACGACGAAGTTCAAATCAACGGTATCCCCGGAGGCTGGACCGTCACCACCGAATCGGGCACCACCACCTACGCCTTCACCGTGCCCGCCTCGGGCATAGGCACCTTCAGCGCCGACGAGGCCGTCGTCGTGCCCGCAGGACTCACCGCCTACTACTGCACCGCCTTCGATGCCGATGCCAGCACCATCGCCATCCAGGCCATCGAGGGCGACGTGATTCCCGCCGCCACCGGCGTGCTGCTGCGCGGCGAGGCAGGGCAGACCTTCGCTCTTGAAACCACCACCGAGGCCGCCGAGGCCATCGCCGACAACAGCCTCGTGGCCGTCACCACCGCCACCCATGTACTGGCTACTGATGGCGACTTCACCAACTTCATGCTCACGGGCGGACACTTTGTGAAGATACAGGAGGCCGACGCCAACGTGAAGATGCCCGCCAACAAGGCTTATCTGCAGATTCCAACGGCCAGCATCGTCAGCGTAGCACGCCCCATCACCCTGATTTGGGACGAGACGACAACCGCCATCGCCGACGCAGAACGATTAACGATGAACAATGAACGTGCTTACGACCTGCAGGGCCGCCGCCTTTCGGAATTCGGAATTCGGAATTCGTCATTAAAGAAGGGCCTTTATATTGTCAACGGAAAGAAACTATATATTAAATAAGGAGGAGCAATCATGGAAAAGAAGAAATACGAAATGCCACGTTGTGCCATAGTAGTCGACGACGAACCCTTTATGAACGCCGTCAGCGTCGACCCCAGCGGCTGGGGCGACCAGTCAGGCGCCGAGTCGCGCAGTTTCCGCAACAAGCAGTGGGACGACGATGACGACATGGGGTGGTGAACGCACCATCGGCGAGGAAAGGAACGCATCTTTCGAAGCAAAGACAAAAAAAGTGACAGATTTCTTGGCAGTTTGCCAATTATTTCCTAATTTTACAACCGAATAATAATCACCAACAAACAATCATTATGAGACGCAAACAATTACTAACAACACTCGTACTGCTGCTCACAGCTCCCCTGTGGGTCATGGCACAGCAGTACTGGGAGAGCGGCACCAGCAAAACAGGAGCGGTGTCGAAGAACGTACACGACGTGTGGTACACCATCAGCCTGCCTGAAGACGGCGAGGTGACCATCACCCATGAGCCGCTGGGCAACATCAGTGGCGAGAACATCACGCTCTATGCCGTCGTCGACGGCGAGAACGTGCAGCGTGACTTCAGCTGGGTGGACGGCTCGAACCGCTCGTTCAACTGTCCGAACCTGAAGCCGGGCATCTACAAGGTGAAGATGCACGCCAACCCCAGGAACGACAAGGCCAGCGGCACCTACCGCCTGACCTACGTCTTCACAGCCCCGACGGTGAAGACCGACCCCACGCCCAATGCCACCTGGGACGACTGCCCCCTGCTGCAGAGCGGCGTGACGCTGGGCGGCCACATGGGCTATGCCTATGCCCCGGCCGACGTGGACAACGTGGACTGGTTCAAAATTGAAGTGCCCAAGGACGGCAAGGTGCAGTTTGAATTCCGCAGCGCACCCACCCTCACCGTTGGCTATGTGGAGCTTTGCGCCATCAATGCCGAAGGTACCGACGTGATGCGCCGTGGCGGACAGTGGCTCGACCATCCCGACTCCACGCTGGTGTTCGAAGTGCCCAACTGCCAAGCTGGCACCTACTATTTCTATATGCCACGGCGCGGCGGCTACGGCATCTACCACCTCACCTACCGCTTCATCCCGCCTGTGACCGACAGCGACCCCGAGTTGAACGACACGTGGCAGACGGCTACGCCACTTGCCGACGGTGTGCTACAGAACAGCCACCTGGGCTATGCCTACAATAACAATCAGGATGTGGTCGACTGGTACTCCATCGAGGTGCCCGAGGACGGCAAACTGACCATCGTCGCGCGCAGCAACTCGACACTTACCATCGGCTATGCCGAGCTGTGCGCGCTCAATGCCGACCAGACCGGCGTGGATCGCCGCAACGGAAAGTGGCTCGACTATCGCGACTCCACCCTGGTGTTCGAGACGCCCAACGTCTCGGCTGGCACCTATTATCTCTATATGCCGCTGCGCGGAGGATACGGCACCTACACCGTGACCTCCTATTTCACGGGCCACAGTGCCGAGGCCGACCCGGAACCCAACGATGAATGGGTGTCGGCCACCCCGCTGCGACAAGGCCCCGCCGTGACGGGCCAGCTGGGCTACGACTACAACAACACGAAGGACATATACGACTGGTACAAGCTCAACGTGCCCGAAGAAGGCAAGATTACGCTGACCATCAGCAGCGAAACGACGCTAACCATCGGATATGGTGAAATCTGCGTGCCCAATGCCGAAGGCACCAGCACCATCCGTCGCAATGGCCAGTGGCTCGACCATCCGGGCGACACCCTCACCTTCGTGCTGAACAACGCCGCCGCTGGCGACTACTATCTCTATTTGCCCCTGCGTGGAGGCTACGGTACCTATTCGCTGCAATACACCTTCACCCCCTGTGCCATGGCCAACGATGCTGCCAGCAATTATACTTGGGACACTGCCGCCATCATCGAGGCAGGCACCACCAAGGATGCCCGCTTAGGCTACGACTACAGCAACTCGTTCAACGACCACGACTGGTTCCGTCTCGACGTGCCTGAGGAGGGCGCCATCCAGCTCACCATCTACAGCGAGAAGACGCTCACCCTGGGCTACGCCGAAATCTGCGTGCCCAATGCCGAAGGCACTAGCACCATCCGTCGCGACGGCAAGTGGCTCGACCATCCGGGCGACACCATCACCTTCTCGCTGAACAACGCTGCCGCCGGAGCTTACTATCTCTATATGCCCCACCGTGGAGGTTACGGCGGCTACACCGTGAAGTACGACTTCATCCCGTGCGCCATGGCCAACGATGCTGCCGACAACTACACATGGGACACTGCCGCCATCATCGAGCCCAGCACCACCAAGGAGGCTCGCTTAGGCTACGACTACAGCAACTCGCTCAACGACCACGACTGGTTCCGTCTCGACGTGCCTGAGGAGGGCGCCATCCAGCTCACCATCTGCAGCGAGAAGACGCTTATGCTGGGCTACGCTGAAATCTGCGTGCCCAATGCCGACGGCACCGGCACATTCAGACGTGAAGGCAAGTGGCTCGACCATCCGGGCGACACGCTCACCTTCAAGCTGAACAACGCCGCCGCCGGAGCTTACTATCTCTACATGCCCCTGCGTGGAGGCTATGGCGGCTATCGCATCACCTACGACTTCATCCCATGCGCCATTGCCAACGACATCGCCGGCAACGACTCGTGGGAGAATACCACCCTCATTGAGAACGGCACCATCACACAGGGCCGCCTTGGCTACGACTACAGCAATTCCTTAGACAATCAAGACTGGTATCAGTTCGTGATGCCTGCCGACGGCTCCGCCAGCTTCATCATCCAGTCGGAGAAAACGCTTACGCTGGGCTACGCTGAAATCCTCGCCCTCAATGCCGATGGCACAGGAACAGTCAGGCGCGAAGGCAAGTGGCTCGACTATCCCGACTCTGCCCTCGTCTTCAAGCGCGACGACCTCGCCGCCGGCACCTACTATCTCTACGTGCCTCATCGTGGCGGCTACGGCGGCTATACCGTGAAGAGCACCTTCACCAAGAACCCGTTCTACCAGCAGAAGATGACCAACACCGACTTTGCCAACCGCATCACCCTGCAGGAGGGCGTGCCTGTGCAGGGTACCATGGGCTACGCCTATCGCGGTAACGACGCTGCCACGGAGGCATGGTTCGACCTGGGCCTGATGCACGGAAGGCAAATCGACGTGACGGTAAATGTGGAGAGCAGCCACTCGCTGTCCATCGGCGTTGCCGGAATCTATAAGTACAAGGGCGACCGCGACGATGGCGCACCCATCCTCGAAAGGGTGAAAGACCTGCGGCTGGAGCGCAGCTCGGGCACCATCAGCTACCTCGACAAGAACACCGAGGACAGCCACTACATCTTCTATATGCCCCGCTACAGTGGCTACGGCGGCTATGCCGTCACCTTCGGCAATCCCGTCCAGGAGGGCCAGGCCAATGTGAGCAGCGACATCGCCGTGATGACTGGCGGCCGCAACACCGTGCGCAAAGGCGTGCCCTGCGAGAATCCCATCACCATCACCAACACCTCGGCACAGAAGACCGGCAAGTTCCTCGTCAGCATCACCGCCACCGACAACATCGACATCCTGGGATTCCGCATGCCTGGCAACCGAGGCACGCAGTATCTGCCCGTCGACAGCGTCACCGTGCTCGACGGCGCCACCTGCCAGCACACCATCGTGTTCCTCGTGCCCAGCCTCGACCCGTGGGAGAGCTACACCTTCACCATGGTCAGCGAGGGTAAGGGCGACATCGCCTACAGCCGCGACTACACCGAATTCTACAGCGGCAAGAACAAGATTGTGGTCAACTCCACCACCTTCGCCGTGGTGGCCATCCTGGGCAATGTGGAAGGCGCCGACCGCCACATCAACGTGAGCGACTACGTGGTGCACCGCCTCGGCGACGTCTACGAGCTTACCGGCGAGCAGCGACTGAAGGTGTCGCAGCTGATGGACCAGCTCAACGACGAGAAGGAGCAGACGGGCATGGCCGCCTACAGCGTGCTCGAGCTGCTGAAGCGCGCCTCCGAGCTGTGCGGCATGGACCTCATCGATGCCACCTGCCCCCTCATCAGCCTCATTCGCCAGCACGTCTTCGGATGGATCTATCAGACCGACATAGACGATGAGTTCCTCGACATCCTCGACGGCAAGGCCGCCATCAACGATGTCGTTGCCTCGTGGGATCCCAACGAGATGGTGGGTCCTGCCGGCGTGGGCGAGCAGCACTACATCGGCGAGACGCAAACGGTGAACTACCGCATCCTGTTTGAGAACAAGGCCGAGGCCGGCGACGCCGCCTACCGCGTGCGCATCAGCGACGAGCTCGACGAGAACGTCTTCGACGTCTCCACCGTCCGCTTCGGCGAGACCAGCCACGACGGCGTGGGCTACAACTGGGTGATGAAGCGCGAGGGCAACAAGCTGTCGTGGGACATCCAGGGCATCGAGCTGCCGCCCAACGTGAACGCTCCCGAGGGCGAGGGCTACGTCAGCTTCTCGGTCGACCTGAAGCCTGGACTGAAGGATGGCACCGTGATCAGCAACAAGGCCACCATCATCTTCGACAAGAACCTGCCCATTGAGACCAACGCCTACTCCAACACGCTCGACCTCACACCACCCGTGACGGTGATGGCATCGGCCGACTACGACCCGGCTGCCAACACCATCCACGTGAAGTGCCAGTCGCAGGATGCCGCCTCGGGTGTGCAGAGCTATCTGCTCTTCGCATCGCACAACGGAGCCGACTACGCCTACTACGGACAGACCTTCGCTGGCGAGATGGACTATGCCGTGGAGAACTATGTCGACGGCGACGCATACTCGTTCTACGTGCTGGCCATCGACAACGTGGGCAACACCGAGAACGTCACCCCGCAGGGTGTGCAGGCCATCACCGGCATCAACGGCGTGCGCTTCGACCACAACGCCACACTGCGCATCTACACCACCGACGGCCGCTACGTGGGCACCAACCCGGCCCGTCTGCCGAAGGGTGTGTATGTCGTCGGAGGCAAGAAGTTCATCGTACGTTGAGCTGCCAGCTCAGCCACCATCAGAACGAAAAAGCCGAACCCAGCCGGGTTCGGCTTTTTCATTCTGATGGGAAAGAGCTGAAGGGTTGAAAAGACGCTGAAAGCGTCTCCTCTCAATAGCCGTAGGTCGGAACGACCTGCGGATAACAGGTACGGGTAATAACGACCCTGAAGGGGTCGCCTGTATTCAAGTGCAATTCTACCATTAGAATAGGTGGGAGGGGTGCCCGTGAGCACGGGGCGACCCCTTCAGGGTCGATGTCACTCGTATCCATCTATCCCGGGGGTACTGCGTACCCTCGGCTATTGAGAGGAGACGCTTTCAGCGTCTTTTCAACCGTACCTCGAAATTTTAGCCACAATCGTTCAACCCTGGTTGAAAAGACGTCTTGAAAGAAAAAAGGAAATGCCGTTCTTTTTAGAAACGAATGAACCTAATCTTTCATAAAATGATTATCCGCAATCAGGTGACAAAAGACGCTGAATGACGATTTGCCCGCTTTAGGTTGCAGCAGAAGCCCCGGAGGGGCAGCGGATTATAGGCAGGGGTGTAACCCCTGTGAAAGCAGACGGAACGAAAGCCCCGGAGGGGCGACAGAGTATCCCACCTTCACAGAGATGCGCCCATGCCTGGACGATTGGTGCTCACCATCGGACAATTGGTGCTCACCATCGGACGATTGGTGCTCACCATCGTCTTCCGCCGCCCCTTCGGGGCTTATACGTTCATTATAATCGTCCTAAATTATTCACTTATATGCGGATAATCATTTTTCATAATTGTACTCACGCTCAATCTGATTAATCCGACCGAGCGTTTTGAATGGTTAATTTCTGCTTAAGCCAAGAGAAAAATTGTGAACGGATGTAAAATGAAAATTTTTGATTTTTTACAAAATAAAATTTCATTCTGGAACGGAGAATGCACACTTTCGGCGGTTTGTGCAGGGTTGAGGGGCGAGGGGAAAAGGACTTTCAAGGCGAATTTTGCACATCTGTAGCAGTTTTGTGCAGTATATTAGACGATTTTGGGGCCGATTTTCGTTTCCGTAAGCACGCCCCAGCGGAAAACGGCAACGCCAATTTTTTTTTCGGCGTTGACTTTTTCGAGC
>JAEEGI010009954.1_pt1 | contig 20730 bp, 15 predicted proteins | sample 8958751 | NCBI WGS metagenome assembly JAEEGI01 (sample SAMN16246545, study PRJNA631951) | gut metagenome | biome: gut microbiome; feature: rumen; material: KS-attached | host: Bos | place: Iran: Karaj | collected 2018-10 | reverse complement strand
AATAATAAATTTAAATTAGGAAAAATAAATTTTTTAAAACTTCTAAGAGAAGAAAGTAATTATGAAGATATAATTTCATTATTAGATAATATTTTCAAAGAATTATTACCAAATGATAAAATAAAACTAAATAAATTAAATGAAATAAATAATATGACAAATACAAATTATTTAATGACAGAACCGAATGATTTAATAAAAAAGAAAAAAAGAATATTTTTTGATTTTCCAAAAATAGAAAATAAAACAAGAGAAAATACATCAAATCACTTTTATACTAAATCAGATAAGAGTTTTTTAAGTAATAGTTATGGTAAAACAATTAAATTATTTAAAAAAACAATGATTAATTCATCACATAAAAATTTATCTCTTCCTTCATTTAAATTAAATAATCAAAATTCAAATAAAATATCTCCTATAATTTCAAATAAAAATTCAACAAGAAATTTTCTTCCCGGATTAGAAAAATTAAAAAGTATTGATACAAAAACACTTGATTCAAGTACTACTGAAACTAAAAAAAAAAGAAATGTTGTTCCTAAAAATAGTCCAATTAAAAATAAATATGAAGATTATGATAATATAAGAAATCAAAGTAATAATATTAATGATAAAATTAATCAATCTATGAATATTGAAGTTAAACCTAAAATTATGGATAAAGATATTAAAAAAAAAATATTATCTAGAAATGAAAAAATTGATACTACTCCTAATAATAAAACTGTTAATAATATTTTTGATGATAATAAAAATAATGGTTTGGTTAATTTAAAACCTTTAAAAAAAAATTTAAATAAAAATCTTGCTTTGTATAATTATTCTATTTCAAAAGATTTTTTCCAAGATAATAAAAATTATCTTATGACTGAAAGAGAAAAAGAAAAAGAAAATAATATTTCAAATAATAAAGATATTAATAATTCTAAAACAAATAATAATAGTATTAATAATGATTTTCATGATAAAAGTAAAAGTGAATCAAAAGAATTTAAAACTAAATTTAAAATTATTAAAAATAATAGTAAAGAAAAAAAAAATAATAATGACAATGAAAAAAGAGAAAAAAAAGAAGACAAAAAGAATAAAATAAAAAAATCATTAAATGAAAAGGATATATCTAAATTCAATATAAATAATAAGTTTAATTCAACAATACAATCTTCAAAAACAATTGATGTTAAAAAGAAAAATACTATTAAATCAATATCTCCTGATTCAATTGTTTCATTACAAGAAAATTTAAAAAAAAATGATTTAGAAGGAAAAAAAAATAAATTTGGTAAAACTTCAGTTAACTTTGGTGAAAAAGATGATAAATCAAATAAGAAAAAAAAGAAAGAAAAAAATGATATAAATGATAAAAAATCAAATAGTAAATTTAAAGAAAAAAATAATGATAATAAAAGTTTAATTAATGAAAAGAATAATGATGATGAAGAAACAAAAAAAAATTCAAAATCAAAAAAAAAACATAAAGAAAATATAGAAAATATAGATGATAAAGATATAATAATAAATCATAAAAAAAGAGAAAATAATAAAGAACAAATAGAAAAGTTAACAAAAGATTTATTTGGAAATGGAAAAACTTTTACAAATAGTCAAATTCCAGAAATAATAAAAAAATATTATTCTAAAGGAAATAATAGTGATAATGAAAAGGAAAAAGAGAAAGAGAAAGAGAAAGAAAAAGAAAATGATGAAAATGAAAAAGAAATTAATTTAAATGAAGTTAAAACTGAAAAAAATGATGAAGAAGCTAAAAAGAAAAAAAAAAGACCTATTAATGTTTATGATTTTATTATATAGGTAAAAAATAGGAAATTTAATCTTTTAATGTTGTTGTAAAATTAAAATTTAATCGTTTATATATATTTCTATATTTATATATTATTTTATATCTATATATGAAGATTATTGTTTATTATATTATTTTATTTTATTAAAAAAGAAATTATTGTTTATATTCTTTGGTTAAAGAAATCAAATTAAAGTGTTTGAAAAAATAAATATAATATTTAAATTATAAATTAATAAATTAAAATATTATTTTTTTTAACAATGATTTCTCGTTTATTGTATTTATTTATTATTTTTTAAAACATTTTTTTATTCTTTTTTAATCATCATTTTCATCTGATGAATCTTCTAAATATTTACTGGCTTTTAATTCTATTGAAGATTGTTTTTCAGATTCTATTTCTTTTTTTTCTTTTTCCTTTTTTTCTTTTTCTTTTTCTTTTTCTTTTTTTTCTTTTTCTTTTTCTTTTTTTTCTTTTTCTTTTTCTTTATTTTTATTTTTTTCTTCTTTTTTAATTGAATTTTTATTATCATCTTCGTTTTGTTTGTTTGATTTTTTTTTATTTTGTTGATTTGGGTTAATTTTATTTTTTTTATTTATATTTTGATTATTATTGTGATTATTAATATTATTAATATTTTTATTCTGAATTTTTTTATTTGTATGATTATTTTGAATATTAATATTATTATATTCATTATTATTATTATTATTATTATCTTCATTATTTCTTTTTTTCTTTTTCTTAAGATACTTACTATATAAACCATTAATTTTTCTTTTATATAAAATCTTATATTCATCACCAGGTATTATTCTTTTATCAATTCCAAAATCTTCAGAATAAACAACAACTTCATCACCATCTTTTAAAAAATCGGAAACTTTATATTCAGGAAGTAAAATAGCTAAATTATTTTTTAATTCAATTCTCCCAGGTTTAAATTTAATGCCTATTCTATTTAATATATTAATTGAGAAATTTAAAAATACAATTAAAGATTCATTTTTTCCAAATAAACCTGCAAATTTAATATTATAAGGTTCAATATTAACATAAACCCTTATTTTATTATTTTGATTTCTATTTTCCATGTTTTTTAAAAATTGGATAAATTAAAAAATAATAATTATAAAATAATAATATTTTTTTTTTCTTTTATTTAATGACAGAAGATTATGAAAAAATAACATTAAATAATTCATCAGATTCAAAAATTGAAATAAACAGAAAAATAAAAAAAATAGATAATTCAAATTTAATTTATGGAAATGATATTAATATAAAACAACCAAAAAAATTAGGAAATTCTTTTGTTTTTTGTTATATAAATAATTGGCCTTTAATAACAATTGGTCCAAATTGTATATATTATAATTATATATTTAGATTGTTACTCAATTTTTGTTATTGGAACTTCAAGTATATTATTTTTATATATATTAATTACTTTATTACAAAGTAATTTTAAAATTGTAAAAATAATTCATATTTCATCTTATTTAATATTTACTTTCTCTTATTTATTTACTTTTTTAATTAATCCTGGAATTCCTTCTTTTAAATTCTATTCAAAAAATTTTGTTGTGAAAGATAAAGAACAACTTATAAGATATCAAAAATGTAAAAAATGCAATATTATAATATTAAAGAAATATAGAGTTACTCATTGTGATATTTGTGATATATGTGTAATTGGATATGATCATCATTGTCCTTGGAGTGGAAAATGTATTGGAAAATATAATATCTGGTTTTTTTGTTTATTTATATTTTCTTTTTTTATTTATTCTTTATCTAGTTTTTTAACTTATATTTTTTATTATATTTACAATTCAAATGCTAAAAATAATAAAAAATAAAACAATCATAAAAATACTACTATATTTTCTTATAAACTAAATGAATTAAAACTATAAAATAATAATTCAAAAAAAAAAAAAATATCTTAAAAAAAATGACAACAAAATACAAAGCATTCAAAGAAACCCTTTTAGAATCAATTCCCGAAAATCTTCCAATATATTCAAAGCCCCCAGAAAAGCGTTCGAAAATAATAATTCCTTTAGGAATATTATGTATAATAGAAGGATGGCATTTCTTTGATATATTTTCAATAAAAATAAATCAAACTGCAAATGATTCTTTAGGATATTATAATTATTCATTATTATATTTATTTACAATTCTTTTTTTTTCAATTCCCTCAATGTATTTAATAGAAACGGATGTTTCTATAGCAATAATAATTTCATGTGTAATTGAATTATTAAGTTGTTATTTTTCATTTTTACTTAAATATAGAATTTTAATTGAATTTAGTGCTTTTACTTCATGTATTGCTATGATATTCTTATTTAAATCTTTAGGTAAAATTGTTCAATTATGGTATGTTAATAAGGAAAGAAATTTAGTTATAACTTCTTTAATTTCTCTTATTTTTTTTGGAGGTGGAATTTCTTTTTTATCTTATAATAGAAAACTTGTTGAATGGGGAAGAATAAAAAGACTTTCTTCTTTTATTAAATTTTGTGGTGTTTTACCTTGTTTAGGATTATTACTTAATCCTTTACCTGATAAATATATTTCTGAAAAACAATATGATAGATTAAAACATAAATTTAAAATAATGGATCAAGTTATTTCTGTTTTATTAAATAATACAGTTTATATTATTTCTGTTTCTTTAATTTTAACAAGTTTTGTTTTTTCATTTTTATCTTTTCTTGATGCACAAGAAAATATGATGAGACCTCCTGGTTATTTAATAGGAATGGTATTTATTTTATCTGTTTTTTTTATTGGATTAATTTATTTTTATTTTCAAAAATATCAAGAATATAGTTTTCTTTCAAAAACAAATTTAATTGTATGTATAGCTTCATATTTTCTTATTATTTTGTATTTTATTATTATTTTCTCTAAAACTATTTTAAGAATGCCAACAATTCCTGTTCTTATTCATTTTGTTTTTGGATTAGCAATGGTTCTTTTTATTATTGTTAATTATGATATTTTATGTGAAGAAAGTTTTCCTTATGGTGAAAGTTGCATTTTAACAATATGTGAAGTTATAACTTGTGTATTTAGTTTAATATTAATTTCTTTAAATTATACTTTAAGATCTAATGTTTATTATTCTAATCAAAGATGGGTTGAAATTATTATGTTTTTATTCCCTTTCCTTTTTGGTTGCTTATTAAATTTACCTACTGGAGATTTTATGAAAGAAAATATTGCTGAAAATTTAAATAAATTATCTATTCAAGAAGAAACTGTTACAGGGTAATTTTTAGAATAAAATTATTTGTGATTTATCTTATTTAATATTAGTTAAAAAAACCCCTATTTAAACCAAGAAAGTAATACTAATTACTTTTATAATAAAAAAAAAGAATTTTTTTATTTAAATATTGTATTTTATAAATATTAATTTTTTTAATGGATGTCCGTTCAAGTTCATCAATTAGTTCAGTAACAACAACAACTTATAATACTATTAGTAATAGTCTTCCTCATATTAATAAATTTAACAGTTGTAATAAAATAAATGGAAAAAAATTTAAAATAATTTATAATTCATGTTTAAGAGGAAAAAAAAGAGTTAATTCTTTAGTTTTAGGAAAAATAAATAGAAACTCTTATAATCTTGAAGAAAATAATAGTAGAGAATCAATTATTAATCCTATTTATCAACAACATATTAATGTATATGATAATATTAACCAAAGTCAGAATATTTCTTTATATTCTCAATTTTTTTTAAAATCAAAAATTAATTCTAAATCTTCTTTTTTAATTAAATTTAAAAAACCAAAAGATATTACTCCTCAAATTTGTTCAGTATATCATTTTAATAAAACTAAAAATTTATATTTGTTTGTTCCTAACTCAAGATTTTTAGAAAAAAACAAGGAATTTGATTTAATAATAAAATACCCAGAGAATAATAATTTAATAAGAAATTCAACAGAAAACTTAATTCAAAATTTATCAATTCATCAAATAGAAAAAAAATATATGAATTTTTCTTTAATTCATAATGTGACAATACCATTTAATTATAAAGTAAGAATGTTACTTTTTGGAAATATGCCAAAATGTTTTACAGATACTTGTGAAAGGGCTAATATAAAATTTAAAAAAAACCAATTAATTCAAATATAATTTGGCATTTATATTCAATATGTAATATGCAACAATTAATAAGAGAAATTCATCATAATCAACATTATAATCATTTTCCATCGACTTTTGCTTTAGGAAGAAAAGATTATATGTATAAACATTACAAATTATTTCATAATAAATTTAAAAATGATTTTAATTATGTTCCTGAAACTTTTATTTTACCTGAAGATTCAAATGATTTTTTAGAAAAGTATAAAACTATTATTCCTAATTTATCCTTTTGTAAAACTAAATTTATTGTTAAGCCAGTTGGTTTAAGTCGTGGAAGAGGAATAAAAATATTATCTAATAAATCTGAATTTAAACACTTATTAAAAATCAGTCAATCTAAACATGGACTAAACTATTTAATAAGTAGATATATATCAAAACCTCATTTAATAAATAATAAAAAATATGATTTAAGAGTTTATGTTTTAATTTCTTCTTTATTTCCTTTAAAAATATATATGTATAAAGAAGGTTTAGTTAGATTTGCTACTGAAGAATATATTAAAGGAGATTATAAAAATGTTTTTATTCATTTAACAAATTATTCAATTAATAAAAAAAATATTCCAAGATATAATATTAATGATAATAATGAAAATTATCAAAATTATTCTAAATGGTCTTTTTCACAATATAAAGAATATTTTGAAAGCAATAATCAAGGAGAACATTATAAAAATATAATGAGAAAAGTAAAAGATATTATTGTAAAAACAATAATAACTTCAATAAATGATATTAGTTTTGATATTGCTTTAAATAAAAAAAATAGTTTATTTGAATTATATGGTTTTGATATATTAGTTGATAGTAAATTTAATACTTGGTTAATGGAAGTTAATGTTGGTCCTTCAATGAAATGTGGTTCTCCTCTTGATAAAATGATTAAAACTAATTTAGTAAGTGATATTTTTAATATTATTGGAATTAAATTTTATGATCATCATTTAAAAGATGATATATATAATTTAGAAAGAAAAAATTCAAAATTTAAATTCAATAACAATGAAAATAATAATAATAAGAATAATAATAATTTTAGAATTAAAAAAATAAATAATTTTAGTTTAGGGGAATTAAAAGCTGAAATATATAATAAATTTGATAATAATAATTTATTTTTTAAAGGATATGAATATGATAATGAATATTTTATTAATGGAACTTTAAGTGATTTTGAAGAAGAAAAATTAAGAAGTTCAGTAACTGATTTTGAAATGGTTTTCCCTGTTAAAGAAACTATTCAATATTATGCTAAATTTTTTTCTAAAAATTATAATAATGTTGATAATATTGTTACTTGGCAATATGTTCTTACACATTAATTAAATTAAAAAAATATAGATTTTATTGTTTTTTGTTTAAATATATAAAAAGTTTGTAATAGAGTATGATAAAAAATTAAATGTATTTATTAGTTTTTAAATTTATTGATTTTATTTTTTGTTGAAAACTTTTGATAATTATTTAGAGTAAAAATATTACTTATTTATCACGAATTAATCTTTATATATAATATATTATTATTCACAAATAATGATTTTCTTTTTTTCTCTTTTTTTCATTTAATAAAAAAACCAGAAACAATATAAATATAATAATATTAATATTGTATATATTAAAAAAAATATTATATCCCTTTCTAAAATAAATATTTAAATATACTTCTCTTTTTAATAGTTAAATTTTTATTCCTAACATCTTGAAATGCATTATCATAAGTGAACGTTAATCTATGTAATTTTTGTTCTAATTCATCTTTTTTTGCATTTTCAACATATTCAATTTCATTTAATTTAGGAAGAACTCTTTTAATATTATTTAATTCAACATTTAAATCATCAATACATTTTTGTAATAATTGTTGAGCTTCATTTTTTTCTTTTTTTTGTTCATTAATTTTTTGGTAAATTTCATTACTTTCAGAATGAAGATTTTTAATACTATCTTTTAATATTTTTATTATATTTTTAGGAGTATACATATCTTCTTCTTTATTAGGATTTAAATTTAATATTAAATCATTTTTATTATCTTCTTCAGAATTTTTATCAGAATCTCTTTTATTTTCCATTTCTAAATATTCTTTTTTAATTTTTTCATTTTCTTCTTTTAATTCTTTTAATTTTTTAATTAAATTTTCATTATCACTTTTAGCATTATCAGAATTAATTTTCATAAATTCATTAATAGCTTTTAATTTATTTAAATAAACATTAGTTTCTTCAAATCTAATTTTAATTTGATCTAATTCACTTTTAGAACTATTCATTTGCATAATAATTTGATTTCCTTCTTCGACTTTTTTAGCCATTTGTTCTTGTTGTTTTTTTTCTATTTCTTCAAATTCTTTTTGAATTTCTTGTTCCATTTCTTTTTTAGTATAATTAATTGCCATTTGCATTTTCATTTGTAATATTGTTATCATTTGTAAAATTTCTTCTCCTAATTTTTCTATATTGGGATCTATTTGAATATCTGTTTCATACATTTTTTTGTTTATATAATCTATATATTGCTTTAATAATGCTTGACGACCATTTGACATTATAAATAAATTTGCGATTTGTTCTTTTTCTTCTTCTATTTCTTTCTTTTTTTTATATATTAAATTATATATTTCATCTGTTTCTTCTTTATATTGTATTTTTTCTAAAAATTCTTGAGCTTCACGAATTCTACGTGATTTACTTCCAAAAGGTTTTTTACTCATTTTTTGAAAAATGTTTTTTTTTAATTTTTTTATTTTTTATTTTTTAAATATTGCGATTTATATTGATTATAATTTTAACTATAATAAACATTTTTTTTTCTTCCTAATAAAATTAATAAAATTTAACAACAACTATCTTTTTTGGTTTTTTCTTTTTTAATCATTTCATCCAAAGTTTTAATAGCTTCTTTATTTCTATTATTTATTTTATTATCAATAACCTTATTATTAATATTATTATTATTATCATTATCATCATAATCAAAATCTCTTGAATTTTCAGCATTTTGACATAAATAATTAGTAATTTGTTCAAAAAGCAAAAAAACATTTTGTCCACTTTTAGCACTAACTTCCATAAAAAAAACATCTAAATCTTTACTTAACTTCTCTCCTTCTTCAAATGAAATATTTCTTTTTTGTACTAAATCACATTTATTACCAACTAAAAAAATAATAATATCTTTATTAGTATTATTTTCAATTTCATCAATCCAAAATTTAATATTATTAAAACTTTCTCTACTTCCAATATCATAAACTAAAATAACTCCATCAGCATCTCTAAAATATTGTTTAGTAATAGATTTAAATCTTTCACTTCCTGCAGTATCCCACACAGTTAATGAAGCTTGAACATTTTGACTTACATTTAAAATTTTCGTTTTAAATTCTACTGAAATTGTTGCTTTGTATTCTTCATTGAATTTATTATCTATAAAATATGTTAATATAGATGTCTTTCCTACTGATACATCTCCTAATAATATTATTTTAAATTTATATATTTGCTTTTGAGATGTCTCTTGAAGAGAACTGTTTACAAATTTTGTATCGTCGAATTTTGATGTACGCATGTTTGATGTTGATAAATTATTAAAGTTGCTTGGACGGATACTTTGGGAATTTTCTTTCATTTTTTCAATTTTGTTTTTGAAAAATAATTTTTTTATTAATTTTTTTTTAAAAAAAGTTATGAAAATCAAATGAATATGTTTTTAGATTAAATTAATTATACTAATGATTATATTTATTATTTATATAAATAACAAAAGAAAACTATTTTAAATACTATTATTATTTTCTGAATGTATTAACAGCATTTTTTTTTCTTAGCAACCATAAATTTTTCCATTTCTTTTTTATTAATTTCATCTTCTTCTTTTTTATCGTATTCAATAATTTTATAATTATCTAAATTACCATCAAAAGGTAATTCAATGAAATTTTTTTTAGACAAAGTTAATTTAATTAAATATTCAAACATATCTTTAACACCTTCACCAGTTTTAGCACTAGTTTCAAAAAATTTAATTGTATATTTATTACAAGCTTCTTCAATTTCATTTTTATCAACATTTTCACTATCATTAATATCAAATAAATCTTTCTTAGTTCCAACTAAAACAATTCCTAATTTTTCAACACTACTTTCATTATATAATTGACCAATCCAATAATTAATATTTATAATAGTTTTTTTTTTATTTAAATCAAAAGCTAAAACAACACCATCAGTTCCCTTATAAAAAGATTTATTTATTGCTCTATATCTTTCTTGACCTGCTGTATCCCACATTATTATTTTTATTTGGTTGTTGTTTATATTTAAATTTTTTCTCCTTTTATCTATTCCTATTGTTGTTATATATACTTGCTGAAATTCTTTTGTGCAATATCGAGTTATTAATGATGTCTTTCCTACTGATGCATCTCCTAATATTAATAATTTTAATGATATGTTTGTTATATTTATTTGGTTTTCTTTTTTTTCCATTTTATTTATATGTTTTTAAAACTTAATATACTATACTATGGAGATTTTTTTCTTTTTTTTAAACTTTTATTAAAATTATATTTATTTCAAATTATATTATAATATTATTTGGTATATTTTTTTTATTATTTATATATCAATAAAAATTAATTTTACCTAAAAATAGATATAACAATGCGATATTGAATTATAAATCTTCTTTATTTTCTATTAATGTATTATTTATACATGAATCAAGTTTATCTTCAATAAGATTTTTTTCTGATATTTTAACTTCTTCTAATCCAGTATCATTTTGTTTTATAATTTCTTTATTATCCTTTTCTTCTATATTATTTTCAAATTTTTCACTTTCTTTTTTTTCTTCTTCTTTAATTAACATTTGACAAATAGATTTATTTTGAAAATTATAAAACCATAATTCTTTATCATTATATAATTCTTTCCCTCCAAAAAATAATTTAATTCTATCAACTTTAATTTTTTTATAATCATTTAATTGAATAATATCTTCTTTTAAACTAAGTATATTTTTCCAATTTGAAACATAGAATTTAAATTGTTTAGTATAATATCTAATAATTATATTAATTTTTTCTTCTTCAGGTTTTTTTTTATCATATTCAATTTCTTCAATTTTATATTTTGAAGGATAATTTATACAATAATTAGGAATTTCATATAAAAAACCTTTAGAATCAAAAACAATATTAATACAATTTTTATAAGGAACAATTCCACTTGCTTTTAAAATTCCATTAATATCATCATCACTTAAAGAATTATCATTACAAATATTTTTTAAAATATCCCAAATTTCTCTATCGCCTTCAATTCTACTTGACCAAAAATCTTCTCTTATTTTAATTAAATCTTCTAAAGTTTTATGACTAATATATCCTTTCATTTGTTTTAATCCTTTTCCAATAAATTCATTTTGTAATTCTGGATAATTGAAATTTTCATTGTGTTTTGATTGAAGGTATGGTTCGAAATTTGGAGAATAATAATTTTGAATGTTATTATTATTATTATTTGAATTATTGCTTTCTAAATTATTTATTGAACTACTTACTCTATTATTATTTGAACTACTTGAATATATATTTTCACTATTTATGTTATTGTTATTGTTTGTGTTGATATTGTTTCCATTGTTACTATTTATGTTATTTACATAACTACTGTTTAATTCATTGGTATTACTGTCTTTTATCTTTGATTTTATTATTAAATTTGAACGAAAACATGCACATCCCATTTTATTTTTTAATTATAAATTTTATTATGAATTATTATTTATTTTTATTATAATGTTTTTGTTAATTAAGTTTTTGCTATATTTTATTCATTTATAATGATTTTTGATTATGAAATTTGATTAATGAAGATAATAATCTGTTTTTTGATTTAATTACAAATTAAAAATGATTTTATTTAAGTCTATATTTGTTTAAGGAAAAAATTTTAATAAGTGTTTTTTTAAAATAATTTCACTATTTTATTGAGTAATTCCGTGAAAAAATTAAATTTAGATTAACAAAAATTATAAAAAGAAAGAAAAATGAAATTATTTATAAAAAAGATAACAAAGGATGAATAATAATATTTATTAATTTTATATTAAATCAATATATTTCTTCTAGTATTTTAAGAGTTAGACTATTCAATCTTTATATTCCTTTTTTATATTTTTGATGAAAGATTATACTTTTTTCCTTTTCTTCTTTTTTTATTTGAATATTTTTTATCATAATATAAATATTCACTCATTAATTTTATTTCTTATTTCTTTTACTTCTTCATATTTATAACTAAAATGTTTAATACTATTTTTTCTGTTTTAAAGATTTCATATTTATTAAATACATCTTCTTTAAAATGCCCTCTATGACATATAAATTTAAATTAAAGAAACTCACTATCTACATACCAAGTATATTTTCTATTTTTTAATCTATTTGTAAATATTTATCATTATTATTATAATCCTTTTTTGCTTCTAAAAATTTTAGATTTTATTTATGAGTTTTACACTAATATTTTAAAAAATGTTAGTTAGTTAATTAGTTTACGACAAGTAGGTTCATATTTTATATTAATTAAATAAAAAATAAGAATAAGAAGAAACCCTAGTATCTTACTCATATTTATATTCTCCAAATATCATCTTATTCGACTTTCTTATTATATTCTCCAAATTTAATATAGAATTCTCGAATAAATTTTTTAATTGCTTTAATTTCTATATTATCCTTTTTCTTTTCTTCTTTCTTTCCTGAATAATACTTAAAAATTTTTAAAAAAAGTTATTTAGTTAATTAGTTAGTTAGTTAGTTTAAAAATTTTAAATAAATATTAGTTAGTTATTTAGTTAGTTAGTTTGTTTAAAAATTTTTAAAAAATGGATATATCGGGGATCGAACCCGAGGCCTTTCGCATGCAAAGCGAACGTGATACCACTACACCATATACCCAATTACTAATTAATATATTTTATGAGATTTTAAATGTGTTTGTTGTAAATTATAAGAAATATTCATTTATATATTGAAAAATCAATGAAATAAATTCTCTACCCTAATTATATGATTTTTAATTCCTTCCTTTTATTTTTTTTTTTGCTTTTTTTCAATAAAACATTTAATCAAAATATAACCCTATTAAAAAAATATTTTTTTTTAGATTCATTTTTTTTCATTCAATATTATTCTTTTTTTAATAAGAAAAAATTAAATTAGTTTTTTTTATTGTTCAATATACTTTAAAAAATAATAAATTAATCAATTAATAAAAATTAAAATAGAATAAATATATGTTACAATTTTTTACAAAAATTACTCAAAAAAAAATATATATTATTATTTTTTTGATATATTTGATAAAAATAATCTATTTTGAGGTATTGAAATTGTGTTCTTTTTTTTTAAATAAGTATCCATTTTACTTTTAGGATTCATATCTATATAATTATTATATATATTATTTTGTCCTTTCTTTAAAACCACATCACTTATCATTCCAATTACATAATATTCTGTAATTAACTTTTCTTCACTTAAAACTTTCATTCTTATATTTAACATTTGTCTAATTGATTGATTAGGTTTAAAATTAACTTTATTACATAAAATATCAAAAAAAGAAAAATGTTTTATTTTAATACCTTTTTTAATAATAGTATTATTATTATAGTCTTTCAAATACAATTTAGAAATATTACTTTCATTCATAACATTATTATTATTATTAAAAGCTAAAGTATTACTTTTAATATAATTATTATAATTATTATTACCTTGATTTTTCCCACTTTTAAAAGTTCCAATAGGAAATGAAGGCGGAGTATCTAAAAACTCAGTTAAATTAATAGTAGTTAAACCTCTAGTACTAGTTTTTTTTCCAAATTTTCCAGATTTTTTCATAATATCATTTTTTAAATCAATAATTAAAGTATATTCATGAATAATATAATTTAAAAAATAACCAATAATCATAATTAATTTACTTACTCCACTAATACTAGCACAAATGTCTTGAACTTTTTGATATGTTCTATCATAAACTCCAGCTTGATTTCCCATCCAAAAATAAAAAACACCATAAATTCCAGAGTTAAATTCTTCAATAGTAAATTTTTCATTAACATCTAAAGCAAATGAATCTATATTTGTTTGATCATTAAATAATATTCCAGCATGAGTTGCTATTTTCAATGGTTTATAGTTTAAATTATTTATTGTGAAAGATTCAATTATCATTTGATTTCTTATTTTATTAAAAAATCTTGTTAAAGGATAATGATAATCAGTTACATCAGCATATTGATCAATAAAATAAATAGCAAAAGAGAAAGATTGAAGAGCAAAATTATTTGCATTTTCAATATTATAACAATCATTTTTTGCAATTATACTATTATTTTGACATCTAAGTAAAAAAATTCCATAAGTATTTCCATTAGGATTTGAATTTCCATGTTTTAAAACAGGATATTCAAAATTAATATCATTTTTTTCATAAACTTTTTTATTAACAGAATCATAATATTTTTGAATACACATACCTTGATTAAAAGAAGATTCATAATCATTTAAATAATTTTTTAAATTTCCAATATCTGATTTAGTACAAGGACCATAAATCCAATGATTATATAAAGTCATATTTATATTTTCTCTAATGACGTCAACATTATCATAAACTCCATAAATTGAAAAAGCTCTATTATCATATAATAAACCATATTCTTCTCCAGTGACAATAAAATGAAAAATTCCAGAATTATTTAAGGGAAAAAAACCTACATCAGATAAAAATTTATTATAAAAAAATGAAGTTGGATTCATTTTTAATATAAAATCTAATGAAAATACTACGCTTAATCCTATTATTGCTGTATATGATATTATTGTTAATATTCCTGATATTGATGATGAATGACGATCTCCGTTTTTATAATATAATGTTATTGGAGGTGATAAACTATCACAAGATTTTAACATTTATATTTTTTTGAATTTAGTTATTTTATTTGAAAATAAATAAAAGTTATAAAAAATTTAAAATATTTGTTGTAAAAAATAATAAGGCAATTATATTTTTTCTTATAATGGATAAAATAATAACTTTAAATCCAATTCGTTCTAAAAGAAAAGTTTTAACTGCTCAAGAAAGTGAAGTGATAACAAAGACAAAAATAAAAAATTTTAGTCATTCAACTCCAAAACAAAAATCTCTTTCAGAAAGAGTATTATTATCTCCTTCATTAAATGATGAAAATGTGAAAAAGTCAAAAAATAAGAAAGTAATAACAACTTTAAGTGAATTAAACTTAAATCAATTAGTTCCTTTAGAATATGTTGAATTTCCTCCTCCTGGAAGTGGTAAGAAACCAAATTATTTAAGTAAAAGTTTATTTTTAAGAGGAAAAGATTCAAACACATATTATCATCAAAAAAGAAATCAAAGCCCAATTTTTAATTATTATGACCAAAGTACTATTGCTGAACAAGTAAAAAATGAAAGATTAAATAATATGAATTATAATGATGGAAGTAATTTCTCCTTTTTTATGAAGCAAATGAAAAATGAAGAAAATTTTGATAATAATATGGAAAAAATTAATGAAAATGAAGAAATTTTTGGATTTAATAATGATTCTAGTAGTGATGATGATGAGGATAGTCCTAATAAATTAAGTTCTTTTGTTAATGAAGTTCTTAAAAATAATGCTAGACAAGAAGAAAATGATAAAAATAATAAAAATGATAATAATTCTTTTGGTTTTGATTTTAATGATAATAATAATTATATGTATGATAATTTTATTCAACCTAAATCTGAGAGAACTAATGTTAATATTAATATTAATAATAATTCTAATAATAATAATTATTATTATCAATTTTATAACAATCAAAATAATGGCCAAAATAATACTAATCAAAATAATTTTCAAATGAAAGATATGGGAATTTATGGAAATGGAAATGAAAATTTTTTATTTTTCCAAGGAAATAAAATAAATAGAAATCAAATATTTATGAATAATAATCTTAACAATAACATAAATAATAATAATTTAAAATATAACGAAAATGAAATGTTTAATAATATATATTATAATAGTCCAATTAGAAGACAACAAATGAATTATTATCAACCTTTTATTAATCAAAATCAAGTTAATCAAATGAATTATTATTACAATGCATATAATCAAAATTTCAATAATAATTTTATGAGATATAATTATCAATATCCTTTTAGAAGTAATAGCTCAAATAATATTACTCAAAATTTAACAATTCATTCTCCAACAAGGAAAAATCATAATATAAATTATTTAAATTTATCAAATGAAGAATTAGCTAAACAAGCACATAATATTGCAAAAAATCAAAGTGGATGTCGTTTCTTAGAGAAAAAAATAGAAGATAATCCGGAATTAACAGAAAATTTATTTTTTAATAATATATTAAGTTTTGTTGAAGAATTATCAACGGATCAATTTGGAAATTATTTTATTAAAAAAATGTTTAATTACTTACATGAAAATAAACTTTTACAATTAATAGCAATTTTATTTCCAGTAATTCAAAATGTAGGAACAAATATATATGGAACAAGAGTATTACAAGATTTAATTGATTATTTAAAAACAGAAAAATTATTATTAGCTTTTATTAAAATAATAATACCATATATATCAACTTTTATAAATGATTCAAATGGAGTTCATATAATATATAAATTAATTAATGTTAATAATCCTATTATAAATAAAGTTCATGAAGAAATTTGTAATCAAATTCAAGTGATAGGAATTAATAGAAAAGGATGTTCTTTTTTAAAGAAATATTTTGAATTAATGAAATTAGATAAAATCGAAAAAATCATTAAAGTTATTGAAAGTAATTTAATGAAAATTATTACTGATCAATATGGTAATTATTTAATTCAAAGTATTGTTTTATTTGATAATGAAAAGTTAAAAGAAAATATTGTTAATCAAATTGCTGAAAATATATGTTTTTATTCTAATCAAAAATTTAGTTCTAATGTTGTTGAAAAATGTTTTGATGATAATTTTATTAAAGATAAAGTTATGTGTCAAGTGTTAATTGAAGATAATTTTAGAAATATGTTATTAAATAATTTTGGTAATTATGTTGTTCAAAAAGCTATTATTTCTGCTGATGAAGAAACTCAAGAAAAATTTTTTAAAATGATAATTCCTTTAATTCCTCAACTTCAGAAATTAAGTTTCGGACAAAAGTTATTAAGTAAATTATTAATTCATCATCAAAAATTTTCTTTATATATGCTTAATATTAATCCTTAGTAATTGTAAATTATATTTAATTGAGATATTATTAACTATTATTTATTCTTAATTCATTATATTAAGATAGAACAATGTTTTATAGTTTATAGTTTGTTGTTTAATTAGTGTGAACAAATTTATTTATTTTTTGATTAATTATAAAATAAATTGATGTAAAAGAATTATATTAATTATATTAGTTTTTATATAAATTAAAACAAAGAAAAATATATTTAATTCTTTTTATTTATAATTTAAAATAAAAACATATAAAAAAATATTGGTTCATATATCAAAATATAAATTCATAATATTTATTGTTAATATTGGATTACATTTTTACTTTTAAAATCCAACAGTATTTTTACTTTAATAAAAGAATATTTTAATAATATCAATTATAATAATAATTAATATTAAAAAAAATAAAAAAAAAAAAAATTTACTTATTCATTAATATACTTACAATATTTATAATTTTTTATTTATTTTATCATTTTGAGAGCATTTTGAAAAAATTAATTGTCTTAAATTGATTTGAGAAATAGAATAATTTTTAGAATGATTAATATTATTATTTCTTACACAATTATTATTATCATCAACTGAATTTCCATAAATTTCAGAACAAAAAGAAGGATTTGCTGAATTATTAACTGTGAATTTAGAATTACTATTACTGCTTATTATTTTATTAACTATAATTTTACTTTTATTTTTTTTAAGATATTCAACTAAACTTTTAGTCTTATTATTAATTGGTATTTTTCTCATTGGTGTTTTATTTTTTCTTTCTTCTTTTTTAACAGCTTTTATTGTAAGATCAATTAATTTTTTACTTAAATCATGATTATTACTCATACTACTTAAATTACTTCTATTATTTTTTTCTAAGGAATGTTCTTTTGAATGAGATGATATATTTGATGATAATCTATCTCTATATGTTTTACAATGATTTGATTTATTTCTTGTTATTTCATCCATTTTTTCATTATTTAATTTTCTATATTCTTTTAATTTTTCTTTTATTTTTAATTTTTCTATTGGTAAATGATTTACTTTTATTGAATTTGTTTTTGTTGTTTCATCTGATATTTTTAATTTAGAAAATGATGATAAAGATGTATTTCCACTATTTTTTTCAAATAAATTTGAAGAATTTTTCTTTTCTATTGAATTAATATCTTTCTTTATTTCTTTATTTTTCATTTCTTTCTCTTTTTCTAATAATATTTTATATTTATTTATTTCTTCCTTTAATGTCTTATTTTGTTCTTTTAAGTTATTCACTTCTTTAGTTAATTTTAATATTTTATTATCATTTTCATTAATTTTACTTTTATATTTTTCCTATTATAAATTATATAAAAAATTTTACTAGTTTTGAAGCTAATAATAAATTATCTTTTTCTAATTCTTCAATTTTATCAATTAAATTTTCTCCATATATTTTTAATTGTTGTTCAATTGAAATATGTTGTCTAATATCGCTTTCTTCTTTTCTTAATAAAGATTCATAATCTTTAAAGTAATCATCTTCATTATTAATATTTAAATTTTTCTTTAATTCTAAAAATTTTTCTTCAGCTTTTATTTGAACTGCAATATCAAAAGAGGATTTTATATATTCTATTAAAGTAAGTATTGTTTGATTGTTTAAATTATCATTTTCTTCTTTAATTTTTATAAAATTATCTTCTACCTTTTTATTATAATTATATATTTACTTTTTCAATCTTGTTTATTTTCACTTGAAGATATAATTTTATTAAATTCTTTTTTATTTTTTTCAAATCATCCATCTCTGATTTAAATTTGTCAATAATTATTTTATTTAACAATAAATTAAATAAAATGAAATAAATATATATTATTAAAAAAGTAATTCAAAATAACTAAAATGAATTCAACATTTTTATTTGAAGAATCAAAATTACTTTTAGGAACAAATTTAACACATGTAAATTTCACATATGTAGAAAATGAATTCGCTCAATATTTTTATTTATCTCTTTTTCAAACATTTACATTAGTATTTTTAGGAGAATTAGGAGATCAAATATTTATTTTAATGATAATTCTTGAATTAAAAAGTCAATCTCCATCAACATTATTTTTTTCATCTTTACTATCATTTTCAATAATAAATACAATATCAATAATATTAGGTTCATCACTTGATATATTATTATATCAAAATTTCATAGATATTACTGCAATAATCATATTTACAATAACTGGAATAAATTTATTTTTAAAATGGTTTGATTATGGAAATAAAACATATGAAGAAGAAATATTTTCATGTATAAAAGGAGAAATAGCAAATGAAGAATTAAGAAAAAATGTAATAAGAAGTCAATTTTATGAATCAAGTAAAAGATCTCATCATTTTATAAATATAAATGAAGAATTAAAAGAGCCTTTAATATTAAATAAAGCAAGTTTTGAATTAACAAAAGGATTAAATTATCCAAATAAAAACACAAATGGTAATTCAACAATAATGTCATCATCAAATATATTAGATATGAAAAAAGGAAATTTAGAAGCAACAAAAAATGGAACAGTATTTAGTAATCTTAGTGGAAATAATAGTATTGGTTTAGAAATAGTAGATGAACCTCCTACTATTAATAATGTTCCTACTGTTAATTTACCTGATGATTTTAAAAAATTAAAACCTAAAGAAGAAAAAGAAGAAATTGAAGATTTTTACGAAGAAGATTTTGAAGAAGATAATAATAATAAAAATTATTTTTGGATTTTTACTAAAACTATTTTAATTACTGTTTTTGCTGATTCTACTCAAATTGGAGTTTTAGCATCTAGTTCTATTTATAATGCTAATGGAGTTATTATTGGTTCTTTTTTAGCTATTTTCTTTATTTGCTTTCTTGCTGGTTATTGTAATGATGGATTTGTTAGAGAGTTAAAAGAAAGAAATATGTGTATTATTAATGGATTCATTTTTATTTGTTTAGCTATGGAAGTTTATTATTTTGGTCAAAAATATTAATGTAAATTAATGCTCACTTTTTTAAATTAATTATTTTTTAATTTCATTATATTATTTAAGTTTTTTTATAATTGAAATTTTATTTGCTCAAAATTATATTTAGAATATTATTATATAAAACTCTTTAAATTTAAATAAATTTAGTATTCCTTATTTTGCATTGGTTGTTCTAATGCAGGATCACCATGTTTATTTTTTTTCTTTTCTTTTTTTACCTTACTAAATATTTTACAATGTAAAATCATTCCTCCAACACAAATAAAATAAAGGAAAAAATTCCAACAAAGAAGCTAATATTAATAAGTTACTCAAATTGTTCTTCACGATTGATTAAATCAATAATTTCTGATTACGAAGGATAATTTCCAATATAAATAATATTATTGTTGATGTTATTTG
>JAEEGI010009951.1_pt1 | contig 20732 bp, 15 predicted proteins | sample 8958751 | NCBI WGS metagenome assembly JAEEGI01 (sample SAMN16246545, study PRJNA631951) | gut metagenome | biome: gut microbiome; feature: rumen; material: KS-attached | host: Bos | place: Iran: Karaj | collected 2018-10 | reverse complement strand
CTTTTTGTAATTTAGCTTGTTCTTCTCTTTCTTTTTGTAATTTAGCTTGTTCTTCGTTTTGTGTTTTTAGAGTCTTCCCATTTTTATCCAAATTATATTTATCTTTTAATATTTCACGTATTTTGGCTTTTTGTGATGAACAATCATGTGAGTTTATAGAAATTTTAGTTTCTCAAGAGCCTAAATAGTATATCGTTCAATTTTGTTCATAATCTTTTAAATGTTGATATTCTTGGACTAATTCCTCAGCGCTCATTTTCTCATAATTTTCTGGAAGTATATTTCAATTAACATCTTTTGTATATCCAATTTCTTGTTCTTTATTTTGTCTTATCTCTTGTTCTTCTCTTTCTTTTTGTAATCTGGCTTGTTCTTCATTTTGTGTTTTTAGAGTCTTCCCATTTTTATCCAAATTATATTTATCTTTTAATATTTCACGTATTTTGGCTTTTTGTGATGAGCAGTCGTGTGAATTGTTATAAAATTCTTTTCAAGATGGAGTTTTCATCCACAGATATCGTGTTCCATTTGCTTCGTAATCTTTTAAATGTTGATATTCTTGGACTAATTCCTCAGCGCTCATTTTCTCATAATTTTCTGGAAGTATATTTCAATTAACATCTTTTGTATATCCAATTTCTAGCTCTTTATTTTCTCTTGATTCTTGTTCTTCATTTTCTTTAAATTCTTTTTGTTGTTCTGCTGGTAATTCTTTTTCGATTCAATCAATTTCATCTTGATATTTTTTAACTAATCTATCGGCTTCTCATAATTCTTTGTTTACTCACTCTAATTCTCATTCCACCTTTCTTAATTCCTTATTTATCTCTTCTCATCTTCTGGCTCTTTCATTAATAGCTTGTTGCCTTGTTTGTGAAGCGGGTAGTTTATCTTCCAATCATTTTAATTCTTGTTGAGCTGATTGTAATTCTGTTCTTTTTTGGTTTATGGTTTGATCCATATTTCTTGATGATAAATATTCTGTTTCTCAAGAAATTAAATTTCTAATAGCTTGATGATTATCTCTTTCAGATTTTGTTAAGGTTTCAGATCACTTTCTTGGGGATCAGTCTGCTAATAGTCAGTCAGAGAATCCGTTAACTTGTCATTTTTCTGCAAGTTGCTTAAATGAGCTTACTGTAAAATTTCTATTTCAATCTGCTTGTTTAAATTGAATAGCTCCATCTTTATTGATGTGTTCAGCTCTATATTCAACTCCATCAATTCGTACATTTTTTCCTACTAATTCGTTTTTGTGCTGTTCAAAATAATCATTTTTCGCTATTGTATTGTTTCATTTTTCTAATCTTGTGATTTCTTCTTCTAGTGTTTTAATTTCAGCTTTTTTGTTCTTTATTTTATTTTGAAGTCTATCTAGTGGTTCTACTTTTTCTCCGATTAATTCATTAAGTTTAGCATATCTTCAACTATTTGTTCATTTATTTCAAGGTTCTAGATTAAAGCGTGAATCAAGTAGTTCTTCAAGTGAAGATACTTCAACTTTTTCAGAATAGGATCGTCATAATGTTTCGGCTGATTTTTTAGCATCTCCTTCAATAATGAACTCAGCTTTACCATTTTTTATACCATTAAATTTATATTTTAGTCTATCTATTACTATAGTATGATCATTTTTTAGTACGTCTTGGATTTTTCAAATATTATTGTCACGTCAGTCAAGGCTTCTCCAATTTGCCTCTCTTTGAGCTAAAAGTTCTGTTTTTCTCTTTTCTAGTTCAGTCTTTCTTTTATTTAGTTCTGTTTTTCTTTTTTCGTGAGATTGTTTTTTGCTTATTAGTTCTTGTTGTTTCTTTCTTATCGCTTCTCGGTCTTTTGTAGGTGAGTCTATAGGTTTTTCTGTTACATTTTTAGTTGTTTCTTTATTATTTCAACTTATTGAATTTTGATTGATTGTTTGTACAATTTCTCATGTTTTAGGGTTTCTAACTAATATTTCATTTGGTTTTACAGATCTACAAATCTCCAGTGTTCATTTGTTTAATTCTTTTGTAAGTTCTTCCCAAATTCATGGTTTTACCATTTTAAATGCTAATATCATACCAATCATTTGAGTTAATTCTTGTTGGGTTGGTAATTCAGGTTTACGAGACTTTTCTATTTCTCATGTTTCTGGATTAACTATATCATGTCAAAATACGAAGTTAATTGTTTGTTCTGCAGCAAGCATGGATCCCATTTCAGTAACCAACGAAGTTGTGAACTTTGCTGGGGCTTGTAAGTGGGCTCTTTTAAGTCATTCCATTAAATTTACGGATAATTTTGTTTTTCATCATGCTTTCATTAATCATTGTGTAAGCTTTCAAGAAATAGATAGAGCACCTAGGAAAGCAGCTGTTTGGACATTTTCTTTTGCTGTAGGATTTATGTTTAGACTATCTAAAGATGTTCCGTTCATAGCTGAATGGATTGTGTTGGCCGCAGCATTGAATATTGTACCTTCAAGCAATAATCATGTTCCCATAGTTGTTCATAGTGCAACTTTTCCCAAAGTGTTTGCAGTCTTTACAACTTTTAATCACTGTCATATTGTGTTTGCTTCTTTGAATGTTTTTATTAATTTAACAACTTTTTCGATATTTGTTGCTAATTTTACCCATCTCCTTCCTCTTGCAGCAAGAGCTGCTCAACGTAATGCTCCTGCTATAGCCATTGTTCACATTCCTCAAGTTACAACGGCAACTGCAACAGTAATAGCAATTTCTTTAGCTATTTCTCATGCTAATTGAGCATTTTTATCGCTTAAATTCCAGAATCAATATCATACAATGTCATTATAAACTTCAGAATTATTTCATATAGCTCATCATCATAGCTCTGCTAAAGATTCAAATAGGCTTGATCATAATATTTGATTTATTCATCAATATTGTAGTTCTACTTTCATCATATTCAATGTGACTTCATTTATCCTATCACGTTCTTCAGTATTTTGCTCTAAGTATTCTAAAGCTTGAAGTTCTTTTAGATCTTCTTCTGTTTTATTTTCCTTTTGCTCAAGTTCTAGCTTTTTTTTGTGTTGATCTTCTGCTAGGGCTTCTTTTGTTTTTGCGAAATTATCGAGCTGTTTTTTTGTATTGTTTAAATTGTTTTGTAAAGATTCCACAGCTTTTAATACCATCTTATTTTTTGTTTTCCAATTTGGTGGCAATAATCATATTTCTGATAAGTAATTGGCGAATTCTGATTTTTCTTTTTTTGCTTGTGTATATAAATTGTCTAATTCTTTTACTTTTTCTTGTCACGATGGAGATAAATTTCATGATTTATCAAAGTCTCCAGCTTCTTTACTTAATTCCACTTTATAATTATAAATTTTTTGGAGGCATTCGTTGACTTTTGTGTATTTAACTTCCATGTTTTCTCATTCTTCACCAAAACTGTTATTCTCGATTTCTTGTTGTAAAAATGATGTTTCTGTTTTATCAAAAAAACGTCAGAATCATCATAAATCTCTGATAGCGTCAATTTGCTCAATGTTAGATCAGAAGAATACCTTTTTTAATTGATTGTACTGCTGTTTGTATGATGGATTTTCGTAGGCCTGTCCTTGTCATGAATTAATGGTTTTTGATATTTTTTTAATAGATGACCATTTTTGTCGGATTGGATCAATAAAATTTGAAGTGATTGTTTCATCATCTATAACATTCGCTTTTGTGATGGAGGCTTTGGCATTACGTATTAATTGTTTTATTTGTACTAGATTTCTGTCGTCATTGTCCATCCAAGAATTTCATTCGCTTTCTCTGTAGTTATCTACCATTGTTTCTAGTAATCAGATTCCATATAGTACTTGTTGTTTATGTTGTTGTTCTTTCTCTTTCGCTTTCTCATCTTCACTTTCGTTTCAACTTTCTTGTTCTCATGGTTTTTTTTCTACGTCGGTAGCCTCAATTTTTGTTAATGAGTCCAGTTCTTGTCGTTTTTGTTTTACTCTATTTGTTAAGTATGTTTTATATTCTGACTCATTTTTATCCAAAAATTTATATAAATTTGGTCATAGTTGTGAATTATCTTCTCGGAATGTTCGGCTTGTCTCTGATGTTCCACTAACGAGATGTAATTCCATATGTCATTTTTTAACATATAATTTTGTTATACACTCGCTTGCTATTTCGTATCCTAACTTTTTAGCTTTTTTTAGTAATTCAAGAATTCTTTTGTCGGTTTTTGTGAATAAATCTTTTTGCTGATTTAAATTAAGATTTTTTGCAGAGGGCATGTCTCTTAGCATATTTTTGATGTTGTTATCTTGATTTTCTACATTTTCTTTTCATAAATTTTCCTCCATTTTTTTCTGTTCTTGATATGCTCACCATTTTCTAACTCAATCTGGAATGAGTTTTACTCATTCTCGGATTAATGCTCTATTACAAATTCAATTACCATCTTTGTCGCGGATGGTGTAAGTTTTTTGTCATTCATCGTATCTTAAATAACAAGTTTGACCTCAAATTAATGTAGTCATCTTGTTTTTAATTTTTTGGTTTGTACATTTTGAGTAGTCTATTTGGTATACTTTATCAGTATTATCAAATAGTCATTCTACAGCATTATGTATCGGAACAGGATTGGAAGCTTTTGTGAAGATGATATTTCATGTTTCTTTGTTTGTATTGTTCAATTCCATTTTAAACATTGGATTATTTTTGTCTTTTTCTTCAGATTTTTTAACAATATCTCTACTGTTTTGTGTCGTTCTATTCATTTGCAATCTTTCTAGAGTTTGCCTTTCTGCTTCATCAATTCTTTGTGCGATTTGATAGATTTTATCTGCATTATTTGTTATGAGTTTCATTCATTTCATTGCATCATGTTCTTTTTTTAGATTGTTGGCTAAATCTCTTAATGGTTGTAGTGCCCATTGTCAATAAACCATAGTTTTATCTTTTTTTATTTGACTTATTAGTGACTCACAAATATTCCATCAAGCGTTTCGTATTTCTTGATCATCGCGATATCATATACCATTTTTCTTTTCTATTTTTTTAAATTCTTCATTTACTAGATTTTGTAAACTACCTTTGTCATCTACATTTGCTCAAGTCCTTTTGTCTTCATATTTGTATTGTTCTGTCATTTTAGTTTAATTATATTATAAAATAATTTTATAGAATTATATATTGTCGAGCTGACTATTTAATTCTAAATCTGAGTCGATAAGATTTTTTAGATCGTTTAGATCATTGAGATTTGTTTTTGAATATTCTAATTCATCTTTGATTTCCAATATTCACTCATATGTTAATTCGAGGTTTAATTTATGATCTGAAAAATTCTCTTCAATTTTAGCCCATATCTTTTCTCTTTCTAAGTCATCTTGTTCGAGCATGAGATCTATTAACAGGAAGGTGGACTCTTCATCCAAATCTTGGATGGAAAATCTCTGTTCAGGTTTTAGATGGGTATCTAAAATTCTCTGAACCTCATTTTTAATTTCATTTAATTTTTCTTGTTGCATGGCGATTTCTTTTGTATAATAAATTATTTTTATTATATTCAATAGTTTAAAATTATTCAAATTTTTGGAATAACTATATAAAAATCATACTTGACATATGTATTATTTTGATGCATAATATATGTTGCGATTTTGTTTGCATTTTAAAAATAAATTTCTATAATTTAATTGCTTAATTAGTCCCAGTGGGGCTTTTTATTATTTGCCAATTTGTGATATAATGAACGAACAAGCAAAAGAACAAGTATTTCAATTATTATCAAATATAGAAGAGAATAAGAAGGTTATACCTACCTTTTCTGATATGTGTAAACATCCATTATTGTGATGAAGATTCCAATCAATGAAATGAAAAGAAAAATCAGAGATTCAGGAATGCATAAATGAATATGTTAAGATGAGAATAGAGTGACTATGAAAGACTAAATGATGACAGCTTTTTCAAAGATTTTATGAGTCAGATAATGAATTATTTTGGAAATTTAGAGAGTTAAATGAAAATGATGAAACAGCTTCTACAAAAGAGTTTCAGGAAGTTTGAAAAAAAGTGGAACAGGAGATGTTTCGTTTAGAATGAATTCTTACAGAAAGAATGTTGAAACAGGAAAAGTGATTGGATAAAGTGGTTGAATCTTTTTACAATATCGTATATGCTTTTTTCCCTAGATATAACTCGGTGGAGTAATTAATTTTATGAAAAAAACAAAGCTGACGCAAAGTCAGTTTTTTATTTATTTTATTATTCTACGATATGCAATATAACTCATGCAAAAGTTTGAACATTAATGACTTTTACTTTAGTTCCATCATCTAGTTCTATTTGTCATTTATCTCCAGTTTGTCATCACATTTCAGGATAAAATGGAGTTTTATCAAAGATTAAAACTCTTTGTCAGTTAACTTCGAAATCTTTAAGCAGTTTTACGTCAGATGTAGTGAATTCATTATATCATATGAATTTAGTTTGAGGAATTCATTCTAGATATTTAGACCAATCCACTCATTTTTTGAACATCTCTTTAGTACTTTGTCTAGATTTTTCCTTAGCTTCCTCTAAGGCTTTTTGGTATCACTCAATATCTAATTGTACTCACTTAGTGGCGGCAATTTCTTTGGTGATTTCTAGAGGAAATCCATATGTGTCATATAGCATAAAAATCTGATCTCACGGTAATTTATTTCATGTTCATGCTGTTTTATTGAGTAATTCTTGGAGGATTCATTCTCATTTTTGTATCGTTTTTTCGAACTGAGATATTTCATCTATAATGGTTTTCTTTATTCTTGGTTCGTCAAATTCTCTTAATCACTTGAATGCAACAAAGAATTCATCTATGAATTTATCCACTTCGTTAATGTTTAATTTTTTTAGTAGAATTAAGTTATAATAGAATCTTCTGATAATCATTCTTAGTACGTATCATGCTCATACGTTGGATGGAATTAATCAGTCATTAACTAGCATAAATGCTGTTCTTATGTGATCAACTATAATTCTGAATCTTCTGGATTGTTCGTTGTATTTTATTCAGGTTAAATTTTCTAATTTTTCTATCGCAGGTAAAAATACGTCCGTATCGTAAACAGATTCTTTTTGCTGTAATACACAGCACATTCTTTCAAATCACATTCATGTATCTACGTTATGGTTATTTAGTTTGGAAAGAGTTCAGCTTTCATCACGATAAAATTCCATAAAAACGTTGTTCCATATTTCCATCCAGTTATCTTCATCATTTTCTACATTACTTCATTCGGTAGGGAATTCTGATTCTCAGACTCGATAAAATATTTCAGTATCAGGTCCACATGGTCCAACAGGTCCAGGAGACCACCAATTATTATCTGCAGGAAGGTAAGAAATTTTGTCAACAGGAAGTCAGACTTCTTGCCATTTATTTGCAGTAGTTTCATCTCTTGGAGCACTATCATCTCACGCAAAAACAGTTACAGCTATCTTTTTTGGATCTAATCATAAATAATCAGGAGAAGTTAAGAACTCTCGAGACCAAGTTACTGCTTCATTTTTGAAATAATCTCCGAGAGACCAGTTTCCCATCATTTCAAAGAACGTAAGATGAGAAGCATCTCAAACTTCTTCTATATCAACCGTACGTACGCATTTTTGAATATTAAAAACTCTTTTCCCTAATGGATGAGCTTTTCACATTAAATAAGGAATAAGCTGCTGCATTCATGCTACATTAAAAAGGGCGGTAGATTCTTTTCATGAAGCTATTAATGATGCTTCAGGAATATATTTATGCTGCTTAGATTCTCGAAATTTGTTTCGTAATTCACGTAACTGATTAGATGATAAATTTTTCATAAAATGTATTTTAAAATTGCTAAAAGTCTGATTAGAATATTATTTATTCACTATATTATTTCAAGAATTTATATTCGCATAAAATAGTAATCAAAAATTTGACATTTTTAATTATAAATATATAATTTAATATGTTAGTTTTATTGTATGATTTTTGTATTTAATGAAGATAGAAAGATTTAGAAAATTAGAAAAAGATAAAAAAATTCATTATTTGGCTCAAATTCTTCTTTCAGGTATTAAGAAAAAGAAGGACAAACAGATATTGGAAATATTTTTATTTTGATCAACGGATGAAGAATTAGTTGATTTTTATGAGGCTTTGTTGAATCCTGAGAAAATTACTTGATATATAAATAGACAGAAGGAAAAGTTACAAAATTCAGTTAATGAATTAAGTCAAATAAAGCAATTGTTTGTTAGTGAAGAGATTAAAATGATGGAGTCACTGGAAAAGGAGGGTGTGGATGAAATATTAGAAGATATTTAGTATGTTTATTTTTTAATGATATGTGATATGGTAGAAGTATGAAAGAATTATACGACAACTGAGACAGATTATTTAAATGTTGATGTAAAAGAAAATTTGGCAGTTGAGATAAATAAATCAACTGATACTCAAGAATTGTATGATAATGCAATAAAAATTTTAACTTCTATGGAAGCGCAGTTTAGAAAGACCCTTGAGAATGTATGAACAAATGAAGAGTGGAGTGAAGATGTGCTTTATGCTGTATTTGGTACGAGATTTGATAAAATACTTGATACAAATAACCCAATAACTATTTTTGAAAAAAAAGGTGCAGAATTATTGGAAAGATCAAGAGGTTTTATGAATAAAATAGCAGTAGGAAATGCATCTGTTAAAATGGTGGAAATTGCTTGAGAAAAAAGGTGTGGTGTGGATTGAGAATTAAAGGAATCAATTTTAGATGAACTGCGAAGAACAAGGGAAAATGCAATTCAAAATTTTAAAGATGATATTGCAGATTGAATTTTGAGCAATGCTAATAATGTAGATTTTGATTCAGCAATATATGCTTGAGCTTCTTTGTGAAATGATATTTTTTGGAATAAAGAAGATATGCCAAAATGAAAATTTGAGTCTTATATTGATAATATGAATCTTTCACAGTTGATATTATGAACATTTAATATAAATGAATGATCTGGAGCGTTTAAATATTGTTATTGAAAAATAAAAGAAAAATTAGGTAATCAAAACTTATTTGATTATATAGATTCACGAAGAAAAGAATGAGATTATACATCAGAACTTCTTAAATACGTTGCGTTTAAATCTTTATTTCAAAGAAAACAGCTAATTGATTTAGAATGATGGGTAAATAGTTGTTCAGAGGGGAAAGATTATCTTTTGAGTTATATAAAAAACAAACTGAAAGAGGATGAATCTTTTAAGATAGCTTTTCTTACTTCAATGAAAGATATGGAAGATTCTAATGTCTTTTGAGATGTCGTTAAAAAGTTGGAAGACAGTGATGAAAGTGTTAGAATGGCCCGTGAAAGAGCAGAAAGTATTGATAATGTAGATTGTTTTAGAGATTGAAAAATTGATGGATTGGCAATTTATGATGATGAGTGACATTGAGGTGGGTCTGCATTTTTTCAATCAGAATTGCAAGCGTATAGGAATGGGTGATTTTCTATTTCACCAAAGGAAGAAAATTCTAATTATATTAAATATGTTTTGAAGAAAGGGATCGATTCTATAACTATGGTAAAGTTAAAAATGAGTAGAAATTTAAATGAGGATTTTGATATTAAAAATGTGCTAGCTGATGTAATAGAATGAAAAGATTTTAATCTCTTTGCTTTGAGAGGGCATTGTTATAATACTAATGAAATGGCTTATGCTCTAGGATGACTTGATGCAGTTTGAGAATGAGATATCGTGATTGATTGAGGTTGTTGGAATGCACATGAGTGTGGAAGGTATCATCAATCATGAGTTAAGTGACAAATATTTGCTTATACTTCCGAGTGAAGGTGAGTATCGACACAAGATTTTATTAATAGAGTAATATCAACTAAAAATTCATGAAAAAATTTTTCAGATCTTTTGGAATACTATGATAATTTTAATGGAAATGAATCTTCTCCAGACGGATATTTTGCATGTAATACACAGAGAGCAAATTCTGTTGCTGCGCAATATATGAGATTTGTGATAATTGAGGATGAAGAAGATGAAGAAACGATGGAATTGGCATCTAATACAGGAATGCTATTACATGAAGAGCGTAGTAGTATTAGTATGAGTGATGGGCTAGGCTCATCAGCTGATATGTCTAATTCATCAGCTGATAATTGAAGCATCGGTTGAGATGCAGATGTATAATTTTATATTAAATTAATACCAGATGAGTAATTTGAAAAATCTTTGATTAATATTGTTGCTATCAAGTCAAGTCTTAAACGGAAATTCAAAAGAAAACGTGTCTTCACATGATTTTTCAGTATGAGGAATGTCTAAAATTTTAAATCTAAAAGATAAAAATAAAATAAATTTAGATTCATCTGATGTAATATACGAAATATTACAGGAAGATAATAATATCGCTTATTCTCTGAAATCATGAGCAAATATTTATAAAGACCAAGACGGGAAACAAATATTATGTAAAAGTCCTAGGTGAGTAGTTATTCGTAAAAATGCAATAAATGAAGATTTCTGGAGTGAAGATTTTTTGTGCGTAGAGTATAAATGATATAAGGCATATATTAATAAAACTGATTTGGTAGAAAATGATGGTAAGAGTTTATATGAATTAGAAAAACCGACAACGGAAAAAGTTATAAGAGTGAACAAGGAAGAAAGAATAATGAGAATTTATGATCAATATTGAAAGAATAAAGTTAAGGAGTTTAAAATTGCAATATCTTTTTGAGATGATTGAGATAAAGTACAGGAGTGAGATTGAAATACTCCAGTGGGAAAATATTACATTTGTGCAAAAAATCCTGCTAGCTCCTTCTGAAGGAATCCTAAAACATGATGAAAATTATGATCTTTACATGTTAGTTATCCAAACTCACAAGATGCTTTTGAATGATTAATATCATGAGATATATCTCAGTCACAATTTAATAGTATTAATTCTTCAATAAAATCAAAATGAGTTCCATCTCAATGAACTAAGTTGTGAAATTATATAATGATTCATGGGTGATGAGCAGAATATGATTGGACTATATGATGTATGGCGGTTGATGATGAAGATATGCTTCGATTATATAATTTTATAAATACATGAACAGATTTATATATAGAATAAATTAAAAAAAACTGACCAAGATTTTTGGTCAGTTTTTATGCTATATTAGTTTTTACTCATTGCTTCGATGTATTCGTATAATGCGATTTTATTAACTCATTGAGAAGTTAGTAAGTACATTTCTGGTCTGTCTGCTGTACCTGCTGGTATAGATATATCGTATACATCTACTCATTCGATATCGAATTTTAGACTGAACATGTATACTAATTGATATCATTTCTTATTCTCCTCGTTCATCTTTGTCTTTTCTGTGTTGTATACAGTGAATAATTGTTGGTCTTTGTCATAAATGAAAATATATCTAGTATTACCTGATGTTATAATTTCTACATTATCTGAATATTTATCAGTGAATGGATTTCATCATTTTATGTTGATTTGACGATATTGAAGCGTAGTTCATGCTACATCTTCTCTTCGGAATAGATATAATTTACCATCAGCCCATCCAAAGAAGTTTCCATCGATAGCAAAGCTAGAGAAAGTTCCAAAGTTTAATCCAGAACCAGCTACAGAGTAAGGTGATCAAGTTCTGAAGTTTGCATATGTTCCATCACTATTTGTTTGGTATCTAGTAAGAATCATATTCCCTAGACTAGACACATTTGAATTGAACACATATAAGTTTCTATTACTGAATGTTCCTAATCATCCTATTCCAGAACGGAAATCTCAGTCTTCAGTTCATACAGGAACTATTCAAGTCTTGGAAATCATATATATTCCACCATTATCATTGTAACAGTATAATGCATTAGAATTTAATGCAGATATACAGTTCTTTAGAGATTGTTCTGAAATATCAATCAGAGTTCATCTACTTGTATCGCTTGAAGCTCCAATTATTGCTCATTTGCTTCATGCAATCATTATATTGTTTGTAGGAACAACAATTGAGTGAGGTGTTCACAATTTACTGAAATCTGATGAATTGAATGTAAGAATCTGAGTATTCTTTCATGCTATGTTGTTCAATTCAGTTGTTGTTTTGAATTGTCTTACGTTGAATCAGTCATAAAAATTATCATCTAACTGTTCTCTCAATAAAGCAACATCTTCTAGCCATTTTCATTGAGATTCTAAGAAATCTAGTTTATTAGAAATATCATTGTACGTTGTGGTTTTTAGACTAGATGAAGCCTCAAGAGTCTTGAATTCAGTAATGTCATTTTGTAAATCATCCAAGTTTAATTCTTGATAGGCTCAGTTCGATGTCTGAAATTTATTCGTATGATTTTTGTCGTTTAATATTTGAGATAGTAGTGAGTATAAGAATATGAACATCAAAACTATTAATAAAGCTCCCACTACATAAATTTTATTTTCTGATAGTTGCTTTTTGATGTCTTGAATTTTTTCAGAATTATGTACCTTATTTCCTAACTCAGATAGATATTTCATAGATTTTCATTTCATTCACTTTAATCTTAGTCATGACTTTGCCGATGAAGTTACTTTGATTGTAGGTCCCTGTACAAAATAACTGATTATAAATCATATGCTAGATTTTTCTACTCTAGTAGTAAATAATTCTTCGATGAAAGACAAGATTCAGTCTGATGATTCTTCCTGTGCTAACAGGTTTTCCATTTCTTTGAGATCGTGAGCATCCATTACATCAGAGAATTTTAGTCATACGTACAAAATTTGGTCATCTCTTTCTAGATTTCATTCGATGAAGTCGGAGAATAAGTCTATTTTTGTTTTTGTGTCTATGCTATTTTGTACTGAGTAAGTAGTCTTTTGATCCCTCATTACTATCATACTAACGTTTCCGATCATGGAAGACATTAGTTTATCATCGACCACCAATTGTATTACTCATTTTAATTGAAAACGTTCTACATCACGAACTTTTTCTGCAAATTGTTTTAATTTAGTATTTAGAAGCTGTAAATTTTGCTCAAAAATATCTCTTATGTCTATTGTGTCCAATTCTTCAGATGTTCTGATGGTGTTGGTAAAATCTGCAACAAATTCTTCAAGAATATCTTTTTGATATTGGAGAAATTTTTCTTTAGAACATTGTACAAAAACTTTAAAAGATATGTTATCAAGTAATGTATCTTGAAAAGAAAATATTTCATCATTTGGTATGTAAATTTGCTTATTTTCTTGAAGCTGCATTTGACCTAAGATTTTAATATAAAAGTATAAAAATTTAATTTTTATTTCTTCGTGTATCACATATAATTATGAAAAGTTAATCTTTTTTCAATATCAAATAACGAAAAATGTATGGGAATATCATTAAAGAATTAAGCACTTTTTTAATGTTTCTTTTTGGCTGTGAACATAGTCTTCGAAGCCATTCTAGTTTTAACGTGCGGAATAGCTTTGGAGCACGTTTCTGTACTCATGCAATAAAGTCGAATAATCATCATACGTTCATTACAAGAAGTTTGTTATCTTGAATTTTTTGGTAATTCCTAGAGGTTCGTAATTCTTGAAGTGGTATCTTTGGAGTAGAACGAGCAACCAGCAATACATTAATCGTATCGACATATTCATTCAAAGCCTCTTCAGCTTTTCCCCAATCAAATTCACTGAATCAATCCTGTATATAAATTACATTGTATCATTTTAGAGTCAGATTTTCTTTAACTTTCTCTACTACTTTAGGAGTAGATCAATAGAGTAGAATGTTTATTCTTTGGTTCCCGAATTTTTGTTTTAAATCATTTAGGAAATACGGAGTGAAGTCTGTTCAATTTAAGTTTGGAAGTCGTTTTCTATCAGATTCTACTCTTCTAAATAAAACAGCTAAATAATAAAAAATCTGTAATGCAATTCAATCGGGTAATAAAAAGTCGGCTTTTAAAATTAGTTTTCTATATTCTTTTTCTTTTTCTGTTCTTTTTTTATTGGTCGCAGAAAAAACGTGTTGAGAAACTATCTGCGAAAAATATATGAAATTTACTACACAATGTCATTGATTACTGTACACATTAACTATATTATCAGCGGTTTCCTGTGCATCAGTTGTGGAAAATTTTTGTAGAATAGACTTCATATATGAAGTTTGATGATAAAATAACAATTAATTATATTTTTTTGTTATATTAATGCAAGTATCATTTGAAATGGTGGTTTGTGTGTAAAAAATGGATAATTATATTCAAAATATGATATTATTTTTTTATTGAAAAATAAATATTTATTGTTATTTTGTCCTTGTTTTTTATTTAATAATAAGAAAACATGGATGTCGTAGGTACAATGTTTTTTAAAGATAAAAGATTATTGATTGATAAGCCAAGGAAAAGACCAACATATCAAATGATTGGTGGTAGAGTGGAAGAATGAGAGACACCATTTGATGCTGCGATTAGAGAATGTCATGAGGAATTATGAGAGGGGGCCATTTTTGATCCAGAGCTAATGGAATTTGTAATGGAATTTGATGAAATAGCGACTAGTGATGGTAAGACACCAATTCATTTTTCTATATATAAATATAATGGTTTACTTGAAGGTGAGATTACAACATCAGATGAGATAGAAAATTTCATGTGGTTTTGAAAAGATGACGATAGGAGTATTTTATCTAATAGTTTGAAGAACGAAGTAATTCCTTATTGTTTGGAAAATGGTCTAATATAAGAGTTAGCTTTTTTATTTTTTTGAATATTTTATACTCTTTGTTGCATTGCTTTTTAAAATTTATATATTTTGTTTCAGTTTTATTTACTGTTAAAGAGTAATAATGTTAGATTTGAAAAAAGTTCGTGATAATTTAGATGAATATAAACAATGTCTTGCAAAGAGACATAGCGACTGTGATGTCGATGCAATTTTAGCTAAAGATGATGAAAGGAAAGTTATACAACAAAAAGTTGATGATTTAAAATTTCAACAAAAAACATTAGCATCACAGCAGGATTATGAATGAGCTAAAGCTTTAAAATGACAGATACAAGAATTAGAAAATCAGCAGGTGGCTTTGCAAGAAGAATTGAAAAAATATCAATTAAAGATGCCTAACTTCATTTCTCCAAATGTACCAGAGTGAAAGGATGATACTGAAAATGTAGAAGTAAGAAGAGTCTGAGAAATTCCACAGTTCGATTTTCCAATTCAAGACCATATGACATTGATGAAGAAATATGATATGGTGGATGTGGAAAGATGAGTAAAATTGGCTTGAGCACGTTCATATTTTCTCAAAAATGATGGAATGTTGCTTGAACAAGCAATTTTGCAGCATGCTCTCAAAAAAATGGTAAAGAAAGGATTCACTCCATTTCAGGTACCTAATATGGTAAATCCAGATTGTTTAGTTTGAACTGGATATTTTCCATGAGGAGAAGAGGATGCTTATTGGTTAGAGAGAGATGATCAGTGGATGATTGCAACAGCTGAAATTCCTTTAACTTCGTATTATAGCTGAGAAATATTAAATGAATCAGATTTGCCTAAAAAGATGGTTTGAATGAGCCCATGCTATCGTCGTGAAGCATGAAGTTATGGAAAAGATACATCTGGGCTTTATAGGGTTCATCAATTCATGAAAGTAGAACAAGTAATAATTTTGCCTGCTGATGTAAAAATGTCTGACCAATTCCACGACTTCATTCTAGAAAATTCTATGGAATTAGTAGAAGATTTATGATTACCATATCGTTTATTGCAATTATGTTCATGAGATTTAGCATTAGGAAAATATAATTCTCACGATATAGAATGTTGGATGCCATCTAGAGATAGCTATGGAGAAACTCATTCAGCAACATCATTCTTGGATTTTCAAGCTAGAAGACTAAATTTACGTTACCGCGGGGAAGATTGAACAATTAAATATTGTTATACTTTGAATAATACAGTAGTAGCTTCACCTAGAATTTTGATTTCACTCATTGAATGTAATCAAACTGCTGATGGTAAAATAAAAATTCCTGCATGTTTACAGGAATATATGTGAAAAGATGTTATTGGATAATCTATATTTAGAATATAAAAACGGAAACCCGAGCAAGAAATACAGGCTCGGGTTTTCTTTGTGACTTTTTATTTCAATTTTTTTTGTACGAAGCTTTTTTAAGCGGCCAATGAAATGGTGATTTCATCTAGCATTTTTGTAATCAATTCTTTCAATTCATCAGTGGCGAATGAGAATTGATTTCTAAGATATCCATCATTGGCACAAACTGTATCAATTGTGTCGATAGTATCCAACAATCATCCAACGATGAATTTTAATTCATCTTGAGAAGTGATTAATCCATTATTTAATTCCTTTTCTAAACGAACAAGGTGATATTTAATTTTTAGAATATTTTTGATTAGAATATCAATGTATTCTGTGTTGATTTGGTGAGCGACTCATCCACCGTATTGACCAATTGATTCTGCGTTAACTTCAAGAGCAGAAATTAAAGCGTTACAAGTTTCATTAATTTTATCCATCAAATTAGATAGTTTTTCATTTGATTGGATTGAATTTGATGATTCCATGATTTAAATATGAAAGGAATAAAAGTTTATTTTTGTTTGACGATGTAATTATATTCGTAAAATTAAAAATATGCAAAAATTTTTATCATTTTGACTCTCAATCATCTTACGTTCTGAAAATCTGATTTTTTTAATATTTACTTTAATGAAATTTGAATAACTTTTGATAACGATAGGTTTGCAATTTGAAAAATTTTTATTTATATTGATATGCGTCTTGTAAAATTCTATGTTGATTTTGCCTATAAAAAGCGTATTTTATGATCAGTTTTTTTATGTTATGTTGATTGTAGATGAAGATAGTTCAATGAGCAATTAAAACTCCAAAACAGATTGCAAACATTAGAGAAAGCTGAAAATATCTAAATGAAATGCTATTAATTCTTAGAGAAAAGGCTAAAGCATGAGTGGCTTTAATAGAATTGGAATTTGTAGCAGAGCATTTTATTCAGCAGCATAATTTGAAATGAGCTTTTAAGTGATACGATGGATATCCTACGAATTTGTGCCTGTCTGTAAATGATTGCGTGGTTCATTGAATTCCTAATGATTATATTCTTAAAAATGGAGATTTGCTTAAAATCGATGCATGAGTGATTTATGAGAAATGATATTCAGATTCTGCAATTTCAGTAGTGATTTGATGAGAATTGGCTAATCCATTGGCTCATGAATTAATAACTGTAACAAAAAATGCGTTGGATAGTTGAATTGCCACAATTCAGCCAGGAAAATCTATGTATGACTATGGAAATACTGTAGCTACTACGGTTCGTGCAGCATGATTCAAAGTTTTGAAAGATTTGACAGGACATGGATGTGGAAGTGCTGTACATGAGAGGCCATATGTTTTTAATTATGGTCACCCAGATATGAAAAAACAGTTCTTTACTCCATGAATGGTGCTTTGTTTCGAGCCAATTACTGCGGTGATGAGTGATGATTTTTATATGCAGTATTGAGATGAATGAATGTATACTCAGCATTGAGATCTATGATGTCAGTGGGAATATATGTTATTAATTACTGATAAATGATATGAAATGATGAGTGGAATTACTGAATGGGAGTAATGTTGAAATATTTTGATAAATACATAAATTAAAAAAGTCAGATTTTTATTCTCAGTTTTTGATTGAATGACAGAGGAAACTCCAAAAAAAATCTTTCTTTTTACGTGAGAGAACACTTATACATCAAATAAAGAACTTAAAAGATGGAAGGATATGTTTGCTGAAAAAAATGGAGCAGATAGTATTTTTTCATTTAATCGTGAGAATCGAGATTATGGTCAAATAAAGCAAACTATTTTTAGTGGAGGTTTCTTCGTTACGAATAAATTAATTATTCTTTACGGAATTCCACTAGATACAGAAAAATCTAATGCAATTAAAGCCGAGGAAATAGAAAAATTAGCTGAAGATATTATGAATTATTCACTTCCTAGTGAAGTTCTTCTAATTTGCGTATCTTATAAACCTGATAAACGTGGTCGTTTTTATAAGCGATTTGATAAGTTGGATAAGGATAATCCATCTCAGAAACTTATAAAAACCTTTGTCCCATTGTCTGAACGCGAATTGCCTGACTTTGTGAAAGAAAGTTCAAAAGATTTGAATTTGGATTCAAAAGTAGTTGATGCGTTGATTCATAAGGTTTGAAATGATCAATTTCGTTTGGAATCAGAAATAGATAAATTACGTTATCGAAAAAAATATTATAACGAAGAAATTACTTCAAAGGTGGTGGATGAAGTGTGCTTTGGAATGATTGAAGAGGATATTTTTCAGCTTTTGGATTTGTCTTTAACGGATCCAAAATCTGCAGTTAAATTTGTTCAATGATTACAGGATGATGGTTTAGATTGGAACGCAGTGAATGGTTCATTTGCATGGGGGCTTAGAAATTATTTATTCGTGCTAGATTATGCGGATCATTGAATTACAGATTCAAAACAAATAGCGAGTGAATTAAAACAAAATCCGTGGGCAATAATGAATATAACCAAAAAATTATCACTTCTTAAAGAAAAAAGGAATCTGATTCAGACCTTGTTTAAGAATATTGTAGATATAGATTATGAGATAAAAAGTGGGAATGCTCAACCTGAAAGTTATTTCTTTACGATAAAAAAAGTATTACTTCAAAATTAGTCCATTATTTGATTTTTGTGAATAATTTAGTATAAATTTGTTGAAAGTTTTTTACCTTGAGATGGAATGAATGCGTAAAATTTGAATATTAGCGTTATTAGTATGTGTGACTTTATTGTCCAGTCAGACTTTTTGATATTTGGAAAATAAAGTATATTGTAATTTGGAAAATAAAAACGTAACTATTTTTATGAAAGATGAGTGATGAGCTACGAAATGTAAGACGTATATGGATGCTGTTTATCAATTGGCATTGAAGAAATATGATGAGATTGTGATTATACGTTCTTATATAGATCAGTGAGATGATGTATATTATTGGACAAAGGTTTTGGAGCAGAAAAAATCAGAACTTCTTCAATTGGTAAATTATAGAACGCAAATTAAAAAAGCGATAGATAAGTTTGAGGCAGCGATATTTGATAAATATTATGATTCATTGCAGAGTTATATGAAAGTTTATTATTCGGAATTGGAAGCTCAGTATTATTATCTTATTAATTTGAATTTTAATCAACGTGCACGAAATCATGATATAAAGGTTGAGCAATATGGTCAACAAATGTGGAATGTATCGCGTGTATTAAACGCGACGAAATTAGATGATATTATGGATGTGATGTCGTCGTATCTTTATTTAAAGCAGCAGTTAAGATGAAAATAGGGATAATTAGTTCTGGGATAGATACATTGGCATTGTTCCAATTTCTGACACGTTATGATAATGAATATTTGGTTTATTGTGATCAAACTAATTTCCCGTATTGAGAAAAATCACTCGATTTTGTATTAGATAATATTGAAAAAGCGGGGGAGTTTTTGGCTAAGAAATGAGCTGAAATTATTATTGTGGATCCGGTCTATGAATTGGCATTGAAACATTCAAATAAAAAACTTTGATTTAAAGTTTTACCATTGTTTCAGAAGTATCTACGTGAATATGCATTCAAACATTCATTGGTAGGTAAAATCTGAATTTTATCTGATTTTTGATCTTTTTGAAAAGTTCAAGAATTACTTGAAAAAGAAGAAAAAGACTATAAACCGACAGATGAACAGAAATCGATTAAAAAATTTAGTTATCCATTTCATTATCGAGTAAAATCAGTTAGTTCATGGGTCGTAAATATAAATGATTTGGGAGTTCATAACCCATATTTGATACGTACGATGAAGAATGATTTACGTTATTTTAAGGATGCATATGTGGATACAATTTTGCCTATGCATTATCATTATTTTCGTATGCAGAGGACTATAAAATCGTTTTTCAATTTTCATAAGATTAGATTTCATGATTTTTCTGTAATTGAGGAATGTTTTAATAATTTAATAGAAAAATCTGACTGAAAATATTGAGTTAATGTGTGGATAAACCAGCCTTCAGAATTTTTGATTCGTAATAAACAGTTGATGTGGCTGATGCAAAGGTGAAAATCTGTAAAGGTAGAGATTGAAGAAATCTAAAACAAGTTGAAATTGGATAGGAAAAGACTATAAGGTAATCACAAAATATGCCAGGGTGATGGAATTGGTAGACATGCTAGACTCAAAATCTGGTGACTTCACGGTCGTGTGGGTTCGAGTCCCATCCCTGGTAAAAACGGGTACTTCAAACTATAAAGGATTTAATCCTTTATTTTTTTAAACTATAATTTTATTGAATTATTAATTAATATTCACTTGATAAATCAAAAAATATTTATATCTTGGTAGTAGTTTTGAATTTTATTTTCTAATTTTTGTAAAAATGAAAGAGTTCTTAAAAAAAGCTAAAAAATTCTTTTCTAAATTGTATACAAGGTTTCTTAATTACAAAAATACGAAAAAATGGTTTGTACTTTATTTGGCGGTTTTAGCTTTTTGTTTATTTCTCTTCCCAGTAGTTGATGCTAATGGAACGGGTGTTAGATTTTTGCTTTCATGAATGCTATGGAAATCGTGATTAGTAATGTTGCTTGCTATGATTGGATTATTCTTGTGGAATTTGAGCATTTCTTTCAAGGGATGGATTA
>JAEEGI010009945.1_pt1 | contig 20745 bp, 26 predicted proteins | sample 8958751 | NCBI WGS metagenome assembly JAEEGI01 (sample SAMN16246545, study PRJNA631951) | gut metagenome | biome: gut microbiome; feature: rumen; material: KS-attached | host: Bos | place: Iran: Karaj | collected 2018-10 | reverse complement strand
AGGATTTGAGCGAACTGGTAAGGTCGGCGGACTGGAAGCTGGAGAAGCATGTGCCCGCCATCACGGCCCCCGCGGAGGCGAAGGCCGGGGAGTGGATCGACGTCGACGTGTCCGTAGGGCAGGAGATTCCGCATCCCAACACAGTGGAGCACCACATCGTCTGGATAGCCCTGCATTATGCTCCGGAGGGTTCGCCACTCTCCATCGAGCTCGGCAAAGTCGAGTTCGGCGCGCATGGCCAGGGAGCGGTCGCGAACGAAGGCCCCGCATACACGGCCCCTTCCGCGCGCTTCCGCGTCAAGCTGGCGAAGTCCGGCACTCTCCACGCCGTCGCCTACTGCAACATCCACGGCCTCTGGACCAGTTCCGCCGGCATAGTAGTGCAATAAGGGTGTCTGACACTCATTAGAGAGTCTTCGTCAAACCGAATCGAAATAAAAAGCCCGCCTAAGAGATGGCGAGCATTTGGCGTCCGACATCCGACGGCTTCGCACCGGTTGCGAAAAGGGCGCGAAGGATGAGGTCAAGGGAAACAGACGGGTCGCCATTTTCAATCTTGGCGATACGGCTCTGGCTGGTCTTCATGTCGTGGGCCAGTTTAATCTGGGTTATGCGATTCGCAGTGCGCCTTGCCCGGAGCATCTTCGTCAGCAACACGCGGATTTCGACAAGCGCCATGTCCGCGTCCGAAAGACCAAGAAAGTCTTGAACGCTTCCTTCTTCCCATTCTTTTTTCATCTGAAGTCCTCCTTGTACTTGGCGAGTCTGGCCTTGCAGTTGTCAATTACATGGCGAGGTGTTGCCCTCGTCGTCTTGCGGAACACATCCAATACCACTATGGCGTCAGGGGCTATGTAGTATACAAGCCGCCATTCCGTGTCTGCATCCGTCACGCGCAGTTCATGGCACCCGGCTCCGATTGAAGGCATGGGACGGGACTGCGGCATGGAAAGAAGCAGACCCTCTTGGAGTAGGCGGAGCAAATATCCCAACTCCCGTCTTGCGGAAACGGGAACGGGCGGTGTCTTCACTTCGCCATGCAACCAGCGTAGTGGTTTTGGATTCATGGGAAATATAATATATCAAATCTGACATATCGTCAATGAAATATTATCAAAATCAATAGTAGGCCTTGGTGTCAGACACTCTTGACGCACTGCGAAGTTGGCAGAACGGGAGCTAGGACGGAATAGGTGTCTGACACCAGGTGGCAACATGGAAAATGAATCACGGGCGCGTTGCCACATGCGTTCATCCGGGCCGCTGACGGAAAGACATCGGCAATCTTTCCTTTCCATCGGAGAGGATTAAAAAAGAAGAATCGGGAGCAAGCATTGCTCCCGATCAGGATTTTCCCCTTGATTGCCCTTCAACAAAAATGCCTTGCCGACAATGGCTTTTGGATGGCGGACAACGAAGCAATTCAACGCGCTACTTGGCCGGGGGAGTGGCGGCGGGTGAGGAAGCTGTGTCGGCCTTGTTCGTCTTGACGGCCTCGAAGATGGCCCGCTGGTAGTCGTTGGTCGGTGCGGGTGCCCAACCTTCCAGACAGGCCTTCTTGTAGGTGACGCTGTGTCCCCGTTTGACCCCGTACTTCTTGAAGAACTTGGACATGTTCTGGTAGGCGGACGGATGTATGACCTGCCATTCCACGGTGTCCAGTTCCAGAGGGGAGCCGACCGGTTGCATCACGCTCGTGTCGTTCGGTGAGAAACCGGCACCCGATATGAACCCGACGGCCCTCCACATCTCCTTGATGAGACGGGCGTCGGCATCCGTTCCGGTGGCGAACTGGGTCGCCTTGTCCGCGTTGACTATCGCGACGCGCTCTTCCGGGCAAACGGTCAGGGATGGCATTTTCTTTCCTCCGTCCACGAGCAGAATGACCATGAGCGCCTTCATTGACTTGCGCATGGACTCCGCCACGGAAATGGGACAGGAGTCGGCCTCCAGCTTGCCAACCATGTTGGTCGCCGGGAAACGGTACATGCTTCCAAGGATTTTCACCACTCTGTCGGGCGCGGCTGGCAAGGGGTTCTTCCTCATGTCAACGATGGTGACTGCGGGACCGGCGGGGGCCACTTCAATGGAACCGCCTGTCGAACGGAAGTACTCCTCGTCCTCCTTTGCAATCTCCTCCGGCGTGAGTTTCCGGCTGATGCGCCTCTTAATGGGGGCGTTGGTCTTGGCCGGTTCCTGGGCCAGCGCCAGTGCGGCTACAAAAACGGAGCAAATCGCAATCGTGGTCTTCATGGGTCATTCTCCTTGTGGGTCGGTTGTGTTGTCTGAATCGGTCTCGGCGGCCTTGTCCTCGGCGGCGTCCTCGGCCTCCCATTCCTCCGGCGTCTTTCCGTCGGGGTAGAGTTGCTCCTTCCACTTCTTCGAGAGGTAGAGCGGGGCGAAGTAGTTTTCATCGAGAATCTGGTTGTACTCCTTGAGGAACCGGCGGGCCTGTTTGAGGTCTCCGGCCTCCATGAGGTCTTCAAGCTTGTTCATGCCATTCCCCCTGAGGCGGCGCTCCTCCTTCGAGTACTGTTGCATTCTCTGCACGAACTCGATGAAGTCCCCGCCGTCCGCGAGGTAGTCCAGTATCTGTTTCTTCATGGCGGCGACGGCCTCCTTCTTGTGACGGGTCTTCTCGTCGTCGTCGGGGTTTATGACAACCTCCTTGTGTAGCATGGCGTCGAGTTCCTCAGGCGTGTGGTTCAGGATGGCGGAGGGGAAGAAGATTCCACCGGGCATGGCCAGCGCCACCATTTCATTCTCGAAGCGGTTGTCGAACACGGGCGGTGCCGTGATGTCCGTGAAGTTGCCCTCGGAATCGCACTCGTAGACTCTTCCGAACGAGTGGACCCTTACAGTGTCGCCCTCCGCCGGTGGCTTGAATGTGAGAATCCGGCCTGAAGGGAGCATCAGGTATCCGGGGCGCTTTGTGAAGTTGTTCGTGTCTGCGGCCCTCATTATGCCGCGCTCGTCTATGATGATGTCCCCGTCCCTGCGTACAATCTTGTGTCCTGTATCGGTCTCGGATGGAATTTCGGCGACGACATTTGTAGAGGGGGGCGGAGGAGGTGTCGATGGCGCGGTGGGGGCGATGGTGGGAGCCGACACTTCCGGACTTTGGATTGGAGGCGCTACCGGACGACGCCAGACACGGAGAAAGAGGAATACGCCAACGATGACGATGACAGTGATGGCGATTGGGAGGGCCGGATTCCGTTTCGGCCTCTTGTTCGAGGATGTTGTTACGATGGTTGACACGGAAAAGCCCTCCCGGAAAAATGAAGCCCCGGAATGCGCACTCCGGGGCTTCAGGTTGATGAACTAGTTCGTAGCCGCCATGCGAATTAGGCGACCTTGCGCTTCAGACCGAGGGCCGCGAGGCCGAGGGCGAGAAGGGCGACCGTTGTGGGTTCGGGAACGGCAGTCCAGTTGTTGTTGGAGGCCTGAGAGCCAAGAGCGAATGTACTCGAACCTGACGCCTTGGTAGTAAAGGGCATCGACTCGGTAATAATGTAACTTCCCTTCGCAGGGTCGTTACTGTCGAACACAACTGCGAACACATTGTATGTGGTCTTGAAGTCGATGTTGGGGTCGTTAACCTTGGCGGCGGAAAGATAACCCGGCTCCTCTTCGTCAATGGTGGCGATGCCGCCAACATGAGTCAAGGAGTCAAGAGTTCCTCCCTTGATGGCCGCTTCAACTTGGGCCGTCGTATAGGTGTCTGCATTGAAGAGGTAGGCGATGCCAGCCCCGGAAATATTGCTTCCACCCTTGTTGACTTCTTCCACATTCCAAGCGACGGATGCCGCCTGAGCCGCAATGACGCCAAGGGCGATGGCGGCAATGGTTAGTGCTTTCTTCATAATGTTTTTCTCCTTAAAAGAGGGTTAGAGAGAGGAAAGGGCATTGGGAACAGCGATTGTGAATGTGACATCGCCACCGTTGTAGCAGTCAAGAATCGCACCCTGACCAGCGGGGAAGGTCTCATCGTTGACATAGGCTTTCTCGCCAACATCATACCAGCCGCTCGCGCGCCACTGGTATTGGTACTCGGCGTCACCAGTCGCATCAAATAACTGGAGGTTGTCCTGACGAACAGCAACATCGTCGCCTTCAAGAGTGACATCACCAAGCGTCACATCGACCGGCAGAGGGTTGCCTACAACATTGAATCCCTCAACGCAGTCTTCAACTTCCACAGCCGCGACATTCACCTCGCCCACGGAGCGAATAGAAATGCCGCCGTTGTAGGAATCGATTACGACTCCCTGCGCACGGTCAATGACCTCGTCGTTGACATACTCACGGGTGTCGAGGTCGTACCATCCAGCGGCGCGCCACTGGTATTGGTATTCAGCGTCACCAGTAGCATCAAAAATCTGGAGGTTGTCCTGACGAACAGCAACATCGTCGCCAACAAGGGAGATGTCGCTGAGCGTGACGGTGTTGTAGCCTACGGATGTGAATGTCGGGCAGATGACATTGAAGCCTTCTTCGGCGTTCTCGTCCTTGATGTCAAAGTAACCGACCGTATTTGCGCTTTGGACCTGGGCCATTGCCAGACCAGCGATAAGCGCCATCGCAGATGTTACTAACTTCCATCCCTCGAAAAAAATGAAACAGAATATTCGGGCGGCGTAAAAAGCGGCGAGTTGAGTTTGTTATTTTGTAGGGGAATTGTGGGGTCTACATCCTACAAAAACCCTACAATTATGAGCCTAATTTCGACCATTTTCCAGATGTCCGGCACCATTTTTGAAGGAGAGAATGCAATCGGACAGAATCACTCCGCTTGCGCTTTTCCATCGTCATTCTCCCCAGACAGATACCCGAACCCGGCACATTATCGCTCGTTCTGTTTGGAATCGTTGCGTTATCCTTGAGGCGTCGGGCGTGAAATGAAGTGGCCATTACGGGTCGGACTATTTGATACAGTCCTCCGGTAGTTTTTCCCCTTTCCTCCTTGGTGTCAGATACTCCCTTGTTGTTGTCCGCTTGCCTCCATTCCTCTTCGGTGTCAGGCTCCCGAAAATCACTTTGCCGAGAAATTACTTGCATTCTGAATCCATTTCAAGTATTATTTTAAGCATCAACCCCGCCGGGTGGACTTGCCTGAAGAGGCGGTCTGCTTTCACGGCGGGCTTTTTATTTGGATTCGGATATGCCGCCACTACCCTTTACCAAACGGTCGGAATCGCTGAACAATCTGGCCAACAAACTGCAATCCCGTGGTCTCGTCATTTCGGACATGGATGTGCTGATGCACATCTTGGAAGTCGTTGGCTATTATAGGCTGTCCGGCTATCTCTACCCTTTCAGGCTTCAGGACGGCACCGACAATTACATTCCGGGTACGACGCTGGATAGCGTCTGGGAACGGTATTCGTTCGACCGCAGACTGCGCCTTGTCACCTTCGATGCACTCAGCCGTATAGAGGTCGCCATAAGAGCCATGATTGTCAGACATCAGGCGGAAGATTCGTCCGATGACCCGTTTCTTTACCGTAACCCGAAGTTCATGCCGGGGCTTAACGCACGACAGCACACAAAACTGCTTGACGAAATTGACAAAGCCGTGCAAAAGTCAAAGAACGAGCCTTGTGTCCAGCACTTCACGAGCGTCTACGGACTCGTCAATCTTCCAGTATGGGCGGTGATGGAGCTTGTGTCCTTCGGTACTGTGACCTACTACTATCAGGGATTGCCTTTCCCTGTGAAAAAGAAGATTTGCGACCATTTCCATGTGCATCCAAGTATTTTTCTCGGCTGGCTCATGGCGCTGAAACGGGTACGCAATATCTGCGCCCATCACGGTAGGCTGTGGAACCGCCAGATAGACGCCCGCGTTTCCCAGAAAATTGACAGAATACCCCTTCTTGGAGACCTCTACCAGTGCCTGAAAGTCCAAAGCGGGAAAAGTACGACGACGATGTTCTCCGTTCTGTCCATTTGCGCATTCTGCCTCCGTGAGATTCGCCCGGAATCGAAATGGCGCGACCGTTTGAAGAAGACTCTCAAAGACTATCCGAACATACCATTGCAAGAAATGGGCTTCCCGACAAATTGGAAGTCATTGGCTCTGTGGAAGTAGGTTGATTCTTTGATGAAGGTGTCTTTGTGCCGGAAAAACAAAGTGACGGGAATTGCTTCCAGCCACTAAAGTATAGGGATTCCCTCTATATTGGCTCATTCGTAGCGCCGCCGCCATTATCGCCTTCCTCTTTTCCGTTTTCCTCTTTATCGCCGCCTTTATCGCCGCCTTTATCGCCGTCCTTATCGTCCTCTTCGCTCTCTTTTCCCTCTTCTTCTTTTTCCGCCTCTTCCGCTTCCATCGCTTTTCTAACTTCTTCGTGTCGCCTCCAAAGTGCGCCATCCTGTGCCAAATACTCGACAAATTGAGTCCCGCCGAAATATGCACCGATGTCTCCCATTACGACCCGGAGCAAATGAAGTGGAATATCAACTTCAACTAGGTTTGCACAATCCTTAAACGCCGCCACTCCGATGTGCTTGACTGTTTCTGGGATTGAGATTGACAACAGACCAGAACAACCCTCAAATGCTCCTTTTCCTATTGTATTGACTTTGCTGGGAATCCCGATGTCGCCGCCTTTTCCTCGATACTTCAAAAGAACGCCATATTTAATTTCGTAATCTTCTTCGGGAATCGACGAATAGATGCGATTCAGCTGGCGGATAGAGAGCAAAATGGGCTGGGAATCATCGAGGGTAACGGTGATTCCGCTTTCTTGATTGTCGGCGTCTTCTTGGTCTTCATCTTGGTCTTCGGTTTGGTCGTCCTCATAGTCGGAATCATCGTCGGCTTCATCCTCATTTTCTTCGGCAGACCTTTCCGCATTTTCCTGTTCAAGTTTCGCTCTAGCATCGTCCACAAATTCTTTCGCCATCTCCCCGATTAATCCTTTTTGACCTAGCGCTACATAGTCAATGGAAATCTGGCAATCTGGAATGGCGTGGTCAATGAATCTTGCAACAAATCGGTCGTAGAGCTTGATTGTGATTTCCGTGTTGTCCTTAATGCTCTCCCCTTCATAGTCCATTGAGGCTATCACGCGGAAACGATGATATGCGGTCTTCCGGGTTTTGGAGGCGGAAATCTTATCCATTAGCTCCAGCAGTTCGATAATATGCAGGGAATCAAATACAGTTCCGTCCCTTCCGAATCTATCGAACAAATCTGCGCCGGTGATATGGATTGTCCCGTCTTTTTCCACATGCTCTAAAAGGAAATCCAGCAGTTCGATGTCATACTGGGTTAATGGAACGGCGCTTCGGATTTTGTGTTCGATGTTGATTCCTGTGTCCTTGTCCGTTTCCGTTGCGGAATAGCACACACACTTCCCGTCAGGTAGAGTGCAGGGTTGCCGGTTTAGTATCTCGATTATGGAGCAGTTGGATTTGATGGTCTGCTCATTTGAATTTGAATTAACTTTGTCTTTCTTCATGTTTTGAACCTTTCTTTGGTTTACTTGTATTTACCGATTTACCTCAAAAAACATGCATCTAGGTCATTACTCTCACTCGCGGATTTTTTTGGTCTGAATTTCCAATGACCGTCTTTTAAGGCTTTGACGGTAAATACTCCAAACAAAGGAAAGCAAAACATGAAGACAAAGACAAGGATGCACCACAAGCCAATAAACGAAAACACAAGGGTAACTCTCTCCATCCAACAGTTACGGCGACTGATTCGGGAAAGCAATTATAACGACGACGACTTTCAGATTGATGATTATGGCGTCCTGATGATGTATCACGGCGACGGAGGCAAGGTCATAATTCCAGATGGCGTTAAGGAGATTTGGCGGGAGGCATTTGTTGGATGTCCTGTCACATCTGTAACGATTCCTGATTCGGTGGAAAGGATTGGCAAGGATGCGTTTGCCGGATGCCCGCTCGAAGAAATCGACATGCCACTTATGCTCCTCCTGTCTGTCTTTGCGAATCCTGACTATGCTTTTTCCGGGACACCAATGTCAAAGTGGTGCCGAAATCAAACAGGCAATCTGGAATGTGAACGATGCCACACATGGGTCAGATAATTTCAAGCTCCTCGGAAGACTTGGTCTGATTTTTGGTCGGGGTGCTGAGGAACTTGTCGAGATACCAGTAGGCGCAATCTGTAATGATTTGGTCAGCCTCATTGAACACATCCGCCTCATCCATACCGTCATTGAGCTGGACATAAAATCCGTCGTAAACCTGAATGACCCGCCATTTCCGTTCCTCGACCATACGACGAAAAGCCTCAAGATAAATACAGCCTTCGTGGAGAAAGATTTCGGACTTCAAAGGTTTCCCGACGACCTCAAACATCCTTTTCCGAGCCTCTTCGACTACGGCTTCGCTTGCACTTGCCAAATCGACGCCCTTCCCGACCAGATGATTGACGATGCTCCTTGAAGAACTATCGAAATAGAGCTTCATGGCAAAGGCTTTATAGTTATCGCGGTCTTTCTTCGTGGGAAACTCCATGCCGACCATCATTGAATATAGGTCTTTATCTCGTGGAAGCCAGACTCCGTGATTTATCAGGTAGGCGACTCTGTATATGGATGATTTTACATCATACTCGACCCATTCCCCAAGTTTGTCTTCGAGGACATCTTTCCTCCATTTTCCGGTGAAGTTGGCGTCATTATCGTTGCTGTGTTCTTTTGCCGAGACAAGCGGATTTGTGATTCTAAATCCTATCTTGCTGATTGATTTCTTTGCTCTTGTTATCTTTGGATTCGCCGATATTTGCTCGTCGATTGATAGATGCTCGTTCAGGAATATCGCCACCTCTTGCGCCCATGCCAGTTGAGGGTAGTAGTCCCGGAGTGCATCTACAATCTCGTCGTCGGTGAGGGTCAGAGGGAGGCTTGTACTCTGGGCTATCTTAATCGGCTTTCCATTTGTTTTTTCCAGAGCCTTTCCGACAAGTCTTCCGTGGTTCTTCATCGCCCGTTTCATCCTTGAAGACTTGGTCATTTTGCACCTGATTCTGTTTTTCTTGGCTATGTCTCGAATGTATTGTTCAACGACCTTATTCCAAGCGTACATCCGGCACATATTTGATGAACCGTCATATTTATCGTAATAAGCGTCCTCAACCGCCATCAGGAGACCACATTTCACCCCTAATTGAACAGCTTGGTAAATGGCAGACCCATTCCCGAAAATGTCCAAAAGGCGACCAGATGTGAGCGAAAAGTAAAGGACTATGGTATGCTTCGACGATGTAAGGAACTTTTCGCTCTCGGCCAATTTCAGGAGAGTACGCAGATTACGCCTCCATTTTCTGCCAAGTGATAGTTTGACCTCGTCTTCTGTTGTCTCTGGAAACACCACATCGTCATCGTAATAAAGGCCAAGACGCTCCAAAAAACTCTCTTCCACATCACTCCCAGGAACGCGAAACTTGTTGCCTTTGGTTTCATCCACCTTAACGCACAAGTTCAATATGGCGTTATTGTACTCTTCCTCAGTCCTCTCCGGGTCTCTTGGTATATCGTCCGGGATGTCGTCTGGTATGGTGTTCTTGATGTTGGCTATAATTCCTGTTTCGCTCATGGCAAATAATCCTTTTTCCCGCCCAATACGAAGGGCGCAAGTAATAATATAGGGGCTGTCGAGTTTTTTTTCGGGATGTTTTTTCGGATTCGCCATATTTTATGTATAAGTGTTTAATTTCAAGGTATTTATAAAAGATATCCAAGTGAATCCCAAAAACAATGGAAGTGTATAGGTCTTCATTCTTCTCTCATTGATATACATGGTTTCCTCTTCTTCCTCTTCATTTCTCTCTCACTACAATGGATTCTCTCCACCGGTTTCCTACTTCTTCTCTTTCCTCTTCTCTTGCTTCTTCTCTTCTGATATTCTCCTTCTCACTTTCTTGCTATGTATCCCTTCAAATTTCTGTAGTGTATCCAGATATTTCTTTCTCTGGCTGTTCTTCCATTCTTCCTTGTCTGTTCCATTTCATTTGATTCTCAGTCAGATGTTTCCCTGTCATTTCTCTACTATACTGTGAAATGGTTGAAGAGCTTGATACGACGCGACATCTACAAATAAAGCCACTTGCCCCATTGCGAGACAAGTGGCCAAACATGAATGAAGACAAGGTGTTTCTTTCTGGTCTTATTTACTCCAACTCACTTTTTTTTTCAGACATCCCGGTTTCAAGGTAGCGGAATTGCGACTCTGGTGATAAACTTGAATGCATCTGAAAGGAAAGACCTAGTCGTGGATATCAATAACAACACTCTCAATTTCTCTTCTATGGACGCCGATGAATTGACCGAATACATCATCGACCATCCATCAGTAATCGATGAATGCAACCTCGAAATACTTGACGGCTCAAATTGGTCCAGGCTCCTGACCTTCCAACCATCATTTGCTCCAAGATGTGATTGTGACAAGCTGGATGGCTGGGATTGGGCAAACCTACTTGAAGAACAACCACATCTTGCCTATCAAGATGTCCCTTGGGAGTCTTTTCATCCAATCGCATGGTCTTCCCTTCTTTCCCGACAACCCCAATTTGCCGACCATTGCGACGAGTGGGACAATATGGATGGAAAATGGTGGTCATTTCTCCTAATTGCCCAACCCCAGTTCAGCAATAGATGTGACTGGTCTAAATTGAGCGACGACAACTGGAATGAACTGCTCAAGTATCAGCCACAATTTTCGGACAAACGACATGAGAGGAAATCAGATGAAAGACGAAATTACGACCATTGAGAACATACGAGCGAGACTTCAATGGAATGACCTAGTCTTCAAGATGTCCGCAAAGGGAGACCAAAAGCCTCGCCGTCGATGTGTTTCCGAATTTCTCTATCCTGAACTAACGGTCGGACAGTATGAAACGCTCCTTGACGAACTAATTGACCTTGAAAAAGCACATCCTGATTTAGACCAGACATCGCAGACTTATCACCCGCTTGCCGGTTTCCTTTGTGGTTTGGGTGATTCAGATTCTCCCGTGGACCAAAATTACCTCTCCGATTTCACCGAGTTTCTGCTCGACCCAACAGACAATCCCAGCGACGCCGACAAATGGTTAATGGGGCTGATATTTGATTTCCGTTGTGCCGACCAATCATATTTCAAATCCATCCTTAATACCAAATGGAGCGAATACACCATGAATACATTTCCGGGATTTTGGAAAGGATTGGGAAAGGAAAAGCAGAATGTGGCCGTTGTTGAACTCTTCCATCAGCAAACTATGACCGGAAAATTAAGAACGCCAAGTTATGTGATAGGAATAGAAACACTTTTGGATGACGGCACTATTGAGGGATACGAAGACGAATCCGAAAAGTTAAAGGCGCTCTATTCCGGTAAGGACACGGAAATATATCACTGCCTTCTTGTCTTTAATCGTAACGGTCACGGTGTCGAAATAACCAAAAGGACATACAACCGGCTGTCTTGAATCATTGTAGAAAAAGCGACCTTGATTCCGGCGGCGTCATTGTGTTATTCTATTTTCAAGTCTGGTTGACCGCTAGTTTGGTCTTTTTGGGCCATCACTAGCAATTGGTCCCAGGCTTTTTTGTTTTCAGATTTACGCCTGAAACTGCGGTCTTCATCAATCCCGAAAATTCTCCTCTTTTTTCTTCACTATTTTTTCATTAAATCGTTTTCGGCCTTGTATTTTACGGAAAATTATGGTATAATATTCCCATCGTTTTTAAGGAATAGGAGGTTTGTATGGAGGAATTGGTTAAAGTTGATGATTCTGGCGCTGTTGTTTCTGTTTCTTCAGGTATTTCACTTTCTGATTTTGCCGACCGGTGGATTCGGTATCTTGATGTTGCGCCTCGTTCCGTGCAAACCTATTCCTCAAATCTGAAACAATTCCTGATTTGGCTCTCGAAAAATGGAATCACACAACCGACGAGAGAAGACATCATATCGTTTCGAGATTCTTTAAGTGTTAATCACAAGCCGAGTACTGTGCAAGGGGCAATGGCGGCAGTTCGTCTATTTTTTGAGTTTTGTGAGGTTTCAGGCGTCTATAAAAATGTGGCAAAACATGTGAAGTCACCGAAATTGGACAAGGGCCACAAACATGATTATTTGACCTCCGACCAATCAAAAGAATTGCTTGCGACTTGTGATGAGACGAAAAATCGGGAACAAGAGTTGAGGGACAGGGCGATTTTGTCAGTCATGCTCACAACCGGACTTAGGACTATTTCGATTGTGAGTGCGGATTTTGGTGACATCTCCAAAATTGGTGACGCGACGGTTCTGTTTTATCTTGGAAAAGGACACACGGAAAAGGGAGGAACTTATGTCAAACTAACAGCGCCAGTCGAACATGCAATCCGAAAGTACCTCGCTGTCCGTGGTATAAGGGGTGAAATTAAAGAGAACGAGCCACTTTTCACTTCAATCTCCAACAGAAATAAGAACGGAAGAATGACCACGAAAGCCATACGGATGATGGTCAAAAACAGACTTCGGAAAATTGGAATAAACTCGCGCCGGGTATCTGCACATTCACTTAGGCACACAACAGCGACACTTTGTTTACAATCAGGAATATCGTTGTCTGATGTACAACTTTTGCTGGACCATTCCTCAATTTCTGTGACTCAAATATATGCCCACGCGCTCGACCGAATAAACAGCCAGTCCGAACAGCGCGTGTCCGATTTGATTTTTTCCTAGCGTATCAAAAAAAAAGGAGCCTCGTACACCCTAAATCCCAAAACGCCAAATCAAAACCAAAAGAGCGACCAGTCACCTCCGCTGGCCGCTCTTTTCTTTTCGTTTTTCCTGATGGGCGATGAACCAAAAAGGAGGCTTCAAAATAGTTTTTATTCCATAAAGCGGCATTAGTGGAAGTAGAAAATCGCCCCCCAAATTTGCTTCTAAAATCAAAATTCAGGAGCCGGTTTTTTCATCCTTGTTCTTACAGCCTTCCTCTTTTTCGTAATTTTGGGTGTGGCGATGAGGTTGTCTTTCGTAATGGTGTTCAGATTCCTCTCGGTTTTAGACAATGAACTTCCACACGATTTCAACATCGCATCCAACTCAATCATTCTGGCCCGGACATCATTCATTTTTGATTTTAGGTTGGTGATGGTAGTTCTCGCTTTTTGGATTTTGGCGTATGTTTGTGACTTTCTTCCAACTTTGACTCTCATTGTTTTGTCTCCTGAATGAAAAAAGAGCCGGGGAACAGATATGCCCCCGGCCCCGATTGGATTGATTATAGTTCGTCGATTATACGGTCAATCTCCGAACGGTCAACTGATTGAGCTGGTTCCGGCACTTGTTCGGATAGTGGCGGGATGGCCTTTGTCAATAAGTCTCTTTTTTGGTCCATTCCCTGACCACGCCCATAAAGACGAATCATGTCCTTGTTTGACCAGCCGAGAATTGAACATATCAGTGAATCCTTCTCGGTGGTGTTTGTCAGGAAAGTGGTACAGGATTTACGGAAACCATGCATTGAGGCCCTTCCAGAGCGGTTGTCTTCGATTCCGGCCTTCTTGAACAATTTCTTCACATCTCGTGCTAATTCGGCCTGACCGGTACGATTTGCAGAGCGCCGCATTTCGTAGCTATGCTCACGCTCAATGACCTTCCCCCTCTTATTGTATTGTTCGTGCAAGCGCGGAAAAACCCATTCGCTCTTTGACCCCGCTCTCCGCCTTTTCACTATTTCGTCGATTTCGGGCATTATGGGAAGGGTAAGGGGGTCAACTATCCGCTTCTTTGTTTTTGGAGGGAGATGATAAAACCAGTCCGGGCGCTCAAAGTCTCTCCAATTAAGACTACACAGTGACCCGACTCTCATTCCATAATACCACGCAAAGGCCACCGCATCGTAAAGCTCCAGAAGTGTTTCACGGTCCAAAACATTCGACCGCTCAAGTTTATCTTTGTTCGGCCACTCATTCGCCTCTTGCAGAATCGTTGCCCGGAATCGCCTTGCCTCATCCAGAGTTAGCGCACGAGACTTATCTTCGGCTCTTCTCTCCTTTGTTTGGGGTTTTATGCCGGTATTCCACGGATTTTCCTGCCCGTGAAACACCAACTCCCAAATCCCCTTTAACACCCTGCAATCCCTATTGCCGGTTACTTTTTCCCTCGTGACATCATCGGTGTACTGTTCGCACATTTCCAGTGTCACCTCGTCCGCATACTCGATGTCTTTCGGCAGATTTTTCTTCCATCGCGTGAAAATCTGCCTGTAATCGTCCATCGAGGCTACTGTAATTTCCCGGTCATTTTTTTCGTAGATGTCCCAGATTTGGTCGATTTTGATTTTCTGGGGCTGTTCCTCGTCCTCATATAGGCCGAGCGCTTGGATTATCCCGTTGGCAACCAATACCGCTTGATTCCGGTCTTCCGTTCCCAGACACACGCAACAATACTTTCCCCCCGGCTTTTTATATCTGTAGTAGAATGGGCCAGATTTTGAAACATCGGCATTCACATACTTTCCGTTGATTCTGTGGTAAAGAGTACCGATTAATGGATACGCCTTTTTTGGCTTCTTCATGTTGAATTTCATAGTAAAAAACTCCTTGGTTCTCCAGATTGATAGTAATTAATATAGCGTTCTGGCGAAAAAATCCGTCCCGCAGTTTTTGCTTTTAGAATTTCCTCCTTGATTGCCGGTGATGTCTGGATGTCCATAGCGCAAGGTGGAATCGCTTATGGCTGACATGTCCTCGTCGGCGTAGTGGTTATTATGGATTAGGTGATATGGCGTCCCTCTGAAAGGATTCGCCTCTAGTGTTATGCTCTGATACTTGTTCATGGTTGGTATTTTCTCCATGATGAATAATATAGCGATTCGAGATGCGGAATTTGGCGAACGGGTGATTTTTATCGGATGCTATATTATTCATGGCAAAATCTATTTCCTGACAGGCTACCTTCTTTGAGATTCAGTTATTCAAAATGGTGGTCTATTTCCGTTTTTGAATTTTATCTAAAACACTGGACTCAAGCTACTTCAGTAATATTATAGCGGAAAAGTGGGAAATCGTAAACAAGTTTTTCCGCGTTTTGTTTCGATTTTGATTTTGCATAACTCATTGGAAATCAATAATGTATGAAAGAAAAAACTTTTGATATAGATTTGGGAAGGGGTGCAAATCGTAAACAATTTTTGGGAATCGTCGAGAAAAAGCGAATTTACAATGTTGCAATATAGGAATCTATGGAATAGGTGTGCAACAGTTGGAAGTTAGTAACATTGGCTTGCGCGCTAGCGGCCGGTATCGCAATGGCGGACGGCGTGACCAGCGCAAATACGGTCGGGTTCCAAGATATAACTACCGAAACTGATGGGTTCACTTCGGTATGCCCCAGTTTTGTCAAGGTGGGAACCCAAACCGCAACCACGCTTGCGGACATTAGTGGCACCTTTATTGAAGGTGAATCAATTCAGTTTATCGATACTGAAGCGGCGACAGCAGATGAATACTTTTACTGTGTAAAGGGTTCACTGGTAGCAACCGATACCGGGTGGTATGAATCTGACTTTGAGACTCCTGCGGGAACGACCGTAATTCCTATTGGCGCTTCTGTTCTTTATCAGTCTCTTGGGACGGATACCATTACATTCTGCGGCGAAGTAAATGAGTCGGATGTTGTTGTTTCTGCCGAAACAGAAGGGTTTACGGCTGTTGGCAACCCGTTCCCCGTTGACACAACGCTAAGCGCAGTGGCTTTTTCAGGACTTGCAGAGGGAGACTCAATACAGTTTTTGGATTCCGAAGCGGGCACGGCAGAAGAGTATTTCTACTGTGTGAAGGGTTCTCTGGTAACAACAGATACCGGGTGGTATGAATCTGACTTTGAGACTCCAGCTGGGACAACTGGTATTGGGGGCGGTGTTGGTTTCTTGTACCAAAATGCCTCGGAGTCGCCGAATGTGACGATAAGTTTCACGGCACCTACCATTTCACTTTAACCTTTTGAAAGGACTACAGTCATGAAGAGAATACTCGTTGTTTCCGCTTTAGTCACAATGGCTATCGCGAGTGTGAACGCCGCCACCGTTACTTGGCAGGCCACTGGTCAAACAGACTCCGGTGGTACAGCGCTAAATGGTGCAATTGCTTATTTGTTCAATACCGCTAATGTTACCATCGCACAAGTTAATAAGGCACTTGAGGATGGAACATTTCTCGACGCGGGTGGCATTGCATCAAAGGCTTTGGCCTCAAAAGAATCCACGGAGACTGGCGGCTTTGCAAAGGCTGGAATAGGCAGTTTTGAAAACGAAACGGTCGAGTTGTTTATGGTGGTCTTTGATGGTCCGACCGCCACAAGTGACAATGTGAAGATTTCGGAGACTTACTCTCAGAACTTCGCGAAGTCCAATAAGACCTACAACTTTAACTCTCGTCTTTCTTCAGCGACATGGGCTCCTAACCCAATGGCGGTTCCTGAACCCACGACGGTCGCCCTCCTCGCCCTCGGCCTCGCGGCCCTTGGCCTGAAGCGCAAGGTGGCCTAATCGTATGGCCAACCCGTAAACTAGTTTACTAACCAGAGGCCCCGGAAGTGCACATTCCGGGGCTTCTTTAGTTTGACGGCAGACAACTTGTTTTCCAAGTGCCGTCACAAAAGCACCTCTAAATCATCGCATAACATCTGTTTTATGGCCACCATCGTAACAACTTCTTCATCGCGACCAAAAGATTCGCCATCCTACCGGACCATTGCCGTTGCCATAATAGGCATCGCCGCCGTAGCCATAATTGCATACCTTTTGACACGCGGCTCCGATAAGTCAGTTCCAAACTCCGGCGCTGGCATTTCACCATCGTCTCCCACGGTTCAAAAAGACATAAAAGACCCAACTTCACCAACTGTCAGGCAAGAACCGTCGGAAAAGAATCCGCAAGTATCCATTGGCAAGCAAAACGGCAGTCCGTCCACGGTTGATGGCGGGGAAGAAATGTCAGGCCAAGAAGAATCAAGGCCGACCTCGCCGTCAGACATTGAAGCGCCAGCAAAATCCAACCAGACTACAATTACCCACAGGGTCATGCCACAGCACAGGAAGTATTTTGACAACCCAATTGAGAACCAGTTGGAGCGCCTCGCCATCCCAGGAAGGAACATAAGGGCCACGCCGCCACTTTCAAAACTCACACAGGAAGAGATTCTCCAGTATTTGCGCCGTCCAATCCAAATTGACGAGGACGATGACGAAGAGGCAGTAGCCGCAAAGGAACGCACGGCGGCTTTGAAGACCGAGGCGTTGAAATACATCGAGAATGGTGGCACATACGATGAGTTTGTCCGTGAAATGGTGAAGGTCTCAAACGAAGAGGCCGACATGATTCGAGACGCCCGCAACGAAATGTTGCGCCTGTACAAGGAAGAAGGTGCCATCGCGGCCATAGAGTATCTCAAAGAGGCCAACGCCACACTTAGGGAAAACGGCCTGAAGGAAATCCCGATTTCCACCGGACTGCAAAAAAGGGCGGAAGAGGAACGGGCCGCACTTGAGAAGTAACAGGAGGACACACACAATGAAGACCATACCTATAATCATACTTATGCTTTGCGCCACCATGGCCTTTGCCGAACCGCAAACTGCAAGCGCACCGCCAAAGGAGAAGGGAATAGACCGTCTTGGCGGATTTGTGCTTTCGCCGATTTCAAAGGACGCCAAGTATGTCGTTTTGACCGACAACCGGGCAAAGCCGGATGCCTCCATTCTGACCGAGTTCGAGAAAAAAGTCACCGTCAACGCCCGTCTTGCGGCAAAAATCGTACCCGCATCTGAAGAAGTGCTTGCCAACACGAACAAGGACCTTGTAATCTGTCTGGTCGATGCCGGGGATTTCACGGTCTATCCTGAGAAGAAAATCGCATTGGTTCCAGCCGGGACAAAGGACATTCAGAAGGTTCTCTGGGAGGCGTTGGCCTACTTGACGGTTACGACCTCAAAGCCGACGGCGCAGTCGGTCATGGCCGTTGCCGCCGGTGCCCGTGCCAATGGTGTCCCAATGGTTCATCGCGTCCCATACATGCTTGCCGTGAAACAGGGCTGGGCACCGGCTCCGACCAACGATGTCCAGAAGGCCGTCTGGGACAGGGTGATGGCGGAAAAGGCGGCCAGCGCCACAAACGCCCCTTCCGCCACTCCCCCGGCCAAGTAGCGCGTTGAATTGCTTCGTTGTCCATCACTCCAAAAACCATTGTCGGCAAGGCATTTTTGGTGGAGGACAATCAAGGGGAAAATTTCTGATCGGGAGCAATGCTTGCTCCCGATTCTTTATTTCTTCCCCTCTCCGATTGAATGGAAAGATTGCCGATGTCTTCCCGTCAGCGGCCAGAATGAACGCATGTGTCAACGCGCTCATGATTCATTTTCCATGTCGAAAAGTCTTGTTTTTCACGGCGCGTTATGCAATCAAGCTTGAGATTTCCGAACCCGGCATATTATCGCTCTTTTTGGTCGGAATCGTTGCGCTATCCTTGAGGCGTCGGGTGTGAAGTGCGAACCGACATCCAATTACTTTTTGTTTGACCAAGTATAACGAATTTGTTATCATCTTCTTATGCGAAATAAAAAGGACACCAGCGAACCGGCCAATGAATCGAAGCCGCTTGTCATTCTGTCTGGCGAAATCAAGTCACCACCATTCAGCGACGAGGCAAGAATCGAGGCCGGAATGTTGCTTAGGCGGCTTCAAAATGGGGACACGCTATCCATGCCTGCCGCCCGTCCCATGCCGTCAATTGGTTCGCGTTGTCTTGAACTTCGCATCGTTGACCAGAATGTGACTTGGCGGATATTTTGCAGAACTGACGCTGATGCCGTGCTGGTGATTCATGTCATGGCAAAGAAGACAGAGGCCACACCGAAGCAAGTGATAAGGTTGTGCCAGCAGAGACTTGCATTTTACGATTCACTCTAGGAGGACGGTAAAGATGGATAAGGCGAAAAGGGAAAAACTGGAGAAGGCCGGTATCGTAGTGACCGATGCCTCCGAATGGCTTGGTCTCTCAAAGGAAGAAGAGGCACTTGTTGAAATCCGGGTGAATCTTGCGAGAGAGGTTGAAAGACTCAGGCGCGAGAATGGATTGACTCAAAAGGCGCTTGCGGAACAAATCGGTACAAAACAACCGGCTGTGGCGAGAATGGTGAGCAATCCTTCTTCAACCACCATAGATTCTTTGATGAAGGCGTTGCTGTCTTTAGGTTCGACTCCAAGAAAGATTGCGGCTCTTCTGTAATTCCTTCGAGCGTTAAACCTAGGATGTCATTGAATATCTGGTTGGCAATATTTGGCAAGCCATCAAAGACGATTAAGGCTTTTCCGTTGTAGCGCCGCCTCCATTATCGCCTTTATCTTTCTCGTTTTCATCCTTATCGCCGTCCATATCGCCTTCCTCGGTTTCGTCTTTCTCGTTCTCGTTTCCCTCTTCCGCCTCAATTCGCTCCGTCTCAATTCTTTTAGCCTTAATTTCGACTTTATACTTCTTCAAAACCAAATCCTTTTTCTTCAACATCTCGGAAATTGGAGTGCCGGAAAAGCAAAAGTCAATATCAGACATTAGGAGTTGGAGCATTGAAAGAGGCATTTCGACCTCCTCCAAATTTACGCAGTCTTTGAAGGCGTCCTTACAGATAATTTTCACCGTGTTTGGTATCTTGACTGATTTTAGACCGGAACAACCCTCAAACGCGCTGTTGCCAATCAGAAAGGCTCCGTTTGGTATAACAACATCTTCTTTTCCCTGACCCCGATACTTAACCAAATACCCATCGTCAGACATCTCAAAATCCTCATCATCGTGGACATCATTGAACATCCTCCTCAACTGGCGAAGGGAAATTAAGATGTCAACTTTGCCGTCCATATTTGTTTTGTTCTGGGTATCCTCTTTTTGGTCGGATTCATCATTATCGCCAGCATTATTGGCTTCTTCATCATTTCCTTCATCCTCATCTTCTTCATTCTCACTTTCATCCTCATTCTCTTCGGCTGGCCTTTTTTCCTTTTCCGTTTCGATTTTTGCCCTAGCGTCATCAACAAACTCTTTTGCAATCTCTCCAATTAATCCTTCCTGTCCAAGCGCTACATAGTCAACAGATATTTGATAGTCGGGAATGATGTGACCTATGAAGATGTCACAAAAGTGGTCGTATAGCTTAATGTCGATGATGGTGTCGGGTCTCACTTCCGCCCATTCCTTGCATCCAAAATCATCATCAAACGAGACTGACTCAACGATGCCGACGCGATGAAGAACGCTCTTTTGCGTTGCTGTGTTTATGATTCTGGTATGGATTTCGACTTGCCTTATTGCCTGAAGATAGCCGACAACATTCACGATGCTACCAAACACATCGACAAGTTCAGAACCAGAGATGCGAACATGGTTGTCGGGGTCAATGTTGAGGAGCAAGTAGTCGAGTAATCTCAATGTATTCTGTGATAAAGGGGCGCGGCTTGTGGCTTTATGCTCTATCGCCAGTTCCTTTTCTTTGTCGATGTCGTAGAAGGTGTATGCCACTCCATCTGTGAACATTTGCCCTTGTGGCGTCGTTCCCAAGAGCGACATTATGGAGCAGTTCGATGTAATGGTCTGCTCGTTGGTCTTTGAATTAAGTGTATTGGTCTTCATTGTATTTTCCTTTGTGTTTTAGGATTTGTCTGTATTTACCGATTATCCTCAAAAACTCCTTAAATGCACCAGATATGTAATGAGAGAAAAGGAAGA
>JAEEGI010009943.1_pt1 | contig 20746 bp, 17 predicted proteins | sample 8958751 | NCBI WGS metagenome assembly JAEEGI01 (sample SAMN16246545, study PRJNA631951) | gut metagenome | biome: gut microbiome; feature: rumen; material: KS-attached | host: Bos | place: Iran: Karaj | collected 2018-10 | reverse complement strand
ATCAATACGATGCATATAAAACCGTACGCCGCAAACCCGGCGGGTATGACGATCAGCGCCCATGTCTGCAAGTTCTTTATAATGCCGAAAGCCAACCCCAGACCGTATGTGATCAATGCGTTTCCGATACAAAGACCGGCGATCTTTGCCCATCGTACTTTACCGATATCGATTTTATCAATAACAACAAACCAATAGTATGCGTTAAACAGACACAAGGCAAATATGATTACTATCCACCTGCGGTCTATTTCTGTTCTTGGAAGCAAAAAATCAAAAAGCGTCACTATAATGACTCCAAAACTAAAATAGTACGCAAAAAGAGTAAAAAATCTTTTATACATTTCCGCACCTCAATTTTTCTTTTATTTCGTGAACGTAGTGCCTTGAGACAATGAGTTTTTCTCCCGAACGAAGTATCGCGACAAGTTTGCTGTGCTCGGCTGGTTGAATGCAGTTTACCTTACGCAGATTCACAATGACCGATTTTGAGATTCGCTGGAAGAGAGTATTCTCAAGCGTCTCTTCTATTTTGTAGAGCCTGAGATTTGTCTGATAAACCTCTTTTTCCGTGTAGAAAAAGATATTGTCGTCGACCGTTTCAAAATACAGAATATCTTTTAGCTCAATAAAATGAATATCATTGCCTATTCTGCCGACAAACGTATCTGCTATAACACCCAAATTAGTCAATTCATCATACAATTCCGGCGTTTTTTTCCTGCAAACGACTCTGATTTCTGTTCGGGCGACGTTGGGATCTTCGATGATCTTTATCAACATCAGTTTTCCTCCTTAAAGATTATTCCGCGCTGTTGTGCTTATCTTACACTATAGCTGCATCATTTGCAAGTGTGGTTTTACCAAGTTACAAATCACACGGGGTATTATGCATAGCCAAGTACCGTTATATCAAAAAAAGACACGGCGAATTGCGCCTGACCGCTGCGTTTTCGTTCCACTGAATGAATAATCCGCGCAAAAAGCGGCAATAAAATGTTATTGGCACGCTTTTGCACATTGATGTGAAAAGTGCTAAAAACGCAGTGCAAAATTATTTGTTTTTTTTACTCCCAAACACTTGACAAACGCTAAAATGTGTGCTATATTACACAATGTTAGCAGTCGAGCACATAAAGTGCTAACGGAGGTGAAAACGATGGAGCTTTCCGAAAGGAAGAAAAGAATACTGAAATCCATAGTCGATTCATATATTGCTTCGGGCGAACCCATAGGCAGCAAGTATCTTACCACCAGCTGTGATTTCACCGTTTCCCCCGCCACGATACGCAACGAGATGAGCGAGCTGGAGGACATGGGGTATCTTGAACAGCCCCACACTTCCGCGGGTCGCGTCCCCACGGCGCTGGGGTTCAAGACCTACGTCGATTCCCTTATGGAAAAATACCTGCTCACCATGGATGAGCTCAAGGTGCTGAACGAGCTCATTTCGTTCAAGATGACCGAGCTGAGCGACACGCTGGAACAGGCGAGCAAGCTGATAAGCAAAATCACGAACTACGCCTCGTTCGCCGTACTTCAGGCGCCGGAACGCACCGCGCTGCGCTTTGAAACGGTATTCATCGACGAGACCGATTTCCTTATAGTTATGATATGCGATAACGACGCGGTCCGCAGTTCGCGCGTCAAGCTGCGCGAGCCCATTACCAAAGAAGACCTGCAGACTCTGCAGGCGGCGATGAACGCTTCGCTGACCGGACTCCACGCCGAAGAGATCACGATGCCGGTATTCATCAGCTTTGAACAATCGCTGGGCGGCCTTGCGCGTATGGCTTCTGCCTGCGTGAAAGCGGTATACGACATGCTTTCAGGCGACAGCAAGGAAGAAGTCCATGTGGACGGCGTGACCAAGCTGCTTTCGTACCCCGAGTTTTCGGATATTTCGAGCGCCAAGAGCGTGCTTTCCATAATAGAAGAACAAAGCAAGCTTATAGATCTGCTTTCGGGCGCCAAAAGCGATAATCTCAACCTTTATATAGACGACGGAGGCGAGGCGGAGCTGCCCGTAAAAGACACAAGCTGCGTGTTCTGCCCTATCAAGGTCAACGGCAAGAAGATCGGCGCCATAGGCGTCATCGGCCCCAAGAGGATGAATTACAAAAAGGTCATTGCAAGCTTGAACTATCTGGCTTCGGGCATAAGCGTGGAGCTTGACGAGCAGAGCAAGACCGAGCTTTTAAAAGGAGAACATAATGGATCAGGAACAGAACAAGACGGCTGAGACCGCTGAAAACACGGAAAACACGGCGGAAGAGACCGTTGAAGATATCAAAGAAGAGACCCCCGCCGAAGACGCGGAGGAAGAAGCCAGGGCGCGCAAAAGAGAGCTGAAAAAAGCCGAAAAGTGCGCAAAAGAGCTCGAAGATCTCAAAGACAAATACGTGCGCGTATGCGCCGAATACGACAACTACCGCAAACGCACCGACAAAGAAAAAGGCGATTCGTATTCCGCCGGGATATCTTATTCCGTAAAGATGCTGCTCCCCGTGCTTGACAATCTCGACCGGGCGCTGGCGTTCGACCCCGAAAACGAAGGCGTGAAAATGATAATAAAGCAGATCAACGAATCGTTTGTTAAACTGGGCGTTGAAGAAATAGAATCCGACGGCAAAAAGTTCGATCCCGAGCTCCACAACGCCGTCATGCACGAAGAAGATCCCGAAAAAGAAGAATCCGTGGTCGTTCAGACTTTCCAGAAAGGCTATATGCTGGGCGGAAAAGTCCTGCGCCACGCGATGGTAAAAGTAGCAAATTAAATTTTTAATAAATCGGAGGTATTTATTATGTCTAAGATCATTGGTATCGATTTAGGTACGACTAACTCGTGCGTCGCCGTTTACGAAGGCGGCGAACCCGTAGTTATCGCCAACGCCGAAGGCAGCAGGACCACCCCTTCGGTAGTCGCTTTCTCTAAAAGCGGCGAAAGAATGGTGGGCCAGGTGGCCAAAAGACAAGCCATCACCAATCCCGAAAGGACCGTTATTTCCATAAAAAGAGATATGGGCACCGACAGGCGCGTGGATATCGACGGCAAGCGTTACACCCCGCAGGAAATATCCGCGATGATACTCCAGAAACTCAAAAGCGACGCCGAAGCGTATCTGGGCACCAAGGTGGACAAAGCGGTCATCACCGTTCCCGCATATTTTTCCGACGCACAGCGCCAGGCGACCAAAGACGCCGGCAAGATCGCGGGGCTCGACGTACTGCGTATAATCAACGAGCCGACCGCCGCGGCGCTCGCATACGGGCTCGATAAAGAGCTCGATCAGAAGATCCTCATCTTCGACCTGGGCGGCGGCACGTTCGACGTTTCCCTGCTCGAAATATCCGACGGCGTGTTCGAAGTGCTCGCCACCGCCGGCAACAACCGTCTGGGCGGCGACGATTTCGACCAGATCATCATCGACTGGATCGCCGACAATTTCCAGAAAGAAAACGGCATAGACCTGAGAAAAGACAAAATGGCGCTGCAGCGTCTTAAAGAAGCCGCGGAGAAAGCCAAGATCGAGCTTTCCGGCATGATGAGCACCGACATCAACCTGCCGTTCATCACCGCCGACGCCACCGGCCCCAAGCACTATGAGACCACCCTCACCAGAGCAAAATTCAACGAACTGACCGCACATCTCGTGGAAAAGACCATGGTGCCTCTGCGCCAGGTGCTTTCCGACGCCGGACTGAAACCTTCGCAGGTAGACAAAGTGCTGCTCGTGGGCGGCTCCACCCGTATCCCCGCTGTCCAGGACGCTGTGAAGAACTTTATAGGCAAAGAACCGTTCAAGGGCATCAACCCGGACGAATGCGTCGCTATCGGCGCGGCGGTCCAGGGCGGCGTGCTGGGCGGCGAAGTGAAAGACCTGCTCCTGCTCGACGTCACTCCCCTTTCGCTCGGTCTTGAAACGCTGGGCGGCGTGTTCTGCAAGCTTATCGACAGGAACACCACCATCCCCGTACAGAAGAGCCAGATCTTCTCTACCGCGGCCGACAGCCAGACTTCCGTTGAGATCAACGTGCTCCAGGGCGAGCGCGAAATGGCGCGCGACAACACGTCGCTCGGCAGATTCATCCTTGACGGCATAGCTCCCGCTCCCAGAGGCGTTCCTCAGATAGAAGTCACGTTCGATATCGACGCCAACGGCATAGTCAACGTTTCGGCAAAAGACAAAGGCACCGGCAAGGAACAGCACATCACCATCCAGTCTTCCAGCAATATGTCCAAGGAAGACATTGAAAAAGCGGTGCGCGACGCCGAAATGCACGCTGCCGAAGACAAGAAGCAGCGCGAAGGCATAGAAGCCAAGAACAACGCCGAAAACGCCATCTATTCTGCCGAAAAGACGCTTACCGAGCTCGGCGACAAGATCACCGAAGCCGACAAAGCTCCCGTCAACGCGGCTATAGAAAAGCTCCGCCAGGATATCAAGGACAACAACACCGACGCTATGAAAGCCGACACCGACGCGCTGCAGAAGGCGTTCTACGATATATCTTCCAAGATATACAATCAGCAGGGCGGCGCCGGTAATCCCGGTCCGGATATGGGCGGCGGCAACGGCGGCGCTCAGCCCAACAGCGACGGCGTGTACGACGCCGATTTCACCGACACGGACAACAAATAATCACATAAAAGCGGTAAGCGGAGCGTTTTCGCTCCGCTTATCGACGGTATAAACTTATGGCAGAAAAAAGAGATTTTTACGAAGTCCTGGGCGTACAGAAGACCGCCACGGACGCGGAGATCAAAAAAGCATATTTCAAGCTTGCCAAGCAGTATCACCCCGACGCCAACCCCGGCGACAAAGAAGCCGAACGCAAGTTCAAAGAGATAAACGAGGCGTATTCGATACTTTCGGATAAAGAAAAGCGCGAGGCGTACGACCAGTACGGCCACGCGGGCGTGGATCCTAACGGTATGGGAGCCGGCGGTTTCGACGCTTCGGGTATGGGCTTCGATATGAGCGATATCTTCAGCTCGTTCTTCGGCGGAGGGTTCGGCGGATCGACGAGATCGCGCACGGCGGCGACGCGCGGTGCGGACATAGGTATGGGGATATCCATAACCTTTGAAGAGGCCGCTTTCGGGTGCCGCAAGCAGGTCACGTTCAACCGCGTTGAAAAGTGTTCCTCCTGCGGCGGCAGCGGCGCAAAAGCCGGGTCGTCGCCCGAAACGTGCCGCACCTGCCACGGCACCGGTACGGTGAAAGTGACTCAGCGTACCATGCTGGGTATGATGCAGACCACGCGTCAGTGTTCGGATTGCCACGGCACCGGCAAGATCATAAAGGATCCCTGCCCCGACTGCAAAGGCGAAGGTACGGTGCGGCGCAAGAAGACGCTTGAATTCAATATCCCCGCCGGCATAGACGACGGCGAGCGCATCTCGCTGCGCGGCCAGGGCAACGCCGGGACCAACGGCGGAGCGGCGGGCGACCTTATCGTGGAAGTGACAGTAAAACCGCACAGCTTCTTTGTGAGGCGCGACTACGACATCTACTGCGAAATGCCGCTGACGTTCGCCGAGGCGGCGTTGGGCGCCAAGGTCAAGGTCCCCACGCTTGAAGGCAGCAGCGAATTCAGCATCCCCGAAGGGACTCAGTCGGGCGCTGTATTCTCGCTCAGAGGTAAGGGCATAAAGTACGTCAATTCCGACAAACGCGGCGACCTGTACGTCACCGTGAACGTGGAAGTGCCGAAATCGCTGAATTCCAAGCAGAAAGAAGCGCTGCAGAAATTCGAGGACCTGTGTTCCGGCAAGAACTACGAAAAGAAAAACAAGTTCAACAACCGGCTGAAATAAAGCAAAAACGGCTGAAAGGAAATTCCCTTTCAGCCGTGTTTTTTTGCGGTAAAAACGCTATTTCTTGCGCTTCTTGGCGCGCGCTGCGAATACTGCTGCGATACCCGAAGCGGCAAGCGCGGCGCATACGCCGATAATGATCTTTATACTCATTCCGGCGCCGCCGCCGTCTTCTTCGGGCGCAGAAGTCTGCTCGGGCGCGGGTTTGGATCCGGAGGTCGGTTCTTCCGAAACGGCGGAGCTTTCTTCCGCCGAGCTTTCGGGAGCCGGCTCCTCGCTGCTTTCTTCGTTCTGCTTTATGCTTTCAAAGTAATCGTTATACAGATAATCGGATATCCATCTCGTAAAGCATTCCTGGCCGTTCTTGGAAAGGTGTATCCCGTCGCCGGGAGCGCAGATATAGGTATCGGCGAGCCCTTCTTCGGCTATCTTAGCGTTGATATCTATAAGGTTTATGCCGTATTCTGCGGCGAGTTTTCTGGCGACGTCGAAATAGTTCTGAATGTTGCCCGTGCCGTAATCCAGACCGTACTGACCTTTGGAATAGTACCCGGACGCCGTGCAGACGTTGTTGCAGGTCATAAGCACCGGCTCGGCGCCTATCTTGAGCACCGCTTCGATTATCTTGCGGTAATTGCGCTCGTACGCTTTTACCCCGACAAGCGGCGTGTTGGAAGCGATCTGCATAGCCTGGTCGTTCATTCCGAACATTATGAGCACGATATCGGGCTCTTTTTCTATAACGTCTTTTTTGAGCCGCGAAACGGCTTCGGTGGTCTTGTCGCCGCCCACGCCGGAATTGATGACGTCGGTACCGATCTCGCCCGCGAGCATCGCGACCCACCCGGTAATGGCGGTGAGCGAATCGCCGAACGCGACTACCGTCTTGCCGATGAACGGACTGTCAGCCGCTCTTTCGCTGACCACGAAGAACGTGCTGCGCGCGTTGAACGAATCGCGCTTGCCCTGCGCGCACGCCGTAACGCTGACGGTATATTTGTTGCCGACCGTCAGCTTTTTGGAGTCGAGCTTGAAGTTCGGTTCCGTTGTTTTGGCGTTAGCGTAAACGAGATGCCCGTCCGGTATGACGGACGCGGTGTTCACGTTGACGATATAATACTCGGCGCCTTCGACCGGCTGCCACGAAAACGATATATCGCCGTTTTCGGCAAACGCGCCGGGAATATCCAGTTCGACTTCCGCAAGGCGTTCCGCCGAAGTGTCGGGCTCGTATATCTCGACGTCTTCGGGTTTTTCGTTGATATATATCCGCGCGTTGGTGACGAAGTTCTTTTCGTAATGCTTGCCGGACGATATATCGATCTTGGCGTTTGCGAGGTCTATACCCGCGAGGTACGCTTTGTCGCCGGCTTTCACCGAAGCTAGCGCGTTGTAGGTATCGGTCGAATATTTGTTGATATAACTTATATTGCCGTAATCGTTGCCGATGTTCACGAGCAGGACGAACCCGTTTTGCGGAATATAGTTGTTCTTGCCGTTATAGCCGTCGGCGGTGAGGTCCACACTGCGCACGATATAGGCGTGCTCCTCGTCGCTCCATTCGAAAGTGGCGGAACGCCACCAGCAGAACGCCGTTTCGCCGGTGCCGACGTTGGCGCCTTTCTTGGGCGTGTATATAAGCGAATGCCCTTCGGCTCCGCTTACGTTTATTGCGTTGATGTAAAGCACCGCGGAATCTTTTGCGCAGATATCGAATCTAAGCGCAAAAAGCGCTGCCGTGAACAGCAGCGCCAACGCCGCGGCAAAAGCCATTAGTGATCTGAAACGTTTCACCTGTGACCTCCGCTGTTTTAGTTTTGCGTAGTAACGTACAAATAGAGCAGTCCCGCGAACAGCGCCAGGATGAGTATGACGGCGATGGTGACCTTCCACTTTGCGAGCGGAGTCTTGCCGCCGACCTTGCCGGTCTGTCCGTTGACCATAAAGTTATAGATCTTGTCTTTGTATTTGAACGAGGAAAGCCATACGGGGAGCATTATGTATTTGAACTTCACGTTCGAAAAACTGCACTCCACGTCGAGATCGGAGACTCTGTCGGCGTTGTGTTCGTTCATTATCTTGCTGCGGATGCGCGATTCGAGCAGCGATTTTGCGCTGACTTTGCCGTTTTCCCACGCGTCGTCGATACCGATTGAATAACGCTCGGCAAGGAAGCCGGCTATGTATTCCGGGCGGTACGGCACGCTGTTGTTGGTGTCGAACGGCTGGATCTGCGAAAGGATGGAGCGGTCATAGCGATCGGTCCCCGGTTCGGGGAGATCGTCTATGAAATACTCGAAATCGCCGCTGGTGCGGTACCAGTCGGTGACGGTATGGCTCCTGCCGTCGCTGTCCCGTTCGGTGCGGTCGATACCGTAACGCGCGGTATACGTGGAATACGAATCGGCGTCAAAAGTCCAGTACGGGATATACACGCCGGTGAACGCTTCGGGCTTGGCGGATTTCTGCACGATATTCGGCGCAAAGAAACGGTGTTTGATCCATTTTTTGAACCGTTCCGCCGCCGATTTGAGCGTGACGCGGAAACCGCATACGCCGTTGGGCGGCATAGCCTCCGGCGCGTCGGCGTCCACTACGAGGTTGGAACCGCAGTACGGGCAGACGTCCGATACTTTGAGGTCGTCGTAGATGGATTCGCCGCCGCAGGATTTGCATATAACGCTTTTGACAGAGCTGCCCCACTGCAGACTTTCGCGCTCTTTGGCGTCCTCTATGGGGATCTCCTCTACTCTGGGCGGTTCGGGGTCTTCAAACGCGCGCGTCTCGCCGCAGTAGTCGCACTTGAGCATACCGGTCTCGGGGTCATAGTGCATATGAGCGCCGCAAGACGGACAATGTTTGTCCGTCTCGCGCTGTGTATCTGCTATTGTGGGATTTGCGTAAAATTCCTCGCTTATGTTGAGATGGTTACCATCCATAACATATATTACTGAACGTCTTTATCGTCGAAACGATCGCCGCATTCAGGGCAGAATTTAGGAGGATTCTTGGGATCTTCGGGTTCCCAGCCGCATTTGTCGCACTTGTAAAGCGGTGCGTCGGCGGGTTTTCTGGCTCCGCATTCAGAGCAGAATTTGCCTTTGTTGACCGCGCCGCAAGCGCAGGTCCAGCCGGCAGCGTCCTGAGGTTTGGCAGCGCCGCATTCGGAGCAGAACTTGCCGGTGTTGCCGGCCGCGCCGCATGCGCAGGTCCAGCCTGCGGGAGCGGGCTGTGCGGGAGCGGGCTGTACGGGGGCCTGAGGATTCTGCTGACCCATGGTGTAGAGCGTAGCGGCGTTTGCGCCGCCGGCGTTCATCGCCATACCCATACCGAGGAACCCGGTCATAGCGCCGCCTTCGTTGCCGGCAGCGGTGTTCATCGCCGAGATCTGGCCGCCGACCATACGGGCCGCGGCGGTGTTGGGATTGAGAGTCATGCTGGTTTCTTCCCATTCGGTTATCTTCTTGCGCTGTTCCTCGGGGATGGAAGGAACGCCCATATTCATAGAGAAGACTTCTATACCGCGTTTGCCCCATTCGTCTTTGAGTTCGACGTTGAGAGCGTCGCGCACTTCTTTGGTGTGAGCCGGGATCTGGTCATAGGAAACGCCTGCCGCGGAAAGGGTCGCGAGCGCGGGCTGAAGGGCCATGATGAGCTCGCCTTTGAGCATGGCGTCGATATTGGAACGGTCGTAACTTTCGGCAACGTTGCCGCAGACGTTGGTGTAGAACAAAAGCGGGTCAACGATCTTGTAAGAATACACGCCGTGGCAGCGGAGGTCGACGGAAAGCTTGAAACCGAGCTGTTCGTTGATGACCACTTTGAACGGGACGGGGTTCTGAGTGCCGAATTTATTATCGGTGATCTCTTTGGTGTTGAAATAGTAAACTCTCTGGTCCTTGGGAGGTTCGCCGCCGAACGCGATACGTTTGCCGACCGCTTTGAACGATTCGATAAGGTTCTTGCCGAGCTTGCCGTAGAAGAGCGAAGGTTCGCTGGAAGAATCGTAAAGGAATTCGCCTGCTTCTGCGCAGAATTCGGTGATCTTGCCCTGGTCGACGATGATCATGCACTGACCTTCGTTGACGGCGACGATCGAACCGTTGGAGATAACGTTATCGGATCCTTTGGTATTGGAGCTCCTTTTACCGGTGCGGTGAACGCCTTTGGTAACAAGAGTGTTCGCATCGAGCGCCTCACAGTAGAAATACTCGCGCCACTGGTCTGCAAGGAAGCCGCCGGCAGCGCCTAAAACTGCTTTGATAAGTCCCATAATGATACCTGCTTTCTTTAAGATTTGACTAATTATAACACGAATTTTCGCGTTTGTCAATCACAACACTTGAAAATGGCAGTCATTTATGGTATAATTTCACAAAATAAACATTTCGGAGCGCAGATTTTGAGCATTTTGACCTGCGACGGTGTGTCGCTGATGATTGGAACTGAATACATACTGAAAGACGTTTCGTTTTCGATCAACGCCGGCACGCGGATGGGGATAATAGGAGTCAACGGCGCGGGAAAATCCACGCTCGCTTCGATCGTCGCAGGCCGTATCGAGCCGACTTCCGGCGCGGTTTACGTGCAGAACGGTATAAGGATCGGGATGCTCGGGCAGCGCGCAGAGGACGATTTCCGCGGCAGAACGGTCTACGAAGTGGCGGAAGCCTGTTTTTCGGATCTGGCAAACGCGGAATCGAAGCTTGAGCAAATACTCGCGGAATCGGCGCACGACCCAAACAAGCTGAGCGAATACGAAAAGCTGAGGCACGATTTCGAGATCAAGGGCGGAAACGAATACAAGACGCGCATCAAATCGATGCTCGCCCGGTTCGGGTTCGGCGCCGAACTGCGCGACTTCCCCGCCGATTCGCTTTCCGGCGGTCAGAAGACCCGGCTGGCTCTGGCGTCGCTTCTGATATCGGATAACGACGTGATAATACTCGACGAGCCGACCAACCATCTCGACGCGGACACGACCGAATGGCTCGAAAATTTCATTCTTTCTTCGCCGCGGACTTATATCGTCATATCGCACGACCGTTATTTCCTCGACCGCGTGACCACCGAAACTCTGGAACTGGAAAACCTCACCGTTACGCGTTACACGGGCGGATACAGCGAGTTTGCGGAAAAGAAACGGCGCGCGATCGAAACGCAGCAGAAGCATTACGAACAGCAGCAAAAAGAAATAAAGCGCATAGAAGCGTATATAGAAAACCAGTACCGCTGGGGTCAGGAGCAGAATTTTATCGCCGCCAAATCGCGCCAGAAACTGCTCGACAAGATAGAGCGCGTGGAAAAGCCCAAAACTCCGCCTAAATCCGTAAAGATAAACTTTCAGTCCAAAAGCTCGGGGTATTCCGTGCTTTCGGTGCGAAACGTGACGAAACGGTTCGGCGACAACGTACTATTCGACGGTATTTCTTTTGAAATAAGCCGCGGAGAACGCGTGATGGTCATCGGCGCCAACGGCTGCGGAAAATCCACTTTACTCAAAATAATAACCGGTTCGCTCGACGCCGATTCAGGAGTGTGCGAACTCGGTTACGCGCAGAGCGCGGGATATTACGACCAGGAGATACAGCTGCTGGACGAAAACAACACCGTGCTCGATGAAATGCTGCAGGCCGACAAAACGCTGATCCCCGTCCGCGCGCGCACAATACTGGGGTCGTTCGGTTTCACCGGCGACGACGCGTTCAAAAAAGTGGGCGTGCTTTCGGGCGGCGAGCGGGCGAGACTTTCGATAGCGAAACTCATACTCAAAAAGGTGTCGCTGCTCATACTCGACGAACCGACGAACCATTTGGACATCCCCTCCAAGGAAGCGTTCGAAACGTCGCTCGAATCGTTCGAAGGCACGGTGCTCGCCGTATCGCACGACAGATATTTCATCAACCGCCTGGGCACGCGCATAATTGAAATAGACCGCGAAGGTTACGAAAACGGGTATTTCGATTTCAGGGGAAACTACGGCGAATTCCTGCAGAAGCGCCGCAAAGCGGAACCGGTAAAGGAAAACTCGCGCGACGCCGCCGGCAAAGCGGATTTTGAAAACGCCAAAAAGAAAAAATCCGAACGCCGCATGCGCGAAAAACGCTTCGAATTCCTGACAAGCGAGATAGCCCGGCTGGAAACGCGGCTTGGCGAAATAGATGACGAAACTGCCGAGAACCCCGCCGATTACGTGCTGCTCGCTTCGCTCGACGCCGAACAGAACGAGATCCGTGCATTACTGGACGGTTATTACGACGAATATATAACGCTGGAAGAAGAATTGAACGCGGACGAATAGCATATAACCCCGCCGCCGGAAATATATTTTAACAAAACCGACGGAGGGATAACAATGCTCATTTGTACCGTAAAAGCTTCCAACATCAAATTCTTCGCGGTGCTGCTCGCTTCGGTGACCGCGCTGATACTGCTTGCAGCACTCGTCCCGACATACGGCAAAGCGGGCGAAGTCGCAATGATAAACACCGATTATTCGGAAATGGAGACGAACGAAAAGCGCGTGGCTTTTATAAAGAGTTTCGGCTACGAGATCAACGAACAGGGCTTTGAGACCGAGACCGTCACCATACCCGACAAATTCGACGCCGTGTATACTAGGTACAACGACATCCAGCGAGCGCAGGGGTTGAATCTGAAGAATTACAAAGGCAAGACCGTGACGCGCTACACGTATTACGTCACGAATTACCCCAACTACGACGGCAAGGTGGCGTTCACTATGCTCGTTTACCGCGGCAATATAATCGGCGGCGACGTGGCGGGGCTCGACGGCGACGGATTCGTACACGGTTTCGGCATAGATTAAAAGCGCATTCCCGCGGCAATAATATGAACGGTGATGACATATGAAAAAGCACCCGTTCATATCCGGGCTCGTTTTAGGACTTATTGTGTTCTTTACGCTCGCCGCCGCCGCGCTGCTCGTATTCCCCGAACTGCTTTACGTCATACGCGAAATAGGCAAGCTCGTTGCCGGAGGAACATAATGAAAACGAGGATCGACAAAATACTTTCCGAAAGCAATATTATGACGCGCTCACAAGCGCGTGAAGCCGCCAAAAAGGGGCGGATCGCCGTGAACGGCGCCGTCGTGCGCTCTTCCGACGAAAAGGCCGAAGAAGGCGACGTGATATCCGTAGACGGCAGGCCGATCGAACGCCGCAGGTTCTTTTATTATATGATGAACAAACCCGCGGGCTATGTCTGCGCCACCGAGGATAACGGACCGACCGTGCTCGATCTGCTTTCGCCCGGCGACAAAGCGCGCGGTCTGTTCCCTGTCGGCAGGCTGGACAAGGATACCGTGGGGCTGCTTATCATCACCAACGACGGCGCGCTCGCGCACGAACTGCTTTCGCCGAAAAAGCACGTTTCGAAGACGTATTTCTTCAGGCTCGAACACGAACTCATAAGCCGCGACGCCGATATTCTGAGCGCAGGGATCCCGATGGACGGCGGCACGACCAAGCCCGCCGTTATAACGTTCGAAGGGCGCGAAGGCACGATCGCCGTCACCGAAGGAAAATTCCACCAAATAAAACGTATGTTCGGTCACGTGGGGAATAGAGTCACTTATCTCAAGCGTATATCTTTCGGACCGCTGGAGCTGGATAGCTCGCTGGCAGAAGGAGAATACCGGGTTTTGAGCGCGGAAGAAACAGAAAAACTGCGCATACAGCCGGTTTCGGGCGGCATTATGCAATATGAACAAAGCAAGGCATAAAATTTTGGATAAATACCCTCTTTTATTTTGCGCGTTTTTTTGTTATTATATAGCGTAGAAATGTGCAAGGCATGACCTTGCGTTCAGGAGGTTAACAATGGCAAGCGTACTTTTTAAGCATATTTATAAGAGATATCCCGGCGGCGTCACCGCTGTTTCGGATTTCTGCCTTGAAGTTAAAGATAAAGAATTTATCGTTCTTGTCGGCCCTTCCGGCTGCGGTAAATCCACCACCCTGCGTATGATCGCCGGCCTGGAGGAGATCACCGACGGTGAACTGTTTATAGAAAGCAAGCGCGTCAACGACGTAGCTCCTAAAGACCGCGATATAGCGATGGTGTTCCAGAACTACGCTCTGTATCCGCATATGACGGTTTTCGAGAATATGGCTTTCGGCCTCAAGCTGCGCAAAGTCAGAAAAGACGAGATCAAACGCCGCGTCGAAGAAGCCGCTAAGATACTCGACATCTCCCACCTGCTCGACAGACGCCCCAAGGCGCTTTCCGGCGGTCAGAAACAGCGTGTCGCTCTGGGCCGTGCAATAGTGCGCGAACCTAAAGTCTTCCTTCTTGACGAACCTCTTTCCAACTTGGACGCCAAGCTGCGCGCATCGATGAGAAGCGAGCTGACCAAACTCCATCAGAGATTAAAGACCACCTTCATATACGTTACCCACGACCAGGTCGAAGCTATGACCATGGCTACCCGCATAGTCGTTATGAAAGACGGTCTTATCCAGCAGGTCGACACCCCGCAGAACCTCTACGATCTTCCCTGCAATATGTTCGTCGCGGGCTTCATAGGCACTCCTCAGATGAACTTCATCGAAGGCAAGCTCACTCAGGCCAAAGGCGCAGCCGACGTCTGGTTCGAATTTGCCGAAGGCAAAGCAAAGTTCAAGATCCCCAAGGACAAAGCCGAAGAAGACGCTCTTAAACCCTACATAGGCAAAGAAGTCGTCATCGGCGTCCGTCCCGAGCTCATCAACGACAACCCCGAGACCGTCACCGCCAACCCCGACTCTTCTATCGACGTATACATCGAATTCACCGAACTCATGGGCGCCGAGACCTACCTCTATATGGACGTTGCCAAGACCGGCGAAGACGACCTCGACGACGCCGTCACCCTTATCGCCCGCGTCTCTTCCCGCACCAAGACCAAGGCCGGCGACAAGATCAAAGTCTCTATCGATACCGATCATATCCACATTTTCGACAAAGAGACCGAACAGTGCATCATTCACTGATCGCCCTATATCCAATAATAAAAACGCTGCCGTACGCGGCAGCGTTTCACTATGTATAAACGGAGGCAATTCAATATGCTCGTGATCCAATCGCTCACCAAATCCTATTCGCCTGAAAAGAAGGCGGTCGACGACCTTTCGCTCACCATAGAAGACGGCGACATTTACGGCTTTATAGGCCACAACGGCGCCGGCAAGACCACCACACTCAAATCCATAACCGGTATAATCCCCTTCGAATCCGGGACAGTGACTTTCAACGGCATTGACTTGAACAAGCAGCCCGAGCTGTATAAATCCAATATCGCCTATATCCCCGACAACCCCGATCTGTACGAGAATATGACCGGTATCAAGTATATCAATTTCCTTGCCGACGTGTTTTCCATTTCGCAGCAGGACCGCGATACGCTCATCCCCCGTTACGCCGACGCGTTCGAGCTGACCGGTAATCTGGGTTCGCCGATATCGTCGTATTCGCACGGTATGAAACAGAAACTGGCGCTCATAGCCGCATTCGTGCACAAGCCGCGTCTGCTCATACTCGACGAACCGTTTGTGGGACTCGACCCCAAAGCCGCATACACTTTGAAAGAATTTATGAGAGAACTCTGCGCGGGCGGCGGTTCGATATTCTTTTCCACCCACGTGCTCGAAGTCGCAGAAAAGCTCTGCAACAAGATCGCCATCATCAAAGAAGGCAGGCTCGTGCGCAGCGGTCTCATAGACGACGTGCGCGGCGATTCCACGCTCGAGAATCTGTTTTTGGAACTTGTCTGAAAAACGGAGGGCTTTGAATTGAAAAACAAATTTTTCCTGCTGCTCAAAGCCGGGCTCTTGTATACGTTTTCGACGTCGAAAATGGGTTTCGGCTCAAAGAGCAGGGCCAAAAAGATAGGAATAATCATACTGTTTGCGTTCTTAGGCATTTATCTCGCCGCGTTTTCGGCGGTCATAACGGTGCTGTTTTACGGCAAGGTGGCTTCCGCGGGGCTCAAAATGCTCATACCGAGCCTGTTCGTTTCGGCTTCGGCGATACTCAACCTTTTGAGCGCGCTGTTCACTTCGGCGGGGTTCCTGTTCAAGGCAAAGGATCTCCCCATACTGTTCCCGCTGCCGGTCTCGCACCGGACTATACTCGCGGTCAAATTCACGCAGTTTTATCTGACCGAAGTGCTGATTTCGCTCATCTCGCTCGGAGTTTCGATGGTTACGTTCTATGTGCTCGACGGCGTTACGCTTATGGGGCTCATTACCGGCATAATCGGCATATTCATCGCTCCCCTGCTCCCGATGAGCATCGGCGTGGCGATCGCGTTCGGCGTGGGGATGCTTATACGCAACTTCAAGTATAAAAACCAGATCACGACCGCGATCACCGTTATATCTTCGGTCGCGCTCGTGCTGGCGTATTACGCGACGAGCAACCTGCAGGGCGACTTTATTATCGCAAACGCGCAAGCGCTTATAGACAAAGTGTCTTCGATCTATTTCCCCACCAAGCTTTTCGTCAACGCGTTCGAAGGCGACGTACTTTCGCTCCTGCTGTTTGTCGCCGTAAACGTGCTGCCGCTTATAATTCTGTTCCTGCTCGTTTCGCTGCGCTATTCTTCGCTCGTGGCGTCGTTCAATACCGAGCGCACGAGTTCGAATTATAAATACACCGCGGGCGGCACAAGCAGCACTTTCGGCACGTTTTTGTCCAAAGAGATCAAGCGCGTGCTTTCGTCTTCGATGTATATACTCAATTCGTGCTCGAGTATGCTGATGCTCGGTATGTACGCCATCCTTTCGTTCAAGCTCAAGACGCTGCCCGACCAGCTGTTCGGCGTTTCGCCCGAACTGGCGGAAGACATACTCTACCTGACTATGGCGGGGCTGATCGCGCTCGCGTGCGGATTCACCTCCACTTCCACCAGTTCGATATCGCTGGAAGCCAAAACGCTATGGATACTCAGGTCGATACCTGTAGATATCAAGACCATATTCAACGCAAAAGCGCTGACGAACGCGATTATCCAGCTGCCGGTCGCGACGGTCGCGGTGATAGTCATCTGCATAGTGCTGGGCTTTTCGATCGTAAAGTCGCTGCTGCTTCTGGCTCTGGCGGCGATCGTGCTGCTCGCGGCTTCGTACGGCGGGCTTGCGACCAATCTGCTTTTCCCCAAGCTCGACTGGCAGAACGAAATGCAGGTCATAAAGCAAAGCGCCGCCGCGGGACTGTATATACTGTTTGCGTTCGTCGTAACTACCCTCTTCATAGGGCTCGCGGTGCTCGGGATGATATTCCTGCATCTCGATTCGCTCACTCTGGTGTTGGGCGTAACCGCACTGTATATGTTCCTGTTCCTCATCCTCCACGGCGTTACGCTCGGCTGGGGCGTAAGGAAGTTCCAAAAAATATATTAAACCCGAATAAAGAAGCGGCAGAAGGAAGAACCCTTCTGCCGTTTTTGTTTATCCGAAATTGTCGATTATATAAATGATAAGCAGTATCACCCCGAAAAACAGCAATATCTTAGGCAATATCATCTTTTTCAGATGCTCGCTCCTGCGCTCGTCTTCGGCGACGCGCTGCAGGACTTTTTCGTATTCGCGCATTTTCTGCTGTTTTTCTTCGTTGGTAAGTTCTTTTTCGTATCCCTTGAAATGCGTCCGGTCGATGAGCTGCTTATCGCTTTCGCGCTTGAGCGCCGCCACTTCTTCGGTGAGCGCCTCCTCGTTGATATGCGCCACCTGCCATTCGCGGTCGCGGCCGCAGCGCGGGCAGATCTCGTTGGAAATGAGGTTCTTGCTCCCGCAGCAGCAGAGCCACGCGTGCTCGGCGACCTGAGGCACGTAGCTGGTGGGATAATACTGTTCCGCTTCGGAATAGATGTTCAGCTTGCTGTACGCGTAGATCTCCTCGTCGCCCATATCGCGCACGCGCTTGACGTTGTTGCTGACGACAATGCCGAGCTGTTCGATTTCTCCGCCGGCGTACTCGACCGCCATCAGTTCGAGCTTGATCTTTTTGAAATACGATTCGGGCAGCTTTATGAACGCCGCGTTGCCGAAATATTCCATAACGCGTATGTTCACCGGTTCTCTCTTTTTTCTTCCCTTTTTCTGCTCATCCTGAGGCATACGCCTGATGCCCCACGAAAGGTTGCGGTGCGAATACGTGAACGGTATTTTTACGTAAGGGACGTTTTCGAGATCCTTGAACAAAAGCAGACGTATGTGCAGGCGCGCTATTTCTTTTTGCGAAAGGTTCTGGAATTCGAACGACGCGAAAAGTTCGTGCGTTTCCACGTCCGAAATGACGTAGCCGTCGGCAAGCTGCACGGGCGAATCGTCTATAACGCTTATGAAATCGAAATGCTCGACGACGTGGAAAATACGCTTTCTGTCGGCGCGCATCTGTTTTTTCTGTTCGCGGGTGTACGAAACGAAGGTATTGTCATCCATTTATTTCACCTTAAAATGTCCTCGGGGTCGGCAAGCGTACCCTTCACGGTATAGGCGTCGACGCGCTCAAACGGCTTGTTGTCAAAGCTCCTTAGCGCGCAGGATTCGGCGTATTCTATGCGCTTGTAACGGATCTCGTATTCGAACGGAGAACCGAAAACAAACGGTTCGGGTGCGATAGCGTCAGCGGCGTCGCACACCGCGGCGTAGATGGCTTTTTTTACGGTCTCGGGATGTTCGCTTACGCAGCTGTTCCAGGCGAGCGAACGTTTTGTGACGACGGTCTTTGCGCCCGGGAACGATTCCTTTGCCTGAGACACGCATATATCGTCGGAAGAAAGGAATATGACGGGGACGCCGTATTTTCCGGCGATGGCGCCGTCGATCTGCGCTTCGCCCACGTCTTTTCCGTTTACGCGCATATACTGATACGTCAAAGATGAATAAACGTGCGCGAGCACGGCGTTCGGGACGTCGTAGCCGTGGTAGCCGATAAACAGCACGCCGTCGAAACCGGTCTCGATAAGCGGAAAGCGCTTTTTGCTTCCGGCACCCATAACGATCCTGGTGCGCGGATCGAGTTTATCGTACAAAAGGTTATATCCCTTGCCGTGGCTGTCCCAGACCCAGACTTCGCTGGCTCCGCAGTCGTAGAGCGCCTTTACCGCGGCGTTGACTTCTTCAGTCGCTTCGCCGCGCGCGTAGGCGTATCCCGGAGTGTCGAAACCGAGCCCTTTGCCGTATTCGCCTATGACGCAGGCGAGCCCTTCGAGGTCCACGCTGATATAAAATCTGCCGCCGTTTTTGAACACAAATATCACCTCTTTTATTGATTATATCACCAAAATTCGCTTTTTTCAATATTTATGCTTTTTTTCGTTGCATTTTACAAAGACGTGGTATATAATTATGACATACTGAACAAAACGGAGTGCGTTTATGAACAACGACCTTTCTTTGAAGAAGCTTTTCGTCCTCGATATGGACGGAACGATATATCTCGATTCCACGCCGATACCCGGAGCCATAGAATTCGTGGAGTTCTGCAAGTCGCACGGAATACGCATAATCTATTTTACCAACAACGCTTCCAAAAACATACGGATGTACTACGAAAAGCTCCGCCGCATAGGATTCCCCGTCGACGACGGCGACGTTTATTCCTCCGCCGACGTCACCATAGATTTCCTCAAGCGCGAGCACCCTGGTCAAAGCGTATATCTCGTAGGCACGCCGGCGCTGGAGGAATCGTTCGTTTCGGCAGGCATAGAACTCACCGACGGCAGCCGCGCCGACATAGTGGTATCGTCGTTCGACACCACGCTGACGTACGAAAAGCTGGATAACGCCTGCCGGCTCATACGCAACGGAGCTATATTCTATTCCACTCACCCGGATTTCAACTGCCCCACAAAGGACGGCTTCATACCCGACAGCGGCTCCATCTGCGCCTGCATCACCGCTTCCACCGGCGTGCTGCCGCGCTATTTCGGCAAGCCGTATTACGAGACCGCTGATTATCTGGCGCGGATGGCGGGCGTGGATTTCGATTCCGCCGCCGTGGTGGGCGACCGCCTTTATACGGATATCGCGCTGGGCAAGAAGCACGGGATAATGTCGATACTCGTGCTCACCGGCGAAAGCACGATCGACGACGTAAACGACGAAAACCGTCCCGACCACATAATGCAAAGCATCGGCTGCATCATTCCCGAGCTTTGCAAATGATAAAAACAAAATGAACGGACTTATGCGTTTTGCATAAGCCCGTTTTTGCTTGTAAAAATCATATCGGCACGGCGGGAAATTCGGTATTGAATTTATATCCGCAGAAAGCGAACAGCCCGGCCTTGGTTGCTTCGAGCGCAGAAACGATCGCGACGAGAAAACTCGCGGCTCCGAATACGGATATCAGCTGAACGACAGCGGTCAGCGCCAGGATGGTTATGAGCCCCGCCGGGACCGGCTTGCGGGAAACGCCGTCCCTTACCGCATCGCGCACGCGCTTTGTCCCAATAGCGGTGAGCGCGTAATACAGCGCAGAAAGCGCCGCGGTGCCGAAAATCACAACGGCGACGTAGATCTTGAAATCCGCCGCGGAAACGTAGGACTGCATACTGTTGAGGTATTCGCTGAGGTTGAGCACCTTATTCAGCGAAATCTCCTGAAGCAGTTCGGCGAACGATTCTTCAGACATAGCCGCCAGAACTATCCCCGCTGCAGCGAGAGCGACGGTGGTCAGGGCGCCGACGACGATCTGCGTGATATACACGGCGGTGAGACCCGACGTGCGCGGCGGCTCGTCTTCGGCAAGGCAAGCCGAACGGAACATAAGGAGAAAGACGACTTCGAGTACCGCGGGCAATCCGCTGATCGCGTAAAGAGGTCCCAGCGCAGTTACGTCGTACGCTATGCTTGCGGCGCTGACGAACGCGAATACCGCTAAAGTCGCGGTGAAGAGACGTCCTTTGACCAGCTC
>JAEEGI010009942.1_pt1 | contig 20747 bp, 17 predicted proteins | sample 8958751 | NCBI WGS metagenome assembly JAEEGI01 (sample SAMN16246545, study PRJNA631951) | gut metagenome | biome: gut microbiome; feature: rumen; material: KS-attached | host: Bos | place: Iran: Karaj | collected 2018-10 | reverse complement strand
GACGAGCATCCAAGGCTGGATGGTGTTGTTGAATAAGTAAGCACCGAAGCCTACCAGCAATACCATGACGATACCGTTGATCGCACAGGCAATGATCGTACCTCTGATACCGCCCTTTGCGTTAGCAACGATGGCAGCACAGCCGTTCTCGAAGAAGCAGGTGAAGATCAGCGGAATGATGACTGTCGGGAACATGCCTCTGGTGACAAGGATCGTGATCGTTGAAGTGATGACAGCAACGATGAAGCCGATCAGCAGAGAGTTCGGACCGTAACCGAAGAGGACCGGGCAGTCCAAAGCCGGGATAGCACCCGGAACGACTTTCTCGGCAACACCCTTGAATGCCGGAACGATCTCGGCAATCAGCATACGGACACCCTGCAGCATGACAGTGACACCGACACCGAAGTATACGGAGTGGATGAACCAGTAGCTGAAGAAGCTTCCGCTGTAGCCGAATACCTCAGCAGGGGAGAGACCGTTTGCCTTCAAAACGAAGTACATGACGATGTAGACAAGAGAGATAGCGATGGAACCGGTGATGGATACTTCTCTTAAGAAACCTAAGGATTTCGGAAGTTTCAGGTCTTCGCAGCTCTTGGACTTGTCGCCGACCAACGGGGCAATGATGCCTGCCAGTACGGACAGCGTCGTTGTCGGGTGACCGATCGTGAAATCATCCTTACCGGTAACATCCTTGACTAACGGTCTCATCAGGTTCGGAGCAACGATCATGTACAGAGCTGTGAATACAGCTGCCAGACCGATCAGCTTGCCGCCTGTCAGACCTGCGTCAACACCGGCTGCGATGAAGACATACGGGAACCAGTACAGCATATGACCTGTAAGGAAGACTGACTTCCACGGAGTGAAGCGGGCAACCAGCAGGTTGATCGCAAACGCCAGGATCATAACGATACCGATCTGTGTACCATACTGACCGCCGATATCGACGTTGGCACCGCCGCCTGCACCCGGCATCAGCGTGTTGAATGCATTGATGATACCGTCGATCGAATTGCCGGTGATCAGTCCCGTACCGGTATTCAGTACGAAGAAACCGATTGCGGTCATCAGAGTTCCTCTGACAACTTCAGATACGGATTTCTTCTGCAGGATCAGGCCGACCATAGCGACGAGCGCCAGGAAGATCGAACCCTGACCAAAGATTTCGTTGATAATAAAGTTGAGAATTGCCATAAGTATAGCCTCCTTTTCTGTTTACTTATAATTCCCCTTTTTTTGAACTAAGCTTCCAGTGAATCCATATAGGCCTTCACTTTTTCCTCCACTTCCGCGGAATCCATGAAATTCTCGATAATGATGACCGGTACTTGAGCGCGGTCCATGATCAGTTCCGAGAGTTCCTTGGAAATGAAGATCACGTCACACGGATTGGAAAGACAGGTACCGACATCTCCGCAGAAGGTATCGGCTTCCAGGTCCAGTTTGCGCAGGATATCATCGATCGCCATTCTCAGCATCAGCGATGATCCGCATCCGAAACCGCAGACGCACTGAACTTTTGGTACTTTCATATAACACTCCTCCTAATCTCTGTTTATCAGTCCGTAAAGCTCTTCTGCACTTTCACAGTCAGCGAGCTTTGCGATCATTCCTTCCTTCATCAGCCGCATGGCGATCTTGGACAATGAAGCGATATGCGATTCCTTATCCGTACAGGCCAGAGCCATGACGACTTTCACGGGATCGTTGCTGCTGCCGAAATCGACGCCTTCCTTCAGATTGATCAGAGAGACAGCGTTGTTTTTCACTGCCTCACAGGGTGCCGCATGCGCCAGGGCAAAACCTTTGGCGATCACCATGTAGGGACCCAGCTGTTCCACTGAAGCGATCATGTTTTCGATGTAGGACGCTTCGATGTCCCCGGAAGCAATCAGAAGATCACCCGCCTTGCGGATCGCATCTTTCCAGTCATCCGCTTCCAGCTGGACCCTGATTTTATCGATACTGACTAATTCTTCCATCTCTGCACCTGAAAACATCTCTGATCTTTCTATTGCCTATTTCAAATACCAGCACATATGCTTCTATACATTATTATAGTGAATCCGAAAAAAAGCCTCAACAGTTTTTATGATTGAAAAAGGCTTCATTCAGAAGCCTTTTTGCCGGAAAATTTGTTTTCACTCAGATTGAAGTCGACCCGCTCCAGAACATTCATCTGATCCTCCGGAGTCTCGGGATGTTCAAGCAGTCTCTTGGACTGATTCAGGATGGCGTCCTCGACCAGGTTCCTTGCCAGACGGCCGTTGCCCGAGTTGGGATCGTTGCGGCTCTGAATGAGGGTGAAGTAATCCTGAAGAGGTCTTAAGGCATCTTCGGCGATCACGTAATCCTTGCCCTTGGCGATGGACTTGCTGATCAGCATCAACTCTTCACCGGTATAGTCGGAGAATTCGATGATGTTCGCAAATCTGGACTTCAGACCGGAGTTGGCCTCCAGGAAATCCTTCATTTCCTTGGTATAACCCGCCAGGATGACGATCAGGTCGTCACGGTGGTCTTCCATGGCTTTGACCAGAGTATCGATCGCCTCCAGACCAAATGAATCATCCTTGCCTCTGTACAGCGAATATGCCTCATCGATGAACAAGACACCTCCCAGAGCCGACTGAATGACCGACATGGTCAGCGGTGCGGTATGGCCGACATACTTGCCGACCAGATCCGCCCTGGTCACTTCGACCAGCTGGCCCTGTTTCAGGATACCGCAGGCCTTCATCATCCTGGATACCAGTCTGGCGATCGTCGTCTTGCCGGTACCGGGATTGCCCGTAAAGATCATATGCTTGGAGATCTCGTTGGTCTTGAGACCCTTCTGCTTTCTGATCTGGTTGATCTTGATCAGATTCTCCAGAGACAGCAGATAGTTCTTGACATCTTCCAGACCGACGACGTCATCGAGTTCCTTCTGTATCTCTTCTCTCTCCGCTCTGGCGTCATCGATGATGTCCAGATCCAGAGCGATCTCGTTGAAGAGCGCCTTGACGTCTCCGTCATAGGAGATCTTCACCTTTTCGCATTCATCATGTTTCAGTGCGACATCGACCATCTCGTTGTAGATCTTCTTGACCGTCGGCGAGAGTGAATCGATACCGTCATTGGGTTCATAGATGGACTTGAGATAATCCTTGATCGAATCATCCACTTCCACCTGCATTTCCAGCTGATTGGCACATCTGGTGACCAGGGATTCGACCAGCTGATCGATGATCCTGATCAAAGACGCCTCATCCAGCTTTTCGGTCTTAACTTTGTCATCGATCTTCTCGATGAAAGATTTGCCGAAGATATCCATCATCTTGGTCGGATTCTTCTCCGATACGAATACCAGCACCTTGTCATTGCCGTTGAGACGGTCGATGATATCGCCGGTCAGTGTATTGGTGACTTCCACCAGCTGATTGTTCTTTAATGTATAACGCTTGTTCAGGACACAGTTGCCTTCCAGTACCAGTTCCGCCAGCATCCTGTTGAAGATCGGTGAAGCCTCTTCGAAGTTCTCGATCAGCACGATCGGGTTCTTTCCCGTAAGGGCAACGTAGATATCCTGCAGGAAAAGCACTTCCTGAGAGCTTGACTGATATCTGGACATATCCAGTTCGATGACCTCATTGGATACTGTCAGACCGTACTTCTTGAGCAGATTGCCCATGGTATAGACCATCTGGTGTCTGCCCGTACCGTTGGTACCGTAAAGGATGATGCTGTTGCGGATCTTCTGCGGATCGGAACCGACGACATAAGGTCTCCTGAACGCAGTCGTGAATGCCTTGCAGGCTTCGTCTTCGCCAATAATCGTTTCCGAAAGATCCTTGTAGATATTCTCAAAGACTTCCTTGGAAGCCTTGCCTAAAACCACCGTCTCCGGTGTATCGATCTGAATATTGAAATCCTTTTCGATATCCGATTTTAGTTTCTTGAGATCCTCATCGGAATAATTGAATTTCTTGGTCATCTCCTCAAGATCCTTCTGATTCTGCATGAGGATCTTGTTGAGTTCGCTTTCGGTATCCTTCAGGATATCGACTGAATCATTGTAGATATTGGAAAAACTGCTCCTTCTCTTGGAGAAGAGCTCTTCCATCATCTTTTCTTTTTCATCATGTTTTGACATATTAGAGATTCCTGATTATTTCAGAATTGATTCTTGACATCAGAAGTTCCTTGGAACGCTTCAGAGCCTTCAGCACATAAGCCAGTCCGTCGTAGTAACCCTTTTCGTAAAGACCGGAATGGGAATTGAATCTGTTGAGTTCGTCATTCACTCTTGCCTCGATGACATAGAGATCCTGAGAATTCTTGTAGGCATCGCCGTAATACTTTTCCAGCGCATCCCTGTGGCCTTCCACATAGGCATTGACGTTCTTAGTGCCGTAGGCAACATTCTCGACGATGCCCTTGAAAGCCTCAAACCTGGTCTGATACTGACCGATCTGATCGGGAATACGCGGTCTTGAGATCATGGAAGGATCGGCGACATTGGTATAGGAATGGACCTTGATCTCTTCTTTTCTGACATCCTCATCCGCCTTGACAGAATCAAGCGTAGAGAAAATATCGTCAATATCCATCGATTTCTGCTTTTCAACCTGTTCGACCAGTTTGAACATATCGACATTTTTTCCAGCCATTACTTGACCTCCTTGAACGGTGTCTCAACAAGACCGTCCTGCTTCAGCAGAGACTGCAGCGTGTTGATATCCGCAGACAGATTCATATAATCGGACTCATGCAGAGAATTATAGATCGTCTTCAATGCTTCGTTGATCAGCTTGATCGTCTTGACCAGCTGTGTTTCACACTTCTTGAATTCATCGCCCTTGACAGCCGATTCGGAAAGACGCTTGTAGTTTTCCAGAATGCCGGTCAGGATCGGCAGATAATATTCGTACAGTTTATTGAGCTTGGGATCGACTGTACCGTCTTCTCTGTCGACGATGTCGATCTGCTTGAGCAGCTCACAGGTCTGATACAGACCGTTGGTGACTTCTTCATTGGAAAGACCCTTGTTTAAATTGTTGATCTGATCGATGAACTTCTCCGCATCGGAGAACTTTTCTGTCTCTTTCTTGACCTCGGCCTTCTTTTCCTCCTTGACCTTGCCGCCCTTCTTGGCCAGCTGAGCCAGAGCCGAAATGACCTTGTCATAAGCTTCCGGATAATAAGACTTGAATTCCTTCAGCTGACAGATCTTCTCATCGAAATAAGAGATATACAGATTATCGACTGTCGTATAAGTTCCGCTCTGGGTCGAGATGGAGATATTGTCAAACAGGATCAGGGAAACATTGCCCTTGAAGTACTGACTCAGTACTCTGTCGATCTCCGCATACTTTGCGCTCTTGACATAACTGGTCGACTTGTTTGACTTGACGTTGGAATTCCTGCGATTGTTGTAGGATACCCTGCCTGATCTCTGTTCTTCCTCACCGAAAAGCAGTCTGACAAATTTAAACAGACCGTAAAAAACAAATGCTGTCATGATACCCGGAATCACCAGACCAAACAGGAACAATCCGCCGCTGTCGATCAGCGCATCAAGGATCGTCATGATGATGATAAAACCGAATATACCGATACCGCCTCTTCTTCTTCTCATAACATTTCTATTATAGCATCATCGCAGAATGAAAAAGCAGTAATTTGACATTACTGCGGTTTGTATCTGCTTAAGATCTCTTCGGCTGTTTCAATCAGCGTCATAGTATCATACTGATCGAAAACACCGACATAGTAATTCAGATCGCGCAGTTGAGGATCATAGCTGTACACATACAAAGTGTTCTCTTTTTCATTGAAAGAAAGAACGGAATTCTCCACATGATACATAGGCATTGAACTGTCAGAACCGAGATGGATGACATCCATTGCGTCATCATCATACAGATACAGTCTGTCATCGCTGAAACAGAAACGGAACATCACAGCCGATTGGAAAGAATGCTCGTCAAAAGACAGCTTCACGCTTCTGATCAGTTTCTCTTTCTGATAGATTCTTAAGATCTGATCATCGCAGACGCAGTAGAGATACCCGTCATGCAGCTTCATCGTCACGGCCGAACAGTTATCCAGTCCGATGAAATAAAGCAGGTTGCCGTTCAGATCATATACATTCAGTCCGGCTTCAACGGCGCAGACGATCACATCATCGACGGCAGCTGTTCTGTTTTCCGAGATCCTGCCCGGGATTTCCGTCATATCGCCCGACTTCAGATCATACAGCAGACCGCACAGTTCACCGTTTCGATAGCCGTAGGCCAGCAGTTTTTTCTCATCCCCTGAAACGGCGATCTCTCCGGCCCGGTAATTGTTGTGCAGATCATATCCTTTGACATTGAGCTTCATCTCACTCAGCTCAGAAGTATTCAGATCGAATATGACGATGTGTCCGTCTTCAGTGTCATCATGGAAATAAAGACGATGATTCACCATACACATTGAAGAAATTCCGGCATAACGCGAATCCAGGAAGATCGATTCGGCCCTGCTTAAAGGATAGGCAAGATAACCGTTGCGGATATAAGGTTCGCTTAACGGAAGCGGTGTCTCACTGATCTCACCCGTCTGGGGCGAACAGCTTAACACAGACAGCTGACTGTTTAGCGCATCGATCTTCAGGATGAAGATCTGATCATTGGCTGTTTCCAGAAGATGATAGGCATGGCCCTCCGGCAATGTGATCCTGCTTTCTTCCTGACGGTTTTCACAGGAATAAACCAGGACTTCGTTCTCCGCTTTTACGGCCAGCCATTTTTCAGTGCACAAAGAACTCTCCGGCGGATAATAGAAACCGTTCTTGCCGATGACTTCAAGGCTTTCATCATAGACGCTCTCATAGAAATGCAGATTGCCGTTTTTCTTTAAGACATAGGTGCTGTCGATCATGGCGATCGCCGGCGACACTCTGATCGCTTCGCTTTCCTTCGGGAAAGTGCGGGACATGGAACTGCTGCCGTCTTCCAGCCACAGCGTTCCCCGATATCCGTCAGCCGTCACCAGATCCAGATAGGAATCCGTGTGATTGAGCACTTCGATCACACTGTCTTCCAGACTGTACTCCTTCTTTAACGTGCCTTCTGTATCATAGACCAGAACCCTGTCGGCCAGGGTCAGGCACAGATCTTCACCGCATTCGATCACGTGCGGTGAATCAAGGATACCGCTGAGACTGACGGTGTTTTCAAAAGACTTATTCCACGGATCATAGACGGAAAAAACATACGCATTCTCATAACGGGTATAGATGTTCGCAGACGCGTTCGAAACAAATTCGTTGTCATCATCTACCACATAAAGCCGGTCATCAGAAAGGAAACCGTAAGACAGGATCTCTTTCTTTCCCTCGGATACCTGCCGGTAGGCAGATGTCTCAAAATCAAATACACCGATACTGTAATTGCCGTCGTAGTCTTTTAACTTTATTGCCAGATAGGAATCATCATTCGACCAGCAGAAATCCGTCAGATAGCCGTTGAACTCATCCGGTATCGGCAGGCTCAGGAAAGGCATTCCCTCCTTGTCGGTGATCTGCACCGCAAAAGAATCGGCCGTACCGATATATTTCCCGCTGGGGCTCATATGGCTGATGCCGATCGTCTGATACTTCATCGGCACTTCAAACAGGATCTCACCGCTGAGATAATCGGCACAGACCAGACACCCGTTGCCATAGCCGATCAGTTTTCTCTCTCCTGCTTCTTCAAAAGCCGTCATGTCCGGATAAAGTGAGAACACAGACTTCTCTTCCCTGTTACGCAGAGAAACACAATGGAAAAGAGAATCAGAATCACGGTATACGACATAGACACCGTCCCTGCTGATGAAATAATCCGTCACATCCGCCGAAGCATCGATGTGCCAGGACTCCTTATACTGATACGGCGTCAGATAGGCATTGACAGCCTTGCTTAAGGCATAGACCGCATCATCCGTTTCCGGCCTCCCGTTTTCTAGTGCCTTCAAAGCGCTGTTGAGCGCATCATAGCGGTTCGCCTCTTCCAGATCGTTCAGCGCTTCCCTTGACAGCAGCTTCGATTCGTTGATCAGAGACTGACGGTAGTTTGCGCTGATCCTCGCATTGGAGTAAAGCAGATAGGAAATGGCGATGGCCGATGCCGCCAAAACACAGCTCAGGATGATAGCCATCCTCTTGCGTCTGTATTTCTCCTGACGCATGACCAGCTCATCATAGCCGCAGCCGATCAGGGCACAGGCCAGACGTGGCAGTTCGATCCTGTCGGCCTGTTTCCAGTCACCGCGGAAATCACAGGCCAGAGGCTCCGTTGACACATCGACAAGTGCCTCTTTCCCATTCTCATCAAGGACCGTTTTCTGATACTCACATAAAGTCTTCGGGAAGATCGCCGGCGGTTCTCCTTCCGACAAGACACACAGCACATGGGAACGGTCATGAGTCTTCAGGAAATTCTCGATCTCCAGAAGACACCATTTCGATTCATTGTAGGCCGGGGAACAGATGACGATCAGATAATCCGAATTATCCAGTGCCTGGGTGATCTTTGCAGAAAGATCATCGGTGATCTCCAGTTCCTCCTGATCGCGGAAAAGGCGGTCGAAATGATCGATCCCGTACTCTTTTCTGATCGAAGCAGGAATATGAAAGTGTTCCAGCTTTGACTGGATATGCTTGGCCGTCTCGATATCCCGCGGCGTATGCCGGTAAGAGATGAATGCGCTGTAATGTGTCTGATTGCTCATAAACTATTTTTTCTTTATTTCGTGCCAGCCCTCGGGTACATAGTCATCATAATAATGCCTCGTACCGAAATGCTGGGTCTGATCCAGGTTGTTCTCAAAGACGCGGTCCGCCCTGTTGTCATATTCGACAGCGGAACCGTCATTTCTTTCATAAGTCTCCACACCCATCATGGATTCATGGCGCCAGCGCTGTATCCGATCATCCATGCTTTCCGACTGGCTGTTAAAGGAAAAACGCCTGTCATTTTCCGCCATCGTCTGATTCAGGTTGTTGTGAAAGCTGTCCAGATCCTGATGGATGGCATCCCTGAGTCTGTCCGATGCCGCCCAGGCCTGCTGCTGCTGAGCCCACATCGTGTTGATCTGGGCCTGTGTCTGGGCCGTCTGCATCTGTGCCATCTGTGTCTGATAGGCGACGACCTGCTGATGCAGCTGCTGACTGTAGGCTTTGACCTGTGCGGAAAGATCGACGCTCTCCGCAAAATTCATGAATACACTCAGATCTTCTTTCCGATCGGAGACCATATAGACGATATAAGGGATGCTCCAGGCTGCCGAAGACCGCACTGTTCCGTAAGTGATTTCAGCCTTGCTGAAAGGTTTACCGCTCAGATTCTCTTCAATGATCGCCGGACCCTGCAGGATATCGCTCTCCAGACCGATGCGGTAAAGACATACAGCTACGATGCCCTTGTCAGTCTCATAGGCAGCCAGACCTCCGTCCAGCAGATAATTCCTCACCAGTGTCGTGACTGACATTGAAGAGATCTGTGCTCCCAGCTGCATCTCACTTAATGTCTCACTGATCTGATGCTGAAATTCCGCTTCTGCCTTTTCTCTTAAGGGATCGGAAAACTCAAAATAGCTTCCGGGTGTCTTGACCTTGTCGGAAAGTGATGAGGCAAAACCATCCAGTTCTTTCTGGATCGACGGAAAGACCCGGGTATAATAATTCCCGCTCTGGTCTTTTGATCCGCTGGGATCGATATACTGATTGTAGAGAACGGAAGAATCCTTGTTCAGAAGATAAGTATCACCCGACTGATAATAAATGAAACAGCTGTCTTTCACGGCTTTGCCGTAGATCCTGACTTTCTGGTTCAGAGGATACTGTTCGACCTCCAGATAGGCGTCCAGCACAAAATCCTCAGGCAGTATCGCTTCCAGGAGCGGCTGCCCTGTATTTCTGTCCGTGAAGATTCTGCTCATTTCTTATTCAGCTCCGTCCAGTTGATCTTGTTCAGGACATCCTGATCCAGGGCATTTCCGGATACGCCATAGACATCCCCGTACTGATTCTGATAGACATGATCGGCTGCTACCGATACATCCACATTCTGGCCGTAGCTGTTCTGATAGACATTGACGCCTCTGATCGCTTCGCTTCTGGCCTGCGAGATCCTGGAATCGGATGCCATCTTCCTGTTCCAGGAATCCATGATGCCGGCAGACATCTGGGCGCTGTTCTGTGCCAGTGTCTGCGTGAGCTTTTGCTGGTTATACATCAGGCTCTGCATGTTGGCCTGAGCCATGCCCTGGAACTGCAGCGTCTCCTGAAGACGCATCATGCTTCTCTGGCTGATCAGTTCATAGTATCTCTGACGCAGTCTGCCATCCATATGGAACGTCTGTACGAATTCCATGAAATCACGGAAAGCCTCTTTTTCATATTCCTTCGGACAAAGCAGCAGGAACTTGTTTTTGGCACCCCAATCGATGCCGTCGCAGGGTGAACCCTGTCCGAACTGCTTTGAACTCTTTTCCGCTTCCTTCTCCTTGACTGCCTGTCCGAAGAGTCCGGCCAGCGGATTGATGGCGCTTAAGATGCTCTGGGGCGAGTAGTATTCGATACCGTTATAATCCATGCCGGCGACCACCGTACATTTCACACCGCTCTTGGCGGTTCCCTCATATCTTCTCATGAACGAGCGGACAAGGACGTTGTTGGCTCTGGTCTCCGTACCCAGCTGGGCATCCCTGTCGAATGCCGCCTGGTAGAACGACATGAATTCCTGATAAGTCTGCTGGGGATTTGCGCCGCAGACACTGGGCATGTCGGCCTCTCCGACGACCGTCAGTTTCATCTGCGACATCGCTTCCGCAAACTGCTGCAGATAATCCTCCGGTTCGATGAAATCCCTGATGGAGTTCCATTTGACATCGGCCATGGCCTTGAGCGTCATCTTGATCATGGCGTTCTTATAGGTCGTGAACTTCTCATCGCTCAAGGCGATGATCATCGCATTGGTCTGATTGTTGACCGCATGTGCCGTAATGAAAAACGGAACATTCTCATGCTGGAAACCGTCATTGAGCGACCCGCCGATCGTATATCCGTCGGCAATCGCCGCATGTGCCAGAATATTGCCGTTCTGGTCTCTGAAATCCTTTATTTCGCTCATCATTCTTCTCCTTCTGTCAATACGCTTAACAGCCGTCTGACACGGGAAAGATCGCCTTCGACCTCAAAACGTTCATTCCTTCCCGTGACGATGATACTGTCTTCAAATTCAAAAGTCTTTTCTGATCCGTCTGCATAAATAAAACGAATGATATCGCCGTAATCTTCAACAGCGATGTCCGTTGCTCTTCCGATCTCAAGAGATCTCAGCGCATCCAGAACATCCTGTATCAGCTCAAGATCTTCACTTTCCCCGTACGCGGAATACTCCCGCATACGCTGGTATTCCAGCTTCATTGGAAGCTCATCTTTTATCTCCATACAGACTTCTTCTTTCTTTTTTAATTATAACAAAGTCTGCAGGGAAAAAACCCTATCCCGTCTTTGAGAAAGAGAGTAATAAACGAGTGCTAAATTATCATATTATTCACATTGACTTCACAATTTTTTATATAATAAATGTAAAGGAGGTATTCTGATATGACAAAATTTGAGGATACTGTAAAAGAAATGGAATCTCAGGTTGAAGAACTTGAAAAAGATCTTGCTGAAAAGGCTGACCAGTTAGATGAAGCCGATAAGGAAAAAGCAAAAGCACTCGTCGAAAAGACCGAAGAAGCTATTAAGTCATCTATAGAAAAAGTCAAAGGCATCATCAATGATGTACAGGAAGATGAAAAGCTGGACGAATTCCTTGACAAAGTGAAAGCAAAATCAATGGAAGCTGTTGATTTCACCAAAGAGAAAGTCGGCGAACTGACCAAGAAAGTCGACAAGGAAAACAAACTCGACAAATTAGGTGAAGACATCATGGCTGAATTCGACAAGGTCAAAGAGTCAGATGCTTACAAGAAAACAGCTGAAGTGCTCAACAATCTGGTTGAAAAGATCAATGATTACTTCAACAAACCTGAAGTTCAGGAAGTCATCAACAAGGCTAAAGTCAAGACCATCAACATCGCTGAAAAAGGTGTCGAAGGCCTGAAGAAAGCTTTAGAGCCCAAAGAAGCTCCTGCAAAAGAGGAAGCTCCGGTTGAGGAAGTTGTGGCAGAAGAACCGAAGGAAGAAGAATAATAATTAAAGATTCCATCAATTTACAAAGCCCGGTATAAACCGGGCTTTTCATTTGTTTACAGATCTGTGAGCTTTCCGTCTTTCAGCAATATCCTCTGATCGGACATGGCCGAGACTGTATCGGAGTGGGTGACGACGATGATCGTCTTGCCGAATTCATGGGAGAGTTCCTTGAAGATACCGATGATCTCCTTTTCGGTCGCTGTATCCAGGTTTCCGGTCGGCTCATCCGCAAAGATCAGGTTGACGTTGCTGGCAAGGGATCTGGCGATGGCCACTCTCTGCTGTTCACCGCCGGAGAGCTGATTGACCATACGGTCAGCCTTGCTTCTCACGATACCGAAACGCTGCAGCAGATTATAGGCAACGTTCTTTCTGTCCTTGGGCAGTTCATTGTCTGTTTCCGACATGGCCAATAAGACATTCTCCACTGCTGTCAGATAAGAGATCAGGTTGTACTGCTGGAAGACGATCGAGATCGCATTCCTTCTGAACTTGTGCAGTCCGATCTCTTTGATGTTCTTGCCTTCAAACCAGATCTCGCCGCTGTTGGGCGTATCCAGACCGGCGATGATCGACAGCAATGTCGTCTTGCCGGAACCCGAAGGACCTAAGATCGTGTAGAACTTCCCCTGTTCAAAACTGTAGGAGAGATCCTTCAGGATCTGTCTTTCGTAGCCGCCGTCGATATAGGAATAATTGATATTTTCCAGTTTCAATATTTCTGACATAGACACCTCCTAGTTCTGATTCATCAGGATCTTCTTGGGATTGTAGCGCATGATCATGAACGAAGGAATGATGACGGAGATCAGCACGATACCCAGTCCCAGGATGTAGATCTCCGCAATGATTAACGGCGATACCGTCACTTCATATTCGGAAACCAGGTCATCGAGGGTGATGTCGGTCGTGTAATCCGTTGACCAGGGATCGATGTAGTTGTATCCGTAGTCGTCTTCTTCCTCATTGATTTCGCTGGAAGCGATCTGGGCTTCCAGGACCTTGTTGCCGATCTGACGGGAGATCAGGGATCCCGATACGACAGCCATGGTGAAACCGATCACGGCCACGATCGCCAGTTCGATGAAGAACTGGGCAATGACCTTCAGCTTGCTGGCGCCGACGGAAAGTAAGACACCGATCTCATACTCTCTGGTCTTGAGCGTCAGTGCCGTGACCAGGGTGATGATGACGATCGCATTGATGACGACCAGCCAGACAATAAAGTTCGCATACATGCTCAAAGTGTCCAGAGGCTTGGCCAGACGGTTGAACTCGTCGTTGTTGGCATCCAGAGAAGTGAACTGTGACAGGGAATTCTGATGATCCTCCACGAACTGATCGACATTCAGCGGATCATCCAGCAATAATGTCACATTGTCGATATACATGTTCTTATCCATGTTCTCGATGCTGGGACGGTTGTCCGGATTCTGATAGTATTCCTCTTCCGGATACATCTGTGCGTAATAATCAAAGGTCTTCTCATTCGCCGGCAGCTGTGCCATATAGACGGTCGTGCTGGGCATGAAGATCATGTTGTCCGGATTCTCGTACGGCGAAGCATAGTCATAGTTGGAATTGTCCGGTGTCAGCGGATTGTTATGGGAATAGATACCGATGACTTCAAAAGAATTCTCGATATCCGAAGCCTCGACACCGCTCTGTTTCATATAAGTTGACATATAAGAAGTCGCCAGAACGATCTCATCGCCGACGGTGACATTGTTCGTCGCAGCCAGATTCTGAGAGATCACACAGACCATCGAGCCGTTGTCAATCTCATCCTGGTTGTAGAATCGGCCGCTGACGATCTGATAATCGCCGTCTTCAAATTCGATCATGCCCGGATACATGTTGCTCTTGACGAAGAAGATCGGCTCCTTGTATGTCTCGCACTGCATCGCACCGCTTTCATCATACCAGCAGCTCTGACCGGTATCATCCATGTTCTCTTCCCTGGTGTTGCCCAGATGAACGAAATCCAGGGAATTGTTCTCATCGGAATACCACATGTTGGAAGAGATGGAATTGGCCATCTTCACTCTTTCATCTTTCAGAAATTCGGTGACATCCTCCACCTTGACCCTGGGATAATTCTCATAGAACTTCTGCAGTTCATCCTCATCCTCGATGGTGTCGGCATAGCGCCACACCTTTTCATAATCGACCTGATAGGTAACGACGGCTCTCATCTTCTGTCTGGTCAGGATCTTCGCACTTTTCGAAGCACTTGATATGCCCAGACCGATGATCACCAGATTTCCGATCAGGAAAAAAGTAAGTACCAGCAGGATCGTCTTCGACAGCCTCCTGGTCACGTTCTTGAATGCTCTGTTTATAAAATTCATAATTGCTCCTAGTTCTTGTAACTGTCATCGCTGACTGTGATATAGACAACGATGTCTTCCGGCAGATAAGTACCGGCCTTGATCGGCTTGTTGTCCCAGCGTCTGGCCGAGATGACTTCACCGTTATTCTTTCCTGCCTTGTAGGTATATGATATTTCGTAGTTGATCTTTAATGCATCACACAGTTCTCTGGCCTCGTCTTCTGTCAGATTGCCTGCTTCCAGATCGGTCCACTTCAGCAGCTTGCCGTCAGGATTGGTATAATCCTCCAGCAGGATGTTCCTTCCTCTGGAGATATAGACGTTCAAAGTGCCGCCGACATAAACGCCGTTGTCATAACGGACGATCGTATTGACCGGATAATCATCGGAAAACTCCTTGATCTGGTTGACGGTGATGCCGGCACCCAGTTCGTTCTGTGCATCCTTCCAGTCATGCAGACCGTTGCGGTCATGATACTCGCTTCCCTCAAAGCCTGCCGGTACATCGACGATATTGCCTAAAGAAACAGTCAGCTCGATCAGATCCTCCGGATTGATCAGTGCGCCGGCTGCCTTGGACTGACTCAGGATCACATCCTTGGCCTCGGATGAATAGACCTCTTTTGACATATCCAGATAGACGCTCGGATTCTTTCTGACCCAGGCATCGACCTGTTTCTTGCTCCAGCCGACCATATTGGGCATGTAGACTGCCTGTCCCAAAGAGACGACGACCGTCAGCGAATCGCCTTCCTTGATCGTCTTTCCGGAAGCGATCGACTGGGAGATGACATATTCCGCATCGACCTTATCCGAATACTGGTCGACCCTGATCAGATCGATCTTCTTGGATTTTGCCCAGGCTTCTACGCTCGCATAAGGCTTCTTCTCGAAATCTTCCATCGTGACTTTTCCTGCCGGAGCCGGTCCTTTGGATACGTTGATCTTGAGAGTACAGCCTCTGGTGAAAGAATCCTCTTCACAGCCGCTGAACGAATAATCGATGACATTGTTTTCCACGACATAATCGTTATAGGCGGTGATGGTCTTGGTCTTGAGCAGTTTGTTTTCAGCGATCCATTCCTGGATCTCCTGCTTTGTCATGGTCTCGAGATCGGGAACCTTGATCCGCTCATCGGGATCGGGTCCCAGGGAAAGCGTGAAATTCAGTTTGACGTTGTTTCTGACCTTCTTTCCGGCAGCGACATTCTGGGTGAGGATGGTACCCTCATCGCTGTCAAAATCATAAGTGTCGTCAAAAACGACGCCTGTTGCCTCAATGCCCTGCTGCTTGACCCAGGCAGCGACATCGCTCCTGGTCTTGCCGACAAAATCGGGCATGACGATCTTCGGTGCCAGAAACAGGAAATAAGCTGCGATCGCCAAAGCGATCAGGGCAATAGCTGCAATGATCAGCACCTTGACATTCAGCGGTTTTCTCTGTCTGACTACCGGAACTCTTTCTTCTTCCTGAAAACTGGCCGGCTTTCCGCTGTCGGAAAACTGATCCAGAAAGTTTTTATCATCAGGCATAATCCATCCTCCTTCATTACTCTCACTCTCTATTATATGTTAAGAGGAACACATGTTCCTCTTAAATATCTACTAAATTTTCCTTAAGTCTGCGTCACAGATCACTGTTCATAGACCTGAGAAACTCTCAGGGAACCGTCAGTCATCAGCTGATATTCCTTATTGTATGTCCCTATCATCACCGTGACGGCCGGATCCTTCGCAAATTCCACGATTGTCTGCAGATCCAGGCCTTCATTCAGATCATACTGATAATACTTCCTGCTGTCCTTGCCGCTGATATACAGGACACCGATATCGGAAAGATCGTCTCTGTCGTCATAGAAATAGTCAATTGCCTTCTTGCGGATCTCTTCGATCAGATCGGAAGTTTTTTCACTCATCGCCGGATGGAAAGACGCATCATCTCCTCCGACTTCAATGAAAATCTGCACATACTGCGGATCCTCACCCGTTTCTTCCTTCACATACTCATAAATTCCGTTATGATAATCCACCCAGGCACTGATGGTGCAGTAATCCTTGCCCTTAGCCTTTTCATAACATCCGGAAAGACCGAAGCCATCATATTTCATACAGACCCCTGCGCACAGAAGCGATATCAGCATCACGATCACATAGAAGAGCGGCAGTCTGTAATTGAAGTAGAACTTCCGGCGGTAAAGGAAGTAAGCCGCAACGAAGACCGCAAACAGCAGGACATAAAGGAAGAAATAATCCTTTACGAAGATGCCGAGATTCCCGTAATTATAGTTATAGAACGATGCGATCAGGAAAAGACAGCTGATCAGATAGAAATTGATCACGAACGGGTAAGACAGAAACTGTGTCGACTGACTGTCAGCCCGCTCCGCTGCCCTTTTCACATAAGAACGGTATAAGAGATATGAGAACAGGATCAGTACGACGATCAGTCCGATCAGGCACAGATAATCGATATTCCCGTTCCAGGAACTGTCCAGCAGATAGAATCCCATATAGAGCGGAGAAAGCAGACGCGCTTCAAAGAATTCGATGCTTCTTAATCCCGCAATATAAGAATAGACAAAACTGTTGAGAATCCCGATGATCGCCAGCGGCATGAAGGTATAGGCACCCATCATGACCACGCCATCGATGATGTTGTTGCCGATCAGATACAGAACGGAATTGAATACCGTGACAGAAGCAGAAGCTAAAAGTGTCTCCGCCAGAAGCAGCAGCGTGCTGATATCCCTGTCACCGAGCGTATTGCGGATAATGGCACAGGCAGCCGGGAAAAACGTCACCAGCGTTGAGAAGACACAGCCTGTCACCATCAGGGCCTTTCTTGAAACCGGGATGGAGAAATACGTATCCACTGCCTTTCTGTTGTGCACATGATAGAAAACATCCATCGGCATCGCAAAAGATAGGACTATCGTAAAGAAGACCTGTATCAGCAGCATGATGCCGTCAGACTGATTGCCGATGACATTCATCAGCGTGATCAGAGCGATCAGAAGCAGAAGATACTTCTTCGATCTGAACAGATATTTGAAATATTCTTTAGAGAACATCCTGTCTGCCTCCTTCGTGTTCATAGATGAACAGCTCTTCAAAATTGACTGCCAGCGTATCCAGGATCAGCGGCTGAAGCTCATTCAGCTTCTTGACTATCTCATCCCTGTCTCCCTTGATGACCAGCGTATAGACGGAACCCTCTTTCGACTGATGCAGCAGATCGAACTGATCAAAGAATGATTCGTCGATCTTTCCTTTGAATGCCAGCTGATACTTGTTGATGTTGGCCTTGGATTCCAGCAGATCGCCATAAGTGGAGATCCTGCCTTTTTCCAGGATGCCGTAGGAATCACAGATATCCTCCAGCTCCTTGAGGTTGTGTGAAGAAATGATGACGATCGCATCATTGTCCTCGATGAATTCATAGAGACTGCGCTTGAGATGGTACCTGACGATCGGATCCAGTCCGTCAAACGCCTCATCCAGCAATAAGAGTTTCGGCCTGATCGCCAGTGCAAACAGCAACAGAGTCTGTCTCTTCATTCCCTTGGAGAAAGAAGAGATCTGCTTGTTTTCATCCAGATCGAACATCTTCAGTGCCTTGTAGTAAGCTTCTTCATCGATTGGATAGTAGGAAGCATAGAATTCCTTCAGTGACTTGATATTGGCAGCCAGCGGAAAATACGGATCGTCATTCACAAAGAAGATATCCTTTCTGATCTGTTCGTTCAGATAAGTGTCCTCACCGTTGAATTCCACATTCCCCGCATCACAGCGGTAAATGCCCGCAATGCATCTTAACAATGTGGATTTGCCGGCACCGTTGACACCGACCAGTCCGAAGATCGAACTTTCGCTGATCTCCAGACTGAGGTCATTCAGTACTTTCTTTTCTGCGAATCCTTTATATACGTTGTTGATCTTCAGCATAATTCCTCCTTGTAGACTTCACTCAGAAGTTCACTCAGTTCTTCTTTTGAAAAACCCTCATCCTTCAGAGCCTTCAGCATATGCAGGGCATCCCTGCGGGTCTTTTCATCCATATTCTCGCTTCTTCCCGCAACAAAGACACCCTTCTTGTTCAGCGTGTAGATATAGCCGTTTTTCTCCAGTTCCTGATAAGCCTTCATGACGGTATTGGGATTGATTCCCAGCTCCTGGGCCAGTGTCCTGACCGAAGGCAGTCTGTCATCGGGTTTCAGGATCCCCGTGACGATGAATTTCTCGATCTGTGAACGGATCTGTTCATAGATCGATTCTTTCCCCTGCAGATTTATAAGGAACATCTTTACCTCCAATCTGTATTAACTGTATTAATTGTATTATCTGTATTATGATATGTCAAACAAAAAGCAGACATTTCTGTCTGCTTCTCTCTTCCTTCTTTTTCTGAAGATCAGTGAGCGATCTCCTTGATCCACTCTCCGTTCTTGTCGGCGACCCATCTGTTTTCTCCGATCCGATACCAGGTGTAGCCTTCGTTTTCCTGCTTCTCAAGGCAGTAGTAAGTCTCGCCCTTGGCAAAGCTGCCCAGTTTCTCTCCCTTGGTGGAAGGCATTGAACGGATATTGATCTTGCCGGTGATGTTCTCGATCAGCATCGCCTTTTCGACCGGTTCGCCCAGTTTGGTCACGATGCCCATGAATAACGGCATCGTCAGATCCCTTCCGTTTTCAACGATGAAGAATACGAAGGGTCTGTCAAACGTGATCTCATGATAGATGTAATCGCGGACGTTGCATCCGCCGGCTCCCAGTCCGCCGATCGCTGCCGTGACAGCTGCCGCCTCCACTTTCTCCTCGTTGACTTCGATCGAACACTTCTGTTTGACTTCTTTGAGTTCCAGCAGCGAGATCAGTGATTCATCGCCCTGTGCCATTGCAGAGAAATCGGCCGTCTGATAATTGAAGATATCCTCCAGCCCCATTCTGGACAGGGCTGTCCTGAGCTCATATTCCTTCTCGTATTTGAACTTCGGGAAAGCCAGCTTCGTGATGTGATAGTCGGCACTGCAGCCCTTGTCATCATTTGTCTCATTTTCCCATTCCGTATAAGACTCAAAGAAATCCTTGAGCGTATCTCCGTTTAAAGAACTGACAAAATCATAGATATCGGTATTTCCGTTTGGAAGCATCGCCACAAACGTCAGACCGCAGTCCAGATATTTCTCAAAACCCTCGCAGTTATCCAGATGCCAGTAACCGCCGAATTCCTGATGCATCATCTCTGTCACATTCACCTGTCTGTCATAACAGTTGAATTCCTGATAGAACGTATCGGCACTGTCGAACTGATAAGCCCACTTAGAACCTGCAGCCAGGGCATTGAGCAAAAGGAACATCGTGGAATCATCCACATCGTTGTCATCCAGGATGTGATCGATACTGCCGTCGGTATTCTGTTTTGCCCAGTCATTGGCTTTCTGAACAAGGCCTGAAGCATCCCCGAAATCATATTCTTCAGCACCGCTTCCGTAGTATTCGTTGATCGTATCGACAAAGTCCTGCTTCAAAGACAGGCCTTTGGCTGTGTTGAACCACAGCGTATTGCTCATCGAATACATCTTTTCATATCCGCCCAGATCGATCTGATTCACATCTCTCAAGAAAGCATTGAGATCTTCCGTGCACATGCCCAGCGCATTCTCGATCTGCGCTCTGGTGTTGCCTGAAGCACCGTTGCTCAGAATCGCCAGGACATAATAAAGAGATAGAGGCGATATGATCTCATTCTCATTCACCGAAGCGGCATTCTGCAGATAACGGGAAGCAAATTCCCTGTACTTCGTGTAAGCCTTTCTGGCAGAAAGGTTGTTGTACATATCGATATAGCCATAGTCACTGACCAGTGTTTCATAGAATGATGCCGGACCTTCGGCGGTCTTGTTTTCTTCTTTCTGCACCGGTGCTTCGCTTTGGCTTGTACTGCATCCGAACAGAAGCAGAACCATTGACAGACAAAGCAATACATTGATGAATTTACGCATGAACTTCCTCCTTCCATCTTTCGATCAGAGCGATCGTAATATCATTCACATTGGTACCGGTCGGACCGGTGATGATCAGAGAATCGATCATCTTCAAACCGTAATAACAGTTGTTGTCATCCAGGATCTCTATCCAGTCTAGACCCTGATCCTTCAGTTTTTCATAGGAGGAGCCGTCGACGTATCCTCCG